>Ga0307406_10001126_pt1 | contig 14930 bp, 13 predicted proteins | sample 322Cmetagenome_3_FD_203706 | JGI IMG/M metagenome (GOLD analysis project Ga0307406, IMG submission 203706) | Maize rhizosphere microbial communities from greenhouse at UC Davis, California, United States - 322HYB-C-2 | ecosystem: Host-associated > Plants > Roots > Rhizosphere > Soil | place... | reverse complement strand
ACCCACGCGAAAGGGACGACTCTGATGACCGACACCACCCCCACCCAGCGGGTCGCCGAACTGATCAAGGACTTCCGCTTCGCGATGTTCACCACGCGCAACGCCAACGATCGACTGGTCTCGCACCCGCTCACGGTGCAGGAGGCAGAGTTCGACGGGGATCTCTGGTTCCTCGTCTCCCGCAGCGCATCCCTCGTCGCAGACATCGCGAAGGACGAGCGCGTCGGGATCTCCCTGAGCTCGAACGAGTCCTGGGTGTCGCTCTCCGGCACCGCCGAGCTCGTCGAGGACAAGGCCAAGGTGAAGGAACTCTGGACCCCGACCGTCGAAGCCTGGTTCACGAACGGTCCGGACGACCCCGACGTCGGACTGCTGAAGTTCTCCGCCGAGTCAGCCGAGTACTGGGACAGCCCGGGCGGAAAGATCGCCTCGCTCTTCAGCTTCGTGAAGTCGAAGATCACGGGCGAGCCGTACGACGCCGAGAACGAGACGGTGAACCTCTCGGAGAAGTAACCGCTCGCTACGCGGCGTCGCGCGCCCCGTCAAGGGCCTGCGCGACGCCGCGTCGGCGCTGTACGTTCGGAGCATGTGGACCGTACTGATCATCCTGCTCGTCGCCTGGGCCATCGTCGCCGTCGTCGGCTTCGCGATCGAAGGTCTGCTGTGGATCGCCATCATCGGGATCATCCTCTTCGTCGGGACGATCCTCTTCGGCGTCATCCGCAATCGCACCCCGAAAGCCTGATGACGCCCCTCGCGTGTCCAGCCGGTTGTCCGCGCTGATGAGGCATGATCGACGGGTGAGTCTTACAACCGACCGGGGGAATCATGCGGCGTAGAAGAGTGATCGCGAAGACGGATGCTGCTCCGGTCGTCGGGGCCCCGGAGCTGAAGCGGTCCCAGCCGTCCAACGGCGTCGCCGCATACGCGCGGACGAACCCGTTCATGTTCGGCCTGCTCGGGGCGCTCGGCGTGCTGGTCGCGCTCGTGATCGGCGGGATCGTCGACCAGCTCGCCACGGTCCTCGTCTACATCGGCGTGGCCCTCTTCCTCGCGCTCGGCCTCGACCCCATCGTCACCTTCATCGAGAAGAAGCTCCCCCGTGCCGCCGCGGTCGCCATCGTCGTGGCCGCCGTCGTGCTCGCCTTCGCGGGCATCATCCTGGCGATCGTTCCGCTCCTCGTCGAGCAGATCAGCAACCTGATCAAGAACGGCCCGACGATGATCCAGGACTTCATGAACACCGACTGGTTCAAGGACGTCAGCGGCCAGTTCGGCTCCACCATCGAGGATGCGGTCCAGGGCGTGCTGAGCTTCGTCCAGGATCCCGGCAACTTCGCCGACATCGGCGGCGGCGTGTTCGCGGTGGGTGCCGGCATCGCCGGCGGCTTCACCGGCATCACGATCGTCCTTATCCTCACCCTGTACTTCATGGCCTCGCTGCGCGGCATGAAGCGCACCGCCGCGCGCTTCGTCCCGGCCTACCAGCGCGACACCTTCAGCGAGCTGCTGGAGGACGTCTCCGGAGCCGTCGGCCGCTACGTCATCGGCCAGGCCAGCCTCGCCCTCATCAACGGGGTGCTGAGCCTCATCTTCCTCAGCATCATCGGCGCGCCCGTGCCAGCCCTCCTCGCGCTGATCGCCTTCATCGGATCGATGATCCCGCTGGTCGGAACTCTGACGGCCTCGATCATCAACGCGCTGATCTGCCTGTTCGTCTCGCCGCTCACCGCGCTGATCGCGATCGGCTACTACCTCGTCTACATGCAGATCGAGGCGTACGTGCTCTCGCCGCGCATCATGAGCAAGGCCGTCGCGGTCCCCGGCGCCCTCGTGGTGATCGCCGCTGTCGCGGGTGGAGCCCTCGGCGGCATCCTCGGGGCCCTTGTCGCGATCCCCGTGGCCGCCAGCATCATCATCATCGTGCAGAAGGTGACGTTTCCCGCTCAGGACCGGAAGACCGTCCCGCCCGTCGTCACGATGTGACGGGGGCTCAGCGGACGAGCAGGGCGCCCGGCTGCACGCGCACGTCGAACGCGGAAACCTCGCCCATCTCCTCGCCGTCGATCTCGAAGACGAGCGGGGTCTCCAACTCGACGGAGACCGTCTCCACGGGCAGGTGACGCGCCGAGTCCGTGCTGACCGCCTCGTCGGTCGCTCCGAACAGGCGACGGATGCCGTTGTCCCAGACGAACGAGCGCACGGTGTCGAGCCACTGCAGCGCTCCGTCAGCACTGATCATCAGGACGTCGAGCTTGCCGTCGTCGAGCACGGCGTCGGGCAGCAGGCGGATGCCGCCCTGCACCATCCCGCAGTTGCCGATGAGCATCGTGTGGCCGCGCACCGCGACAGCCTTCTCACCGTCGATCGCGAGGGTGATGTCGGTCATCTCGGTGCCGGCGAGGGCTCGCCCCATCGCCTCGACGTAGGCCAGCCATCCGGCCTTCGACTTGAGGTCGTCATCGGTCTCGACGAGCATCTGCGCGTCGACGCCGAAACCGACCATCACGGCGAAGGCGTGCTCGGTGCCGTCGTACGACACCCACCCGAGATCGATGCGGCGCGGCTCGGAGTCACGGACGCGCTCGAGAGCCGCCTTCACGTTGTTGAGGGGCACCTCGAGGTTGCGCGCGAGCAGGTTCCCGGTGCCCTGCGGCACGATCCCCAATGCAGTCTCCGAACCGGCCAGGGACTCCGCGACCGCGCGGACCGTCCCGTCTCCGCCGACCGCGATGACGATGTCGCGCCCGTCCTCCCGAGCCTCGCGGGCCATGCCGCGACCCGGGTCCTCCGGCGTGGTCTCCCACCAGCGGATGTCGGTCTGATCGTCGAACACGCCGTTCACCGCACCCTGCAGAACCTCCTGCTCGACCTTCGAGGGGTTCCAGACGATGCCGATGCGTGCGTGGGTCATAGCGTCAGCATGGGTCACGGCTGGGGATACTGCAAATTCGCTCTCTCGGCTACCCGTAGAAGAGATGCTCGAAAGCCTTGCGGGCCCGTCGCGTGACCCCGAGGTAGTCCTCCTCGAGCTCGGTCGCCGACCGGTCGGGATAACCCAGGAGCCGGGCGATCGCGTCGAGCTCTCGACGATCAGCGGGCAGCACATCGCTCGTCTTCCCGGTCAGGAGAGTGATCGCCGAGCGGAGACGGCTCGCCAGACGCCAGGCCTCCCGCAGGAGCTCGGCGTCCGATTCCGGCACCAGGTCGGCCGCCACGGCGGCATCCAGCGCAGAGAGCGTCGAGGTGGTCCGCAATCCGGGAACGGCGTGCGCGTGCTGGAGCTGGAGCAGCTGCACGAGCCACTCGACATCGCTGAGCGTGCCAGGGCCCAGTTTGAGGTGCCGCCGCGGATCGGCGCCCTGGGGCAGCCGCTCCCCCTCGACGCGCGCCTTGATCCGCTTGATCTCACGGGTGCCCTGCAGATCGACGGTCTCGGGGTAGCGGATCGAATCCGCGAGCGCCGTGAAGCGGGCCATCAGTTTGGAGCTCCCGGCGATCCCCCTGGCGCGGAGCAGCGCCTGCGCCTCCCAGGACAGGGACCAGCGCCGGTAGTACTCGGTATAGGCCTCGATGGACCGTACGACGGGCCCCTGGCGACCTTCCGGACGGAGATCGGCATCCAGGTCCAACGGCACACGATGATCCGTGAGATGCTCGCGCAGCCCCGCGACGATCTGAGTGGCGAGGGTCTGCGCGCGCTGACCGTCGACGCCGTTCGCGTCGTAGACGTAGAGGATGTCCGCGTCGGACCCGAATCCGAGCTCGGCACCGCCGAAGCGCCCCATCGCGATCACCGCGAAGTCCAGGGCGTCGTCCTCGGGCGGCACGACCTCCCGGATGACGGCGCGCAATGCGGCCTGGATCGTCGCCTCGGTGATCTCGGTGAGGGCCGTCGCGACCTCCTCGATCGTCAGCACGTCGAGGACGCCGCCCATCGCGGTGCGCAGGAGTTCACGGCGCCGCAGCGCACGGACGGCCCGCAGCGCGTCGGCGACCGTCTCGTGACGGGTCTGGATCGCGCGCGCCTCCTCGTCCAGCGCGGCCGCACCGCGCGGCCGCAGTCGTTCGGCGCTGTCGAGCCAGGCGACGGACTCCGGGATCCACTCCATGAGCTCGCCGATGTAGCGCGACGACGACAGCAGGCGCGTGAGGCTCTCCGCGGCCCCGGAGGAGTCACGCAGCATCCGGAGGAACCACGGGGTGTCGCCCAGTCGCTCGCTGATCCGTCGGAAGGCGATGAGAGCGTAGTCGGGGTCGCTGCCGTCGGCGAACCAGCGCACCATGATCGGCATCAGAGCGCGTTGGATCGTGACCTTGCGGCTGAGCCCGGTCGTCAGTGCGCCGATGTGACGCAGAGCACCGGCCGGATCCCGGAATCCGATGGCCGCCAGGCGGTCGTGCGCCTGGGCGGCGGAGAGCGTGCGCTCCTCCTCGGGAAGGCCCGCCACGGCGCTGAGCAGCGGACGGTAGAAGAGGCGCGTGTGAATCTCGCGTACTTCGCGGCGCACGCTCTCCCAGCGCGTCCAGATGCCTTCGCCGCTCTCGGCGAGGCCGGTGCTGCGCGCCAGAACGCGCCGCCCCGCAGGCGTGCGCGGCAGGAGATGGGTGCGGCTCAGCTCGCGCAGCTGGAGACGATGCTCCATCAGACGGAGGATGCGGTAGTCGTCGGCGAAGGTGCCGGCATCCGCGCGTCCGATGTACCCGCCGGCGACGAGCGCATCGAGGCTCTCGAGCGTGCCGCGGGTGCGCAGCGACTCGTCGGTGAGGCCGTGGACGAGCTGCAGCAGCTGCACCGTGAACTCGATGTCCCGCAGCCCGCCGGCGCCCAGCTTGAGCTGATACGGCGCGTCCTCCGGGTCGATGTGCTCGGTCACGCGCTCGCGCATGCGCTGAACGCTCTCGACGAAGTCCTCTCTGGCGGCACTGGACCAGATCTTCGGCTGTACGGCCTCGATGTACTCCGCCCCGAGCTCGGGGTCACCGGCGAGCGGTCTCGCCTTGAGCAGCGCCTGGAACTCCCAGCTCTTGGCCCAGCGGTCGTAGTACGCGAGATGGGAGGCGAGCGAACGCACCAGAGCACCCTGCTTGCCCTCCGGCCGCAGGTTCGCGTCGACCTCCCACAGCGGAGGCTCCACCTCGATGCTGTCGAGGCCGCGCATCGTCTCGCGGGCCAGCCGGGTGGCGATGTCGATGGCTCGCGCCTCGGCGACGATCTCCTCGTCGCTCGTGCCGCCGACGAAGATGACATCCACGTCGCTGACGTAGTTCAGCTCCCTGGCCCCGGCCTTCCCCATCCCGATGATCGAGAGCCGCGTCGCCGCGATCTGCTCCTCAGGCACGGTGTCGCGCAGGCGGGCCCGCGCGATCGCGAGCGACGCCTCGAGGGCGGCGCCGGCCGCATCCGCGAGGGCGGCGGAGACCGCGGCCACGACCGTCTGCGGTTCCGGGTGCGTCAGGTCGTAGGCGGCGATGGCTGCGAGACTCCGCCGGTATGCGACCCGCACCGCGACGACGGCGGCATCATCACCGGCGCTCGCGAACCCGTTGCTCGTGCCCACCGCAGCAAGCATCTGCTCACGAAGCACCTCGGGTGTGGCAGGAGAGGCGATCGACTCCCCCAGCACGGAGAGCTGCTCCGGATGCCGGAGGAAGAAGTCCGCGAGACCCTCCGAGGCGCCGAACACCCGCCACACGCGGTGGCGCGACGGCGGATCCTCGAGCAGTGCCTTCAGGGGTCCGGCATCCCGGCGCGCGACGCGCACCATCCCCCGCACCGCAGCATCGGGGTCCGCTGCATCCGCTCCCTCGAGCAGCGATTGCCGCGGCATCCCGAGAGTCGTCGCCAGCTCGGAGAGGGATGCCGCAGCCTCACTGAGCTCGGCGAAGCCGAGCCTGGCCAGAGCGGAGAGAGAGACGGAATCGTCCGGGCGGGCCATGGGCGACGCTCAGAGGAGTTCGAGGTTGTTCTTCAGCTCCAGCGGCGTGACCTGGCCGCGGTAGGCCTCCCACTCCTTGCGCTTGTTGAGCAGCACGTAGTTGAACACCTGCTCGCCGAGCGTCTCGGCGACGAGCTCCGACGCCTCCATGAACTCGAGAGCGTGATCGAGGCTCGCCGGCAGCGCGGAGTAGCCCAGCGCGCGCCGTTCGGCGTCGCTCAGAGCCCACACGTTGTCCTCGGCCTCGGGCGGGAGCTCGTAGCCCTCCTCGATGCCCTTCAGGCCCGCGGCGAGCAGCAGGGAGTACGCGAGGTACGGGTTCGCCGCCGAATCCAGAGCGCGGTACTCGACACGCGAGGACTGCCCCTTGTTGGGCTTGTACATCGGCACCCGGACGAGCGCGGAGCGGTTCGCGTGACCCCACGTGACGAAGCTCGGGGCCTCGTCGCCGCCCCAGAGCCGCTTGTACGAGTTCACGAACTGGTTCGTGACCGCGGCGATCTCGTTCGCGTGCCGCAGGAGACCGGCGATGAAGTGACGCCCGGTCTTGGAGAGCTGGTACTTCGCGCCCTCTTCGTAGAAGGCGTTCTGGTCTCCCTCGAACAGGGACATGTGCGTGTGCATGCCGCTGCCCGGGTGGCCGCTGAGGGGCTTCGGCATGAACGTCGCGTATACGCCCTGCTCGATCGCCACCTCCTTGATGACCGTGCGGAACGTCATGATGTTGTCCGCCGTCGTCAGCGCGTCCGCGTAGCGGAGGTCGATCTCGTTCTGACCGGGGCCGCCCTCGTGGTGACTGAACTCCACGGAGATGCCGAGATCCTCGAGCATCCGCACCGATCGACGACGGAAGTCGTGCGCCGTGCCGCCCGGCACGTTGTCGAAGTAGCCGGCGGAGTCGACGGGCACCGGACCCTCGGGGCCGAACGACGACGACTTGAGCAGGTAGAACTCGATCTCGGGGTGCGTGTAGAAGGTGAATCCGGCATCCGCGGCCTTGGCCAGCGTGCGCTTGAGAACCTGTCGCGGGTCGGCGACCGCCGGCTGCCCGTCGGGCGTCGTCAGGTCGCAGAACATGCGCGCCGTCGGATCGATCTCGCCGCGCCACGGCAGCGTCTGGAAAGTCGTCGGGTCGGGCTGCGCGAGCAGATCGGACTCGTGGCTGCGCGTGAGTCCCTCGATCGCCGAGCCGTCGAATCCGATGCCCTCGGCGAAGGCGCCCTCGACCTCGGCCGGCGCGATCGCGACCGACTTGAGCGTGCCGATGACGTCGGTGAACCACAGCCGCACGAACTTGACGCCGCGCTCCTCGATCGTCCGCAGGACGAAGTCCCTCTGCTTGTCCATGACTACTCTGCGCCCTGGCCCTTTGCGTCGCCCTTGACGTCCCAGCCCTGCTCGGCGGCTTCCTCTTCGGCCCAGGCGCGCGCGCGCTCCTTGAGCACCTCCGGTGCACGAGTCGCCTCCGCCTCGGTGTCGAACGGTCCGACCCGGTCCACGGAGGGCGAGATCATGCCGAACTCGACCTGACCGGTCTCGGAGTTGTACCAGTACTTTGCGTCGCCGTCAGACATAGCTGCCCCTTCTTCGCGTGATGTCATCGATCCTACTGGCGTGTGCGGTGGTCGCTAAGCTATCGCCCATGGCAAAAGCGATCGGCGTCGACATCGGCGGCACGGGAATCAAAGCAGGAATCGTCGACCTCACGCACGGCACCATGGCCTCCGACCGGGTGCGCGTCCCCACTCCGGAGGGCGCAGCGCCGCAGGACGTTCTCATCGCCGTGCAGTCGGTGCTGAAGACCCTCGACGTGCACGACTCGACCATGCCCCTCGGCGTCGCCTTCCCGGCGATCGTCAAGCGCGGCAAGACGCTGTCGGCGGCGAACGTCTCGAAGGAATGGATCAACTTCGACGCGGAGCGGTTCTTCCGCGACGGGCTCGGTCGCAACATCGTCTTCGTGAACGACGCTGATGCGGCCGGTGTCGCCGAGGCGCGTCACGGCGCGGCCAGGGATGTCCGCGGACTCACGCTCCTGACCACCCTCGGCACCGGGATCGGCTCGGCCTTCCTCTACGACGGCGTCCTGCTCCCCAACACGGAGCTCGGCCACCTGAACTTCCGCGAGTTCAAGTCCGTCGAGCAGTGGGCGGCGACCTCGGCGCGCGAGCGCGAGAACCTCAGCTGGGCGGCCTGGGCCGAGCGGCTGCAGGCGTTCTACTCGCACATCGAGTTCCTCTTCAGCCCCGACCTGTTCGTGGTCGGCGGCGGCGTGTCGAAGAACGCGGGCGACTTCCTCCCGCTGCTCGAACTCAAGACCCCGATCGTCCCGGCGATCCACCGCAACAACTCGGGCATCATCGGCGCGGCGTCGCTCGCCGGCGACTGATCGCCACGCCCACTCCAGACATCGCTACGCGCTGCCCGGAGCCTCCGGGCGCGTGGCCCCTCTTGTTCTGGAGTGCCTTGCCCGTCGAACGCACGACGAAGGCCCCGCTCATCGAGCGGGGCCTTCGGCATATCTGAGGCGAATGGGCCGACCTGTACGCCGGGTTCTGTTCCGGGGTTCTTCGCCCCTTCGACGGCCATCTCTCTCGGCGACACGTTGCCGTGGCGCTCTAGCGGTCTACCCGAGGACTCGGCGAGCCGCGTCAACATCCTCTGTCTGACCTTGCTCCGGGCGAGGTTTACCTGGCGGGTCATGTCACCATGACCCCCGGTGGTCTCTTACACCACCCTTTCACCCTTACCCCTTGCGGGGCGGTCTGCTCTCTGTGGCACTTTCTCGCGGATCACTCCGGGTGGGTGTTACCCACCGCCCTGCCCTGTGGAGCCCGGACGTTCCTCGGTGCGGTTGCCCGCCACGCGGCCGTCCAGTCGACCCATTCGCGTCTCCAGTGTACTTCTCCGCGTCCGCGGCGACGGCGGCTACTTCTCCGCCGACTCGGCGATGCGCAGGTCGAGGGGAACGTCGATCGGGAAGTCGCCGAACAGCCTTCGTGTAGCGATGGCCGCGGCGACCCGCACGGCGTCGGCCGCGGCCTCGGCCTGCTCCTCCGGCACGTGCAGGATGACCTCGTCATGGAGGAAGAAGGCCAGATGGGGCTGCCGCGCGAACGGTCCGGATGCCGTTGCCGGAACAGCCGCCTCCGGCGCACGCTGCAACCGGTGCCGGATTTCCGCCAGCCAGATCAACGACCACTCGGCCGCCGTTCCCTGCACGATGAAGTTGCGGGTGAACCGACCCCAGTCCCTGGCTCGCCGCCGAGCCAGGGCGACCTCCGTGGGGTCGGCATCCGCGCCCGTCGCCCTCGACTGGAGTTCCGCCCACTCCGCCGACGGCCGCGGCGAGGAGCGACCCAGCCAGGTCGACACCACTCCGCCGTCCTCACCGGTGCGCGCAGCCTTGTCGACCAGCGCCATCGCCCGTGGATAGACCTTGCGCAGCCGCGGCACCAGACGGCCGCTGTCTCCGGTGGTGGCGCCGTACATCGCGCCGAGCACGGCGTACTTCGCCTCCTCGCGGGTACCGACGGCACCGGATGCCACGACTCCCTCGTACAGGTCGCTGCCCTGGGCTGCACGTGCCATGGCCGCGTCGGAGGCCATGGCCGCCAGCATCCGCGGCTCCAGCTGCGCAACGTCGGCGACCACCAGGGTCCAGCCCGGGTCGGCGCGCACGGCCGGCCGCAGACTGCGCGGAAGCTGCAGTGCACCGCCGCCCGCCGACGCCCATCGTCCGGTCACGACGCCTCCGGGGATGTAGACCGGGCGGAACCGGCGATCATGCACCCACTCGGCCAACCACGCCCAGCCGTTGGCGCTGAGCAGACGGGAGAGCTTCTTGTAGGCCAGCAGTGGTTCGACGACCGCGTGCGACTGGCTCGCGAGCTCCCAGCGGCTCGTCGACTCGACGTGCACGCCGACGCGGTGCAGAGCACGGAGCAGCTTCGGCTGGCTGTCGAGGTGCAGCGTCGAGTCGCTGAGGATCGCGCGCACGCGGTCGCCCAGTTCGACCATCCTGCTGGGCAGGCCTCCTGCCGCGGGCCGTGTGCCGAGCGTCTCGGTCAGGATCGCGTCGTGGACGCCCTCATCCCAGGGGAGCCCGGCCGCCCGCATCTCCTCGGCGATCAGACCGCCCGCCGATTCCGCGGCGCACAGAAGCGTCAGACGGCCGTCACGCTCCTGATCGATCACCCGGCGCTGTGCGCGGAACTGATCGAGCGCCTCGGCGACGGGGTCGTCCGCATGGTCCTGCTCGACGACGTCGAACAGGGCGGGCGCCGCATCCGTCGGCTCACGGCGCACCCACGCCGCCGAGGGCGGCAGAGGTCGCGCCACGGCATCCGTATCGCGCAGGATCGCGTGGCAGAGCAGCAGGTCGTGCGTCCGGCCGAGTCGCACGCCGCCCGCGAGCAGCATCGGGTAGATGTCTCTGGCGCTGCGGATGATCCACCGCGGCGCTTCCGTCTTCTCGAGCTCCGCGACCCACGTGAGGATTTCCGTACCGCCCAGCGGCACGCGGCTGCGTTCGCCGCCGTCCTCGTCGAGCTCCACAGCGACGTACCGCCCGTCACCGAGCGCGATCAGCGCGATCCGCCGTCCCTGCGCCATCGACGAGCTCATCGACGGCGTGCGGGGACCCCGCTCAAGAGAGCCCGGATTCCTCGGTGCGCACGAGGATGCAGCCGCACTCGGGGCAGAAGACGACGAGTTCGTCCGCCGCGCGGCGGATGTCGTTCAGGTCGGTGCTGGGAAGAACCATGCGGCATCCCTCGCACGTGCCGCGAGTGAGCAGTGCGGCGCCCGCGCTGTTCGCGGCGCGACGCGTGTACTCCGCGACGAGGTCGGCGGGCACCGTCGCGACGACCGCCGCGCGATCGCGTGCCAGCTCGGCACCACGGTCGGTCGCCGCCGCGACATCGGCCTTCGCCTGAGAGGTGAGGGCGGATCCCTCGGCGGTGGTGGTCGCGAGGAGAGCCTGCTGCGCGGCGACCGCGGCCTCGGCCTCCTCGAGCCGACCCATGACGTCGAGCTCGGCATCCTCGAGATCGCTCTGGCGACGGGCGAGGCTCGCGATCTCGTGCTCCAGCGCCTGCGCGTCCTTGGAGCTCGTGGAGGCCGCGAGGCGCTCAGCGTCGCGGTTGCGCCGCTGCTCAACGACTGCGACATCGGACTCAAGCCGCGTCAGCTCGGTGCGCACGTCGTCTCGGGTCCCGGTGAGCGTGGTGAGCTCGCGGAGCTGATCTTGCCGGATGGCGACGAGCTCCGTGATCCGCGCTCCCTGGGCCGGCTGCGTGCGGGCACGCTCTGTCTGCGCGATGCGCCGGTCGAGGTCGGCGATGTCGAGCAGGGTGCGCTGGTTCTCGGGGGTGGCGTTCACGCTCTCAAATCTAGCCGCTGCGGCGACATCCGCCCATCACTCCACGAGGCCGTCGAGGTAGTACCACTGACGCTCCTCGCGGACGAAGCGGCTGCGCTCGTGCAGGGAACCGCGCTCCGCGCCCTGCAGCCAGTAGGCCTCGAACTCGACGACGCCCTCCCGGTCGAACGGGCCGCCCGCTACGCGATCGATGACGACGAGCCGCCGCCAGCTCAGCTCCGGATCGAACTCGATCGTCTCGGGTCGAGTCGTCGGATGCCACGTGCGCAGCAGGTGCTCGGCGTCCTCGAGCGAGAACGCGGTGTACCGCGATCGCATCAGGCGCTCCGCCGTCGGCGCGGCGGCGCCCTGGAGCAGCGGTCCGCAGCACGCATCGAACGTGTTCCCGGACAGGCACGGGCAGCGCACGGGGTCGGTCATGAGAGCCAGCATCGCAGGTCACGCCCTACGCTGAAGACACACCTGCACCGAGGAGCCACGATGCCCATTGTCCCCACCTTCACCGCTCACAACGGCTTCGCCCTGCCGGCCATCGGCCTCGGCACCTACGCACTCAACGGCGACGAGGGCGCCGCCGCCGTCGCCGGAGCACTCGACGCGGGCTACCGCCTGGTCGACTCGGCGTTCAACTACGAGAACGAGGGCTCGGTCGGGCTGGGCGTCGCGGCATCCGAGGCACCGCGCGAGGAGATCATCGTCACGACGAAGCTCCCCGGTCGCCACCACCCGACCGCGAAGGCGCGCACCAGCATCGAGGAGAGCCGCTCGCGGCTCGGCCTCGACATCACGGACCTGCACCTCATCCACTGGCCCAACCCGACCCAGGACGAGTACGTCCAGGCATGGGCCGCCCTCGTGGACGCCCAGGAGCGGGGCATCGTGCGACAGATCGGCGTGTCGAACTTCCTGCCGGAGCACCTCGAGCGCATCGAGCGCGAGACCGGTGTCCGTCCCGTCGTGAACCAGATCGAACTGCACCCGTACTTCCCGCAGGAGGAGCAGCTGGCCTATCACCGCGAGCACGGCATCCTCACCGAGGCATGGAGCCCGCTCGGCCGCGCCCGCGAGCTCGTCGACGAGGGCGTGGTGGCCGAGGTCGCCGCGGCGCACGGCATCACCCCGGTGCAGGCCGTTCTCGCCTGGCACGTCGCGCGGGAGACCGTGTCGATCCCGAAGGCCTCGTCCCTCGAGCACCAGGTCTCGAATCTGGCCGCCGCGGAGATCGTGCTCGATGACGCCGAGGTCGCCGCGATCACGGCCCTGGGCCGTGCGGACGGACGGCTCTTCGACGCCGACCCGCGGACCCACGAGGAGTCCTGACACCAGCTCAGACGACCTGCGTGCCGAGCACTCGGACCAGTTCGAGCTTGCTGGCAGCCTCGCTTCCGGGTGCGGCGGTCAGCACGATCAGCGCCTGGGACTCGTCCTCGGTGAAGAGCGCCTGACAGTCCACCTCGATCTCGCCGAGCTCGGGATGCACGAGCACCTTGTGCTCGTCGAACCGACGACGCACCTCCTGCGCGTCCCAGAGCTCGACGAACTCGGGGCTCCGCGCCGTCAACTCCCGGACGATCTCGCCGGCGCGGGAACGGCTGCCGAGCAGACCCTGTGCGGCACGGAGCGATGCGACGAGCGAGCGGCTCTGCCGCGCGTGATCGCTCTCGAGGTATCGCCCTCGCTCGGACTCGGGATGGGCGAACCACCGGTAGATGCCGCTGCGCTCCAGGCCGACCAGATGGCTCGCGTCCCCGAGGAGAGCGCGGGCCGCGTCGTTCTGCACCAGGACCTCATCGAGCACGGAGATCACGAAGGCCGGTGCGTCGTGCAGCCCGTCGAGGATGCGGAGCATCCCCGGACGCACGTAGTCGGTCACTGCTCCACGATCCGGGGCGCTGTAACCGGCCACGCGATGCAGGTAATCGCGCTCGTCGGAGGTGAGACGGAGTGCTCGGGCGAGAGCGGCGAGGATCTGAGGACTGGGCTGCGGGCCGCGCTGCTGCTCCAGTCGCGTGTAGTAGTCGGTCGACATGGTCGCGAGCTGCGCGACCTCTTCCCGCCGCAAACCCGGTGTGCGTCTGCGCACTCCGGGGCTCAACCCGACATCCGAGGGCTGCAGCATCTCCCGTCGACGCAGGAGGAACTCGGCCAGCGCTTCACGATCCACCTCTGAAGTATCCCTCTCGCCGAGGTCGGCATCCAGGGACCGCCGATCCCTGGATGAGCGCTCTCTGGTGGACGTCGCGCACCTGATCGACGCTGGAGCAATGAACATCAGCGGAAACACCATCTTCATCCCCGGTGCCACGAGCGGGATCGGTCTGGCTCTCGCCCGCGCGCTCCGTGCCACGGGCAACACCCTCATCGTCGGCGGGCGACGCACCGCGCTCCTGCGGGAGATCGCCGCGGCGGATCCCGACATCCGCACGGTGCAGATCGACACGACCGATGCCGAGAGCATCCGCGCCGCGGCATCCGAGGTCATCGCGGCGCATCCCGACCTGAACGTCGTCATCACGATGGCGGGGGTGATGCGCGTTGAGGACTGGTCGCAGCCGTCCGGATTCCTCGCGACGGCCGAGGAGACCATCATGACCAACGTGCTCGGACCGATCCGTCTCATCGCCGCGTTCATCGAGCAGCTGCGCAGCATGCCCGACGCGACCATCGTGACCGTTTCGTCCGGGCTGGCTTTCGCTCCCCTGCGCGTCACGCCGAGCTACAACGCGAGCAAGGCGGCGATCCACATGCTCAGCGAGTCGCTGCGGCTCCAGCTGGAGGGATCGACCGTGAAGGTCGTGGAGCTCGAGCCGCCGTCCGTGCAGACCGACCTGATGCCCGGTCAGAGGGAGAGCGACTTCGCGATGCCGCTCGACGACTTCGTCTCCGAGGTGGTGCACCTGTTCGAGACGCAGCCCGACGCCACGGAGATCCAGGTCGAGAACGTCAAGTTCCTCCGCTATGGCGAGGCGCGCGGCGACTACGACCAGGTGGTCGCGACGCTGAACAATCGCGACCCGCACGGCCGCTGAACCGCCGGCGGTTCAGGCGCCCAGGGTCGCCCAGACGCCCTCGAGCGCGGTCGCCGAGCGATGGAGCAGGTCGCGTTCCTCTGCGGAGAAGGACGTGTTCCTGATCGGCACCGCGCCCGTGGCGCTCACGATCGACGGCACCGAGAGCGCCACCCCGTCCACGCCGTGGAAGTCGTGCAGCACCGTGCTGACCGGCATGACCGCGTGCTCGTCGCGCAGGATCGCCTCGACGATGCGGGCGCTCGACAGCCCGATCGCGTAGTTCGTCGCCCCCTTGCCCCGGATCACCTTGTACGCGGCGTCGCGGACGTCGATCGCGATGGCATCCAGTTCCTCCCGCGTGAGACGTGGATGCCCCGGCACCTCCCAGTCGAGGATCGGCACCGTGCCGATCGTGGCGCGCGACCACAGCGGGAACTCGGTGTCGCCGTGCTCGCCGACGATGTGAGCGTGCACGCTGCCGGTCGAGACGCCGGCGCGCTCGGCCAGCTTCCAGCGCAGGCGAGAGGTGTCGAGGACCGTGCCCGAGGCGAAGACGCGCTCCGGCGGAAGCCCGCTGACCTCCTGCGCGATGACCGT
>Ga0307406_10001125_pt1 | contig 14938 bp, 12 predicted proteins | sample 322Cmetagenome_3_FD_203706 | JGI IMG/M metagenome (GOLD analysis project Ga0307406, IMG submission 203706) | Maize rhizosphere microbial communities from greenhouse at UC Davis, California, United States - 322HYB-C-2 | ecosystem: Host-associated > Plants > Roots > Rhizosphere > Soil | place... | reverse complement strand
CAATCACCTGCCAGAATTCTGAGTCGTTCGTTGCCATGACGGTCCTCCTAGAAGAAGATGCTGATGAAGGCGGCGGTCATGGTGAGACCTATGCCGACGATGGTGTAGGACGCGATCAGTCCGAAGACGACCAGGGCGGCTACCACGAAAAAGGTAGCCAGGTGTGAGCCCAAGTTATTCACTGGCCTCTCCTTTCTTGGTTGCGGTGGTATGCAAGGCACGCCCACATCCCCACTGGACCGGCACCCATAATGCCGTAGTGAAGTCGAGTGGAAGGCGGAAGTGCCTCGAACGTACGAACGAGCCAGTCCCAAGCACGTGTCCAGGGTTTGGGCGCGAATTCACGCTCCCATTGCTCGAACAGTGCTTGTTCCCGAGGGTTGTCGAAGTGCCAATCTTTAGCCGAAGCACCCATGCGGGCACCCCCCTTCTGACTATTGAAAAGTTTTCCTAAAGATTGTGTAGTATTGTACACCTAAAGGGTTAAAAAGAAAAGCTAGAAATGTCCATACTGTGCACGTTGCTCGAAACCAGGTGAGCGGAGTGATAGCTTTTTGATGATACCTTCCGGCGTCAGGTCGTAGCCTTTTATTTGTTTTTGCACGCCATCAATCGTAACGGTAGCTTCAACTGGATACGGGTAGCCAATTGCGTAGGCGAGGTAGACAAACACCTCGCTCGCTTTATGCTTTTTCAAATAGTTTACGGCGATCTCCCGGGCAATGTAGGCGCCCGATCGATCAACTTTCGTCCCATCCTTGCCGCTAAATGCCCCACCGCCTAGAGGCACGCGCGGTCCGTAGTTATCGACAGCTAGCTTGCGTCCTGTTAATCCAGAGTCGGCATCAAAGCCGCCCACCTCCCAGTCTCCTGCGGGGTTAATATGAAGTGTGTGCCCTTCTTCATTGAGGGTGGCTAGCGGTTCGACTTCAAGCCACGCTTCTACCCTTTTGCGCAGTTCTAGTGAAGGTGCATGCTGAAAACTTGCGACAACCGCCACTACTTTCCCACTATGCACAGTAATTTGTGTTTTACCGTCATATGGCCACGTTTCAAACAGAAACTTATTAAGGCTACGCGCGAGTACGTATTCAAGTGGAAGCAGTTCTGGTGTTTCGTTTGTGGCATACCCTACCATAATGCCTTGATCCCCTGCCCCACCAGTGTTGACACCTTGTGCGATCTCCGAACTTTGGGCGACAATGCGCTCAATCACCTCGTAGGCAGTTCCATTGTTTCGTGGTCCAACAATACGGTGCACAATTTCCGGCACATTAACAGAGGTGGCTTTAGAGGTCACCTCCCCTACTACCAGAATGCTGCCATGCCCACCAGCAACATCGACGGCGACTCGTGAAAATGGGTCTTCTCGGAGGTAGGCATCAAGAATTGCATCTGATATTTGGTCGCACAGCTTATCAGGGTGTTTCGGTGAAACACTTTCGGCAGTGCGATACACCTCTGTTGCTACAGGGGTAGAATTTTGTAATTTTGGCATAAAAAATACTCCTTATCACATATCTTTCCGCCCATTGAGGAGTGAAAGATACCAAGGAGTCACCAAGGTGGTCGCATCTTCCCCTATTCTCAGGGCTAGAAGGGGCACCGTTTTCATTTTAGGAAAATGATTGGTTGCCGGCAGGTCACGGAGCTAGTTCTCTCGCTGCACTCTGGATATGTATGAATTGTTAATACGTAGGTAGTATGACACAAAAGTGTCGAGACTTCAAACTATTCGCTCTCTGGAGCTGGCGGCACAAATCGGCCAAGCTTCAGGTGGCTATGGTTGAGCGGGATGACCATGTCGTGGGTGTGCTCAACGGCAATGCCGCGGCGCATGTCGATAATGGAGACGTTCAAAAGACGTACTGCTGGTACGAACGATTCGTAGGTCAGCGAGCTGGTATCTTTAAGATCAGCGGTATCAATTGTGTAGGAATCCTTGTCGCTAATCGTTCGCATTGTGACGATTTTATCGAAGGTGCCACGCACTTCGTACTCCCTTATCTCTGCGTCTTTATCACCGGTTAATGCCCTATAGTCTTCGTTTGTAATGTTTTGGTGGGTGAAGGCGTGGTTTTCGGTAGTGCTAACAACGGTACTTCCCTCCTGGTCGGCAGGCGCGTCGGGAAAGGTGCTATTCGCACTTGCGACGAATGAGCCATGGGCGTACATGAGATCTTCCTGCTCGAGGCCGAACTCTGCTTTGACATAGGTTGAAAGCTCATCGCTCAGCGTGCGCCGTAGCATCGATGCGGTTGCTGGGTTATCTTCGTCGTATCGCTGCGAAGTGTGGGCCCTAATAAAGGTCGCACGCTTTTGCACGGACTTCGGTAGGGCTACTAGGTCTTCCCTGTTCCACTCTGTAACGTCGTAGTCAATTTCGCTATCAAAAAGCTGCTCTTCAATATCGTTAAAAGCTGCTTCTTCTTCTGGAGTAAGCGATTCGGTTGGTGGTCCTGCGATAAGTGTTGCCTGGGCTACTTCAGCCAGGGCGCCGACCGCGCGAAGATTACGAGGAATATGCGGTCCATCAATGGCGCCAAGGGTCGCCTCGAGGTCGTTTGCATCTGGCTTAATCCACTCTTTCATCACAAGCCAGAAGCCTGATTGAATAAGGAGAATCTTGTGGACAGGAAGCCCTTGAATAAGAGAGTTAATAAGCTCCTTAGCTTCCCTGGCTGCATCGGTGTCATCTTGAGCAAATGCATTCGCCTCTTTAATCATTTCATCAGCAACCGCTTGCCTTGCGGTGTACTGCTCCTGAGCGTTTAAAAACGCGGAAAGCTTAAGAAGCCCGGGCGTGTCGCCTTGCCTGCGGCGTTCGTTCGCCTTTTCGCCAATGAGTGCCCGGCTATAGGTATCACGAAGCTTCGTCACTTTATCGAGTAGCGCAGTTGGAACGTTGTTTTCCTTTAAGGTCATGAGGTCAATGGCCGTAAGGGCAATAAGTTCACCGGCGTAAAATGCGTGCGCAAACTCAGACGAGCCGGCAGTATCTTTATGTCCCACGAGGTAGTCAGCAAGACGGAGCGCCTGGTAAAGTCGACCAGTACTACTGTTCTTTTCATGAATAGTATCAATAACGGGCGCAAATTCGCTACTTTGCATAATAGGCACGGCACCCTCGGTATCGCGTTGAACAAACGATTCCTCGCCACTGTTCACGTCTTGGAGCGACAATACTAACTCTTCGAATGAACCACAGTGTCTGACCCCGTCTTGGAGCTGCTCGGTAACTTCGTGAAGTGTTAAGCGAGTTGGGAATGCTTCGTGGTGTTCAGGAGATGCTGTCATAAGTAGGTGGTATTGTACTGGTGATGCGGGTAAGACTCAAGCAGTAGCGGCTTATTCGGCCGAGGTTGCTCCGGCTGGACTTTTGCGTTTACGGGTGCGCTTGCGCTTCTTCTTTACGGGTGCGTTAGGATCGACTGTTGGCTCTCCGGCTGTGAAGATGCTCTCTGGGTTGTTTGAGGCAATTGGTGGCACGATAAGGCCTTCTACGGCCTTTGCCCCTGCATCGATTGGCCAGAGCTTCGCCTGGGCTGGTGTACGTGGCAGATTGTCGTCTTGGTGCTTTGCTGCTTCAGGGTTTACTTGTGGCTGAAGGCTGGCCGGCATATTCATGAGGGCATTAATTTCAGCTTCAACGTCTGAGCGGTTACGGCTGTAGAGCCTTCGTGAGTTCTCGATGATCTGCTGGGTATTATCGATTTGTTCAGGCGGAAGTCGAAGTGTCGTCGCACTAAAGGCCGGTGCTTTCTCTCCATTAATTACCATGTTAATGATGAAGTGACGGTTGTGCATCTGCAATAGGTCGCCTGGTTCGAACTGCGGCTCAAACTGCTTAGAAAGAATTGGCGCGTCGTCGGCAGAAACACGGAAGGAAATCATTGACCCAACGTTACCAAAGACTGCGTCACGAACCGTGTCGGTCATTTGGCTAATATACTGGTTCGCTACCGTAAGGTTAAGGGCATACTTACGAGCCTCAGAAAGAATAGTCGCGAATGAATCGGTGGCAAAGTTCTGGAATTCGTCCACGTACAGATAGAATGGACGACGGTCGGCGATGTTTGGAATATCTGAACGGCTCATGGCTGCAAGTTGAATTTTTGTTACAAGGAATGAACCAAGAATAGCGGCGTTGTCTTCACCGATAAGCCCCTTTGAAAGGTTCACAATAAGAATCTTCCCTTCGTCCATAATTTCACGAATGTTGAAGGTCGACTTTGGTTGACCAATAATGTTACGGATTGTTGGGTTGGCAGTAAAGGCACCTACCTTATTGAGCACCGGCGCAATTGCCTCTGCCTGGAACTTCTCGTTCCAGCTGGCGTATTCAACGTTCCAGAACTGCAGCACAACGCTGTCGGTACAGTAGCTAAGGGTTTCTTTACGGAACTTTTTGTCGGTCAGCATGCGGGCAATATCGAGCATTGTCGTTGACGGACGATCAAGGAGTGCAAGAATTGTGTAGCGAAGAATGTACTCGAGCCGTGGTCCCCAGCTTTCGCCGAACATACGCTTCAAGACTCCAATAACTTCAGAGCTAATGTTGCTCTTTTGTTCTGGGTTCGTAACTTCTAGCGGGTTGAACCCAATTGGGTACGCGGTGTCTGATGGGTTGAAGTAAACAACGTCTTTAAGGCGGCTGCCTGGAATAAAACGCATGTTATCGACGGCTAGGTCGCCGTGCGGGTCGATGACTGCGTAGCCCTGGCCATGGAAAATATCGCTGAGCGCGAAGAGCTGCAAGAGACCTGACTTACCTGCACCAGTTTGTCCAATAATATAGAGGTGACGTGAGCGGTCGGAGCGAAGCATGCCGAACTGGTGGTTAATGCCGCGGAAGTTTGTCAGACCAAAGGCGCTGATGTTTTCATCAATTGCAGAGTTACCAGTAATAATGGGAAGTTTTGCTGGTGGTTCAGCAGTTTTCGAAGATGCCCATACAATATTAGGAGTTTCCACGTTGGTGTGCGGCAAGTGGAAGACACTGGCGAGTTCTTCAATATTAAGCACAAAGCCGCCATTACCAAATTGGCGCTCGCGGTACGCTACGAGATTTTCTTTAGCAAAGGTAGAGCCGCTCGCCTTAAACCCGTTAAGGTTGGTAGAATTGAATTGCTTGAAAGTACCAACAATTGCTTGTAGTTGTTGGCGGGCATGTTCCTGGCTATCACCGAGGTACGCAACACGAATTTTTACCTGGTAGCCAAGCTTGGTCGCCTTTGTTTCAGCTTCAGAAATACGCGTTTTATCGCGATCAGAAAGTTCTTTCGCAATGGTTACTTTATCGGTCGCTTCAGGTGGTTTCCAAAGTGCTTCAAGCACACCTGGCAGCCAGCCAAGATATTTTGTACTTGAAGAAATTTTTCCAGAGCGTACACCCTTCACCCACTTCTCAGTGTTTTTGTGCCATTCGTCGGCAACAGGACGCGCCAAAATTTGCACCCAAATTTCTTCTCCGGTTGCTTCAAGCTTGGCAAGGGTTCCGGTAATACCAGCGAGTGGGTCTACTTCGAAACTTTGGAAGGTTTTAATAGGGAGGACTTCATTTTCGGTAAGGGTAATATCGGTGCTGTAGACGACCGAGTGGTCACGTTCGTGCGCGACGTAATCCTCGTCGGCTTCACGAATTTGAACCGTTGGGTACTGAGAGTAAATTTGTCCTTCAACAAAAGTACGGAGTTGCTTTGGAACCCAAACATAGAAACGAATCTGGCCATTTACAGACGCAAATTCAAAGCTCAGGTGTTCCTGGAATCCCCCATTGGCTTTGAGTTCCTCGGCGTCGCGAAGAATACCATGAAGACTGGCGAACATTTGTTCAGCGGCAAGTTCTTTCTTGTCGTTGGTTTTTGGAATTTCAAGAATTAGAAGATCGGCTTCAAGATTTTGCATAACTATCGCCTGTTTATTATTGCGCCAGGTTAGATATCCGAGCACTAAAACAATTGGTAGCCAGACGTACCATTGCAGAAGAAAACTCAGTAGTGCACCAATAAATTCCATAGTTGTGGTTCTATTCTCTCACCTCTGGTGAGATTAGGCAACATAAGCGGTACTGTCACCGCATTTTACGCCTCATGCCGCTTCATTCTTCTTGAATAAAACGCCATGGGGTGTGCCGGAGATGAGGGCTCCGGCGGTCCCACTAGAAAAACATGTGTCCGACGAACAAGCCGCCGACAACCCCCAGGTAAACGAAGGGTTTCTGAAGCTTGTTCACCTCGCTGAGTAGCACGAGGAGCGGCGCGTAGAAGCGGTCCTGCGAGCTCCACACCAGGCTGAGAGTAAATCTCAGTATGGCAAAGACGGCGATGCTCATGACGAGGCCTGATATCATCAGGCTGATCGGCAGGGCACTTATGACTCCGGGCTGCGAGGCGGCTTGGAATGCAACCCCCTCTACTCCGACCTGGAACATTCTCCAGATCAGTAGTACGGCGAGTACTCCTACCGTCGCGTAGGAGACATTTCGAGCGATGTGCAGCACGCGAAGCTTGCGGTAGAACGAGCGCAGCACCACCTCTCGGTCGGCTGCTTGCTGTTCTTCCATAGCTCGCATGGCTTCGAAAAACACCTGTTGGAAGTTCGGCTGGCCGCCCTGCTGGGAGACCGGTCCGTCGAAGACGACGTACAGCGTGCCGTCCATCCAGCGGTCGTCTCGCATCGGCCAGGGCACGATCTGCTCTGAAGCGATCTCGAGTTCGTGGTCGTAGCGATCACGCTTGTCGGGATCGCTCAGCACGTCGTAGGCCCGGGACACGAGCTTGAACTTTTCCCCGTCGCCGCCGACGACATCGGGGTGATGCTGGCGAGCGAGCGACTGGAATGCTTTCTTGATCTCTTCAGGGGTGGCATCATGTGCCACCCCGAGCTCCTCGTAAAAGGAATGGGGCATGGCCATGATGACTCCTGATTCTGCCCTTTCGGGCGGTGTAAGCGCGTCATTTCTTAGGTGACGAGCTGAGTGAAAGGTGCGCTTTTCTAGTAGGCATATTATAGCATATTTTAAGCATAAATTCAATATCCGCAGCCTTGTGACTGCGGATATAAGAATTTGAGTCTAAGAGTAACTATACTTCTTCGGCAAGAACGTAGGTTGCTTTTGCAACGCGCTTGAATTGTGGCTTGCTTTGAAGGTTCAAAAGGATGGTTGTTTCCTTCACCTGGCGGCTTTTAAGCACGCGCTTAACGATTTCGTCGCGGTGAAGCGGCTCGTTTGCGTCGCGAAGGACGTCGGCGATAATATCGCTGACAGTGCCCTTGCTGTAGCCCCAGTTGTCGAGGGCGTAGATACCACGACCAATAAGCACGAAGCGCTTGTCTTTGATGAGTTCGTTGTGAATGGCCTGCGTCGTGACATCCTTACGCTTGAAGGTGCTTCCTTTAATTGCTTTTGCAATATCAGAAAAGTGCATAGGCTTTTTGTTGTCCGCAAGAATAACGTAAATCTTGTCACGAATGTTCTTCGGGTTAACGGTTGGCCACTTTGTAAGTCCCCAGCTGTCACGGAGATGAGCAAGCTGTTTGCTGATGCTTGCAAGTGCTGCAACCTGTGCAGGGTGCTCGTAGCTGAGCTTGTCGAAGAGTTGATCGACAGTTTGCGGCTCTTTAGCCTCTTTAATAAGGCGGACGATGTCGTCAACGCGCGCCTTTAGCTTCTTTTCGTCGCCGTATTCAGCAACTGATGCAGCTTGGAAATAATTGTCGTTTTCGTCAACCACTGTAAGGTTTGGTGCAAGGGTTGCAATGAAGGCAACGTGGGCACGTTCTTGTTGGTTAGTTGGCTTGCCGTAGAGTTTATCGGCAAGGTCGGCAATGCGAGCAGCGCGTCCCATTTCACTGAGTGTACGGATGAATACCTTCTCAAGTTGGGCAACCGTATCGGTCTTCCCTTCTTCAGCGGCGATCTTAAGACGGATAAGAATAGCTTTTTCAAGTTGACGGACACGTTCACGAGTAATTCCAAGTAATTCACCAATTTGCTCAAGCGTTTCGCGGCGGTCGTAGAGACCAAATCGACGGGTAATAATTTCGCGCTCGCGCTCTTGATCAATTAATGCAATGATGTCGGCGACCCCGGTTTTGAGGTCAACTGTCGGCTTCGTTTCAGTAGTGTCAGTCATTCGTTGTCTTTCTTTCCGCCACACACCTCGGAACTAGTTTCTATTCATATCTTTAGTATCATTTTACAATATTATGTAAATAATGTCAAAGAATTTGTTTAGTTACTTTATTATAGCATGATTTCGACAAACAATGTACATAGTGGTTTAGGACTTTAGTTATCCACAAGATGTGGTATGAAATGGAAGTCCCCACGCTCTTCAGCGAGGGGACTTCCGTCGCGGGCGTGGGGATAGGGGGCGTGTACTCGGGTGCCGTCAGTCGGCGTAGATGACGTCGACGACGTTACCTGCGTCGTCACGAATGACGCGCCAGTCTTCATCGTCGACCGACTCTTCGGGGTCGTACGGCCGGTTCGCCCATGCGATGTCGCGCTCTTCGCGCTCCTTCATGGCTTCTCTGCCCTGCAGCCGCGCCTGCACGACCTCCGTGATGGCGGTGGTGTATGAGCTGCGTGCGTACTGGATGTCGTTGCCATTCGTCGAGGTGATCTCGAACGGGGCGTAGAAGAGCTCTTCCAGTGCTGATGCGATGGCGTCGGTGGCGACGTCGTCGAGCAGCGCGGAGTTGATCGTGATGAGTGCGGGACCGGATTCGACTTCGTAGCCGCGTCCGATCGACACCATCTCGACGTCATCGAAGGTTGCCCTGACGAGCTCCTCGAAGACTTCCTGGAAGGTTGTGAACAGCAGGTTTCCCCCGAGAGGGAGCCGTGCCTTACCGCAAATGTCCATGGGGACCTTTCTTCCGAGTGCTCACGCGGCGGTTGCCGAGTGACAGTAATATTATAGCATAATTTATGCTAATAATCAATACTAGGAAGGGTGGCTAACAGGCGCCTTCAACAATTTTCAGATCTTCTGTAACGTGCCAAATAATTTCTGGTCGCTCGGTAACCTTTGCCTCTACGCAGTAGTACGGAATCTTCTTTGGGTTCGATTCTAATGGTTGGTTCATGACTCCCCCATTGCTTGGAGTTGCCCAGTAGTCCCAGAAGCTGGCAATTGGGAAGCTCCCTCCTTGCGCGAGGAGACGCTCAACAAGCTGGGTGTAGAAATTCTTCACCACGGTTTCTTGAATTTTATTCCACGAGCCACTCACGGTAAAGTTGTTTGCGTAATCAAGTAGTTGTTGACTCGTAACGGGCGTATCCCATTTTTTTGTATCCCAGCCAGTGACTTGCATGCTGTCGTGGTTCCAGTTGCCGCACCCAGTAATATAGTCGGTGTTGACGCCCCCTTGGTTGACACCCTTCCCTACCCCTTCATTAATAAGATCTTGGCAGATTTGAGCAAGCAGGACACCGTTTTGAACGGGGTTAGCAATGCTATAAAAGGGGTGCGCCCCAGCACGAGCAACGGTGAGGGTAATGTCTTTAGAGGGCTTAAAATCAGACGGGAGTGCGGACGGAAACTCGCCTTCTCGTTGGTATTCCCTAGTCATTTCTGCTGCGGCATGTTCAAGATCGCTCTGAGCGGTGCGACCTAGGGCATTTTCTCTAATACCGTTGTAGCCAAGAACAGAAATAGTGGCAAGAATCGCTAATACAACGATAACGATCGTCAATTCCACGATTGTAAAAGCGTGATCCCACCGAGTTTGCATAGCCTCATTGTACCATTGCCCTTATGGTTTGAGATACCTCTAGGCTACTTGGTCTGCCCTATTTCTTTTTAGTTGTTTTCGTCGCTTTGGTTGTTGTCTTGCGTCGGGCAAAGCGGCCTTTAGCTTCGGGCGCATCGGCAATAAGTTGTTTAGCCTGTTCGTGTGTAATAGACTTTGGATCGGTATCTTTAGGAATTTTGGCATTCTTTTTGCCGTCGGTGATGTATGGGCCGTAGCGACCATTGAGTACCTTTACGCCATCGCCGAAGTCGGAAATATTCTTTTCAGCTTCAGCCTTGAGCTTGGCGTCGTACAGTTCGAGGGCTTCTTCGAGTGTGATAGTGTGCGGATCGAGCGGTTTAATGCTGACGAAGAGCTTGTCGACTTGAATGTAAGGGCCGAAACGACCGATGTTCGCTTTAATGGGAAGGCCGTCTTTTGTTTCACCAACGAGGCGTGGTAATTTGAAGGCCTTGAGTGCTTCTTCGAGGGTAACGGTATCAACGCGGAATCCCTTTGGCATTGGGGCAAATTGAGGCTTTTCCTCGCCTTCAGTATCGCCAAGTTGTAGCATAGGACCGAAGCGGCCAATACGCGCAAAAATAACCTTGCCTGTTTTAGGGTCGGTGCCAATTTCAGTTGCTTGGGCAACCTGTGAACGGTCGATTCCACCTGAATTTTCAATCAGTTTATGGAAGGGTTGGTAGAATTTCTCGAGCATGACGTTACGTGCTAATGCGCCCGTTGCAATTTGGTCGAATTCTTCCTCAACATCGGCAGTAAAGCCATAGTCGACGACTTGTTCGAAGTGGTCTTTAAGGAAGTCGGCAATCATCATACCAACAGAAGTTGGAACGAGCTTTCCCTTGTCGGAGCCAGTTTTTTCTTGTACAACTTCACGGCTAACAGAAGCGCCTGGCGTAACGGCCAGTGTAATAACGTCGCGTTCAGTACCTTCGGCTTCGCCTTTTTCGGCGTAGCCACGTACCTGTACGGTATTAATAATGGTTGCGTAGGTTGAAGGACGCCCAATGCCAAGTTCTTCAAGTTTCTTCACGAGTGAACCTTCGGTAAAGCGAGCTGGTGGACGGGCGAAGGTTTGGCGGGCGTCGGCGTGTTGGAGCGCGAGCTCGTCACCGGTTGCCATTGCAGGAAGAATATCTGGATCTTTCTTGCCGCCGCCGTAGACCCGTAGGAATCCGTCGAAAATAATAACTTCACCCTTGGCTTCGAGTTGAAGCTTTGAGGTGCTAACAGTAATAGTAACGACTGTTTTCTCGAGCTTAGCAGGAGCCATTTGGCTAGCGAGCGTACGCCTACGGATAAGGTCGTAGAGTTTTTGGTCGTACTCGTTGGTACTTCCCTTTTCGCTCGCGATATCAGTTGGACGAATTGCTTCGTGGGCTTCTTGGGCGCTGGCAGACTTGGTTTTAAATTGACGAACTTGTGAGTATTCTTCACCAAATGCGCCTTTAATATAGTCGGCGGTTGCAGCGATAGCTTGACCGCTAAGCGTGGTTGAGTCGGTACGCATATAGGTGATTTTACCGGCTTGATAAAGCTTTTGAGCACTCGACATGGTCGCGCGTGACCCAAAGCCAAGCTTACTGTTGGCCTCTTGCTGCAATGTACTGGTAGTAAATGGTGCGCCTGGGTTACGAGTGCCCGGGCTTGTAGTGACGTCGGAAACGCTAAATGATGCGTCGGAAAGGCTAGCAAGGAATGCCTGCGCTTCATCTTCGGTATCAAACCTGTTTGGAAGTTCGGCTTTTACCGTAAGGCCATCGTGAGTAAATTCTGCGGTTACCTTAAACTGGAACGAGCCTTCAAAGGCTTGAATTTCACGTTCACGCTCGACAAGAAGACGCACAGCTGGTGACTGGACGCGGCCGGCAGATTTACCACCAGGTACTTTTTGCCAGACAACCGGACTGAGTTCAAACCCTACTAAACGGTCCAAAATTTGGCGCGCTTGTTGAGCTTGAACGAGCTGCATATCGACAGTACGAGGGGTTTTCACCGCCTCTTCAATAGCTGATTTTGTAATTTCATGGAAAACAATACGGTTCGTTTTGGTCGGGTCGAGGTTGAGCACTTCGCAGAGGTGCCAAGCAATCGCTTCACCTTCGCGGTCTTCATCGGTTGCGAGCCAAACTGTTTCGGCGGTTTTTACGGCCTTTTTAAGTTCGGTGATGGTTTTCTTTTTCTCGCTGTCGATTTCGTAGACAGTTTCGAAGCCATTCTTTACATCGATTGGTGGGGTGCCATCTTTAGTTTTCTTAGCAATAGAACGAATGTGCCCCACGCTTGAAAGCACGGTAAATTCCTTACCGAGGTATTTTTCAATGGTCTTTGCTTTTGCAGGAGACTCGACGATTACTAAATTCTTTGACATATATATAAGTATACTCAGGCTTTCTAAATTTGGGCTTAAGTTTCGTGCTTAAGCTGCTAGTGCCCTTACACAACGCTGGAGTGTACACCACTTCACGATACTTTGTAAAGCAAACCCTTTTAAAATGAAGCACCGGCCCTCCCCGAAGGGAGGACCGGCTTAGTGCCTCGATCACGACATGAGATGCTCGATCTCGGTGAGGAACGACGCGGTGCGCGCCATCTGGGCGACGACGTCGTCACCGTGCTCGTGCTTGATCTCGTCCACCGTCAGGTGCGTCAGCATGTCGCCCAGCTCGTAGAGCTCGGCGAAGCCGGGCATCATCGAGCCGTTCTCGCCGATGTAGTAGACGAGCGAGTAGCCGTGCCGCGGCAGCTTCTGCAGGTAGACGACGGTGAGCGTGATGGGACGCAGCATCGTCTTGCCGAGGTCCATCCAGATGGCGAACTCACGCGTGTCGACCTTGTACTCGGTCTCGTCGTTGATGTAGACGGTGAGCGAGGGGTCCGGCTGGTAGTTCGCCCGCAGGAAGTCCTTGAGCGTGGCGATGCTCTCCTGGTTGCGCTGGCGCCGCTCGTACTTGGTGAGCTCGTCGGTGCCGGTGCGGTTCAGAGTGATGGTCATCATGTCCTTTTCAGGGTCGTGTTCGAAGATCTCGCAGATACTTCGAACAATGGATAGCGTCCGAAGTAGTACGCTAATATAACTATAGCATATAAAGTAAGAATTGTCAATAAAGAAGTTGCCCCCGACCACTAGGGCCGAGGGCTTGAGACAGATCGCTGTCGACTTCTTGCGCACTAGTAGCGCATGTACAGCTCTTCTTCGGAGTAGGCGTTCTCCACCTTGATGCGGAGTTCGTTGTCTTCCGGAAGAAGCGTTGCGGCGCTACGGCACAGTGCTCGGAACCTTCGTTCGGCGAGCTGCATGTGAGCGTGTCCCTCGTCGAGGATGTACAAGACGAGGTAGCGCTCGGGCGTGTAGAGGGCGTAAACCGGATCCTTGTGGTGCCGGCTCATTACCTCCCGGGCGATGAGCATGCGCCCGTCCAGGCTGTCACGAGTGAGCAGCGGACGGGCGTACTTGCCGAGGCGAACGCCTCGGGTCGTCCTTAGGGAAATCGGACCGTGGAGTGCCCGGCTGATCCACCCCTGGTGCTCGTGGAGCAGGATGGGCTCGCTGGACACACGCGATGCGTGCATGAGGATGACACCGAGGAGCTCTTCGAACTCCTCAGCCATCGACGAACGCAGCGCGCTGTACTCGTCGGTGGACATTGCTGGGTTGCCGAAGTTCATGGCGATTCCGGGCCTTTCTGGGCGTAGAAGTCGATCGATCTGTAGGGGGGTGCGTTCTACCTTGCGGCGTTCTTTTTTGGGGGACACCTGCGAAATAGAGACTGAATTATTATAGCATAATCGGTATAAAAAATCAATACTCCTCTATCTGAGCATCCACCTGTTTCCACCGGCCGATTCAATAAGGCCTTTAAGCTCCATCATAGTAAGGAGCTGAGAAAACTCCCCTGCCGAAAGCTTTGTGCGTTTTAAAAGTTCATCACCCTCGCCTACCCCTGATTGTATAAGGGTAATAATATGTACCTCGTCTGGCGTATCGCCTAAGGGGAGCAGCGATTGCTGTAGCGTTAGTTCGGGTGCGATGACGTGAAGTATGTCTTCTGCGCTAAGGGCTACATGCGCACCCTGTTGAATAAGACGGTTCGGTCCTACTGAAACGAGGCTCGTAACTGGTCCCGGCACCGCAAAGACTTCTTTGTTTTGCTCAAGCGCATGACCGACTGTAGATAGCGTGCCACTTCGCTCGGTTGCTTCGGTAACGATGATGGCGTCGGCCAGGCCGCTTACAATGCGGTTACGGGCGAGGAAATCGTATGGCCGAGCCTCAACACCCGGCTCTTTCTCACTTATAAGAGCACCTCCCTTTTGTAGAATTTGCTCGGCGAGTTTTGCATGTCCTGCGGGGTATACTCGGTGCAGCCCGCCAGCTAGCACAGCAATAGTAACGCCGCCCGCCTCAAGCGCTGCTTTATGGGCGATGGCATCAACTCCATAGGCTAGGCCGCTTACGATAATAATCCCCTGCTTTGCAAGATCGTATGCCAATCGATGAGTAACTGCTACCCCGTACGGCGTTGGTTTTCGCGATCCCACAATGGCCACAGTTTTTATGCGCTCTGCGGGTAGCGAGCCTTTGTAATAGAGTGTGTTTGGGGGTAGATGAATGTGGTTCAGAACAGAGGTGAAACCGCTTATTCCTATACTTTGTCTATTGATTTTCTGTATTTTCATGTCCACCTTAAAATAAGTATTGACACAAAGTCAACTAGGTGCTATAATCGAAAACGATTGATACAGCGAAAATCTGCATCAAGCACCTTATACCCCCTATTTCTAACGGTAGTTACTATTTATAGTACTGCCAATGTTAGGTAGTGTGCAAGGCGCTTTTAAAGTACCTACCCTCCACTTTTCTGGCTTAGAGAATTTATTCTCCCGACAGCTTTGCATGCTTACTAATCCCTTTAACACGGGTTCTTCGGATTTATTCGTCGGACTCGATCCCGTTTAAAGAACCATTTTTGGGTGACTATACAGTAGTGGTTATTTCTCTGCGAGGTTTAACCAGGCGCGCACCATACTATGTTTATCGGTCGCGACGCTTCATTGAATGATTCTGGGTGGGTTAAAGGGTAAAACGGCGCCAGGTGATGCCCACCCTTACCTGGCGCTTTTTTAGTGGGAAAAAATAGGAACTATCTTTGAAATTCAACAACCCCCG
>Ga0307406_10001122_pt1 | contig 14953 bp, 7 predicted proteins | sample 322Cmetagenome_3_FD_203706 | JGI IMG/M metagenome (GOLD analysis project Ga0307406, IMG submission 203706) | Maize rhizosphere microbial communities from greenhouse at UC Davis, California, United States - 322HYB-C-2 | ecosystem: Host-associated > Plants > Roots > Rhizosphere > Soil | place... | reverse complement strand
GGCGCTGCTCGCCCGCCTGGCCCGGAGTTCGGAGCAACTGGGCTCGCTGCCTCCCGCGGCGGCGGCGCGCGAGAGCCTGACGCTGGGGGCGGCCGTCGTCCGGGCCGTCGCCCGCGACCCGATCCTGCCGATGGATTGGGACACCCGCCCGCTAGTCGAGGAGCTGGTCCTCGCCATGCAGGCCTATGACGGGCTGAGGCGCGATGTCTGGGCCGCCGGCCCGACCCGCGCCTGAGCCTGCCTCCCGCAACCCATCAGACGGCGTTCAGCGCCTGCGACAGGTCGGCGAACAGGTCCTCGACATTCTCGATGCCGACCGACAGGCGCACCAGATTGTCGCCGATGCCACAGCGGGCCTTGGCCTCGGCGGTGTAGTCCGAGTGGGTGGTGCTGGACGGGTGGGAGACCAGGCTCTCGGTGCCGCCGAGGCTGACCGCCAGCTTGAACAGCTGCAGGGCGTTGAGCATCCGGAAGGCTTCGGCCTCGCCGCCCTTGAGCCGCAGCGAGAAGGTCGATCCCGCGCCCGAGCACTGCCGGCTGAAGATCGCCTGCTGTTCGGCCGAGCTTTCCGCGCCGCCCGCGTCGAGCACCGCCTCGATCTTGGGATGGCCGCGCAGGCGCCGGACCAGTTCCGAGGCGTTTTGCTGCGACCGCTCCATGCGGATCTGCAGGGTCTCCAGGCTGCGGGTCAGCAGCCAGGCGGTGTGGGCGTCGGTGATGGCGCCGCAGATGGTGCGCATCTCCGCCACCCGGCCCATCAGGTCCGCCCGCCCCAGGCAGGCGCCGGCGATCAGGTCCGAATGGCCGCCGACGTATTTGGTCAGGGAGTAGAGGATCAGGTCCGCGCCATGCTCGAACGGCTTCTGCCACAGGGGGCCCAGGAAGGTGTTGTCGACCACCAGCGGCGGCGCCTCGGCCTGGCCGAGGGCGCGGATGGCGTCGGCGGCGGCGCGCAGGTCGATCAGCTGATTGGTCGGATTGGCCGGGGTCTCGACATAGACCGCCGCCAGCCGGCCGCCGCGCGCCGCGGCCCGCGCGGCCGCCTCGGGGATGGCGTCGACCAGGGTCCGGCCGCCGTCACATTCCGACACGCTCATCGTCTCCACGCCCATGCGCGGCAGGATGCGGTCGAACAGGTATTCGGTGCCTCCGTAGGCCGGGGCGGTGTAGATCACCACGTCGTTGGGCCGGCTCAGCGCCAGGATGGTGGTCGAGATGGCCGCCATGCCGCTGGAGAAGACCAGCGCCTTGTCCGCGGCGTCCCAGACCGCCAGACGGTCCTCGAGGATTTCGAGATTGGGGTTGTTGATCCGCGAATAGATCAGGCCCAGCGCCTCTTCCGGATCCTTCTCGCGCAGGCCGTAGGCGACCTCGAAGAAGCGCTTGCCGTCCTCGGCCGAGCGGAAGACAAACGTGGAGGTCTGGAACACCGGCGGCTTGATCGAGCCCTCCGACAGGGCCGGATCATAGCCGAAGCCCATCATCAGGGTTTCGGGCGCGAGCGTGCGGTTCCCGAGCGTGCGGGCGCGGTGGCGATAGATCATGGGTCATCTCCTGATGGGCGCGTCTGGCGGCGCCCTTGTCCCTTGGCGTCGCGATACGTGATCCGGCCAAGGTTCGCCAGCGGCGCCGAAGCAGGACGCGGGAGTCGGCGCTTCCCCTCGCCTCGGCTGTCGGCCTAACGTGGGCGATCCGACGCGAGGAGACGCCCATGACGACCGACCCCGAACTCTATCCCGTCCCGTCCGAATGGGCCCAGCGCGCCCGGATGACCAAGGCGGGCTATGAGACGGCGCGGGTCGCGGCGCGCGAGACGCCGGACGCCTTCTGGAGCGAGCAGGCCCGCCGGCTGGACTGGATGACGACGCCGTCGGTGATCAAGGCCGTCTCGTTCGACAAGGCGGACTTCCACATCCGCTGGTTCGAGGATGGCGCGCTGAACGTCGCGTACAACTGCCTGGACCGGCACCTGGAGACGCGCGGCGACGAGACCGCGATTATCTGGGAGGGCGACGAGCCGACCCAGTCGGGCAAGCTGAGCTATCGCGAGCTGCATGCCGAAGTCTGCCGCATGGCCAATGTGCTGAAGAGCCTCGGCGTGGTGAAGGGCGACCGCGTCACCCTGTACCTGCCGATGATCCCGGCCGCGGCGGTCGCGATGCTGGCCTGCGCGCGGATCGGGGCGGTGCATTCGGTCGTCTTCGGCGGCTTCTCGCCGGACAGTCTGGCGGGGCGGATCGAGGACTGCGGCTCGAAGGTCGTGATCACCGCCGACGAGGGGATGCGCGGCGGCAAGCGGGTGCCGCTGAAGGCCAATGTCGACGCGGCGCTGGAGAAGGTGGCGGTCGACAAGGTGCTGGTCGTCTCGCACACCCACGCCGACGTGCCGATGGTCGCGGGCCGCGACGTTGCCTACGGCGAGGCCAGGCAGGGCGTCGGCGACGACTGCCCGTGCGAGCCGATGAACGCCGAGGACCCGCTGTTCATCCTCTACACCTCGGGCTCGACCGGAAAGCCGAAGGGGGTGCTGCACACCACCGGCGGCTATCTGTTCTGGGCGTCCTGGACGCACGAGCTGGTGTTCGACTACCGGCCCGGCGAGGTCTTCTGGTGCACCGCCGACGTGGGCTGGGTCACCGGCCACAGCTATTGCGTCTACGGCCCGCTGGCCAACGGCGCGACGACCCTGATGTTCGAGGGCGTGCCCAACTATCCGACGGTCAGCCGCTTCTGGCAGGTGGTGGACAAGCACCAGGTCGAGATCTTCTACACCGCCCCGACCGCGCTTCGGGCCCTGATGCGCGAGGGCGACGGGCCGGTGCAGGCGACCAGCCGCTCATCCCTGCGCCTGCTGGGCACGGTCGGGGAGCCGATCAATCCGGAGGCCTGGCGCTGGTATCACGAGGTGGTCGGCGAGAGCCGCTGCCCGATCGTCGACACCTGGTGGCAGACCGAGACCGGCGGGGTGCTGGTCTCGCCCCTGCCCGGCGCGACGGACCTGAAGCCCGGCTCGGCGACCAAGCCCCTGCCGGGCGTCGAGCTGCAGCTGGTCGACGCGGACGGCGCGGTGCTGGAGGGCGCGACCTCGGGCAATCTGGTCATCACCGACAGCTGGCCGGGCCAGATGCGCACCGTCTGGGGCGATCACCAGCGCTTCTTCGACACCTATTTCAGCGCCTATCCGGGCAAGTATTTCACCGGCGACGGCTGCCGCCGCGACGAGGACGGCTACTACTGGATCACCGGGCGGGTGGACGACGTGATCAACGTCTCGGGCCACCGCATGGGCACCGCCGAGGTCGAGAGCGCCCTGGTGCTGCACGATGACGTGGCCGAAGCGGCGGTCGTCGGCTTCCCGCACGACATCAAGGGGCAGGGCATCTACGCCTATGTCACGCTGAACAAGGGCGTCGAGCCGACCGAGGACCTGCGCAAGGCGCTGATCGCCCACGTCCGCAAGGAGATCGGGCCGATCGCCGCGCCCGATGTGATCCAGTGGGCCCCGGGCCTGCCCAAGACCCGCTCGGGCAAGATCATGCGCCGGATTCTGCGAAAGATCGCCGAGAACGAGGTGGGATCGCTGGGCGACACCTCGACCCTGGCCGATCCGTCGGTGGTCGAGGATCTGGTGAAGAACCGCGCCGGCGGCTGAGCCGCGCCTGAAACGAAAACCGCCGCCGGAGGTCCGGCGGCGGCTCACAGGTCACAGAGAGATCAGGCTCAGCCCCAGGGATCGTGATCCACGGGGCGGCCGGTGTGCGACCGGGCCTGGACGTCATCCAGCGCGCGCTGCATTTCGTGCTCCAGATTCCAGAAATCGATCTCCAAGGCGGGTTTGAACTGGAAGGCAAGGCTGTCCAGCCCGCCGAAGACGCCGCCCGGCTCCATCAGGAGACGGTCTCCAACCTCCGAGGGCAGGACCAGGGGGGCGTCGCCGACCGCCTTGTAGTTCACGAAGCCGTCGTCCAGCACGCCCGGCAGGACCAGGGGCATGTCCACGGCCGCCTTGGCGGCCGGCGCTTCGACCTCGGCCGGCAGGATCTGCGGTCCGGCCTCGACGGTCTTGATCGCATCCACCGACGGCGCGACCGGCTGGGTCTGCGGTCCGCCCAGCAGGAAGTCGTCGTCGACGAGCGGCGAGACCAGGGCGTCGGCGCCGCCGGCCTTGTCGCCGAAGTCGGCGGGGGCCGCGGGCGGGGTCAGGTCACGGGTGGAGCGGTCGCCGAACTCGATGACCTCGATGCTGGTGACCAGGATGGAGCCGTCGCGGCCGGCGGTGTTGTCGATGATCCGCCAGCCGGCGCCCTCGGCGGTGATGGCGTAGTCGGCCTGGACCCCGCGCAGCAGCAGCCGGTCGTGGCCGCCGCCGCCCTGGATCTGGTCCGAGCCGCCGCCGCCGGCCAGCACGTCGTCGCCGCCGCCCCCGATGATCAGGTTGTTCAGGCTGTTGCCCGTCCCCACGAAATTCCCCACTCCGCCGAACACCAGGTTCTCGATGTTGGCGCCCAGGTAGAAGACGTTCAGGCGGGCCTCGACGCTGTCGGCGCCGCCGTTCTCGGCCTCCACGATCGTGTCGCCCGCCTGGACCACATAGTAGTCGTCGCCGGCCCCGCCGTAGAGCTCGTTGGCCGCGCCGGCGCCGCCGTACAGGATGTCATTGCCGTCGAAGCCGATCAGCACGTCGCGGCCCGTGGTCCCGCGGATGACGTTGTCGCCGGCGTTGCCCTGGCCCTCGAAGCCGGCCGTGCCGGTGTAGGTCAGGTTCTCGACATTGGCCGACAGGCGGAAGCGCGACAGGCCGGTCTCGACCAGATCGACGCCTTCACCGGCCTGTTCGACGATGGTGTCCTCGGCCTCGACGACATAGCGGTCGTCGCCCGCCCCGCCGTACAGCTCGTTGGCCGCGCCCGCGCCGCCGTGGATGACGTCGTTCCCGGCCAGGCCGATCAGCACGTCGTAGCCGGCCCCGCCGCGCAGGACGTTGCTTCCCCCGTCGCCCAGCAGCACGTCGTTGAACGCCGAACCGGTCAGGTTCTCGATGGCGGTGAAGGTGTCCACGCCGCCGTCGCCGTCGTTGGACGCCTGGCCGGTGTTCAGTTGCGCCGTCACACCCGCCGCCGCGCCCGAGTAGTCCGCCGTGTCCACGCCGGCGCCGCCCTCGAGCTGGTCGTTGCCAGCGCCGCCGAAGAACCGGTCGTCGCCGTCGGCGCCGTTCAGGGTTTCGCCCGCCGCCGATCCGATGAGGGTGGTTCCGGTCAGGTCGGCGACGGCCAACTCGAGATCGCCGAAGCGCAGGCGCTCGACGTTGGTCAGGGTGTCGGTCCCTTCACTGGAGATCGCCGTCACCACGCCGCCATTGACGGTGACGGCGTAGGAGGCCGAGCGCGCGAAGACCGCCGTGTCCATGCCCTCGCCGCCGTCGATGATGTCCGACCCCGCGCCGCCGGTGATGACGTCATCACCCCCGCCGGCGGCGATGCTATCCGCGCCCGCCGTACCGTTCAGGGTGTCGGCGTTCGGGGTCCCGTTGACCTCGTTGGGCAGCGGATTGCCCGCCAGGTTGAACAGGCCGTCGTCAAAACGCAGGCGCTCGATATTGGTCAGGGTGTCCGTGCCGTCCGGGCCGCTGACGAAGGTCACCCCGTTCGTCGTGGATATGGAGTAGGCCGACCGGGCGCCGTTGAAGATCGCCGTGTCGGCGCCCGCGCCGCCGTCCAGGACGTCGCTGCCGATCCCTCCTGAAAGTCGATCCGCGCCGTCGCCGCCGAAGAGTGCGTCGTCGCCGCCATCGCCGAAGACCTGATCGTCCCCGTCGTCGCCGTAGACCTTGTCGGCGCCCGTGCCGCCGTGGGCGATGTCATTGCCCTCGCCGCCGTAGAGCCAGTCGACCCCGGTTTCGTAGACGGTGCCTTCGCCCTGTTCGGCCGCCCAATCGCCGAACAACTGGTCGTCGCCGCCGTGTCCGTACAGGTAGTCGACCGTGTAGGGGACCTGGGTCCCGTCGGGCAGGGTGCTGTAGAAATTGCTGTTCAGGCCGCCACGAAGGATGTTGGCTTCGTCGTTGCCGTGGAAGACGTCCCCGGCGTTGGTTCCGTTCAGGTTCTCGATCGAGATCAGAGTGTCCTGCCCGGCGCTTTGGGCCGGATGCTCGCCCGGGCTGCGCGGGGCCTGCGGTCCCGTCAGGCGAAGGTCCACGGTCATCCCGATGGCGACGCTGTAGAAGTCGCCGTAGCTGAGCGTGTCGTTGCCTTCACCGCCGTCAATCAAATCGTTGCCGCCGCCGCCGAACAGGACGTCATCGCCGGCGCCGCCCAGGAGGGTGTCGTTGCCTGAGGAGGCGGTCAGGGTGTCGTTGCCGTCCCCGCCGTCCAGACGCCCGCTGCTGTACCCAAGCGTGATTGTATCGTTCCCGGCGCCGCCGACAGCGTCGAGGACGTTGTTCATGACATCGTTGAAGGCCGTGCCGATCACCCGCTCGATGCCGGAGAAGCGGTCGCCGATCGAGTCACCCCCCATCCCCACCACGACGGTATAGGGCGCGTTGAAGGGGCCATAGGCGGTCTCGGTGCCCATGGTGATCGACGTGGTCGAGGCCGAGTAGTCCAGGGTGTCGAAGCCGTCACCGCCTTCGCCCTGGTCGGCGCCCGCGCCGGTCACGATGATGTCGTCGCCGCCGCCGTACAGGAAGTCGTTCCCCGCGCCGCCGTCCAGGTAGTCGTTGCCCGGCGTCGGCGTGCTGCCGTTGAGATTGTTGTCGAGGTCGCCATAGATGTAGTCGATGCCGTCGCCGGCATAGACGACGTCGTCGCCGGCGCCGCCCCAGATCCGATCGTTGCCGCCATAGGTGTAGATCGTGTCGTTGCCGGCTTCGCCGCCGACGAACTGGGTCGCCACGTCGCCATGGAATGTGTCGTTCCCTGCGTGCAGGTAGAAGTTGCCTGCGCCGTTCAGGCGGACCGTGTCTTCAAAATCGGTGGTGGAGAGATAGGTCAGGGTCTCGAAGCCGATGAGCGCCCCCCCCGAGGCGGCGGCCAGGGTGGCCCAGCGGTCGCCGACGGCCAGGTCCAGGTTGACGCCGTGGTCGAGCCCGACGAGCGTCAGGTGCAGGATATCCGTGCCGTCGCCGCCGTCGGCGATGTCGCGCAGGCCGACCACGAGGGTGTCATTGCCTTCGCCGCCCGAAAGGGTGTCGATGTCGCCGTCGTCGAACTGGTGGCCGGACAGCGGGCCGATCAGCTGGTTGTGGCCGTAGGTGGCACCGATCAGGGTGTCGTTGCCGCCGCCGCCATCGATCGTGTCGCCGCCCTCACCGCCGTAGATGGTGTCGGCCGCCGTGGAGCCGGTGACGGCGTCCGCGTGGTTGGAGCCCCGGACGATGATGCGCTCGACATTGACGAACGACCCGCCGGACGCTGCACCGAGCGCCGCGAGACCGCCGGCCATGTCCAGCGTCAGGCCGCTGCTGCGGCCGATGAAGGTGAGGTCGAGAAGATCGTTCCCCAGTCCGCCGTCGACGACGTCGTTGAGCCCGGCGACGATGGTGTCATCGCCGTCGCCGCCGTTGAGCGTATCGGCCGCGCCGTCGTCGTTCAGGCGGTCCGTGGGCAGGTGGGTCCGAACCTCGACATAGATCGGGAAGTTCTGGAACGGCGGGGTGTAGGGCACCGCGCTGGACGTGTAGGAGATCGCGCCGCCGTACCCCAGCAGATAGTCGTTGCCGGCGTCGCCGTTGATCTGGTCGGCGCCTAGCCCGCCCACGATCACGTCGTTGCCGGTTCCGCCGGACAGGACGTCGTCGCCTGCGCCGCCGTCGATGCCGTCGTAGCTGGGCGCGGGATGGCCCGTGACGTTCTCGTCGCCGCCGGTGATGGTGTCGTTGCCCGCTCCGCCGAACAGGGTGTCGCCGCCGTCGGCGCCGCCGCTGATCTGGTCGTCGCCGCCGTGCCCGTTGATGATGTCGCCGGGGCCGGTGTCATCCCCGCCGGTGATGGTGTCGCCGCCGCCGAAGATGAGATCGAGGAAGGCCTGCGGATCACTGGCGGCCAGCGCTGTGTTCAACTGGCCGAACGAGATCGTCAGTCCAGTGATCGCCAGGACGGGATCACCGTCAAAGTCGAGGATGGAGTAGCTGGTGATCGCCCCCGCCGTGGGCGCGCCGCCTCCAGCCGGGTAGACGAACCCCGCCCCCTCGAAGACGTGGCGGACCGTGTAGCCGTCAATGTTGTACTCAACCTCGTAACGGGTCGGGGTCGCCGCCCGGACGGTTCCATGGGCCAGCATCTGGACCAGCAGGTCCTGGGTCATCAGCGTCATGTCGAGCGTGCCGCTCGCGGTCACCACAGGCATCTTCAAGTCCCCCGCGCCGACAACAGGCGCTCTGCAAGTTACTGGAGGAGGGCTGTTACACGCACACGTAGGAGCCTCGTCGGGACCACTCGTAACGCGGTCGTCCGAAGCGCTGCAATAGCTTCATTTCAAACAATTTTAAGACATTGCGGCGGCTACCGACGAACGGCGCGCAACCTTTGCGGGAGGCGGGCCGATCCGGCCCGTGATCGCGGGCTCTGGCGCATGCGATGTCCGGGCCGAAAATGCGGCGGATGGTCCGCGAGCCCTCTCCGCGTCAACGACGCGGAGAGGGTCTAAGGGACGAAGGTCCTACCGCCCGAACTTCTGGAACTTGATCCGGTGCGGGATCAGGCTCTCGAGGTCTCAGTCAGCCGCAAGCAGCGCCAGCAGCGCGAAACTGGCCAGCCAGTGTTCGCCCATATAGTCGCCGGTGACGTGGGGCAGGGCGGCGTCCAGGTGGGTCGCGGCGGCCCGGCCGGCGATGACGGCGCGGATGTCGTCTTCGGGAAGAGCCGAGGCGATCTCGCGCCAGCACCAGGCCCGGCTCAGGTTCAATCCGTCCAGGTGGGCGATCTTCCCGTCCGACCGGTCGCTGACGCTGGCGGGCGTGAACAGGGTCGCCGGCTTCTGCGATCCGACCTTCGGCAGGAAGGCGTTGAACCAGTCCCGGAAGGCCTCGGGCGTCATCACGCGCCGCATCAGGGCGGCCTCCATGAGAGCGGGCGACAGGAACTCGTCCTGCGACGGCTCCCACGCCTGACAGTCTCGGTCATCGGCGTGCCAGGCCAGCGCCTTCCCGCGGCACAGGGCCGCCAGCGCGGGATCGTTGGCCTCGGCCCAGTCGAGCGTCAGCCGCAGGGCGAAGGCGGTGTTGTAGTGGGTCCCGACCCGCACCGGATAGCCGGCCAGCGGCAGGAAGGCGTGGAAGCGGTCGGCGAAGGCCCGCGCCAGCGGACGCAGGGTGGCGGCGCGGCGGCGGCCGTCCTCGCTGTCGTGCCGGTCCATCTCCGCGGCCAGCATCAGCAGCCAGCCCCAGCCGTAAGGGCGCTCGAAGCCCCGGCTGGACGGCTGGGCCAGATAGGCGACCTCGGCGGCGACGTTGTCCGGGGTGAACAACTCGTTCGCCAGCGCCCAGATGCGCGGCGCCTCGGGATTGTTCGGATACAGCCGCAACAGGGTGAACAGGGTCCACCAGCCGTGCACGCAGGAATGCCAGTCGAAGCTGCCGAAGAAGATCGGGTGCAGGTCGCGCGGACCCCGCACGTCTCGTCGGCCGGTCATCACGTGATCCAGCTTGTTCGGATACTCGCGGGTGACGTGCCCCAGGGCGGCGGAGGCGAAGCGGGAGGCGGTGGCGGCGTCGAGGTTATGGGTCATCTCAGAACCGGAAGGCGAGCGCATACATCAGCCCGATGTTGACGATCAGCATGATCAGGGCGGTCGGGAGCTGGGCCCGGATCACCCCGTTCAAGGCGGCGTTGCGGTCGGGCAGCTCCAGCAGGTTGGCGGGCACCACGTTGAAGTTGGCGGCCATGGGCGTCATCAGCGTCCCGCAGAAGCCGGCCAGCATGCCGATGGCGCAGACGATGGCTGGATTGCCCCCGAACTGGTGCACCACGATGGGCAGGCCGATGGCGGCCGTCATCACCGGGAAGGCCGCGAAGGCGTTGCCCATGACCACGGTGAACAGGGCCATGCCCAGGCAATAGGCGACCACCGCCAGCAGGGGCGTAGTCAGGGGGACCGTCTGGCTGACCAGCTGGCCGACCACCCCGCCCACATCGGCGGCCAGGAAGACCGCGCCCAGCGAGGCCAGCATCTGGGGCAGCAGGGTGGCCCAGCCGATGGAGTCCATCAGGCGGCGGCCTTCCTGCACCGGGGCCAGGACCGGCGGACGGAACCAGGCCATGGCCGCGAACAGGGCGATGACGCAGCCGAGCCCCAGGGCGATCAGGGTCGTCTGGGTCGAAGAGATCAGCCAGGCCCCGGCGCCCGTGTACTTGGCCAGAAGCGTGCCGCCGACGGCGACCAGCGGGATGATCAGGGCCGGGACGAACAGGGCGTTGCCGCGCCGGGCCGCGCCCTCGCGCCGTTCCTCCAACGTGGTGGTCGCGGGCCGGCCGACGCCCATCTTTCCAGCGGCGCCGACGATCACCAGCGCCACGACCAGCAGGCCGTTGCCCAGCCCGCCCAGCAGGTCGCCGAACAGCAGGGAGGTCGCGATCAAACCCCAGAACAGGGTGTTGCGGATGCGGGTCGGATGGGTCCGGTCCGTGGCCGTGAAGACGGCGAAGGCCAGGAACATCAGGCCGGTGAGGATGTAGGCGTGCTGGAGCGTGATCATCGGGCCGTCTCCCCATCGACGGCGGGCGTGGCGAGGTCGCGCTTCAGACGCCGGTCAAACAGCCACAGGCGCACGCTATGGACGATGAAGGCGGCGATGGCGGTCGGAATCGCCCACAGGGAGATGTGCAGGGCCTCGACCCGGATGCCCGCCTGTTCGAGGAAGCCGACCATCAGCACGATGGAGCCGATGGCGATGAAGATGTCCTCGCCGAAGAACAGGCCGACGTTGTCGGTGGCGGCGGACATGCCCCGGATGCGGAAGCGGACCTTGTCGGGCAGGGGACCGTGCTCGGCCTCCGCCGCGCCTTCGGCCATCGGAGCGACCAGCGGCCGCACCATCTGTGGATGGCCGCCGAGCGAGGTCAGGCCCAGCGCCGATGTCGCTTGACGGACCAGCAGATAGACCAGCAGCAGCCGCCCGGCGGTGGCGGCCCGCACCTGGGCGATCAGCTGGCGCGCCCGCTCCTGCAGTCCGGCGCGCTCCAGCACGCCGATCACCGGCAGGATCAGCCAGGTGATGTGGAAGTAGCGGTTGTCGTTGAACGCCTCGCCGAGCCGGGCCAGCGTCGCCACGCCGGCGTCGAACAGGGCGCGAGGATCCGCCCCTGTCGTTACCGCCGCCAGCACGCCGGTGACGACGGCGGCGATCAGTATGACCAGCAGCGGATTGATCCGGGCGATGAAGCCCGCGACCACGACCGCAATTCCCAACAGCACCAGCATCCGCCGTCCCCCTTTTCGTCCCCGGGCGGAGAGTTGCGCGGTTCGGGGTCGGGCGAAAGAGCCTGAATGGCTTCCGTTACAGGCAGGCTTCCGCGATGGCCGTGACGTGGCGCAGGTCGGTGCCGCAACAGCCTCCGAACACCGTCAGATGCGGGAACCGCAGACGGAGGTCGCGATGCAGGCCGGCCAGCTCGTCCGGATCGCCGATGTCGAGCTCGGTCATGGCGTCCAGCTCCGCATGGCTACAGCGGGAGGCGTTGGCGCGCAGGCCGCGCACGCGCGTCGCCCATTCGGCGCCATCCTCCAGGGTGGTGGTGAAGTGGTCCGGATGCGCGCAGTTGATCATGTAATAGGCCGGGCCGGCCTGGGTGGCGCCATCTACAGCGCCGACGGCGTCGGCCAACCGATCGCCGGTCGGAAGCCGTCCGTCCGTCTCGACGGTGAAGCTGATCGCCACGGGGGCGCCGGCGGCCCGCGCCGCGCGCGTCACGCCGATGGCTTCCGGGACGTTGGTCATCGTGATCGCGGTGAGCATGTCGGCGCCGGCTCCCGTCAACGTCGCGATTTGATGGGCGTGATAGGTCTGGGCCTCGTCCACGCCCATGATACGGCCCGGGTCGTAGCCGTCCCCGCGCGGGCCGATGCAGCCGCTGACGATGATCGGGATCTTCGCCGGATCGTACGCTTCCCGCAGACGGACCAGCATGGCGACGGCGTCGCGGTTCAGAGTGTCGAGCTGGTCCTGCGACACCCCGAGCGGCTCCGCCCAGTCGGGACTGGCGCGCCAGGTGGCGCTCTCGAGGATGAACCCGTTCCCCGTCCGGATGGCCAGGTCTAGGAAGCCCCGGAAGTAGTCGGTCAGGGCCTCGCGGCCCTGCGCGGTCGTGAGCAGGGTGATCGACGCGAAATAGGGAAGGTCGATCCCCCGGTTGAAGAGGATGTCCGTCTCGAGCCCGCCGTCCGTGAGGAAGGGTCTGTCGAGCTGCGGCAGCGTCGTAAAGGTCATGGGCGTGATCCCGGAAATCAGGCCGTCGAAATACGTCCGACGAAATCTGCCACCGGTCCGAGAACGTCGCTACCCGAAATTCGAATCTCAAGCCGCGCCGAATCCGCCGCCGCCCGGCGTCTCGATGACGAACACGTCTCCGACCGCCATCTCGACCTCCGCCGTGGCGCCCAACGCCTCCATCGTTCCGTCCGTCCGCTCGATCCGGTTCACGCCCACGGCGCCCGGTTCGCCGCCTGCCGCGCCGAAGGGCGGGGTGCGGCGATGGTTGGACAGGATGGCGGCGGTCAGGGGCTCGAGGAAGCGCACGCGGCGCACCGCCCCGTCGCCGCCCCGGTTCGCACCCGCCCCGCCCGAGCCAGGGCGGATGGCGAAGGCTTCCAGCAGGACCGGGAAGCGGGTCTCCAGCACCTCCGGATCGGTCAGGCGGCTGTTGGTCATGTGGGTCTGCACCGCCGCCGCGCCGTCGAAACCGGGTCCGGCGCCCGAGCCGCCGGCGATGGTCTCGTAGTACTGGCGGGTCGCGTCGCCGAAGGTGAAGTTGTTCATCGTCCCCTGGCTGGCCGCGAGCGCCCCCAAGGCCCCGTACAGGGCGTCAACGACGGCTTGGCTGGTCTCGACATTCCCGGCCACGACGGCGGCGGGATAGCGGGGGTTCAGCATCGATCCCTCGGGCACGATCAGTTCGATCGGCTTCAGGCAGCCCTCGTTCAGCGGGATGGCGTCGTCCACCAGGGTCCGGAAGACATACAGGGTCGCGGCCCGGGTGATCGACAGCGGCGCGTTGAAGTTGTTGGGCCGCTGGGCGCTGGTCCCCGTGAAGTCCACGACCGCGCTGCGGGCCTCTGGATCCACGTCAATCCGTACACGGATGATCGCGCCGTCATCCATCTCCAGGTCGAATGATCCGGGCTTCAAGGCGGCGATGGCGCGGCGCACGGCCTCTTCGGCGTTGTCCTGGATATGGCCCATGTAGGCGGCCACGACCTCGCGTCCGAACTCGCCGACCATGCGGGCCAGCTCGTCGGCGCCGCGCGCGCAGGAAGCGACCTGGGCCTTCAGGTCGGCCATGTTCTGGTCGACGTTGCGCGACGGATGAGGCCCGGAGGCGAACAGGGCGCGGGTCTCGGCGTCCCGCAGCGTCCCGGCGTCGACCAGCAGGAAGTCGTCGATCAGCACCCCCTCGTCCTCGACCGTCTTCGAGGTCGGCGGCATGGAGCCGGGGGTGATGCCGCCCACGTCTGCATGGTGGCCGCGCGCGGCGACGAAGAAGGCCGGCGCCTCGTCCGCATCCAGGAAGACCGGCATGATGACGGTGATGTCCGGCAGGTGGGTCCCGCCGTTGTAGGGCGCGTTCAGCATATAGACGTCGCCGCGCCTCATCCCGCGTCCATCCCGGGCTTCTCCGCGCGAGGCGACCACGGTGCGGATGCTTTCGCCCATTGAGCCCAGGTGCACCGGGATGTGCGGGGCGTTGGCGATCAGGGCGCCGCTCGCGTCGAAGACGGCGCAGGAGAAGTCCAGCCGCTCCTTGATATTCACCGAATAGGCCGTGGCCCGCAGCGCCTCGCCCATCTGTTCGGCCGCGGCCATGAAGCGGCTGTTGAACACCTCCAGCAGGATCGGATCGGCGTGGGTGCCGATGGCGGTGCGGGCGGGCAGGGGGACGACCCGCGCCAGGATCAGGTTCAGCCCCGCGTCGGCGGCGGCGCGCCAACCCGGCTCCACGACGGTGGTGCCGGTGTCCTCCAGGATCACCGCCGGACCGTCGACGGCGGCGCCCGGGCCGAAGTCCTCGCGGCGATAGACGGGCGCGTCGTGGCTCCGGCCCGCCATCCACACCGGGGTGCGGGTCACGGCCTCGGGCGTCCGGCGGCTCAGATCGGCGCCGGTCGCGGCGGCCTGGCCGGAGGCGCCGGTGGCCTCGGCCTCCAGCGTTTCGACGACCAAGGCCTTGCCCTCGGCGAAGAAGCCGAAGCGGCGGCGATGCAGGGTCTCGAAGGCGGACCTCATGTCGTCGGCGGGGCCGAAGGGCACGGTCAGCGGCGTGTCCGAGCCCGCGAACTTGATCTCGGCCCGGGCCGTCACCGTGATCCGGTCGTCGGCGAAGCCCTGCGCGGCCAGTTCGGCCCGCGCCTGTTCGGCCAGTTCGCCCACCCGCGCCGCCATTTCGGCATCGGCGGCGGTCTCCAGCGGGATGGCCGCCGTCGCCTGCCGGATGGCGCGCACTTCGGCCAGGCCCATGCCGTAGGCCGACAGCACGCCGGCGAACGGGTGCAGCATCACCGTCGTCATGCCCAGGGCGTCGGCCACCAGACAGGCGTGCTGGCCGCCCGCGCCGCCGAAGCAGTTCAGGACATAGCGGGTGACGTCGTAGCCGCGCTGGATCGAGATCGATTTGATGGCCTCGGCCATGTTCTGCACGGCGATGGTGACGAAGCCCTCGGCCAGCGCCTCGGGCGTGGTCGGGCGGCTGGTCGCCGCCTCGACCTCGGCGGCCAACGCGGCGAAGCCCGCGTGCACGGCGTC
>Ga0307406_10001120_pt1 | contig 14963 bp, 7 predicted proteins | sample 322Cmetagenome_3_FD_203706 | JGI IMG/M metagenome (GOLD analysis project Ga0307406, IMG submission 203706) | Maize rhizosphere microbial communities from greenhouse at UC Davis, California, United States - 322HYB-C-2 | ecosystem: Host-associated > Plants > Roots > Rhizosphere > Soil | place... | reverse complement strand
CTTCTTCGACGCCTGCGACGCGCTCGGCCACCCGGTGGTGCTGCAACCCGAATCGACCATCAGCGCCGAGGAGGCGCTGATCTGGAACGTGCAGAGCTGGGGCAAGAAGGCGCCCAACGAAGCGATTCCGCCGGTGGCCAAGTTCAAGTGGCTGGAACCGCGCCACATGATCAACTACGAAAACCGTTGGGGCCGCGACCGCAACCACGACCTGCAGTACATTTTCTTCAACGGCATCGGCTACAACGCCTGGGAAAACGTCTGGGGCCTGTGGAACCAGCTCGGAGAACGCGACGCCGAAACCCTGCGCCGCATCGCCACGATCGAGCGCCGCTTCCCCGCCCACTTCGTCAGCGCCGACTGGCGCCCCTACGCGCGCACCCTGCAGGCCGGCGTGTTCGCCAGCCGCTTCCCGCACGCGGGCAGCAGCGTGTGGACCCTCGTCAACCGTAACGAGTACGAAGTCGCCGGCGAGCAGATCGCGGTCGACCACGTCGACGGCGCGCGCTATTTCGACGCCTGGAACGGCGTGGCCCTGCAGCCGCGGCTCGACGGCGGCCGTGCGGTGTTCGATTTCGTGCTCGAAGGCCGCGGTTTCGGCGCCGTGCTCGCGCTGGCGCCCGGCGCCGAGATCGACGGCCTCGACGCCTTCCTCGCCCGCATGAACGAATTGGCGGCGACGCCGCTGCATCGCTACTCGAACCAGTGGCGCGCCTTGCCGCAACGGCTGGTGCCGATCGAGCCGGTCGCGGCCGCCGCTACGGCGCCGCCGGGCATGATCGAGATCCCGGCCGGCGAGTTCGATTTCGTCGTCGGCGGCATCGAGATCGAAGGCCAGACCTGGGAAGGCGTCGACGTCCAATACCCCTGGGAAGACAGCGCGCGCCGCAACCATCGCAAGCGCATGCGCCTGCCGCGTTTCTTCATCGATCGCACCCCGGTGACCAACGCCGAGTACCAACGCTTCGTCGCCGACAGCGGCTATGTCCCGCGCGATGCGCACAACTATCTGCGCGACTGGGTCGAGGGTGCGCCGCGCCCGGGCTGGGAACGCAAGCCGGTGACCTGGGTGGCGCTGGAGGATGCACGGGCCTATGCGCAGTGGGCCGGCAAGCGCCTGCCGCGCGAGTGGGAGTGGCAGTATGCCGCGCAAGGCCACGACGGCCGCCGCTATCCCTGGGGCGAGGACTGGCGCGACGACGCCGTGCCGGCGCCCAACCGCGGCCGGCGCCTGCGCGCGCCCGACGACGTCGACGCGCATCCGGCCGGCGCCAGTCCGTTCGGCGTACTCGACCTGGTCGGCAACGTCTGGCAATGGAGCGACGAGTATCTCGACGAACACACCCGCGCGGCGATCCTACGCGGCGGCAGCGCCTACCGGCCGCAGACCTCGCACTGGTATTTCCCGCAGGCCTACCGGCTCGACCAGCACGGCAAGTACCTGCTGATGGCGCCGAGCAAGGACCGCTCGGGCTGCATCGGCTTCCGCTGCGTGGTCGACGCCGCATGAGCGCCGACACGCATCGCGGCGCGCCCGCACTCCAGGCCGTCGGAGTCGGCCTCGGCGGCCTGCTCGGCGAGGCCCTCGATGCCAACCGCCGCGGCCGGCTCTCGCATTTCATCATCGACGAGCACAGTCCGGCGATCGCGATCTTCGCTCCGCAACACAGACAACAAAACCTCGAAGGCGACTGGTACGGGGAACACGCCGGCAAGTGGCTGATCGCCGCGGCCAAGGCCGCCGCGCGCAGCGGCGATGCCGGGCTGCGCGCGCGTCTGCTCAAGGTCGCCGACTTCCTGGTCTCGACCCAGGAAGACGACGGCTATCTCGGCACCTACGCGCCGGAACGCCGCTTCATGCGCAAGCAGCCGCCCAAGCCGGGCACCTGGGACGGTGCGCCGAGCGTGCGCACCTGGGACATCTGGACCCACGCCTATCTGATTCTCGGCCTGCTCGAAGTGCATCGCCACTTCCCCGCACCGCGCTATCTCGACGCGGCCCGGCGCATCGGCGATCTGTGCCAGCGCATCCTGGCCGGCGGCGCCATCGACATCAACGAACTCGGCAACCACCACGGTCTGTCGGCGACGGTGTTGATGGACCCGGCGGTCGAGCTGTACTTCGCCACCGGCGAGCAGGCCTATCTCGAACTCGCACTGACCGTGCTGGATCAGGCCGAGCGCAATCCGGACCTGCGCCTGTTGTCGCAGGCGCTGGACGGCACCGACGCCGCGCAGATCGCCACCGGCAAGGCCTATCAGCTGGCCTGGAACCTGGTCGGCCTGGCCAAGCTGCATCGCGCCACCGGCGAGCCGCGCTACCGCCGCGCCGTCGAGAACCTGTGGCGCAGCATCGTCGAGCATCACCTCAGCCTCGGCGGCGGCCCCTGGGGCGGCGTCGCCCAGCGTTCGCGCGAGGTGTTCAATCCGGCCGGCGTATTCGATCCGCACGGTTACGTCGAAACCTGCTCGACCCTGGCCTGGATGCAGTTGAACCGCGAATTGCTCGCGATCACCGGCGAGGCGCGCTACGCCGAGGAGATCGAACGCTCGGCCTATAACGACCTGCTCGGCGCACAGGCGCCGGACGGCGAGAACTGGTGCTACTACGTGTTCCCGAACGGGCGCCGCGTGCACACCACGTACTGGCGCTGCTGCAAGTCCAGCGGCGCGATGGCGGTCGAGGAGATTCCCGGCGTCGCTTATGCGCGCCCGGACCAAGACACGATCGCGGTGAATCTGTACGGACCGGGCTCGGCGCGGATCGAACTGCAGGGCGCCGGCCGGGTCGACATCGAACAGGACACCGCCTATCCCTTCGACGGCGCGATCCGCCTGCGCATCGCCCCCGAACGCAATGCGCGTTTCCGCATCAAGCTGCGCATTCCTTCGTGGGCCGCGGCGGCGCAGGTGTCGGTCGACGGCATCGCCGCCGACGCGGCGATCGTCGCCGGCGACTACCTCGTCATCGACCGCGAGTGGGGCGCGGGCGGCGAAGTGCTCGCGCAGTTCCCGATGGCCCCGCGCACCCACACCGCGATCCATCGCAACGTGCAGGAGTCGCGCGCGCCCGACGGCAGCGCGGTGGCGCAGGAAGTGCTGCGCTACGAATATCTGGCCGTCGCCTGCGGGCCGCTGGTCTATGCGACCGGCCTGATCGACGGCTTCAAGACCGAGGAAACGCTGCGGCTGCCTTCGGTGCCGCAAAGCGATTGGCTGCGCTGGACCGGTCCGGACGCGATCGAAGCGGTGCCGCGCATCGAACTGCATCCGGGTTACCGCGCGCCGCTGGTGTTCCGTCCGTATTACTGCGCCGGCGGCCGCGTCGACGGCGCCTGGCGCCTGACCTGGATGTCGCTCGCGCCCATGCCCATGCGCTCATCGCCGCCCGTCCCGTGACTGCACGCACAGTCCACACCGGCCAAGCAAGAATTTGTGCTGCCAGAACATATGCCGCGTGGCTGTTTCGACCGCGGCGACAGGCGCACAGTGAACCCGGCATCAGGCTCTAGGCTTTCGGACGCGCACCGCATGGACTCCATCCCCCCCGACCCGACGTCCGAGCGCACGGCACCGGCCGGCCCGCTCGGCGGCATCCGCGTACTCGACCTCAGCGCCTACATCGCCGGCCCCTACGGCTGCACCCTGCTCGCCGACCAGGGTGCCGACGTGATCAAGATCGAGCCGCCCGACGGCGACAACCTGCGCCAATACCCCTCGACCCTGGCCAGCGAAAGCCGCGCCTTCCTCGGCGTCAACCGCAGCAAGCGCGGCATCGTCCTGGATCTGAAGCGCCCGGCCGACCATGCCGTGCTGTTGCGCTTGGTGCGCGACGCCGACGTGCTGGTGCACAACTTCCGCCCGAGCGTGCCCAAGCGCCTGGGCATCGATTTCGAGCGCCTGCAACTGATCAACCCGCGCCTGATCTATTGCGCGGTCAGCGGCTACGGCGAGAGCGGGCCGATGAAGGACAAGGCCGGTTACGACCAGGTGCTGCAGACCATGACCGGCATGTGCGCACTGCAAGGCCGCCGCGGCGGGCCGCCGGAGATCATCTACGGCTCGGTGGTCGACTACTATGCCGCCGCCCTGCTCGCCGCCGGCGTGTCCTCGGCCTTGTACGAACGCGAGCGCAGCGGCCTGGGCCAGTTCGTCGGCGTGTCCTTGCTGCGCAGCGCGCTGACCATGCAGTCGGCGCGGATGATCTGGGCCGACGGCGAAGGCCTCGACATCGGCCGCGACATGCGCTCCGGCGGCGTCACAGGCATCCACCCGACCCGCGACGGCCACATCTACATTTCCGCCAACACCGCGCGTTTCTGGAAATCGCTGTGCGAGAAGACCGGCCTGGACGAGCTCGCCGACGACCCGCGCTACGACAGCGTGCGCAAACGCGCGCAGGCGGTGGCCGAGATCGTGCCGCGCCTGCACGAAGCCTTGGCGCGGCGCAGCGCGATGGAGTGGGAAACGCTGTTCGGCGATGAGGTGCCGTGCGCCGCGGCGCGCCGCATCGAGGACATGTTCGACCACCCGCAGGTGCTCGCCGAAGGCATCGTCGGCCCGATCGAACATCCACAGGTCGGGCGCTACCGCGGCGTCGCCCAATCGATCAAGTTCGGCCGTACCCCCGGCCCGACCCCGTTCGCCGCGCCGATGCTCGACCAGGACACTCAGGCGATCAGGGACGAGCTGGCCGACCGCGGCACGGTGGCCTTGGGGCGCCGCGGTACCGCCCAGGGTTGAAAGGTCCGCGTTGACGCCGCAATGCCGGGCGAGAACGAGCTAGAAACGCCGGCAATCCGGCGCTGGCCTCGATCCGCGTTCAGTAGCGCGCCGCATCCGCGCCCGGCACGAACTTCTCCCACAACTCCTCGAACTGCCCGGCGAAGCAGCGCACCAGATTGGCGTCGTCGGTCACCACCAGGTTCTCTTCGTTGCTGGTGGTCGCGCTGCGGGTCCAGTTGAAGCTGCCGTTGGCCAGCACCCGGCCGTCGAACAACGAGAACTTGTGGTGCATGTGGAAGGGGCTGTCGTCGATCCGCACCGGCACCCCGGCCTCGCGCAGGCGCAGCACGTCGCTGCCTTCGTCGAACTTCTTGTCGTTATCGCTGATCAGGCGCACGGCGATGCCGCGCCGGTGGCAAGCGAGGATCTCTTCGCTGAGACGATCGTCGGAGATCGTGTATACGCAGATGTCCACGCTGCGCTTGGCGCCGCGGCACAACTCGCGCAGTTTGCGCAGGCAAGCGTCGCCGGGGGCGAAATAGGCGCTCGACACCACCGTGGGCGCGGCGACCACGTCGAGGGTCTTGATCACCTGCTCCAGCCAGCGCAGCCCGTCGAGGGCATGCACCGGCTCGCCGAGCATCAGCTCGCGGGTCATGTCGAAGGCGCGGTTGCGCAGATAGCGCACGCGTTCGCTGCCGAGCCCGGCGCCGAGTTCGCGCAGCTCGAACTTCTCGTCGTTATCGAGCGCGCGGTCGGCGATGCTGTCGCGCAAGGTCTGATCGAGTCGGCCGAAATCCATGTCCCTGCCTATTCCTTAGCGTTGGATGCGACCGTTGAGGCGGTCGGCGAATTCGTTGAGCGCACGCTGCAGTTCGCGCTGCTGCTCGGTCATCTCGGCGCGCGTCGGCGCGTCGTCGACGTCGCGCTGGCCGAGCCGCTTGAAGATTTCGATCAGGGCTTCGTTGAGGCGGGTCTGGCGTTCGCTGCTGTCCTGCAGGTGGTTGACCAACGGGTCGAAGGCCGACTGCAACGACGGCACCAGCGAGGTCTGCAGCGACGAGCCGAGGCCGCTCAGCACTTTGCCTAGATCCGGCGCCGGGGCGGCCGGGGTTGCCGCCGGTTGCGCCTGCGCTTGCGCCACGCGCTCCAGCGCCGCGAGGATTTCCTGCCACGGTGCCGACGGCGGCGGTGCCTCGGCACGGCTCGCGGCCTGAGTGGCCGACTGATCGAGCGAGCGCACGCTCTCGACCAGGTCGTTGAGCTGCGCCACGACCCGGGTGCCGACATCGGCGTCGCCCGCGCCCATCGCCTTGTTGCGCTGGAAGTCGCGCTTGATCTGGGCCCAGCGCGCGGCCTGGGCCTCGTCGAGGGTGCCGCGCATCTCGCCGAGCTTGAGCAGGTTCTCCTCGGCGCCGCTGGTCAGCAACTGCGCCTCGCCGAGGTAGTGGTCGCCGATCAGCTGCTGCAGCTCGGCCTCGTTCATCACCGGCGAGATCTTCTCGGCGAGCTTGTTCATGTTGCGGTAGCTGCCCTGCAGCTTGAACGGCGGCTCGGTGCGGTAGCTCTCGGCCTGGGCGGCGCTGGCGATGTATTGCTGATTGACCCGGTAGACCACGTCGCGCACCTTCACCAACCGCTCCAGGGTGGCGACGATCTCGTTGATCTCGGCGCCGCTGTAGGCGTGGCTGAGTTCGTTGGCCGAGAACGGCTTGCCCTGGGCCTTGTCGACGAAGCGATACAGGTCGGCCATCTCGCGCGTCGCCAGCGGCGCCAGCACCGGGTTCGAGGTCAGGCTGTTCTCGATGTAGCTGAGCACGAACGAGGCTTCCATGCCGCCGAGCACGTCGCCGAGGTTGTAGATGTCGGCGCGGTTGGCGAGCATGTCCGGGATCTTGAAGACCTCGCCGGACTCGGTGTACGGGTTGCCGGCCATGACCACGCAGAACTTCTTGCCGCGCATGTCGTAGGTGCGGGTGCGGCCCTTCCACACGCCTTCGATGCGGCGGGTGCCGTCGCACAGGGAAATGAATTTCTGCAGGAACTCGGGATGGGTGTGCTGGATGTCGTCGACATACAGCATCACGTTGTTGCCCATCTCCAGCGCCAGGTTGAGCTTGTCGAGTTCCTGGCGCGAGGTCGCATCGGGCGCCTGCTCGGGGTCGAGCGAGCGCACCTCGTGGCCCAGCGCCGGCCCGTTGATCTTCATGAAGATCAGGCCCAGCCGATGCGCCACGTACTCCATCAAGGTGGTTTTGCCGTAGCCCGGCGGCGAGATCATCATCAGCAGGCCCATCAGGTCGCTGCGCTTGCTTTCGCCGACCGTACCCATCTGCTTGGCGAGGTTGTCGCCGATCACCGACAGGTAGACGTCGTTGATGAGCTTGTTGCGCACGAACGAGGTCAACGGGCGTGGCTTGAACTCGTCCAGGCGCAGGGCGTGGCGCTCGCGGCCGACGATTTCCTGGCGCAAGGCCTGGTAGCGCTGGAAACCGGGGACGAAGGTTTCGCGGTGGTGGCGCAGGCGCGCCGACCAGTCGTCGATCGCCAGGTTCATGCGCCCTTCGACGATGCGCGGATGCTCGCCGAGCAGGCCCTGCACCGGCGCGCTCAGGTCGACCTCGGTGATCTTCTTCGGGAAGCGTTCGTCGAGCAGCAACAAGGTCGCCGCTTCGGCGGCATAGGCCGCGACCGGAGCGAGTTCGGGCGAACGCGCCAGCGCCTCGACCCAGTTCATCGCCAACGCCCAACGTGCGGCGAGGCGGTCGCCGAGGCCGTCCAGGGCCTGAACGAAGCCGTCCCACATCCGCGCCGCGGTGAGCTTCTCGCGCAACGCCTGCAGCAGTTGCTGGGCGTACTTGCTGAACACGAATTGCGGGTGTTCGGCCGACAGCTCCAGCACCAGGTATTCGGCGGCGCGCGGCGTCAGCGCCGGGTCGATCGCCAGGGTCTGCTGCTGGGCATAGCCGGTCATCGCCGCGGCGATCTCGGCGCGCAGCGATTCCAGGCCCGCGGCGCTGGCGAACAATTGCTGGATGTCGCGCGCGGTGCGCGCACGTTCCGGCCATTGCCGGGCATCGGCTTGTTCGCCGACCTGCGACCAGAACAACGCCGCCCAGGCGCGCGCGGCCGGCTCGAAGCCGAGGCTGCCGGCGCTGTCGCGCAAGGGCAGCAAGGCCTGCAGGATCAGGCTGGCGTCGTGGTCGTGGATGCCCTTTTCGTAGCCTTCGCGATAACGCGGCGCGGCGAAGTCGCGCACGCTGCGCGCCAGCAGCTCCGGCTGCGCCAGTTGCTGCCGCAACAAGTCCAGGCTGAGACCGTCGCGGTTGGCGCTGGCCGCCTCTATCACCAGGCCGGCCAGGTACTCGCCGCGGTACAGCCGCGGCGATTCCGAGTCCATCGCCACGCCCCAGTAATCGCGCGCGGCATCGAGTTCGGGGTTGCGCAACGGCTCGAAGAAGTCGGTGCCGGTCAGGTGCAGGTTGAGCACGTCGCCGCGGGGCAACAGGGTCAGGTCGAGTTCCTGGGTGTTGACGCTGAAGCGGTGGCGCGGCCCGAGCTTGATGACGTTGCCGCCCTCCTCGAACAACTCGCTGCGGTCGCGCAGCGCGCGCACCGCCTGGTCGCGCGCGCCCTTCAGGCGCGCCTCGACGTCGTCGGCCTTGACGCTGTCCTTGAGCGTGCGCAGGCGCTCGGCCAGTTCGCGCAACTTGAGGATCAGCGGGTCGCTGGCGAAGAAGGCGTTGAGCTCGTCGCTGCCGGCGAAGCGCGCGGTGCGCCGGCCGAGGCCGTCGAGGATGCAGGTGGCCGCGTCCATGACCGCCTGGGCCTTACGCTGGCGATCGTCGAGCAAGGTCTGTTTGTGCGCCTCGAAGGTCTCGAGCAGTTCCTCGCGCTTGGACAGGATGTCGCCGAGGAACGCCTCGTGCTCGCCGAACTGACTTTCCAGTTCCTCCAGCTGCACCATCAGCCGCGACAACTGCTCGTCGGCGCGCTCGGGGTCCTGGGCCAGCGACAGGGCGCTGGCGATGCTCTGCCCGAACAGGGTGAACTGGGCGCCGAACTGGGCCACCGATTCGCTCGACCCCAGGCTTTTGCGACGCTGCTCGGCGCGCGCCTTGGCCTGGTTGAGCTTGGCGTAGATCTCCGAAATCGATTCGACGATGCGGGTGCGCTGGGTGGCGTCGTCGACCTTGAGCGTCGCCATCAGCGCCGACAGCATGTCGAGGTCGCCCGACATCGCCTGCATCTGTCCGATCGGTTCGAGCAATTGCGCCACACTGACGGCCTGCTGGGCCTGCGTTTCCAACGCGTGCAAACGCTCGGCCAACGGCAGCAGGGCTTTGTCGCCGGCGAGGAAGGCGCCGGTCGCCGCGGCGATGCGCTCGTGCGCGGCGATCAGCGCCTGCTCCATCGCATCGATGCCGGCGACGTCGATGTAGCGGTAGTCGCGGATCGTCAGCAGATGGCCGCGCTGCGCGGTCAGGCCGTTCAGGGCGTCGACGAACTCCTGCACCCGCTCCCAGTTTTCCGGCTGCAGGGCGTCGAGCAAGGCCTTCTGGCGCGTGCGCGCCTCGGCCATCGCGCGCTCGGACTGGCTGCGGATGCCTTCGACTTTCTCGTACTCGTCGAGCACCGACTCGGCGGTCGCGGCGATCTCGCGCAGCAGCGGCGCGGTGCCGGCGCAGGCGGGGTCGGACAACCAATGGTGGGCGTCGAACAAGCGGCGGGTGTTCTGCGCCAGCAGGCCGTAACGCTGCGCCGAGACTTCGGTGGCCTCGATCTCGCGCGACAGGCTCATCAGCTCCGACACCCCGCGCACCAGCTCGGCGTTGCCGATCTTGCCCATGAAGCTGTTGCCGGCCGGCTGCTTGGCCGCGAACTCGTCGCTGTAGTACGGCGTCTGCCAGACCTGCATCGGGTGCACCCGGGTCGGCTCGTCGCTTTCGGTGGCGAAGATCACCATGCGCCCGTCTTCCAGGCGCGCATAGCCATGGCCGAAGATCGGCGTCTGCAGGCGCCGCTCGATCATGTTGTAGGTGAACATCGCGGTGCGGCCCTGCTCGGGCTCGTAGAACAGGTACAGCACGTCTTCGCCGTTCGGCGAGCGGATGGTGCGCTTGAAGCGCATGCCGTCCATCGCCTGGTCGAAGCGCTTGTGCTCGCCGTTCTGCAGGTAATAGCCGCCCGGGAAGATGATGCCGTGGTCTTCGGGCAACTGGATGCAGGCCAGGCCGATCTCGTCCAGGCGCACGACCTTGCGGGTCAGGGTGTTGAAGACCAGGTAGCGCCACTGCTCTTCGCGATACGGCAGGATCTTGAGCAGGATCAGGCTGCCGACGCGGGCGTAATCGACCTGGGCGTCGTCGAGCGATTGGGTCTTGTCGGCGACCGGCTCGCGGTAGATGCCCTGGCCGTCCTCGGTGTTGTTCTCGATCTTGACCGTGAGGTCGCCGTTGACGGTCTCGACGAACACGCTGTCGAGAATGTTCAGATGCGGGTGGCGGCCGTTGACCACCATCTCGCGGGTGGCGCGGGTCCACTCGAAATCGAACGGCGCCGGCAGGGCGATGTCGCGCTCGCCGCGGTTGTCGATGTAGCTCACCTCGCCGCCCGGCGCGATCGCCCAGCGGAACACGCGCAGGTCGGTGATGCGCTCGCCGATCTGGAACGCGGCCAGCAGTTTGCCGTCGCGCACGATCAGCTGGATCAGGCGGGTGTTCTTGTAATACGCGTACAGCTCGCGGAAATCCTGGGCGAAGCTGTCGATGCCGAGGAAGCTGCCTTTGAGCTCGACCGGGGTGACGTCGTAGCCCTCCGGCCCCTGCACCAGCTTGTACAGCGCGAACACGTCCTCGACCCGGGTTTCTTTCTTGAGCCCGAGGAAGACGTTGTAGCCGAACACCAGGCAGTCGCCGACCTGGACGATGTCGCGCGCGACGCAGTTGTTCTCGGTGCGCAGGCGGAAACGCCCGACCACCTCCATCTGGCTGCTGCCGAACTCGTCGAGGCGCTGTTGGTTCAGACCCTGGGCGATGTCGCGCAGGCGCTGGCCCTGTTCGGCCAGGCGCTTGCTCAATACCTCATAAGCGCCGCCCTGGGCGACCGCCTGGTCGACGGCTTGATTCGCCGCTGCGCTGATGGCGCCGCCGTCGTTCGCGTTCTCGCCCGTGGCCGTGCCCGGCTTGGTGTCCGCCATGTGTCCGTCCTAACGATCCTGCCGGCCGCGCGCTGAGCCGCGCCGCCGGCGTGCTGCCATGCGCCGCCGATGGCGGCGGCGCGTTCCTGGGTCCGTGCTGCTGGGTTCCGGCCGCGAGCGGTCAGGAGTCCAGCACGGTCTCGCTGGAAGCCTTGCCTTCGCCCTTGCCGTCGGACTTGCCGTCCGACTTGGCCAGCAAACGCTGCAGCACGTCCTGCACGATCGGGCTCTTGCCGGCCACGCCCTCGATCGCCTTGCCGACCGACAGCGCCTTGGCGAAGGAATTGAAGAACTCGCCTTCGCCGCCGACGATGTCGATGTTGGCCTTGCTGAGCGCCGCGGCCAGCACGTCGGCCTGCTCCTTGGCGACTTCCTTGTTGGCCTCGATCGAAGCGATCGCCTGCTCGAAGTTCTTCTCCAGCTGCATGCGGAACTCTTCGTGCGAGCGGGCCTGGTCGCTGAGCGAGTCCAGCGCGCCGAACTTCTGCGACAGGCCTTCGGCTTCGGACTTGAACTTCTGCAGCAGCACTTCGGCTTCCGACAAGCCCAGGTCCTTGGTCGCCTTGGCCTTGGCCGCACCCAGTTGCTCGTCGCCGCGCGCCTGCGCGAACAGGTTCTCTTCCAGCACCTTGGCGTCGGACAGGCCCTGCTTCTGCTTGGCGTCGGCCTGCGCTTCGATCACGCGCGCCTGCGCCAGGCCCTTCTCCTGCTCGCCGCGCGCTTCCGCGGCCAGGGTCTCGGCGATCACGCGCGCCTTGGCCATGCCTTCCTTCTCGCTCGCCGCGGCGGTGACTTCGCGCACCCGCGCATCGGCCAGGCCGGGTGCGGCGCGCTCGGCCTCGATGCCTTCGGCCAGCTTCTTCTTGGCTTCGGACTGCTTGCCGGCAGCTTCCAGCTCGGCCTGCGCCAGCACCGTCATCTCGCCGGCGCGGTGCTTGGACGCGGTCTCGTTGGCCTCGGCCTGCTTGACCTGGCGCACCAGCTCTTCCTCGGCCGCGGCCTGCGCGTTCAGCACCGTCACCTGCTTGGCGCGATCGGCCTCGGACACCGCGCGCACTTCCTTGATGCGTTCCTCTTCCTGGGCCACGGTCTTCTCGACCGCGATGCGCTCGCGGATGACGTTGGCGATTTCCTTACGCTGTTCTTCCAGCGCCTTTTCCTTTTCGATCCGGTTCAGTTCGACCTCGCGTTCGCGCGAGACGACTTCCAGGTCCTTGGCGCGGGTGACCTTCTCGACCTCGATCACCACCGCGCGCTGGCGGTTCTGCTGGGCCACTTCGACTTCGCGCTGGCGGTTCTGCTCGCGGATGTCGAGCTGCTCCTGCACCGAGATGCGCGCCTGCTCGGACTTGAGCCGCTCCTCTTCCTGCACCTTGGCGGTTTCGGCCTGCTCGCGCGCCTGGATGGTCTGGATTTCGCGCTTCTGCCGCGCTTCGGCGTCGGCCTGCTGGCGCTCCAGCGCGAGCATGGCCTCTCGGGTCTCGACGTTCTTCTTGGTGATCGCCAACTGCTCGTTGCGCTCGAGCTCGTTGGTGATGACGTTCTGCGCCGCGGTCAGTTCGGTGATCTTGCGGATGCCCTCGGCGTCGAGGATGTTGGTCGGGTCGAGCGAGGACTTCGGGGTCTGCTCCAGGTAGTCGATAGCGACGTCTTCGAGCACGTAGCCGTTGAGGTCGTTGCCGATCACCTCGACGATGCGGTCGCGGAATTCCTGGCGGTTCTCGAACAGCTTGACGAAGTCGATCTGCTTGCCGACCGTCTTCAGCGCTTCGGAGAACTTGGCGTTGAACAGCTCATTGACCGCGGTGCGGTCGGAGGCACGGTCCACGCCGATCGATTTGGCGACCTTGAGCACGTCCTGCTGGGTCTCGTTGACGCGCAGGTAGAACGCCACGGTGATGTCGGCGCGCATGTTGTCCTTGCAGATCAAGCCGTCCTTGGCGCGGCGGTCGACCTCCAGGGTGATCAGGGAGATCTTCATGAACTCCTTCTTGTAGATCACCGGATACACCAGCGCGCCGGTGAAATGCACCTTCGGCATGGAGGACATGTCGTTGACGATCAGCGCCGTGCCCTGCGGGACCTTGATATAGAAGGCCTTGAACATCATCAGCAGGACGAACACGACCAGAATGCCCAGACCCACCAGGGTCAGGACCATGAAAATACCCGACGGAAAATTCATTCTTGCATCTCCCTATGACTCGACTTCGATACGGATGGCGGCGACCGACGAGGGTCAGGCGCCGCGGAATTCGTCTTCGCTGACCACGCGGTAGGCGTTCTGGTCGGCGAGATACTCGATCAACACCACGCGGTCCCCGCGCTTGAAACGTTCGCCGCCTTCGTCGCGGATCTGCAGGATCAGGCCGGCGCCGCCGTCCTCGATGGCCGCGGTGCCGGTGACCCTGCTCACGCCCGGGCTGCGGATCACCGCGGTCTGGCCGAGCAGCGGCCGCGGCGGCTCGGGCTGCATCTTGCGCAGCAAACGCCGCACCGGACGCAGCGCGAACGCGGCGACCGGAATCGCCAACACGAAGGCGACCACCAGCGCGACGATGTCGGCGACGAAACGCAGGCCGCCATCGGGCAGCAGGCGCAGCAGATACAGGTCGGCGAGGTAGGTCAGCGCCCAGGCCGTGGCGACCAGCACGCTGAGCACGACAGTCACCGGAATGCCGCCGAGCCCCAGGCGCATCAGCGGATCGAACACGCTTTGATGGTGATGAGCGCCGTCGGCCAGCGATTGGTCGCCGAGCGTATGCCCGTGCGCCGGGCCGTGGACATGGCCGTCGCCGCCGAAGTGGCCATGGCCGTGACCGAACAGACCGTCGGCTACGTCCATGCCGACCAGGCCGAGCGCCGACAACAGCCAATAGCCGACGACCACGCCCAGCAGGACGGAATAGAACGCCGTTGGAAACGAAAACACGATCTGCAGAAACTCGATCATCACCCCTCCCTCCCCGCGTGCCGCGCTCCCTGCGGCGCCTCCATGAAACCGGTCAGCCCGGTAGTTTCTGTCGCAGCCGCAGTAACACCGCTTCGGCGCCGGCGTCGTCGGCGATGATGCCGGCCTCGCGCAGCTTGCGCTCCAGCGCGTCGGAGCCGTCATGGCGCGCCAATTCGGTCGCAGCCTCCATGCGCGCGCCGCGCTCGGCCTGCTTCTGCTTGATCCGCGCCAACGAATCGACCGCGGTCTGCAGGCGGTTCTGCGGCCCGGCATAGCGATGCGCGACCGCGGCCTGCGCGCGCTGCATGCTCTCGGTGGCCTTGACCGTGTCGAGTTGCTGCTTGAGACGGCGGATATTGCCCTCGGCCATGGCGATGGCCTTGCGCAGCTCGGTGGCGCTGAGCGCAAGTTGCTGCACGTGGCGCTCGTCGTCGCCGCGGCCGGCTTCGAGCAGCACGATCTTGTCGGCGACTTCGCGCGCCAGCGATTCGTCGCCGGATTCCAGCGCCTTGATCGCATAGGTTTCGTATTCGGCGACCTTGTCGCTGGAGTCGCTCAAGCGCCGTTGCGCCAGCGAATGGCGGGCGATCAATTCGGCCAGCGACTCGCGCGAGCGGCGCAGTTCCAGATCGCAATCGCGGATTTCCTGGTCGAGGATGCGCAGCGCCTGGCTGTCGACCCAGGCCTCGCCGAGCTCGCGCGCACCGCCGCGGATCGAGGTCAGCAGCTTGCTCCAGATATTGGCGGGCGGATCGGACGTCGACATCAGGCCACCTCCAGCAACTGCGTTTCGTAGGCTTCGGTCGCCTTGATCACGTTGTCGGCGAGGGTCTCGATTTCGTAGAGCACGTTCGACAACGACGAGGCCGCGCTGAGCGCGCCGAACATCATGTACACCGCTTCGCCGTCGGCGAGGGTCTCGATGCCGATCGTCGACAACGGGAACACCTTGTGGGTGCGCAGCACTTCTTCGTTGAACGCCGAGGCGTCGCGCACGTGCGCGACCGGCCACAGCAGCGCCTCGACCACGATCTGCTCGCCGACCACGGCCACGAACAACGGCAGGTCGCCGTATTCGGCGATGAC
>Ga0307406_10001119_pt1 | contig 14965 bp, 12 predicted proteins | sample 322Cmetagenome_3_FD_203706 | JGI IMG/M metagenome (GOLD analysis project Ga0307406, IMG submission 203706) | Maize rhizosphere microbial communities from greenhouse at UC Davis, California, United States - 322HYB-C-2 | ecosystem: Host-associated > Plants > Roots > Rhizosphere > Soil | place... | reverse complement strand
CCGGACGGCCGCGCGCCCCACAGCTCGATCGGAAGGACACCGTCCATGACGACAGCCATCCTGGAGATGCGCAACATCGAGAAGAGCTTCCCGGGGGTGAAGGCCCTCCAAGGCGTCGACCTCGATGTGAAGCCCGGCGAGATCCTCGCGATCTGCGGAGAGAACGGCGCGGGGAAGTCCACGCTCATGAAGGTGCTCTCGGGCGTCTACCCCCACGGCAGCTACGAGGGGGAGATCGTCTACGAGGGCGAGGAGGCGACCTTCGGTTCGATCAACGATTCCGAGAGCGTCGGCATCGTGATCATCCATCAGGAGCTCGCCCTGATCCCCCACCTCAGCGTCGCCGAGAACATCTTCCTCGGCAACGAACGCCGGGGCCGAGGCGGACTGATCGACTGGGACCGCGCCAACTCCGAGGCCTCCCGCCTGATGGCCCAGGTCGGACTCGACGAGGACCCGACAGCCCCCGTGTCGCAGCTCGGCGTCGGCAAGCAGCAGCTCATCGAGATCGCGAAGGCTCTCTCGAAGAACGTGCGCCTGCTCATCCTCGACGAGCCGACGGCGGCGCTGAACGACACCGACTCGGCGCACCTGCTCGACCTGCTCCGGCGCCTGCGCGACGAGGGGATGACATCGATCATCATCTCGCACAAGCTCAACGAGATCGCCGCCATCGCCGACCGCACGACGGTCATCCGCGACGGCAAGACGATCGTGACGCTCGACATGAGCGACCCGGAGTCGACGCAGGAGACGATCATCCGCGCGATGGTCGGCCGCGACCTCGCCAACCGCTACCCCGAGCGCACGCCGGACATCGGCGACGAGGTCCTCCGCATCGAGCACTGGACCGTGCACCACCCCACGCAGCCCGGCCGCGTCATGGTCGACGACGCGTCGCTGACCGTGCGCGCCGGAGAGGTCGTCGGCATCGCCGGCCTCATGGGCGCCGGACGCACCGAGCTGGCGATGAGCGTCTTCGGCCGCACCTACGGACGGAACGCCAGCGGCAAGGTGTTCGTGCGCGGCAAGCAGGTCGACACGTCGACCACGAGCGCGGCGATCCGCGCCGGCATCGCCTACGCCACGGAGGACCGGAAGAAGTTCGGCCTGAACCTCATCGACGACATCCGCCACAACATCACGATGGCGTCGCTGCGCATGATCAGCCCCGGCGGCTGGATCGACGCCAACCGCGAGCTCAAGGTCGCCGAGCAGTACGAGGCCGAGCTCAACATCAAGTCGCCCACGGTCCTCCAGATGGTGGGCAACCTCTCGGGCGGCAACCAGCAGAAGGTCGTGCTGAGCAAGTGGATCCAGACCGGACCCGACGTCCTCATCCTCGATGAGCCGACCCGCGGGATCGATGTCGGGGCGAAGTACGAGATCTACACGATCATCAATCGACTGGTCGCTGAAGGAAAGGGCGTGCTGGTCATCTCGTCCGAGCTGCCGGAGCTCCTCGGCATCTGCGACCGCATCTACACACTGGCTTTCGGCAGGATCACCGGCGAAGTGCCGATCGCCCAGGCAACCCAGGAGAACCTCATGCACCTCATGACTGTCGAAAGGACGGCCGCATCATGAACGGCGTCAGCAACCTGATGAGCCTCGCGACGCGGAATCTGCGTCAGAGCGGCATCCTCGTCGCGTTCGTCGCGATCGTCGCCTTCTTCGCGATCCTGAACCCGACGTTCCTCTCCCCCGGCAACATCACCAACATCATCCTGCAGTACTCCTACATCCTGATCCTCGCGATCGGAATGGTGATCATCATCATCGCCGGGCACATCGACCTCTCGGTCGGTTCCGTGGTGGCACTGACGGGCGCTGTCGCCGCCGTGGTCGTGATCCGCGGGCAGTACCCGTGGTGGGTCGGCGTGATCGCGGCGATCGCGGTCGGTCTGCTCGTCGGAGCCTGGCAGGGCTTCTGGGTCGCCTTCGTCGGCATCCCGGCGTTCATCGTGACGCTCGCCGGCATGCTGCTCTTCCGCGGGCTCACGTTCCTGGTGCTCCAGAACGTCTCGCTCTCGCCCTTCGGCGGCACGTATTACCAGATCGCGAACGGATTCATTAACGGACTCTTCGGCGGCTACGGCGTCGACGTGTTCACGCTCGCCATCTTCGCGTTCGGTGTCGTGGGGTACGCGGTCTGGCAGGTGCGCTCACGGCGTTCCAAGATCGCGCATCAGCAGACGATCGAGGCCCTGCCCTGGTTCATCGTCAAGATCGCCCTCGTCGCCGCGGTCGTGATGTGGTTCGGCTACCAGCTCTCGGTCAGCCGCGGTCTGCCGTTCGTCCTGATCATCCTGGCCGTGCTGATCATCGCGTACTCGGTCATCACGCAGAAGAGCGTGTTCGGCCGCCACGTGTACGCGATCGGCGGCAACCTGCACGCGGCGCTGCTCAGCGGCGTGAACGTGCGGAAGATCAACTTCTGGATCTTCGTCAACATGGGCATGCTGGCGGGCGTCGCCGGTGTCGTCTTCTCGTCTCGCACCAACGGCGCGCAGCCGGGCGCCGGCAACATGTTCGAGCTCGACGCGATCGCGGCCTGCTTCATCGGCGGCGCCGCGGTGACCGGCGGCGTCGGCCGCGTCGGCGGAGCGATCATCGGCGGACTCATCATGGCCGTGATGAGCAACGGCATGCAGCTCATGGGCCTCGACCAGGCGACGCAGCAGGTCGTGAAGGGTCTCGTGCTCCTGATCGCCGTGGCGTTCGACGTCTGGAACAAGCGTCGCGCCGGAGCCGCGCGCTGACCTCGGCGACGACGGCGCTGCGCGGTAGGCTCCCGCTATGAGCAGATGGCCCGGCGGTTCCCAGTCGGGACTGCGCGAGGCCAACACGGCGAAGATCGTCGATGCGGTCAAGCGCTTCGGCGGGCTCACTCAGGTCGAGCTCGCCGAAGCGACGCGCCTGTCGACGGCCACGGTCTCGGCGATCGTGAAGGAGCTCTCGCAGACGGGTCTCGTCGAGACGCACCCCACCTCGCGGAGCGGACGACGAGCCCAGCTCGTCACGATCGCCCGTCGCGCCGGACTCGTGGCGGCGGTGCAGATCGGCAGCCGCAGCATGCGGGTACGACTCAGCGACGTCGGTCAAGACGTCCTCGCCGATCGCTCGATGCCCCTTCCGGCCGATCACGCCGAAGACACGGTGCTCGATCGCATCACCCTGCTCCTCATCGACATGCTGACCATGATCGCGGCGGATGCCGAGGATCTGGTCGGCGTGTGCATCGCGGTGCCCGCGCCGATCGACCCGGAGTCCGGCCTCATCGCCTACCGCGGCGTGATGCGCCGGTGGGAGGATCGGCCGGTCGCCGAGGTCGTGCAGCAGCGACTCGGCTGCTCGGTGCTCGTCGAGAAGGATGCGAACCTCGCCGCCCTCGCCGAGGCCACCCTCGGCACGGCCCGCGACGTCGAGGACAGCCTGTTCGTGCACGCCTCGTACACGACGAGCGCCGGCATCGTGCTGGGGTCGCGCCTCTACCGCGGAGGCTCGGGCACCGCGGGCGAGATCGGGCACGTGCAGGTCGATCCGTCCGGCTCCATCTGCACCTGCGGGCAGCGCGGCTGCCTCGAGACGCTCGTCGGCGCCGAAGCCATCACCGCGCCGCTGCGCGCGACCTACGGCCAGGTCACCTTCCGTGACGTGATCGCGCAGGCGGCATCGGGAGACCCGGGGTGCGCGCGTGTGATCGCGGATGCCGCCACACTCCTCGGTCGCGTCGTCGCGGGCGTCTGCCAGTCGGTCGCCCCCGAGGTCATCACCGTCGGCGGAGAGCTGGTGGATGCCGGACCGATCTTCCTCCTCCCCTTCGCCTCGGCCGTCCGCGAGCACGCGCCGCAGAGCCGGGCCGCTCGTCGGGACCCGGTCCCCACCTCCTTCGGCAAGGATGCGGTGCTCGTCGGCGCGACGATCCACATCCTCCAGGCGACCGATCCGTCGCAGCTGCTCGAGGACCGCTCATGAGCATCAGCGCAGCACAGGCGGAACCGCTGCTCACCATGCACGGAGTCACGAAGCGCTTCGGCGCCGTGGAGGCCCTCGTCGACGTCGACTTCACCGTCAATGCGCGCGAGGTCGTCGGACTCATCGGCGACAACGCCGCCGGCAAGTCCACACTCGCGAAGATCATCTCCGGGGCGCTGGACCCGACCGACGGCGAGATCCGGTTGAACGGCGAGCGCGTCGAGATCGGCTCCCCCGCCGACGCGCACGCGCTCGGCATCGCCACCGTGTTCCAGGACCTGGCCGTCTGCGAGAACCTCGACGTGACTGCCAACGTCTTCCTCGGGCGGGAGCTCCGCACCCCGAAGGGCATGCTGCGGGAGGCGGACATGGAGTCGGCGACGCGTCAGGCGATCGACGACCTCGGCGCCAGCATCCCGTCGATCCGCGTGCCGCTGAGCACCCTCTCGGGCGGGCAGCGACAGGCGGTCGCGATTGCCCGCACCCTGATCAGTCAGCCGCGTCTGGTCGTGCTCGACGAGCCCACCGCATCGCTCAGCGTCGCCCAGACGGCGGACGTGCTCACGCACATCCAGCGTCTGCGCGACCTGGGTCTGGGCGTGATCTTCATCAGCCACAACCTCGGGGACATCCAGGCCGTGTCCGACCGCGTCGAGGTGCTCCGCCACGGCAGGAACAACGGCTCGTTCAGCGGACCCGAGGTCCAGCACTCCGACCTGATCGCGGCCATCATCGGGACCTCGCGAGGCGCACGCCCGCCGGTCTGAGCCGAACAGTGGAGTCCGCGGCTCCTGCGAGATACCTTTGACGCCACGAGCAACGAAGGGCAGGCGCGTGGGCGGAATCGAAGAGAAGACCGAACCGGTCGAGATGGATCCGATCATGTCGCCGACGCTGACCGACGACCAGTGGGAGCGTCTCGTCGCGGCCGGCACGCCGGAGGACGTCGCCGTCGGGGACTACGTCTTCCGCACCGGTGATCCCCGGTACGACCTCATCGTGATCGAGTCCGGTGAGGTCGAGGTGCTCCGCGACGCGCTGCCCTGGATGGGCGAGGTCATCATCACGACGATGGGACCGCGCACCTTCGCGGGCGAACTCGGGCTGCTGAACGGCCAGGGGGCGTTCCTCTCCGCCCGCGTGACGAAGGCCGGGCGCATCCACCGCGTGACACGGGCGGAACTGCGGACGCTGATGAACGAGGACGACGAGCTGTGCGACCTCATCCTGCACGCTCTCTGGGCGCGGCGCGAGTCCCTCCGCACGGGGCCCGCCGCCATGACCCTGAAGTTCCTGGGGACGACGACGTCGAGCGACTTCCTGGCGCTGCGCCGTTTCGCCGAGCGCCTCGACCTGGTGCACAAGGCGGTGGCCCTGTCGCCCGCAGAGCTCGACAGCCTCGGCGCTCTCGACACGCACGACTTCACGCTCGACGACCTTCCGGTCGCCTTCATCCAGGGCGAGCCGCTCGTGCGCGCGACACCGGGACTGGTCGCCGAGCGGCTCGGGCTCAGCTACCAGGCGCAGGCCGACGAGATCGTCGATCTGGTCGTGGTCGGCGGCGGCCCCGCCGGGCTCGCGGCTGCCATCTACGGCGCCTCCGAGGGACTGAGCACCGTGTTGCTGGATGCCGTCGCCCCCGGCGGTCAGGCCGCAGCGACGTCGCGCATCGAGAACTTCCTCGGATTCCCGTTCGGCGTCAGCGGCGGCGACCTGATCGGCCAGGCGATCCTGCAGGCGCTGAAGTTCGGCGTGCGCGTCTATGCGCCGTGCGAAGCCGTCGGGCTCACGCGCGTCGGCCCCGACCTGCTCGACGTCGCCCTGTCCGACGGCCGCCTGATCCGCACGCGCAGCACGATCGTCACCTCGGGAGCGGCGTACCGCCGTCTCGAGCTCGACCGCTGGGAGGACTTCGAGCGGTCCGGCGTGTACTACGCCGCGACACCGCTCGAGCTGCGTCAGGTGCAGGGCAAGCCCGTCGTGGTCGTCGGCGGCGCGAACTCCGCCGGACAGGCGGCGCTCTACCTCTCGGCCCACGGCTCACCGGTGCACCTCGTGGTGCGCGGCGCCGACCTGAGCACGCGGATGTCGAGCTACCTGGCCGACCGTCTCGCCGACGATCCGCGCGTGCGGGTGCACACCTCGTCGAACGTCACCGGCCTCGACGGCGATGGCACGCTGGAGTCGGTGCGCATCGACACCGTCGGCGAGGTCGACGCCCGCGGCCTGTTCTGCTTCATCGGCGCGACCCCGGCGACCTCGTGGCTGCCGACGCTGGACCGCGACGCGGAGGGGTTCATCCGCACCGGAACCGACGTGGGCGTGCAGACGCTGGAACTGTGGCAGGGCCTCGGGCGCGAGCCGCTGCCGTTCGAGACCTCGGCACCGAGGGTGTTCGCCGCCGGAGACGTGCGACGAGGGTCGATGAAGCGGGTCGCCGCCGCCGTCGGCGAAGGATCGAGCGCCGTGGCATCCGTCCATCGCGCACTGGCGTTCTGAGAGGAAGACATGAGTTCCGACATCGATACGAATGCCGCACCGTCCGGGACCGGGTGCGTCGAATGCGACGCGGACGGCGGATTCTGGGTGCACCTGCGCCGCTGCGCCGCCTGTGGACACGTCGGATGCTGCGACACCTCACCCGGCCAGCACGCCAGAGCCCATTACCGCGAGACAGGGCACCGGCTCATCCAGAGCTTCGAGCCGGGCGAGGACTGGTACTGGGACTACGTCGACGAGTCCACCTTCGAAGGACCGGAGCTGGCTGCACCGACCAGCCATCCCGCCGATCAGCCCGTGCCGGGCCCCGCGGGCCGCGTGCCGGGCGATTGGCAGCAGCTCATCCACACCTGAGGCCTACCCCGAAAGCGTCACCGCGAGGTCGATGAACAGCGCGGCCGACCAGCCGAAAGCGGTGGTCGCGGTGCGGGCCTTCTGCCCGGTGCGCGGGTTGAAGTACTCGTGCGGTCCGCCGCCGTGGATCACCAGCGCCACGGTCTGCTCGCGGAGTTCCCGTGCCCGATCGGCGTAGCCGGATGCTTCGAGCCCCTCGGCGACGAGCATGCTCGTGTTCACCCAGATCGGTCCGCGCCACATCCGCTCGTCCGAGAAGTCGGGATCGGATGCCGCGACGGTCGGCAGACCCCACTCGAGGCCGAACCGGTCGGGGTCGTCGACGGCCGCGCGCAGCGCCGCCGCGATCGCCTCGGAGAGGGTGCCGGTGAGCAGGGGCATCAGCCCGACGACAGTGTCGCTGAGCTGCGCCTCGCCCCCGCCGAACGCGAGGAACCTGCCGCGCTCGGCATCCCACATGTCCAGCAGCAGGGTACGCGTGGCGGCCGCCCGCTCGCCGAACCGGGAGGCGTCGGCGCCCGGCTCGTACCGCGTGAGGAGGTCGGCGATCTCGAGGTCCTGCCGCACGAGGTACGCGCCGAGGTCGGGCGCAGCCGTCGGCAGCGGGCCGTCGAAGATCGGGCTGTCGTCGAGGCCGGACGAGTACGGATGCCCGTACTCCGGCATCCCGTCGTGATCGAGGTCGCTGCCCGCGAACCACCAGTCCTGCGAGCGGATGACGCGGGCCAGCTGCTCCCGCGCCCAGTCCGGGGCATCCTCGACCTCGAGCACCTTGCGCAGCGCCCACGCCGCGAGCGGCGGCTTCGTCAGCGGCACCGGCGCACTCGGATCGGCGATCTGCGAGCCGGCGCGACGCAGGTTCGCCCGGTCGCTCTCCGGAAGGTCGTCGCTCGTGGCGAGCACGCCCTCTTCATGCACGACGTCGGGCAGCTGACCGTCGGGCTGCGGAAACCGGAACGCGATCTCCAGCTGCTCGCGCGCCAGTTCCGGGTCGCCGTGCCGCAGTCCGACCGCGATGAAGTACGCGTCCCACTGCCAGAGGCCGACGTAGCCGATCTTCGACGGGACGATCGCGCGGGCGTCGCCGAGCGAGGGCAGTTCGACGATGTTCGCGCCCAGGACCCACCAGCAGAACGCCGTCATCTCCTGCAGGTCGTCGCGCACGATCGGGCACTTCGCGAACCAGTCCGCCCAGATGCGCTCGGTCGCTGCGAGCGCGGCCGCGTGATCGCCCGGCTCGACCGTCACGGAGCGGTCGGCGGCGATGCGGATCCGGATGCCGTCGCCGAGCGGATGCCGCTGCACGCTGCCGTCCGGCAGTTCGAGGTGCAGCATCAGCCCAGCGGCCCCGCCCAGACTCAGCGTCGACGGGTCGGCGAAGGTGAGCGTCGCCTTGACGTCATCCGGTTCCTGAGCGAGGGGGCCGAACGTCACCTTCCCGGGCAGCGCGTCCGCCACCGGCAGCGCGACACCCGCGGCATCCACGACCGTCAGCCGATCGAGCACCCGGCATTCCGAGAGCCGCCGCTCGTACTCCGAGGTGTGCACCCGCACGCCATCACCCTCGCGGAACACGAGCACCCGCGACCGCGGCAGCGTGAACGGCGCAGACACCAGATCGAGGTGCCGTCCGGCGAGGGCGGCGAGCGCTACGGCATCCGTCATCAACGTCCTCCGAGGCCCGAGGCGGCCATGCTGTTCAGGATCTTGCGCTGCCCGATGACGAACACGATCAGCATCGGCACGGTCGCGATCGCGGAGGCCGCCATGACCAGGCCGTAGTTGACCGAACCCTGCTGGCTCTCGAAGGCATTCAACAGCAGCGGCACCGTGAAGAGGTCGGGCGAGTTCAGCAGCACCAGCGGGAAGAGGAACGCGTTCCACACGTCGAGCGCGACGATGATGCTGAGCGCGGCGAGACCCGGCTTGAGGTTCGGGAGCACGACGCTCCAGAAGATGCGCCAGCGTCCGGCGCCGTCGACGATCGCGGCCTCCTCGAGCTCGCGCGGGAGAGCCAGCACGAACTGCCGCATCAGGAACACGGCGAACGGGTTCGCGATGATGCCCGGCACGATCAGCGCGAGGTGCGAGTCCACCCATCCGAGGTTCGACATGAGCAGGTAGAACGGGATGAGCGTCACCTGCTTCGGGATCATCTGCGTCGCGAGGAACACGATGAACAGCACCCGGCTGCCGCGGAAGCGGATGCGTGCGAACGCGTAGCCGGCCATCGAGGCGGTGATCAGCGTGCCGACCACGACGAGCAGGGCGATGTACCCGCTGTTGAGGTACGCCTGCCCGAACGGCACGGCATTCCAGGCCTCGGCGTAGTTGTCGAAGGTCCAGGGGTTCGGCAGGAACTCGAGCGGATTCTTCAGCAGCAGCGGCAGCGTCTTGAACGACGTGAGCAGCATCCACACGAACGGGAACACCATCGCGATTCCGGCGACGACGAGCACGACGTGCAGGGCGGTGGATCCGAGGCGCCGTCGGGTTCGATCGGCACCGGGGCCTCCGCGACCGCGCCGGCGGTACCCGGGGGCGGTGAGCGCGATGGTCGAGTCGGTCGCCGGGGCAGGACCGGTGAGGGGCGGGGTCTGGATGCTCATGCGGGGTCATCCTCGTAGTGGACGAACTTCTTCTGTGCGCCGAACTGCACCAGGGTGATGACGAGGGTGAGCGCGAGCAGGATGATGCTCGCCGCACTCGACGGGCCGAACTCGAAGCGCCCGAAGCCCAGATCGAAGATGTGGTAGACGATCGTGCGGGTCGCATTGTCGGGACCGGCGTTCTGCACGAGCACGTAGACCGTGTCGAACGTCTGCAGAGAAGAGATGAACGCGACGACCGACGAGAAGAAGACGATCGGCGAGAGCAGCGGCAGACGGATGCTGGTGAACAGGCGCCAGGGGCCGGCGCCGTCGATGCGCGCAGCTTCGATCACCGAGGGCGAGATGTTCTGCAGCCCGGCGAGGAAGATCACCACGTTGAGGCCCATCGACGACCAGATGGTGACGATGCAGACGGCGAGGAGGGCGAGCTTCGGGTCCTGCAGCCAGTCGGGCGGGGTGATGCCGAAGATCTTCGAGATCGTGACCGACAGCAGGCCGTCGGAGCGGAACATCTGCTGCCAGATCATCGCCACCGCGACCGTGGAGGTGACGACGGGGGCGAAGAAGAGGATCAGGTAGAGCGTGCGCGTCTTCAGCTTCTCCAACGCGACGGCGACGATCACCGAGAGGCCGAGACCGATCGGCACCGTGACGACGGCGATGATCAGCGTGTTGATGATGGCGCGACCCAGCAGCGGGTCCTGCAGCTGGTCGGCGAAGTTGGCGAAGCCCACCCAGGTGAGGTCGGTCAGGCCGTCCCAGTCCGCGAACGCGAGCACGAGGCTGGCGGCGAACGGGAGCACGACGAACAGGCCCATCCCGATCATCTGCGGGCCGACGAAGACATAGCCCCAGAGGCGATCGCGGCGACGCCAGGGCGCCTCCTTGCGCAGGGGCGGGACGGATGCCGCAGGGGTGGCCTGCGGCATCCGTCCGTTCTCGGTGAGAGTGGTCACTCCTACTTCTCCGACCGGTCCTTGATCACGTCGGCGATGGTGTCCAGCGTCGCCTGGGCATCCGCCTTGCCCTCGTAGAGCTTCAGGAACTCATCCGCGATCGCGGTCGGGAGGCCCGGGACCATCGCCTCGGCCGGGTAGTCCTCGAAGCCGATGTCGCGCATGTCGAGGAAGGTCTGCGCGTGAGCGGGGTAGTCGCCCTCGAGCACCACGTCGTCGGCGCCCTTGATCGACGGGACCGCGTTGCCGCCGCCCTCGAGGCGGAAGGTCTGCCCCTCGGCGGAGAGGAACTCGGTCCAGAAGGTGAAGGCCGCGTCCTTCACCTTGGTCTTGCCGTTGATCGCGAGGAAGCTCGTCGCCACTCCGGTGGGTGCGGCCTCGCCGTCGGCGGTCGGCCACTGCACGATGTCGTAGCTGTCCTGCTCGCCCGTCGCGTCGACCGTGCCGATCGTGTAGCGACCCTGCACGAAGAAGCCGGCCTTGTGCGTGACGAACACGCTGTCGGCTCCGGCACCGTCCGGGAGGGAGTCGGCGACGACGAACGTGCCGTCCTCGAAGAGGTCGCCGAGCTGCTGCACGGCCTCGACCGTGCCGGCATCCTTGTTCGCGACGAAGGCGCCCGAGTCGTCGTACGGAGCGTCGAGGCCCTGCGACGACAGCCAGCTCCAGTGGGTGGCCCAGTAGTTCCAGTACATGGTGCCGGTGAGGCCCGCGTCGTGCAGCTTCGCGTTCATCTCGAGGAACTTGTCGGTCGTCCACTCGCCGTTCTCGGCCAGGGTCGCTGGGTCCTCGGTGATGCCGGCGGCGGCGAGCGCCTGCTTGTCGTACCAGAAGACATCGGGGTTCGAGTCGTTGGGGGCGGCGTAGACCTCGCCGTCGTTCTCGGCAGCGCCGAAGAGGCCGGGGAAGAAGTCGTCCTTCTTGGTCTGGCTGTCCTTGGAGTCCATCAGCTCGTTCAGCGGCATCAGCCGCTTCGAGTCGACGAACTGGCCGATCTTGTCGTCGCCCACGTAGAACACGTCGGGGGCGGTGTTGCTGGTGAGCTGTGCGAGCAGCTTGGAGTGGTAGTCGCCGTAGTCGGCGACGGGCTGGAGCTTGACGGTGATGTCGGGGTGGCGCTCCATGAAGTCCTTGTTGAACTCCTCGTAGCGGGTGAGCTCGTCGGCGGTGCCCCAGGTGGACCAGACGACCGTGGCCTTGCCGTCGGCATCCACGCCGCCGCCTCCGCCGCCGCCGCTGCATGCGGCGAGTCCCAGTGCCAGAGCGCCGGCAGCACCCAGTGCCAGATACCGCGTCACGTTCGCACGTGCCATCTCGCTACCTCTTTCATCATCGGAAGATCGTGTCGGGAAGCCTCTGAGGGCTCCCTCGTATTCTGTATACAGAACGCAATCCTGTCAAGATGCGGTCGAGAGGGGCGGTCGGCGACCGGGTGTGCACAATTCAGTCAGAAAGTGGGCTCGGCACCGGAACAGACCCGATTTCGAGCCGATGCGCGACGTTCTTGCTGAGTCGGGCACATGGACCCTGCCGCGAGGACGGAGAATGGCCGGATGGACACTCCAGACCCGCACCTGCTCGGACCCGGACTGCTGCCGACGCCCTTCACGGCCAACGAGATCCGCGACGCGACCGGATCCGGCAAGGTGATCCGGCTGCTCCTCGAAGGACCGGACGGGCCACTGGGCGAGCACGTCAACCGATTCAGCGAGACGGATGCCGAGGGCGCCACGCTCGACCGCTGGGATGCCGAGGACCCGAAGGCGGTCGTATCCAGCCGCGTGACCTGGGCCGAGCTTCAGGGCCACGCGGCCTTCGACGCCGGCACGACGAGCGTGTCGACGGTGTCCCTGTCGTCGCCCCTCGGCGAGCTGACCTGCCGGAAGTACGACACCGAAGACGGCGTCTTCTGGTTCTCGATCGCGCACCCCGGCATGCCGGTGCTGTACGAGTCCGATGGCATGCGGACCACCGTGCTCAGCATCGAGAACGAGGGAACTGCCTGAGGCACACGCCGAAGGGCGGACCCGCCACCCGCGGACCCGCCCTTCGGACTTCTCTCAGTGGCCGGCGGCGCCGACCACGACGAACTCGTTCGGCACGACGTCGAGAACAGCGGATGCCGACACCTCACCCGAGTGCAGGTCGATCGCGAGGATCTTGTCCGACGCGGGCTCCGTCACGTAGGCGATGTCACCCACGACACGCAGACCCGGGTGCGGCTGCTGCCACTCCGTGGGGCTCTCCCACGGCTCGATGACGCTCCACTGGTCGATGACCTCGCCGTCTTCGTCGAGCAGGTACAGGCTGCCGTCGGCGCTCAGCACCACGACGTTGTCGTGTCCGTCGCGTCCGACTCCGCGCCAGGTGTACTCGACGCCCTCGGGCAGGTCGATGACCGAGAGCTCCTCAGTCTCGGTGTCGATGCGCACGAGCTTCGACAGCAGGTAGCCCTCGGCATCCGGGTCGGTCTTGTAGTCGCCGAAGGCGATCGTGCTCGTGTCGGTCACGTACGCGTTGCCGGTGCGGCCGAACTCATCCGGCGCATCGAGCTTGGTGAAGGCGCCGTCGGCGAACAGCAGCACGCCGTCCTCGCAGCCGAACATGACGGTCTCGCCCTTCAGCGCGCCCTCGCCGTGCACGCTCGGGCACGCCTCGTTGCGGGCGAGCTCCGTGCCGTCTGCCGCGAGATGCCGCACACCAGTCCGGGCCTCCTCCGTGCCGATCGTCGCCAGCGCGGTGCCGTCGGACAGCTCGAGAGCGACGCCGTGGTGCGCGGCAGCCGAGGTGATCGTGTCGATCTCCGGGAGCGTGCCGGTGCCGACCGCGTCCGTGTCGAAGATCCGGATCTCTCCGGTGCCGTCGTCGAACAGAGCGGTGCGCCCGGCATGCGGGGTGGCGTGACCGGCGGCGACGGCCTTGAAGACCTCGCCGGTGAACTCGACGGTGTCGGAGGCGAGACCGGTGTCGAGCACGTGGAAGCCGTCCTCTGCGGTGACGAAGGCGTGTCCGTCGTGGTCGCCGGCGCCGTTGACGCGGAGGAAGCCGCCGAGCTCGACCTGGTCGATCTGCTCGAGGGTCTCGCCGTCGAGCACGACCACGCCCCCGTCATGGGTGACGGCCACGCGGGTGTCGGCCTCGTGCTTCTCTTCGGGGGCGGCGGAACCGTCGGATGCCGTGGGCGAGGCGGTCGCGCATCCGGCGAGCGCGGCGACCGCGAGGGCGGTCAGCGCGCCGGCCGCGAGGCGGCTGCGGACGGGTCGGGACATGGTGTCTCTCTTTCTTCTGTGTTGTGCTGCGAGGTGTTGCTTGTGGTTCGGGTCAGCCGACCTGGCTGAGGAATCGGGGATCGAGGTCGGTGAACGTGCGGGTGACGACGCCGTCGGCATGATCGATCTCGTGCACAGCGCCTGCTGCGGGGTCCGAGACGTAGGCGTGCTCCGCGTCGACGACGAGATGCACGCGATCGCGGAGCGCGGGGTCGGCGACGGATGCCGCGAGCAGCGGCTCGGTGCGGGCGAGCACGGTGCCGTCGGCGGCGAGCACCCGCACTCGGCCGTCGGCGTCGAGCACGACGGTCCGGCTGTCGTCGTCACCGACGGCGACGGCCCGCAGGAGGGGCACGTCGGAAGCGAGCAGCGTCCACTGCCGGGCGCGCACGTCGAGCAGCCACGCCCCCTGTTCACCCGCGACACCGGCGAGGTCGGGGCGGTCGGCGCGTCCGGCGAGGTCGGTGGTCGCGGGGGCACCGGCGGCGAGAGGGAGGGACTCGGCCGCGATCACCCCGCCGACCTCGCGAGTGAACAGCACGGCCCCCTCCGCGCAGGTGAAGACGGCGCCGACACGCGTGATGTCGGCATCCGACGCAGCGGTGCAGCGGGTCGTTCCGCCGGCGACGGGAGCGCCCTCGGCGTCGAGGATCTCGACCGTGTCGGCAGGGCTCGCGACGAGCAGGTGCGCGGCGAAGGAGACGACGGGACCGACGGCGGCGATCGGCACGCGCGATGCGCCGTCGAGTCCGTCGGCGAGGTCATCGTGCGGGAGGTCCACGACCTCGCCGCTCGAGAACTGCACGGTCGCACGCTGCGCACCGGCGGTCACGCGCGCCTCACCGTCACCGTCGATGGTTCCCACCAGGTGCGGTTCCCCGAGGAAGGAGTGCGTGTGGTCGCCGTGCGGCACGGTCCAGCGCGCGGTGTCGACGACATCGACGCTCACGCGGTCGCCCTCGCGATGGGCGACGTAGACGAGGCGGCCGTCGGCATCGATCCCCTCGACATCGGATGCCGTGGGCGAGATCACCGCGCGCTCCTCGGACTCGAGATCGAGCAGCGTGACCTCGCCCTCGTCGTCGGCGATCACGAGCGCGCGGGCCGGAGAGGCGACCTCGGCGGCCGCGCCGGCCTGGATGCCGTGACCGTCGGATGCCGTGGAGGGCACGGCATCCGGCGACGACGAGGCGGGCGCCGCGCAGGCCGGGAGAACGAGCAGGGCGAGCGCCAGTGCGGCCACAGGCACGGCACGACGGCCACGGTGAGAGGAGGAGGAATCCATAGGCTTCACACC
>Ga0307406_10001118_pt1 | contig 14969 bp, 20 predicted proteins | sample 322Cmetagenome_3_FD_203706 | JGI IMG/M metagenome (GOLD analysis project Ga0307406, IMG submission 203706) | Maize rhizosphere microbial communities from greenhouse at UC Davis, California, United States - 322HYB-C-2 | ecosystem: Host-associated > Plants > Roots > Rhizosphere > Soil | place... | reverse complement strand
CGCGGATGTTCAGCGGATGGCTGAGCGGCAGGTTGTTGCCGTACTTGTACGAGAACTCCGCGGCGCGCGCGATGCGCGGCACGGCCGACACGATGCCGGCGGCGGGGAGGGCGGAAAGCGTGCGCAGGGCACTGCGGCGGGTCAGCGATGTCATGTCTTGTCTCCGTGATGCGGTTGATGCAATCTGATGCATCCTTGTGTTCGAGGCCTAGCGAAGATAAAAGCCTGCATGATCCGGGTCAAACCTCAGATTGATGGTTTTTGATGTATGCGGGATAACCCTTCGCCCCCTTCCGACGCACGGCGCGCGCGCGTGGTCGACATTGCGCGCGCGGCGCAGGTGTCCACCGCCACGGTCGACCGCGTGCTCAACCGCCGCCCCGGCGTGCGCGACGCCACGGTGCAGCGCGTGCTCAAGGCCGCGGGCGAGCTCGACTACCTGCCGGGCCCGGAGCTCTATGCCGCGCTCACGCCGCCGCCGCTCAGGCTGGTGTTCCTGCTGCCGGCCGGCACCAACCGCTTCATCCGCATGCTGGGCGACATGGTGGGCTATTCGCAGGAGCACTGGGCGCCGTTCAACGTGCAGTGCCGCACGGTGTTCATCGAGAGCTTCAACCCGCATGAGCTGGCCGATGCACTGCGCCGCCATGGCCAGCGCTGCGACGGCATCGCGATGATGGCGCTGGAGCACCCGGCGGTGCGCGAGGCGGTGGCGGCGCTGGCGGCGCGCGGCCTGCCGGTGGTCACGCTGATCTCGGACCTGTCGAACTCGGAGCGCGCCGCCTTCGTGGGGCTGGACAACCGCGCGGCCGGCCGCACCGCGGGCTACCTGATCGGCCGCTTCATCGGCGCGCGCGCCGCGAAGGTGGCGCTCATCGCGGGCAGCCTGAGCTACAAGGCCCACGAGGAGCGCGAAGCCGGCTTCCTGCACGTGATCGACGAGATGTTTCCGCGGCTCGAGGTGGTGGGCCTGCGCGAAGGCCAGGACGATGCGGGCAAGAACTACCGCCAGACGCGCGCGCTGCTGGAGCAATACCCCGACATGGGCGGCATCTACAACATCGGCGGCGCATCCGACGGTGTGGCGCGCGCGCTGAAGGAGGCGGGCCGCGAGCAGAAGGTGGTGTTCATCGGGCACGGGCTCACGCCCGACACGCGCACGCTGCTGATCGACGGCAGCATGGACGCGGTGATCACGCAGAGCCCGCACACCACGCTGATGAGCTGCGTGCGCATCTTCGCCAACCTGCGCGACGGGCGCGAGGCGCTCAGCGGGGTGGAAACCACCCGCAGCCAGGTGATCTTCCGCGAAAACCTGCCCTAGCTTTTTCTCGCTCCGAGGTCTTCGATCAGTAGGCCGCGCGCGGCGCGGGCTCTTCGGCCGGTGGCGCGCCGCTGAAGTCGGCCGCGAGCCTGCGGGCCGCGCCCGCGTAAAGCAGCACGTCGACACCCACCGCGACAAAGCTGCAGCCCAGCTCCAGGTAGCGCCGGGCCAGCTTCGGATCCGAGGTCAGCGTGCCCGCGGCCTTGCCCGAGGCCACGATGGTGCGCATGGCGGTTTCGATGGCGGCCTGCACCTCGGGGTGGCCGGGCCGGCCGCGGTGGCCCATCGATGCCGCCAGGTCGGCCGGGCCGATGAAGACGCCGTCGATGCCGTCCACCGCGCAGATCTGCGCCAGGTTGGAGAGTGCCGCCACGGTTTCGGCCTGCACCAGCAGGCAGACTTCCGCGTCGGCGATGTCGAGGTAGTCGGTGCGCGCGCTCCACTGCGAGGCGCGGCCCACGGCGCTGCCGACGCCGCGGATGCCCAGCGGCGGATAGCGTGTGGCCGACACCAGCGCGCGCGCCTGCTCGGCCGTGTCGACCATGGGCACCAGCAGGTTCTTTGCGCCGATGTCGAGCAACTGCTTGATGAGCGCCGTGTCGCCCTGCACCGCGCGCACCACCGGCTGGGCGCGGTGGGGCGCCACGGCCTGCAATGCGGCCAGCGTCGAACGCAGGTCGTTGGGCGCGTGCTCGCCGTCGATCAGCAGCCAGTCGAAGCCGGCGGTGGCGCTCACCTCGGCCATGTAGGGATCGGCCATCGAGAGCCAGAGGCCGATCTGCGGCCGCTTCGCGGCCAGTGCTGTCTTGAAGGGGTTGAGGGCGGGCATGAGGTCTCTTTGATGTGTTGCGTGTGCGCGTGGCGTCAGTCCAGCTGGCCCTGGCAGACGTATTTGGTGTGCAGATAGTCGTCCAGCCCGTGGACCGAACCTTCGCGGCCGTAGCCCGAATCCTTCACGCCGCCGAAGGGCGCAGCCTCCGCGGCCAGGGCGCCTTCGTTGATGCCGACGATGCCGGCTTCGAGCGCATCCGCCACGCGCCAGATGCGGCGCAGGTCGCGCGAGTAGAAGTACGCGGCCAGGCCGAAGGGCGTGTCGTTGGCCTGGGCCACCACCTCGGCTTCATCGGCGAAGCGCGTCAGCGGAACGACGGGGCCGAAGGTCTCTTCGCAGGCGCAGGCCATGGTGGCGTCGGCGTTCATCAGCACGGTGGGCGCGAAGTAGTTCGGGCCGAGCGCGGGCAGCCGCGTGCCGCCGGCGAGCACGCGTGCGCCGCGCGAAATGGCGTCCTGCACATGGCGCTCGATCTTCTCGATGGCGCGTGCATTGATCATCGGGCCGATCTGCGAGGCGGAGTCGCTGGCCGGGCCGACGCGCAGCGCCGACACGCGCGCTGCGAGCAGCTCGGCAAACTCGTCATGCACGGCCTCGTGCACGAACACGCGGTTCGGGCACACGCAGGTCTGGCCGCCGTTGCGGAACTTGGCGGCCATCAGGCCGTCGACCGCGGCGTGCAGGTCGGCGTCCTCGAAGACGATGAAGGGCGCATTGCCGCCCAGTTCGAGCGACAGCTTCTTGAGCGTGTCGGCCGAGCGGCGCGCCAGGTGCTTGCCGACCGGCGTCGATCCCGTGAAGGTGATCTTGCGTACGCGGGCATCGTCGAGCCACGCATCGACCACTTCGGGTGTGCGCTCGCGCGAAGCCGTCACGATGTTGAGTACGCCCGCGGGCACGCCGGCCTGCGCGGCCAGCGCCACCAGCGCGAGCGAGGTGAGGGGCGTGTCCTCGGCCGGCTTGCACACCACGGTGCAGCCCGCGGCCAGCGCCGGCGCGATCTTGCGCGCGATCATCGCGGCCGGAAAATTCCACGGCGTGATCGCGGCCACCACCCCCACCGGCTCCTTGATGGCGAACATGCGCCGGCCGGGCACCGGTGGGGGAATCACGTCGCCGTTGGCACGCGTGGCCTCTTCGGCAAACCACTCGATGTAGCTGGCCGCGTAGGCCACTTCGCCGATGCCTTCGGCCAGCGGCTTGCCCTGTTCGCGCGAGATCAGGCGGCCCAGGTCGTCCTGGTGCGCGAGCACCAGGTCGTTCCAGCGCTTGAGGATCTGCGCGCGCTGCTTGGCCGGCGTGCGGCGCCAGGCGGGAAACGCGGCGTGCGCGGCATCGGCGGCGGCGCGCGCGGCTTCGGCGCCGGAGTCAGGCACCTGTGCGATCAGCGCGCCGGTGGCGGGGTCGGTCACATCGAGCGTGCGGCCGGCGGCGGCGCACCATTCGCCGGCAATGAAGTTGGCGGTGCGCTGCAGGTCGGGGCGGGTGAGGGTGAGAGGCATGTCCGTCGGTGTCAAAAAAAGGTCAGCTGACGATGCCGAGGTGCCATGGCACGAACTCGTGATCGCCCAGGCCCAGCGCTTCGCTGCGGGTTGGCTCGCCGGAGGCATGGCGCAGGATCTGCTCGAAGATCCGCTGGCCGAGTTCGGGCACCGAGAGTTCGCCGTCGAGCACCACGCCGCAGTTGATGTCCATGTCCTCCTCGAGGCGCTTGAACATCGGCGTGTTGCTGGCCAGCTTGATGGTGGGCGCCGGCTTGCTGCCGAACATCGAGCCGCGTCCGGTGGTGAAGCAGATCAGCTGCGCGCCGCTCGCGATCTGCCCGGTCACGGCCACTGGGTCGTAGCCCGGCGAATCCATGAAGACGAAGCCGGCCTGGTCGATGGGCTCCGCGTATTCGTACACGGCCTGCAGCGGCGTGGTGCCGCCCTTCATGGCCGAGCCCAGCGATTTCTCGAAGATGTTGGCCAGCCCGCCGGCCTGGTTGCCGTGGCCGACCACGCCGTTGAACTGTGCGTTCTGGCCGGCCGCATAGCGCTCCCACCAGGCCAGCCGGTCGAGCAGCTTCTGGCCGACCTCGGGGGTGGCGGCGCGCCGCGTGAGCATGAACTCGACGCCGTGGATCTCGGGCGTTTCCGAAAGAATGGCGGTGCCGCCGTGGCGCACCAGCACGTCCATGGCCGCACCCAGCGCCGGGTTGGCCGTGATGCCCGAGAAGCCGTCGGAGCCGCCGCATTCGAGGCCGATCTTCAAGTGGTTGGCGCCCACGCGGGTGCGCTGCGCGGCGTTGGCCTCGGGCAGCATCTCTTCCACCGCGCGGATGCCGGCCTCGATGGTCTGGCGCGTGCCGCCCACCTCCTGCATCACCATCGTGCGCATCAGGCGGCCCTGCTGCAGGCCCTGCGAGTCGACCAGCGCATCGACCTGGTTGCGCTCGCAGCCCAGGCCCACGATCAGCACGCCGGCCAGGTTGGGATGGCGCGCATAGCCGGCCAGCGTGCGGCGCAGCACGTCGAAGTGCTCGCTAGGCGAAGACATGCCGCAGCCGCTGGTCTGGGCGAACGCGGCCACGCCGTCCACATTGGGAAAGGCCGCCAGCCGCTCGGGCGTGAAGTGCGCCGCGATGCGCTTGATGACGGTGGCCGAGCAGTTGACCGACGACAGGATGCCGATGAAGTTGCGCGTGCCCACGCGGCCGTCGGCCCGCACAAAGCCCATGAAAGTGGCGCGCTCGGCCTCGGGCACGTAGGCCACCGGCCGCAGGTCCTGGCAGAAGGCCGGGTCGCGGTAGGAGTCCACCAGCGTGAGGTTGTGGCTGTGCACGTAGTCGCCGGCCTCCAGGTCGCGCGAGGCCACGCCGATGACGGTGTCGTACTTCTTCACCTGCTCGCCGGCCGCAATGGCGCGCGACGCGATCTTGTGCCCCGCGGGAATCTGCGCGCGCGCGCGCACGCCGAACTCGGCAATCGTCTCGCCCAGGGCAATGGGCGTCTTGGCAACCAGCACGTTGTCGTGCGGGTGCAGGCGAAGCAGGGGGCTGTCGTTCATCAACCTTTCTCCATCAGTTCCTTGAGGTTGAGCTTGCGGATCAGCTCGGTCTCCTGCCTGTAGACGGCTTCGACGTACTTGCGGTAGTCGGGCCCGTCCTGGTACATGACCGGCGCGTCGATGCTGTCGGCCACCTTCTTGAATTCTTCGCTGGCAACGGCCACGCGGAACGCGTCGCGCAGCTTCTTTTCCACCGCCGGCGGCAGCCCGCGCGGCGCGCCGATGCCGTTGGGCGCTTCCACCACCACGTCGTAGCCCAGTTCCTTGAGGGTGGGCGTGTCCTTGAAGCGCGGCGTGCGCGCCTCGCCCCAGGTGGCCAGCAAGCGCAGCTTGCCGCTTTCGACGTGCGGCGCCCAGGAGCTGCTGTCGGCCAGCATGTCGACCTGTTCGCCCAGCACGTCCTGCAGCGCGGCCGAGCCGCCCTTGTAGGCAATGGCGTTGAACTTGACGCCGGCTGCCTGCGCGAACTGCTCCATGCCCACGTGGGTGGCGCCGCCCACGCCGGCATGGGCGTAGCTGACGACGCCCGGCTTGGCCTTGGCCTGCGCCACCATGTCGCGCAGCGACTTGAAGGGCGAGCTGGCGGGCACCGCGATGCCGAAGGTCTGGCCCGAGGTGCGCGCGAGGTAGCTCAGGTCCTTGAGCGGATCGATCTGCACGGTGCCGATCTGCGCGAAGCGCGTCACCGAGATGGGAATCTGGCCGATGGTGTAGCCGTCCGGCCGGGCCGAGGCCAGCGCCTTGGTGCCGATCATTCCCGAGGCGCCTGCGCGGTTCTCCAGCGCAATGGGCTGGCCGAGTTCGCGCGCGGCAATCTGGCAGATGGCGCGCATCGAGCGGTCGGCGGTGCCGCCGGCGGGCCACGGGCAGATGAAGGTGATGGGGCGTTCCGGGTAGTCGGCCGCGAAGGCGCGGCCGGTGGCGGTGGCGAGCGCGGCGGCGCCGAGGCCGCCCAGCACCAGCTGGCGCCGCTGCAGGGAGCGAGGAAAGGTCATGTGTGTCTCCGACGATTGTTGTGCGAGAAAGCTGCGCGCATTCTTCAGTAGACAATCATTGCAATCCAATGAAATAGCGGACTCGCTTCATAGCCCGGAGGTTATGAATAGAAAAAGGCCGCACACACCACGATGAGCCAGATCGACCGCGTCCTGCGTTCCAACCTCAAGTTGCGCCACCTGCAGATGCTGGTGGCGCTCGACCAGTTCCGCCACCTGGGCCGCGCGGCCGAATTCCTGTCGGTCACGCAGCCGGCGGTGTCCAAGTCGCTGGTGGAGATCGAACGCATGTTCGGCCTGGCGCTGTTCGAGCGCTCCACGCGCGGCACCGAGCCCACGCCCTATGGCGAGAGCGTGGTGCGCTTCGCGCGTTCGGTGCTGGCCGACTACGACCGCACGCGCGACGAGATCGCGGCCGTGGCCAGCGGCGCCGCGGGCCGCACCAGCGTGGGCGCCATGGTGGTGGCCATGCCGGTGCTGCTGGCGCGAGCGGTCGAGATGCTCAAGGCGAACTCCTCGCAGACCACGGTGCTGGTGGAGGAGGGCGATCTCACGCGCCTCTTGCCCAAGCTGCGCCTGGGCGAGCTGGACCTGTTCGTGGGGCGGCTGGAGCCCGGCTACGCGGCGCCCGACCTCGAGACCGAGGCGCTGCATGCCGAGCCCATGCAGGTGGTGGTGCGGCCCGGGCATGCACTGGCCGCGAAGCGCCGGCCGCGCTGGACCGACCTGGCGAAGGAGCGCTGCGTGATGCCGCCGCCCTGGGCCTCCTTGCGCGTGAAGCTCGACCAGATGTTCTTTCGCGACGGCGTGCATCCGCCGGCCGACATCATCGAGTCGGCGTCTTTTCTGGCGCAGATCAGCTTTCTGCAGCAGCGCGATGCGGTGGCCTTCATGGCGCGCTCGGTGGCGCGGCATTTCCAGCAGCAGGGCATGCTCAAGGTGCTGCCGGTCCAGGTGCCGATCGAGCTGCCGCCGGTGGGCCTCATCATCATGCGCGGGCGCCGGCGCACGCCCAGCACGCAGCAGCTGATCGAATGCCTGCGGCGCGCGGCCAGGGCCAGATCCACGGTTTGAGGCGGTGCCGTGGCTTTCCGGCACGGCATCCCCAATTCATGGGTATGCACTCTGCAGTGCCTTCGGAGACCATTCGGGCATGTATTTGCATACCCTGGTCTCCGATCTGCCGCATGCGGACCGCACGGCATTGGACGAGGCCAGCGAACTGCGCTCCTACCAGTGCGACGAAACCGTTCTTGCCTCGGGCGAGTGGACCGACCGGGTCTATTGCGTGGCGAACGGGCTGCTCCAGGTGGTGAGCCACGGACGCGCGGGCGGCGCCGATGTCGTCACCGACCTGATCTGCCGGCACGACTTCTTCCTTGGCCCTTCGCTCAGCGAAAACCGCTACCAGGCCAAGCACACGCTGGTGGCGGCCGAGGCTTCTTCGGTGTACCTGATTCCCGTGGCGGCCATGCGCGGGCTCTGCGAGCAGCACCCGCAGACGGCGCTGAAGCTGCTGGGCATGGCCATCGAGCGCACGAGGGCGATGCGCGGGCAGCTCGGCCTGGGATAGGCACCGGGCCGGCCGCCGCCGATGCGCTATTTGCCCGGCGGCGGGCTGGCCGGAGCCGTCTGCGGCGCGCTCTGCGTCGGCGTCGACGGCTTGACCGGCCCTTCCTCGCGCGTCTGCGTCAGGAAGTTGTAGGCCAGCGCCAGGATGAACACGAAGATGGCCGCGCCGATGCCCCAGCGGAACACGCGCGCGTTGTCGCGTTCGTCGGACTTGACTTGTCTGGAGGGCTTCATGCGTGCAACGCTGCGCCGGTGGATCGGCGCGAAGTGTCGGACGGCGGCTCGGCTTCCTGTCGCAAAAAACAGGAGCGGGCGGACGCTCAGGCCTCGGCCTTGGCCCGCTCGATGATGCCGCGCACCATGGCCGACAGCGCGCAGAGGTAGCGCGCGTCGGCCGAGAGCGAGCGGCTCATGGCGTGGATGAGCTCGCCGAAGTCCTCGTCCGCCGGGACGCTGCCGGCGGCGAGCCGGTGGCGCGACAGCGCGTCTCGGATGCGGCTCTGCACCTGCACGTAGTCGGCGCGCATCAGCACGCTGCGCGCGAGCAGTACATCCAGGTTCAACAGGTCCAATGCGGTCATGGATGTTCCTTCACTGTTTCGCGGAACGACCTCGGCCCGGCTGGTGTCGCGTCAGAGCTGACCCTGGCCATCGCCGGTGCGGTCGTGCACCCAGCGCATCGCCTGCTGCTCTGCGTGCCGCAGCGCCTCCGCCTCGGTGGCATAGGCGATCTCGTCGGTGTCGCCGGGCAGCGTCTCTTTTTGCTCCGGGCCACCCCGCCGGCCAAGGCACACGGCCACGGGGCGGTACACGCCCGGGCCCATACGCTGCGCACCGTACTTGAAGTGCCAGCCCCGGTAGATGAAGTCGATGCCCGGTTCTTCGGTGCCGCTTCCGGCGGCTGCGTCCTGCGTGTTCATTGCGAATGCTCCTTGGGCGCGGGCACGCCCATCCCGCCTTGCACGCCTTGCACGCCTTGCGCGGGAGCGCCGCATCGCTGAGCGGCGCCGCCGGCCGCATGGTTCAGGCCGCGCGAGAAGAAGTACTGCATGGTGATCGAAGGCGCTGCGTAGGAACCTTTCGCATCCGAGGCGGCAGCGCAGACTACATCCAGCGGCTGCGGCAAGATGCTGCCGACGCGGCTACGGGAGCAGTGGCAGAATTTCAGGATCGTGCGCCGCGCACCCCAGGACCGGAAGCTCCGGTCCGCATTGACTCCAATGCCCCCATCGAATCCCCCGCCGTCACCTGCCGCCGACAAAGGCGAGCTTGCGCCCAGCGCGCTGGGCTTCCCGGTCGTCGGCATCGGCGCATCCGCGGGCGGACGACCTGCTGGTGTCGGACCTCGGCATGCCCGAGATGGATGGCTACCAGTTCATTGCCGAGGTGCGGCGGCGCCCGGCCACGCGCGAGCTGCCTTCCATCGCGATGTCCGGCTTCGGCCGCCGCGCCGATGCGCGCCGGGCGCTCGAGGCGGGCTTCAACGCGCACCTGCCGAAGCCCGCTTCGCTCGATGAACTCAAGGCCGCCATCGGCCGGCTGTGAGAGCTTGCGCTAGCGTGGCGCGCGGTAGATGAAACCGCTGGCCGGCGCGATCCATTCAGCCTCGCCAGTGGCGTGCGCTGCGTGCGCCGCGGCGCGGCCGCTGAAGAGCATGCGTTCCTCGGTCAGCAGGAATTGCCGCGCGGGCCCGCCCCGGCCGGCCGGGCCCGGCTCTTGTACATGCAGCGTGGCGCCTGCAAGGCGCAGCGTGTCCCCGGGCTGCGGCCACAGCGCGGCGGCATCGGGCCATGCGGATCGAAGCGCTTCGAGAGACGCGGCCGGGGGCTGCGTACCGGCCCCTGTCCAGAGCAGCCACTTCACGCGGCCCGGCGCTGCGTTCTGCGCGAGGCCGTGCGGCAGGGGGTCGATCAATGCCCAATGGCCATCTTCGCCGCCGACGAAATAGCCGTGATGCGAATCCGCTGCGCCCGCCACGCGCACGACGCGCGCCGACAGCCGCGTGACGAGGCCGGGCTCGAGCGCGTAGTGCGCATGGCCCCTGCCTTCGGGATCGAGATGGCCGATTTCCTCGTAGGCGGCTTCGTCGATGTTCACAGCGCGGCGGCCCGCGGGCCCATCGGCCAGGCGCGGCATGTTCAGCACGATCCGCGTCAGGGCCCGTGCATGCGCCATGCAGTCGGCGGCGCTGCCGAAGCCTGCCAGCTGTTCGAGCGTGCGCCGCGTCACGTTCATCAGCTTGAGGCCGCGGCGCGGGTCCGCCGCCTCCGCGGGCTTGAGCCACATGTGTGCCACGGTCTCGCGGCCGTCGGGCTTCACGGCCTGGCCCGGCGGCATCTGCGCAATGAAGAAGCGGGTGTCGAAGCGGCGCGGCATGCCGGGCGGCGTGAGCCAGTGGCTGAAATAGGCGAGCCGGTCCATCGCAAGGCGCCAGCCCTGCGCCTCGCACATGGCGAGCAGCGCATCGGTGCCTTGCTCGGCGGCATGACGCATGGATTCGAGCCGGCCCGGCGGCAGGCCGCCGAGTTCGACCAGGCGGTCGCCGGCATCGCTTGCGAACAGGACGCCCGCTTCCTCGAAGCATTCGCGCACCGCGGCGGCGTAGTAGTCGAGGCCGCCATCGGGCAGGCCCAGGCGCGCGCTGGCCGCGGCGTCGTCCAGGCCCTTGCACATCAGGTTCAGGCGGCGGTCGTGTGCATCGACCACACCGCCCGGAAAGACGCTGGCGCCGCTGTTCTGGTCGTCGGCTTTCTCGGCACGGCGCAACAGCAGCACTTCCATGCCGTCGGCGCCGTCGCGCAGGAGGATCAGGGAGGCCGCCACGCGGATGGGGCGCGGCAGGGACGGCGCTGGACCCGGCGGGGTCGCTGCCGTCGTCGAAGGCTTGGCGTTCATGGGCGCCGATTGTCGGGCCAGATTGGCGGGCCCATGCCGCGCAGCCGCGCCTCAGTCCTTGGGCGTCAGCTGCCCCGCGGCGCCGCCGGCGCTCGAATTCGCGGACTTGCCGAGCGAGGCGCCCTCGTTGACCTTCGGCGTGGCCACGGGGCCTTCGGATTTTGGGGTCGCCGGTACGCGCCGGCCCGATGCGGGCCGCACCAGCCGCGGGGCGCGGCCTTCTTTCTGCTTCGATGGGCTCATGCAGACCTCCTTGCGTGAACCCAGGCTATCGCGGCCGCGGCGCATCATGGTGTCGGACAGCCTGCATGCGGGCGTAGGACGCCGCGCGGCAACGCCTCAGATCGCCCGCTGGTTCACGCGCATGGAAAGCTGCTCGGCGCTTTCCCTGCGCTCGCTGTAGCGGTCGACCAGGTAGGCGGCCGCATCGCGCGTGAGCAGGGTGAACTTCACCAGCTCTTCCATCACGTCGACCACCCGCTCGTAGTAGGCCGAAGGCTTCATCCGCCCGGCCTCGTCGAACTCCAGGAAGGCCTTGGCGACCGACGACTGGTTGGGGATGGCCAGCATGCGCATCCAGCGCCCGAGCACGCGCAGCTGGTTCACGGCATTGAACGACTGCGATCCGCCCGACACCTGCATCACGGCCAGCGTCTTGCCCTGCGTGGGGCGCACGGCGCCCACGCTGAGCGGAATCCAGTCGATCTGCGCCTTCATGATGCCGGTCATGGCGCCGTGTCGCTCGGGCGAGCACCACACCATGCCTTCGGCCCATTGCGCCAGTTCGCGCAGCTCCCGCACCTTCGGGTGGTCGTCCGGCGCGCTGTCGGGCAGCGGCAGGCCGGCCGGATCGAAGACGCGCGTTTCACCGCCCATGGCCTGCAGCAGCCGCGCGGCCTCTTCGGTCAGCAGGCGGCTGTAGGAGCGCTCGCGCAGCGAGCCGTACAGCAGCAGGAAGCGCGGCGCGTGGCGCGCCGGCGCAGCATTGGAAAAGCGCTCGGGCGAGGGCCGGTCGAACAGCTCGGCGTCGACGTTCGGAAGCTCAGGCAGCGCGGTCGACACGGCGGCCCTCCGCGTCGATGACCTGCTCGCCGTCTTCCTTGGTGAACGGGCCTTTTTGCGGCGAGGGCAGGATGTCGAGCACCTCTTCCGAAGGCCGGCACAGCCGGGTGCCGAGCGGCGTGGCGACGATGGGGCGGTTGATCAGGATCGGATGCGCGAGCATGAAGTCCAGCAGCTGTTCGTCCGACCACTTGGGATCGTCGAGCCCGAGTTCGTCGTAGGGCGTGCCCTTGCGGCGCAGCAGCGCGCGCGGGGCCATGGCCATGGCGGCGAGCAGTTCGCGCAGCGTTTCCCTGGTGGGCGGGGTCTTCAGGTATTCGATGACGCGGGGCTCTTCGCCGCCGTTGCGGATCATCGCCAGCGTGTTGCGCGAAGTGCCGCACGCGGGGTTGTGGAAGATGGTGATGGAGGGAGGGGTCGATTGCATTCTTCCAATTATGCAACTATTATTGAAATATGGAAGAACAAGACATCGTCAGATCCCTGGCCGCGCTGGCCCAGCCGGTGCGCCTTCGGGTGTTCCGCGCGCTGGTGGTGGCGGGCCCGGCGGGGCTCACGCCCGGCGCGTTGGTGGAGGCGCTCGAAGTGCCGGCCACCAGCCTCTCGTTCCACCTGAAGGAGCTGACTCATGCCGGGCTGGTGACGCAGGAGCGCAGCGGCCGCAACCTGATCTACCGCGCGGCCTTCGAGCAGATGAACGCGCTCATCGGCTACCTCACCGAAAACTGCTGCCAGGGCGAGGCTTGCCTGCCCCAGGCGGCGCAGGCTTGTCCATGCTGAAGGAGAAACAACCATGAAGCGATTCCATGTGCATCTGAACGTCCAGGACCTGCCGGCGAGCATCGCCTTCTACTCCAGGCTTTTCGCTTCGGAGCCGGCGCGGGTGGAAAGCGACTACGCCAAGTGGATGCTCGCCGATCCGCCGGTGAATTTTGCGGTGTCCACGCGCGCCGGCGCGACGGGCATCGACCATCTGGGGCTGCAGGCCGAGAACGAGGAAGAACTCGCGGAGCTCAAGGCCCGCGCCGCCCAGGCGGAGATCGAGACCTTCGACGAAGGCGCCACCACCTGCTGCTACGCGCGCAGCGAAAAGCACTGGATCACCGATCCGCAGGGCATTGCCTGGGAGCACTTCCACACGCTGGGCAATGTGCCGGTGTATGGCGAGACCAGGGCGGTTGCGAGCCCGAAGACGGCGTGCTGCGCACCAGGAACGCGCGAGGCGAAATGCCATGGCTGAAAGAATCTACAACGTGCTCTTCGTGTGCACCGGCAATTCCGCGCGTTCGATCATGGCCGAAGGCCTGCTCAACCACATGGGCGAGGGCCGGTTCAGGGCGTATTCGGCGGGCAGCCATCCGACGGGCAGGGTCAGCCCGCATGCGCTGCGCACGCTCGAGCGGCTGCGGCTTTCCGCAGAGGGCTACCGCAGCAAGAACTGGGACGAGTTCGCCCGGCCCGGCGCCCCCGCCCTGGACTTCGTGCTGACGGTCTGCGACAAGGCCGCGGGCGAGGTGTGCCCGGTATGGCCGGGCCAGCCGATGACCGCCCATTGGGGCGTTGCCGATCCCGCGGCCTTCGAGGGCTCGGAGGAAGCGACCGAGCGCCAGTTCATGGACACGGCGCTGACCTTGAAGCGCCGCATCGAGCTGATGCTGGCGCTGCCGCTCGCGCGGCTCGACGCCATGGCCATCCAGCGCGAGATGCGCGACATCGGCAAGGCCGGGAAAGCCGCGCAATGACGCTCAACGTATTGATCCTGTGCACGCACAACTCGGCCCGCAGCGTGCTCGCCGAAGGCATGCTCAACCACCTGGCGCAAAAGGCGGGCAGGGACGTGCGGGCCTACAGCGCCGGCAGCGCGCCGAGCGGCCGGCTGAACCCTTTCGCGCTCGAGGCGCTTGCCAATGCGGGCGTCGACGTGTCGGCCTTCCGCAGCAAGAGCTGGGACGAGTTCGTGGGCGAAGGCAAGCCGGCCATGCGCATCGTCATCACCGTATGCGACAGTGCCGCGCAGGAAGCCTGCCCCTACTGGCCCGGCAGCCCGGTGCAGGTGCATTGGGGCTACCCCGACCCGTCGAACGCGCCCGGCGGCGACGAAGGCCGGCGGGTGGCCTTCGAGCTGACGCGCCAGGCCCTGGCCTATCGCCTCCTGCAACTGCTGGCGCTGCCGATCGAATCGATGGCGGACGCCGAACTCCAGGCGGCGCTGGCCGCGATTTCCGAAAGCTGATCTTTCCATGAGCTCCAACACCGCCGCCGCCATGGCGTCTTCCGCACCGCCGCCCGCCATCGGCTTCTTCGAGCGCTACCTCACGATCTGGGTGGCGCTGTGCATCGTGGCGGGCATTGCGCTGGGCCAGTGGCTGCCGGGCGTGTTCCACGGCATCGCCTCGCTGGAGGTGGCCAGGGTCAACGTGCCGGTCGGCGTGCTGATCTGGGTGATGATCATCCCGATGCTGCTGAAGATCGATTTCGCGGCGCTCGGGCAGGTGAAGGCGCACTGGCGCGGCATCGGCGTCACGCTCTTCATCAACTGGGCCGTGAAGCCGTTCTCGATGGCGCTCTTGGGCTGGATCTTCATCCGCCACGTGTTCGCGCCGCTGCTTCCGCCCTCGCAGCTCGACAGCTACATCGCGGGCCTGATCCTCCTGGCGGCGGCGCCCTGCACGGCGATGGTGTTCGTGTGGAGCCAGCTGTGCAGGGGCGACCCGTACTTCACGCTGTCGCAGGTGGCGCTCAACGACGCGATCATGGTGGTGGCCTTCGCGCCGGTGGTCGCGCTGCTGCTGGGGCTGTCGTCGATCACGGTGCCCTGGGACACGCTCTTGACCTCGGTGGGCCTGTACATCGTGGTGCCGGTGGTCATTGCGCAGCTGCTGCGCAGGCAGCTGCTCAAGCGCGGAACGGCGCACTTCCAGGCGGTGGCGGCGCGGCTCGGGCCCTGGTCGATCTCGGCGCTGCTGCTGACGCTGGTGCTGCTGTTCGCCTTCCAGGGCGAAGCCATCCTGCGGCAGCCGCTGGTGATTGCGCTGCTCGCGGTGCCGATCCTCATCCAGGTGTTCCTGAATTCGGGCCTGGCCTATGTGCTCAATCGCAGGCTGGGCGTGGCGCACTGCGTGGCCGGCCCGTCGGCGCTGATCGGCGCGAGCAATTTCTTCGAGCTCGCGGTGGCCACGGCGATCAGCCTGTTCGGCTTCCAGTCGGGCGCTGCGCTGGCCACGGTGGTGGGCGTGCTGAT
>Ga0307406_10001115_pt1 | contig 14989 bp, 7 predicted proteins | sample 322Cmetagenome_3_FD_203706 | JGI IMG/M metagenome (GOLD analysis project Ga0307406, IMG submission 203706) | Maize rhizosphere microbial communities from greenhouse at UC Davis, California, United States - 322HYB-C-2 | ecosystem: Host-associated > Plants > Roots > Rhizosphere > Soil | place... | reverse complement strand
GAAGTCGCCGCCGACGACGGGCAGGCCACGATAGGTCCGCTCGTACGGTACATACCGCCAGCCCATCGACGAGATGACCGGCAGCGCTACGAATCCGTCGTCGGGCCCGACATGCAGAGAGGCCGGCCGGCCGGCCACCCGGGCCGCCGCGGCGGCCGCCGCCCGGCGCTCGTCCCCGCTCGGGTCGGGCAAGGACGTCGGCGCCACGCCGGCATGGCTGTCGGGGCCGGCCGTTACCGACATGAGCGCCACCATGAACAGCACGACGACGGTGCCCGCCAGCCTACGCATCGCAACTCGCATATGCCCACGATGGGCGGGCGCGACCTCCCGGGCACCGGCAATCCGCCCAGGTTCGCTCCGTTCGCCTGCCCAGAGATTCCCGCGGCTAGTCGCCGGCGGCGGCATCGCCCAGCAGGCCGAGGCGATGCGCGACGGCGGCGGCCTCCGAGCGGGTGGAGACGCCGAGCTTGCCGAGGATCCCCGAGACGTGGAAGCTGGCGGTCTTCTCGGTGACGAACAGCGACCGGCCGATCTCCCGGTTGGTACGTCCGTCGGCGAGGTGGGCGAGGACCTCCAACTCGCGGGGCGTGAGCGCGAACGGAACGGGTTTCCGCCGCACCCGCGGGGCCTCCGGGCGGTCGAGCGGGATGCGGGCCCGACGAGCCAGGCGGCCTATCTCGGTGAGCAGTGGCCGCGCCCCGAGGCGTTGCGCGACCTGGGCCGCGGCGCCGAGCGGTGCGGACACCTCCGGTCTGCTGGCGCGCCTCGACAGGAGCGCCTCCGCGTGCCGCCAGTGCGCGTAGGCGGCCGGGTAGGGCTCGTTGAGCAGATTCCATTGGGCCGCCACCTCGGCCCACACCCCCTCGTCGGGGCGGCCGTGGAGCCGGGCGTGTTCGGCCCGGCATTGGCCGAGCCAGGCGACGGTGTCCGCCGTCAGGCCGCTCCCGGACCGGGCCGCAGCCACGGCCTCGGCGCTGGCCAGCAGGCCGTCCCCCTCGCGCCTGACGCTCTCCACCGATGTCGACGCCCTGCGGGCCAGCAACGCGGCGGCCTGGTCGGCCAGGGCCCGCAGGCCGAGTGCGACCAGCACGGTCCGGGCGTCGGGATGGGCGTCGCCGGCCACGGCGAGCCCATCCCGGACCGCCGCGATCGCGTCGGCGTCGCGGCCCTCGGCCAGCGCCAACTCGGTGAGGCCGCGGGCCAGCAGCATTGCGAGCGCGGGTGCCTTGGTGCGCGCCGATGGTGCCCGGACCTGGTCGAGCAGCCGATGCGCGTCGGTGAGGTCACCCCGGGCGACGAGCAGCCTGGCCCGCCACAGGCGCAGGCAGATCCCCTTCACGCTGGTGCCCTGGTCGCGGTCGACCACCTCACGGCCGCGCCGTTCGGCGTCGTCCCAACGCCCGAGCCGGAACTCGAGATGGGCGGCGAGGCCCTCCAGGTAGTCGCCGTACATGTTCGCCATGCCCAGCCGCCGCCCCATCTCAGCGCCCTCCAGCGCCAGGGCGCAGGCGTCGGTCAGCTGGCCGGTGACCTCGGCCGCCTCGACCAGGCAGATCCACGACCAGCCCAGCCCGTCGATGTCGACCAACTCCTCGGCGACGGCGCGGGCGCGGTGCAGGTAGGCCAGCCCCGCCCGCGGGTCGCCGAGGAGGGTGAGCGCGGCCCCGAGCGCGGCCGCCGCCCGGCCTTCCTCGAACCTGGCGCCGACGCCCTGCGCCATGGCCAGGGCCTGCTCGGCGACCGCCCGGGCCTGCTCGATCCGGGAGGCGAGCAGCAACGCCCGGGCGTGGGCGGCCAGGATCCTCGCCCGCGCGCGGCCGACGGCGGCGCGTCCGCGAGCAGGCCGACGGCCTCGGCGTACGCGGCCAGGGTGCCCGGGTCACCGGCGAGCCAGAGGAAACGGCCGAGCCGCTCCTGCAGCAGCGCCGCCCGAACCGGCTCGGTAGCGGAGTCGACCGCAGCCACCGCGGCCCGCTGCAGGGCCACCGCGCGGACCTGGTCGTCGGTACGGTGCACCGCCTCGGCCGCGTGCGCAAGGACGCCAGCCCGGTCGAGCGTGGCGACCGCGGCCGCCCCGGGCACCCGGTCCCACAGCTCGACGGCCCGTTCGAAATGGCGGGCCGCGTTCGCGAAGGCGTAGACCCGCTCGGCGGCCAGCCCCGCCTCGACCACGGCCGCCAGAGCACGTTCGCTGTCAAGCGCGGCATCCCAGTGGTAGGCCAGCTCGGCCGCGACCGCAGCCTCACTGCCGTACGTCCAGTCGCGGTGCGCCGTGATCGCCGCAGCCAGGGCGGCATGCAGCCGGATGCGCTGTCCCGGCAGCAGCTCGGCCTCGACCGCCTCCCGCATCAGCGCGTGCCGGAAGGTCAAGCCCCGACCGTCGGGGTCGGCCAGCAACATCTGCTCGGCCACCGTCTCGCCTACAGCATCGGCAACATCCGGCCCGGCGAGGCCGCTCGCAGCCGCCAGCAGCCGGTGGTCGACCCGGCGGCCGGCCGCCGCGGCGGCGGCGAGCACGGCCTGGGCCGGACCGGACAGCCGCTCGACCCGGGTCAGCAAGGTGTCCCGCAACGACCCCGGCACACCCGCTGGCTCGCCGCGGCGCCAGCCGGCCAGTAGCTCCTCGGCGTAGAAGGGATTGCCGTCCGATCTGGTGAGAATGTCGTCGACCAGCCCCGCCGGAGCGGGCGCGTCCAGGATCGCGCCGAGCTGGTCGGACAGCTCCGCACGGTCAAACGGTCGCAGATCGACCCGTTCAACCCGATCGCTGCGGCCGAGCTCGGCCAGCAGCGGGCGCAGCGGATGGCGGCGCCCCAACTCGTCGGTGCGATACGTGAGCACCAGCAGCAGCCGTTCGTCGCGCAGCCTGCGCGCCAGAAAAGTCACCAGATCCCGGGAGGCGCGGTCGGCCCAGTGCATGTCCTCGAACACCAGCACCAACGGCGTATCGCGACCGAGCCGCCCGAACAGGTCCAGCAGCAGCTCCAGCAGCCTGGCCTGCGCCGCACCACCCTCCGGCGCGGGCTCGGGGCGCGGGCGGCCCAACTCGGGCAGCAGCCGACCCAGCTCGTCCCGGGCGATCCCGATCAGCGCATCCAGCACCCGCGGCTCGACCGAACGGACCAACCCGCGCAGCGCATCCACGACCGGAGCCCACGGCAGACCACCCTCATCCAGCGCCACGCAACCGCCGACAAGCACCCGCGCACCGGACCGGTCGGCCCGACCGGCGAGCTCACCCACCAACCGCGACTTGCCCACACCGGCCTCGCCCGCGATGAGCACCACCGCCGGCCGCCCCTGCGCCGCACGCTGGCCGGCCGCCTCGAGCAGGGCAAGCTGCGCCGACCGGCCGACCAGCACCGGGCTGGACACCCTACTCGCCATGTCGACCAGTATGGCCACGTCGAGCACACCCGGAATCGCGTCCGACCCGTCCGGGAAGGATTCCCAAACGGGCCTGGCTCTTCACAAGCCGACATCCCGCGACGATGACCCACGCCAACAGTCAGCCAAAGCCCGGCCCGAGACGCTGCCGCGACGACCGTCTTCAACAAGGACGACGCATCGGCCATCGCGGGACCTGGCTGGCGGTTCGCGCCGGGCGAAATGGACAACCAGCAGGTAACGCGCTCTCGGGACATCCAACCTGGACGCCAAGTTGCGGGCCAGCGCTCTCCTGTGCGTCTTTGCAGCTCAGAGCCCGGACGGATCGAATCAGACATGTCCGACAAAGTTTGGCCTAACATGGCAGAAAACGAACCGCGTTTGTGCAGCTCAGGGGCCTGTCGTCACGATCATGGCCGTCCGGAAACGGACAAACTGACCGGTCGGACCACCGCGGCGTGCGGAAGCTGGGTCTGGATAGTTGACGCCACGGGCGTCGGGGCATGCGGGGACCTTCCCAGCGCCAGACCCGGCCTGACGGCAACGCCTCGCCCCGGGCAAGGTCGGGCGTTGCCCCGTTGGCCTTGGCGAGGGCGACACGAATCGGATAGCTCGCAGGCGACTCGGAGATTCTCGGCTGGCGTAGGCCGGGGCGCGGGGCGCGGAACGTTGTCGACGCTGCGGTACTTCGTGACCGCCTCGCCTCGATGTCCTCGAACGAGTAGGCGTCACCCAACCGACCGCTAAGGTCGATGGTCAACGTCTCGGGGTCTGGTGGTACGTACCGAACGACGGGATACGCGCCCGCGAGGTCCTCGCTACTGATCTCAAAGACAGTCTCATCGTCGTACGTCTCGTAGTGGGCCTGCCGCAGCTCGGTCGATGCTGCCGACACCCGAGCCGGTGAGAGGTGAACCTTCGTCTCTCGGTTAAGGTCGAGTCGTTCGCAACGAGGTGGAGTGGCTAAAGGACCGAGCGTGACGACCGCGACCGTACTGGGACCTGACGCTCTGCCGCGGCCGCGAGATGATCACTACCAGTTTCTGGCGGTGGCGTCGGCAACCGAGAAGGTCCGGTCATGAGCCTGTTCGACACGGATACGATGCCGACTCGGGGCGACCGCGCGCCGATTTCGGTGTCGGGGGTCGACGCGGCGCTCACCGCCCAGCTCGTGGTGGCCTGGGCCGGCGAGAATGGCGAGGAGACCCGCCTTGGCTGGTGGCGATCCGACCTCGTGTCGGAGTTCGGCGGCGTGGATCTCTTCCGTCGGCTAGTGCCCCACACCTGGCACTGGGCTGTGCTGCAGGGCGCGCGGGAGGCGGCCCGGCGAAATGACGCGGAGTTGCGACGCCAGGACCATGACCACGACCGGATCGTCTCCCTGTTTAGCCTGGGTTTCGAGTTGGACGAGCGCATCGACGAACGCCTTCAGGATCTCAAGCGCTCGGGTCGTGAGCCTGCCGAGGCGTTGCCGGGCCTGGCCGTCGTGGGTGAGCCCTGGGACAAGGACCGATTCTGGGTTTGGGTCAGCGGCCACGGTCAGGCCGAGACGGTGGCCTCAGCGGTGGGGCGGCGGCTCAGAGGGAGCCCACCGGTCGCCGTGGATCAACTGGTGCGCAGGCTGGTCGCAGGGCTCGCCCCAGCGGCTGAGAGTTATCCACTGCCTCATTTCAGGAGAGCCGTATGAGGGGCGGTGCCCGGGAGGTCACGGAGGTTCATACCCGCCTGTCGAGGTGTGCGCTGGAGGTCAACGACGCGCGTGCCTATTGGGCACACGCCGACGAGACCACCGTCGTGAGCGCCCAGCAGGCCTTCGACGAGTACTGGTTCGGCGCGCGGAGCATGACGCGCGTCAAGGTGCTGCTCATCAACATGCGTGCCCGGTTCGGCGCGTTTCCGTCGGCGCTCGCCGCGCTCCACCGATGGCCCGACATGTCGCCGGAGACGCGCAGAACGATCTGCCACTGGCACCTGCAGCTCACCGACCCTCTCTACCGGAGGTTCACGGGCGCCTACCTGGCGGAACGTCGGGCGGGGGCTCGGCCCGAAGTGACCCGCGATCTGGTGGTCGGCTGGGTGACCAAGCATGGGCCCGGCCGCTGGGCGATGGCCATGCGCATCCAGTTCGCCAGCAAGCTGCTATCCGCGGCCTACTCGGCCGGCCTGGTGACCTCGAACCGGGACCCTCGTCCGGTCGGCCCGCCGTGGGTGCCGGACGACGCGCTCGAGTACCTTATGTACCTGTTGCGCGAGACGCAGTTCCGGGGCAGCCTGCTCGACAACCCATACGTGAGGTCCGTCGGTCTGGGGGGTGCGGTCCTGGAGGAGCGCCTGCGGGGCCTGCCGGGGCTCGACTTCCGCAGGCAGGGCGACCTGGTCGACTTCGGCTGGCAGCACCGCGATCTGCGAGCCTGGGCTGACGCCAGTCACGGCCGTGCGGAGGCGCTACTGGTTGGGGCCGCGTCGTGAGCGTCGCTGAGGCTTTCGCCGCCCTGCGCCGGGACCTCATCCACGAGAATGGCCCGCGCATCAGCACAATGCGCAACTACCGATTCGCGATCATGCAGTACGCCCCCAAGGAGGAGTTCGAGCTGCGGGGCGAGGTGCAGCGCCTGACCGCCGACCTCGTCGCCAACGGCTGGATGGTCATGTCGATCAGCCTGCAGAAGGTCCTGCTCGACCGGGTCCGGGCGCAGGGCCCGGAGTGGGTCGACCGTGTTGCTCAGATGGAAGAGCGCATGGCTGGCATCGCACTGGAGCGTGGCCTGAACTATCTCAAGTCGAAGCTCTCCCCGCTCATCGAGGGGCCGGACGGCATCGCGGCGGACTGCAGCCGCCTGATCTGCGACTACGCCGACAAGCACCCAGACACCGTCGACCGTGCGGTGGCCTTCATCGGCCGGGCGGGCGCGCTGTATCCCTTCATCCGGTCATCCGCCTTGCTTCGTCACCTCGACGGCAGGACGGCAAATGTTCCGGTGGTCCTGCTCTATCCGGGTGAACGGCGGGGTCCGTCAGAGCTTTCATTCATGGGCATGCTCACTCCCGACAACGACTATCGGCCTCGCATATATCCATGAGGGATGAAATGCTGATTCGCGACCTCTTTCTCTCCGACGTCACGCGGGACATCCCGCCGGTCGTGTACTTCCACGAGCAGAGCCCAGACAAGGTCGCAGCCGAGGTATCCGAGTACATCATCACCGGCGGCTGGCCAGAGGACCATCCGAACCACCGTCGGGTTCCGACAGGCATCCACGAGGAGTACGTACGGCTGTTGACCAACATCGCCGAGGAGCTGGACAAGCCTGGTGGGCCGGATCTCCCCAACGCCTGGATTTCAGGCTTCTACGGCTCAGGCAAGTCGAGCTTTGCCAAGCTGCTGGGGCTCTCCCTCGACGGCGTCGCACTACTGGGCGGAGGCTCACTCGCGGAGGCGTGGCTTCAACGGGACACGTCGCCGAGATCCGCTGAGCTGCGCGCGGCATGGCGTGCTCTCCGGCAGAAGATCGAGCCGGTGGCGGTCGTGTTCGACATCGGAAGCGTCGCCCGCAGTAACGAGCAGATCCACGCCGCGAGCGTTCGACAAGTCCAGCGACGGCTCGGCTACTGCACGGAGCCGCTCGTGGCGGACTTCGAGCTGCGCCTGGAGCGTGACGGCGAGTGGACTCGGTTCGAGACGACGGCCGAGGAGACATTCGGCAAGGCATGGGCTGCGGTGAAGGACAGGGCTCTGGCCGAAGAGGACTTCTCGCTCGTCATGAGCAAGATGTACCCCGACCGGTACACCGACCCCATGAGCTGGTTCACCAGCCGCGCCGGCACTCACACCGGCGCCGAGTCGCCCGACGAGGCAGTGGCGGCCATCCGCGATATGCTCAACTTCCGCCGGCCTGAGGCAACGCTGTTCCTCGTGATCGATGAGGTTTCCCAGTACGTTCTATCGAACAAGGACCGCGTGGACCGGTTGCGTGCCTTCGCGACCGCCGTCGGCTCAACGCTGCGTGGCCGGGCGTGGCTGCTGGCGCTCGGGCAACAGAAGCTCGAGGAGGGGGCGGATGACTCCTTCCTCATCTGGGCCAAGGACCGCTTCCCTCCGAAGTTCCGTGTCCATCTGGCAGCGACGAACATCCGGGACGTCGTCCACAAGCGACTGCTACAGAAACGACCCGTGGCGGAGGGACACCTACGCGCGCTTTTCGAGAGCCACCGACCCGACCTCAAGCTCTATGCGTACGGATGCGAGTCGGTGACTCCAGAGGACTTCACCGAGGTCTACCCTCTGCTTCCGGGCCAGATTGACTTGATCCTGCAGATCACCAGCGCCCTGCGTACGCGCTCCTCACGGGCGCAGGGAGACGACCAGGCTATCCGAGGTCTACTGCAGCTTCTCGGTGAGCTGTTCCGGAGCCAGAAGCTCGCCGAGCAGCCGCTGGGCGCCCTCGTGACCCTCGACCAGATATACGAGGTTCAGCACACGGCCCTCGATTCCGAGGTTCAGGCGTCGATGGCCCGTGTCCTGAGCCAGTGCACCGGCGAGTCGGACGCGTTGCTGGTTCGAGCGGCGAAGGCGGTGGCGCTGCTTGAGCTCATCCAGGATATCCAGGCTACCGACGCCAAGTTGGTCGCGCAGTGCCTGTATGACCGGCTCGACCGTGGCAACCACGTGGCCGACGTGACCGAGGCGCTCGAGGCGCTGCGCCGCCGCAACCTCCTCGGCTACTCGGAGAAGAGCGGCTACAAGATCCAGTCCACGGCCGGCGAGGAGTGGGAGCGCGAGCGCCGGGAGATCAGTGTCGCCCGCGAGGCGATCAGCGAGATCGTGCGCGACGGGCTCGCCTTCCTTCTCGATAGGCCCGAGCGCCCCAAGCTCGAGGGGCGGCCGTTCCCCTGGACAGGGACGTTCTCCGACGGCCGCAGGGCGGACGACGTCCGACTCGTGGATGCCCGCGGGGATGATGCTGCCATCCGGGTCGATTTCCGTTTCCTGGCCCGCGACGAGCGTGCGGAGAGCACCTGGGTCCGGCGCAGCGCCGAGAGCGCGCTGCGCGAGCGCCTCGTGTGGCTGGTCGGCGACAGCGACACCGTCGACGACCAGGCCCGGAACCTGTACCGCTCGCGGGCGATGGTCAAGAAGTACAAGCCGCGGCGCGAGTCGCTCAGCCCGGCCCGCAAGCTGCTGCTCCAGCAGGAGGAGAACCGGGCCGAGGACCTCGAGACGCAGCTGCGCAACGCCCTCGAGGTCGCGTGGATGGCAGGGAAGCTGTACTTCCGAGGCCGGACCATCTCGCCCGAGGAGCAGGGCACGTCATTCGCCCTTGCGCTCACGGCGACCGCCACCCGGGTGCTGCCGGACCTGTTCCCGCACTTCGTCGCCATCCAGGTCCAGCCCGCCGAACTGCTGCAACTGCTGGATGCTGACCTCTCTGGCCCGTCGACCAAGTTCCTTACGGACAAGGACGGGCTCGGGATCCTCGAGGTCGACGCCGGGCGCTACGTCGCCTCATGCAGCGGCGCCGTGGTCAGCCGCGTGCGGGAGCACATCGAAGCGGAGGGCGGCCTGGCCGGCGGCACCCTGCTCGCCCACTTCGGCGGCCCGCCCTACGGCTACACACGGGACGTCGCGAAGGCGTGCGTCGCCGGCCTGCTGCGCGCCGGAAAGGTGCGGCTGCAACCCGACGGCGGCGCCGAGATCACCGCCATCCGGGACGCCGGTGTGCGCGACGTGTTCGAGCGGGACCGTTCGTTCCGGCGGGCGACGATCTTCCCAGCCGGCGAGGACGACGTGGGCCCGCAGACTCGCGCACGCATCGCCAAGTTCTTCGAGGACCGCCTCGGCCGCCCCACCGAGCGCGAGGACCACGCCATCGCGGACGCGGTCGCCCAATGCTTCCCAAGGCTCGCGCAGCAGCTCCGCGCGGTGCAGAGCCGGCTGACCCAGCTTCCCGGTCCACCCCAGGAACCGGCCGAGTTCGCCAAGCTCCTCGTGGCGCTCGAGCAGTGCGTGAGCACGATGCGCCAGACGAAGCCGACCGTGAAGCTGGTCAAGAAGCACCTCGACGCGCTGCACGACGGCGTCCAGCTCCTGCACCTCTACGACGCGGAGCTGACGGCCGACGCTGTTCGAGCCGTCAGGGACGCTGACGAAGTCCTCACCTACCAGGCCGCGCAGCTCCAAGAACTCGATGACGAGGCTGTCGACATCGCCGCGGCCACGCAGCGCGTCGCCGCCCACCTCCAGGGTGAGCGACCGTGGCGCGGCATCGCCGAAATCGACGCGGATCTCGCCGGGATCCGCGCGGGCTACCGATCCGAACGGCTACGGCTGCTTCAGTGGCAGGAAAAGGAAGCGGAGGCGGCTCGCGGTCGGGTCCGGGCCCGGGACGGCTTCAGCACCCTCACAGCCGAGCAATCCTCCAGCGTGATCCGTCCCTTCGCGCGCGCGGTGACCGACACGACCGACGAGGCGGTCGCGCCGCCGCTCGTCTCTCTGCGGGACCCGTTCGTGGTCGCGCTCCAACGGGCCGAGGACGAGGCGAACGACCTGCTCGATGGCATTCTCAGCGAGGGCGACCAGCCGCTCGTGACCCGATTCGATCTGCACCTGCGCAACCGGGAGATCGCGACGCCGGAGGACGTGCAGGCACTGGTCGACGAGATTAGGCAACGCCTGCTCGAGCAGCTACGGGCGAACGTCAGGGTACGGCTGCTGTGACCGCAGGGCGACGATCATGCCGATGACCCCCGATGCCAAGCGCGCACTCTCGATCACGATCCGGTCTCTGCGTTCCCGGCTCCTTGACGACCTGCACGCCGCCACCGAGACCGCCTACCGGCTGTCGGTGCGGGCCAGCGACGCGGGCCTCGACCAGGCCGCCCGTACCCGGCGAGGCCGGCTGGAGCAGTGGTGCGCGGAGCAGGCGCGGGCCCATCGCGTCGCGCAGGCCAAAGGGACCAGAACCACAGAGGACTTCCGCCGCGAGGCCGAGAAGCAGGCCGCCTACACACTGCTGAACCGCCTCGTAATGCTGCGGCTCCTGGAGGCGCCGGGACCATCGGGCCGGCCGGTCCGCGCTCCCGCCCTTGTGACCGGCGGTTGGGAGAGCCTAGCCTACCGGGACTTCCGGCAGCTCGCGCCCGGGCTCGTACGGGGCGAGGAGACGGAAGGCTACGCGTTCCTGCTGCGCTTGGCCTTCGAGGATTTGGCAACGGAGCTGCCGGGTTTGTACGGTCCGGCTGGAGTAGCCGACCTCGTGCCGATCCCGGCCGCGACACTGCGGCATGTGATCGACGCTCTAAACGACGAGGCGTTGGAAAGTTGTTGGACCGACGACATGACGCTCGGCTGGGTCTACCAGTACTGGAACGACCCCGAGCGTGAGGCGCTCGACGCCAAGCTCAACAACGGCGGCAAAGTCGAACCGCACGAGATCGCCAGCAAGACCCAGATGTTCACCGAGCGCTACATGGTGGACTGGCTGCTGCAGAACAGTCTCGGCCCGATGTGGCTGGCCATCTGCAAGAAGCACGAGTGGACGCCCGAGGTGCAGGCCGACGGCACGCTCGACCGCCTGGAGGAGCGCCGGACCGAGTGGCGGACCAAGCGGGCCGCCGGCGAGGTCGCCCTCACCGACCTGATGCCCCTGCACACCGACGAGGAGCGACGCTGGGCCTACTACCTGCCGCAGCCGGTCCCTGACGACGCAGTGGCCCAGGCGCCCCACTCGGTTCGGACGTTGAAGCTGCTCGACCCAGCGGTCGGCTCGGGACACTTCCTGGTCGTAGCGTTCGACCTACTGCTCGCGCTCTACCGCGAGGAGGCTCGGCACCGGGGCGAGGCCGGCGAGGACGACTGGTCTATCACGAAGAGTGTCGAGAGCATCCTGGCGAACAATCTGCACGGCGTCGACCTCGACCCGCGAGCAGTGCAGATCGCGGCGGCGGCCCTGTGGCTCAAGGCCAAGCACGCAGCACCAGAGGCCCTTCCCGAGCGGATGAATCTGGTCGCCTCGAACCTGCTCCTAGCGAGCATGGCCGACGACGACCCGGCGTTGGCCGAACTGCGCCGTGAGGTGCAGCTCGACACTGGAATCTCGGCCGAGCTGACCAACACGCTGATCCACGCTCTGCGCGGCGCCGACCACCTCGGCAGTCTGCTCAAGGTGGACGACGCGGTGGACGAGGCCCTGGGGCGACACGACGACGTGTTCGGACCTGCCAAGGCGGAGCAGGGCGACCTCTTCAGAGGATTCAAGCCCCAGCAGGAACGCCTTCCTATCGGGCTCGAAGAAGCTAAGGAACGGCTGCTTAAGCGGATGGAAGGCTTCCTCGCCAGGCACACAGGCGGCGACGACCTCGGCCTGCGCCTGCGCGGCGAACAGCTCGCGGCCGGCGTGCGCTTCGTCCAACTGGTGAAGGAGCGTACGTACGACCTGGTGGTCGCGAACCCGCCCTATCAGGGCACGGCCAAGATGACGAACACGGGTTACATCCAGACCGTGTATCCCCTCGGCAAGGCCGACCTCTATGCGGCCTTCCTCCTGCGCGGGCTTGAGCTCGTGCGTGACGGCGGTGTGTCGGCGATGCTCACCATGCGCAACTGGATGTTCGGCAAGCAATATGCGCCGCTGCGCGAGCACATCCTCACCGACTTCGATGTCCGCGCGCTCGGCGACTTCGCGGTGGGTGCCTTCGACGAAGTGCCTAACGACGTGCTCAGCGTCACCGTGAGTGTCCTTCACCGGTCGGCGCACCGACCGGAGTCCAGCGTTGCCGTCCAACCCACGCCGCACGACGATACATCATACGATCGGGCACGGACTCGACGGAAACGCGCGGCCACGCTATGCCAAGAAGGTAATCACACTTTCGACACAGACGCACTCAAGGTCGTGCCGGAATGGCCACTGGTGTATTGGTGGGACAGTGGCCTCATTGCTCTGTACGGGAGTCACGAGAGGCTGGGCGATGCCGCACCGGTGCGGAATGGACTGTCCACACAAGACAACACCCGTTTCCTTCGCCTGCAATGGGAGGTGCCGCTGTCCAGCCTCTACATGGGGATGGGTGACCTAGATCGCTGCCCGCGCAGGGATTGGGCCCTTTACATCAAGGGGGCAGAAGGGCGGGCGTGGTTTGAGGATGCCAGGGACGTTGTCCGCTTCGCTCATCGCGGGCTTGAGGTGAAGGTTTTCAACGAGAAGATGTACGGGTCCCACTCCCGGACGGTGAAGAACGAAGCCCGCTACTTCGAGAAGGGCGTCGCGTTCGCGCTGATCGGTAGTGGGTTTACGGCCAGGGCGCACCGGTATCGCTCCGTCTTTGGGCACATGGGCGCATCGGTGTTTCCGGGAGAGGAGAAGCTTGCATCCGTTGTCTGTCTCCTGAACTCGTCGTTCGCGCGATCGGTACTCTCGTCGCTCAACCCAGGCGTTCACTTCCTCGTTGGCGACGTGAACCGGCTCCCCATGGTTCCCATCGACGGCAGCGACTCAATCTTCACGAGAGTCGAGGCGGCCTTCGACGCCCACGAGTCACACCGGGAGCCCTCGGTTGAGTTCCGGCAGCCTGGCCCCTCTCCTTGGCGTTACGCTCAGGCTTGGGCACAGGCTGCGGTCGACCGGCCCACCGGGGCTCCACTTCCCGAATACGTCGAGCAGCTGGACCCCGAGCCGGCCACCGATCACCTCAGCTTCGCCCTCGGGGTTGTGCTAGGACGGTTTGACGCCGAGGGCAAGGGGGTGCTCGACCCGGCGACCGGGGACGTTTCTCATGCGCTGCCACACGGGATTCTCTTCCTCGACACCACACTGGACGACGGAGACTACCGCGACGGGCTGGGACATCCTGCCTCCGAACCGCTCCACGCAGCCTGGGCCGACCACGGGCCGGCAATCGACACGAAGCGGAGCCTGCGGGACTGGCTGGCCCTCGATTTCTTCAAGGACGTCCACAAGGGCACGTACGAGAACCGACCCATCTACTGGCCGCTCTCTTCCGCGAACCGGACCTTCGTTGCCTGGGTGAACATCCACAGCTTTCACTCCAGGACGCTGCGGGTGCTGCTCGCCGACTACCTCGTGCCGACGATGGCCCGGCTCGACGGCGAGCTGACCGACCTGCGCGCGGCCCGTGACGGCGCGGACAAGGCGGCAGCCCGGGTCGCCGACAGGCAGTACGACCAGGTGCTCAAGGCTCGGACGGAGCTACACGACTTCATCGCCGCAGTCGAGCAGTGCGCCGACCGGGGCGCGCCGCCGACCGACGCGAAATGCCCGCCCCGCGAGCGGGACGCCCGCTACGAGCCCGACCTAAACGACGGGGTGATGGTCAACTCGGCCGCGCTGTGGCCGCTGCTCGATCCACAGTGGAAGGACCCAAGGAAGTGGTGGAAGGATCTTGCCAGCGCCGGTGGCGGCAAGGACTATGACTGGGCGCACCTCGCAATGCGCTACTGCCCCGGCCGGGTCGACGAGAAATGCCGGAAGGACCCGAGCCTGGCGGTGGCGCACGGGTGCTTCTGGCGCTACCACCCGCAGCGAGCGTGGGCGTGGGAGCTGCGCCTCCAGGACGAAATCGGCCCCGACTTCCGCATCGAGGAGCCGCCCTACCGCCCCGGCGGCCGCGACTTGGGCGACACGGGTTCCGCCGCGCATCGCGCCGCCTTCCTGCGCGACCACCCCAGGGCTGCTCTCGCGGCGATCAGGGACGAGGCGATACGACGCATAGGTCGCGGCGCTCGCCGCCACCAGATCTCCGAGGTTCGCCTCAGTGAGAGAGGGTTCTGGCCGGCGAACGCCGAGGCGATCTGGGACCTGGAGAACGACCTGGCCAAGAAGCAGGGCGCGGAGTTGCTGATCCTCGCCCCTGACGAGCCCGAGGCCCGCTCCGCCTATGTGGCGGAGCACCCGAGACGGCTGATCGCGCGAGAGAAGATGCTGGCCGAGTTGGTCATGCCCCCTTGGTTCGTCATGGTGGCTGGTGTTGAGGACGATGATGTCTCCGACGGCACCGAGGACGACGTGGAGACCGAGACGTGACGATCGCAGCGGTGCGCGAGCCGTCGGCAACCGAGCTCGGTGGCCCCGTATCCGCGAGCCTCGAGGCTGACCTGCGCTACGTGGTGCGGCGGCAGGGCGTCGTCGTCTGGCTCGACCAAGCCGGCAACTACACAGAGTTCGTCGTCCGCCTCCAAGCGCTAGCTGAGACCGGCGCGTTGCCCTACGCGGTGCACGCGTTCCGGGGCAGTCACCTGGCGCTGATGGTGGCACTCGACGGGGTCGCCGCCGGGGCGCAGAAGGCGCCGTTGGTCGTCCATCTGCCCGGCTTCACCGAGGAGACCGTCCATCAGTCGCCCATGCTCGAGCTCTATGCCGCCGGCGTGCGCTATCGCAAGGCGCTGGACACTCTCGTCACCGAGGCCGCTGCCGGTCGGGTCCGTCCCGAGCTGATCGCCTCGTTCAAGGCGCAGCCCGGCTTGACCCTCGAGGGGGCCGACGTCTGGCTGGGCGCGCTGTTAAACGACACCGGAAGCGACGTCGCTTCCCAACTCGATGCGATGACCCCCGCGGCAGTCCTCGACGACTTGCTCAGCGGTGGG
>Ga0307406_10001114_pt1 | contig 14991 bp, 15 predicted proteins | sample 322Cmetagenome_3_FD_203706 | JGI IMG/M metagenome (GOLD analysis project Ga0307406, IMG submission 203706) | Maize rhizosphere microbial communities from greenhouse at UC Davis, California, United States - 322HYB-C-2 | ecosystem: Host-associated > Plants > Roots > Rhizosphere > Soil | place... | reverse complement strand
GCGCCGCTGTGCAGCCGCACCTGCTCGCGCCATGCCGGCGTCTGCAGGAACACCAGGGCGGCATCGAGCGCGCGCGAGGGGCGCACGCCGGTCTGGGTCATGAAGCCCAGCGGGGTCTTGACCTCGGGGGCGACCAGCGGCAAGGCCTCCAGCTCGCGGTAGCTGCGCACGGCCGCCACCATCGACCCCGGCAGCACGCTGCTCACGGTGCCCGCGAGCACGGCCAATGCAAGGGTAAGTACCGAGTTGGTCTCGATGGCCGGCTCCAGCGCAATGCCGGCGTCGCGCAGCGCCTGGTCGATGATGGAGCGGTTGTGCATGTCGGGCGTGAGCAGGCACAGCGGCCGCTGGCCGGCCTCGGCCCACGACATCGGCTGGCCGATGCGCAGCCGGTCGGCCGAGGGCTTGGCCGCGCGCCGCAGCAGGAAGTAGTGCTCCACGCTCTGCGGCCAGGCCGTGAGCTTGATGCCCGGCAGGTGCATGCGCTCGGTATAGCCGAGCGCGAGGTCGACGGAGAGGCTTTCGAGCCCCGTTTCCAGGTCTTGCGAGCTCATCGACAGCACCGCCGGCACGATGCCCGGGTGCAGCTCGTGCAGCATCGCGGCAAAGCGCGACAGCATCGGAATGGCGGTGGGCACCGCCGCCATGCGCAGCCGTCCGCGCGGATGGCCCTCTTCGCTGCGCAGCTCCTGCTGCAGCACCTCGTTGTCGCGCAGCATGCGCTGGGCCGTGGCCAGCACCCGCTCGCCTTCGTGCGTGAGCCCCACGTAGACGCGCGCCCGCTTGACGATGACCACGCCGAACTCGCTTTCGAGCGAGCGCAGCGCGTTCGACAGCGCCGGCTGCGTGATGTGGCAGGCCTGCGCCGCGCGTCCGAAATGCTTGTGCTCGCTGAGCGCAACCAGATAGCGCATCGACGCGAGAAGATTCACGGGCGCGCCGCCGATCAGGTGTTCTTGCTGATGGAGATGGTCGGGAACTTCGCCGAGAAGTCCTTGGCCTTCTCGGCAATGCCCACGGCCACCTGGCGCGCAACGGCCTTGTAGATGCCGGCCACTTCGCCGTCGGGGTCGGCCACCACGGTCGGCTTGCCGCTGTCGGCCTGCAGGCGAATGTTGATGTCCAGCGGCAGCGCACCCAGGTAGTCCATCTGGTATTGCGCAGCCATCTTCTTGCCGCCCTCGGAGCCGAAGATGTGCTCGACGTGGCCGCAGTTGGAGCAGATGTGCACCGCCATGTTCTCCACGATGCCCAGGATCGGCACGCCGACCTTCTCGAACATCTTGATGCCCTTCTTGGCATCGAGCAGCGCGATGTCCTGCGGCGTGGTGACGATCACGGCGCCGGTCATCGGCACGCGCTGCGAAAGCGTGAGCTGGATGTCGCCGGTGCCGGGCGGCATGTCGACGATCAGGTAGTCGAGGTCTTTCCAGTTGGTCTGGCGCAGCAGCTGCTCCAGCGCCTGGGTGGCCATGGGACCGCGCCAGATCATGGCCTCGTCCTGGTCGACCAGGAAGCCGATCGACATGACCTGCACGCCGTGGTTCTCGAGCGGCTCCATGGTCTTGCCGTCCTCGCTCTCGGGCCGGCCCTCGATGCCCAGCATCATCGGCTGGCTCGGGCCGTAGATGTCGGCGTCCAGCAGCCCGACGGCCGCGCCTTCGGCGGCCAGCGCCAGCGCCAGGTTGGCCGCCGTGGTGCTCTTGCCCACGCCGCCCTTGCCGGACGCCACCGCGATGATGTTCTTCACGTTGGGCATCAGCTGCACGCCGCGCTGCACCGCGTGGCTGATGACCTTGGTCGTGATGTTGACCGAGACGTTGCTCACGCCCGGCACCGCCTTTGCGGCCGCCACCAGCGCCTTGCGCATGGCCGCATGCTGGCTCTTGGCCGGGTAGCCGAGCTCGAGGTCGAACGACACGTCGCCCTCCGATATCTGCAGGTTCTTGAGCGACCGGGTCGCCACGAAATTCTTGCCGGTGTTGGGGTCTGCGACGGCCTTGAGCGCGTCCATGAGCCCCTCTGGGGTGAGTGCCATTGATCTAACTCCTGAATGGCGGGTAGTCTAGTGGGTCTCATGGCTCGCCCCCGGGTGCGCATGCATCGCCTTTCCCCCACCGGGGACAACAACACCAATCCAATGCCAGAGACACCCCCCGCCACCGGTCTCCTGCTCACCGGCGGCGGCGCCCGGGCCGCCTACCAGGTCGGCGTGCTCGAGGCCATTGCCGGGATCCGGCGCGCGGCGGGCCTGGCCGGCCGGCGCAATCCCTTCGACGTGATCACGGGCACCTCGGCCGGCGCCATCAACGCGGCTGCGCTGGCCTGTGGCGCCGACGACTTCGACGAAGCCGTCGAGCGCATCGCGCAGGTCTGGCGCGACTTCCGCGCCGGCCAGGTCTACCGCGCCGATTCGCTCTCGGTGCTCGGCAGCGGCACGCGCTGGCGCATGCTGCTCGGGTTCGGGCGCTTTGCCGCCAACTGGATGCGCATCAAGCCGCGCTCGCTGCTGGACAACGCGCCGCTGGCCGAGCTGCTGGCGCGCATGGTGCCGCTCGAGCGCCTGCCGCAGCTCATGCAGGAAGGGCACCTGCAGGCGCTGGCCGTGACCGCATCGAGCTACAGCTCGGGCGAGCACGTCACCTTCTTCGAGGCCGCGGTGCCGATGGAGCCCTGGGTACGCTCGCAGCGGCTGTCGGTGCGCGACCGCATCAGCCATGCGCACCTGCTGGCCTCGTCGGCCATTCCCTTCGTGTTTCCAGCCACCGCGCTGCCGATGCAGGGGCATACCGAATATTTCGGCGACGGCTCGATGCGCCAGTCGGCGCCCATCGCGGCGGCCATCCACCTCGGCGCCAAGCGCATCCTGGTGATCGGTGCCGGCCGCATGCACGAGCCGCGCGACGCCGACGCGCCCAACACCTACAGCGGCTATCCCACCATGGCGCAGATCGCGGGCCACGCGCTGTCGAGCATCTTTCTCGATGCGCTGGCGGTGGACATCGAGCGGCTTCGGCGCATCAACCACACGCTCGGCCTGATTCCCGAGGAAGCGCGCGCATCGAGCACGCTGCGTCCGCTCGACCTGCTGGTGATCGCGCCGTCGGAGCGCCTGGACGTGATTGCGGCACGCCATGTCGATGCGCTGCCCGGCGCGGTGCGCCACCTGCTGGGCGGCTCCAAAGTTGCGGCCGATGTGAAGGGCGGCGCGCTCGCGAGCTACCTGCTGTTCGAGGCGGGCTACACGCGCGAATTGATGGCGCTCGGGCGGGCCGACACGCTGCGCCAGCAGGCCGAAGTGCTGCGCTTCTTCGGCTGGGATGCGGCCGCCTGAAGCCGATCAGCGCTCACCGCCGCGGTCTGCGGACAGCCCCGCCAGCAGCAGATCCAGGCTCGCCTGGAATTCGCCGTCCGCCGTGCTGCCCGCAGCCGCATTGGCAATGTCGATCAGGTGCGCAAAGCGCTCGGCCGGCAAGGCCCGGAACCGCGCGATGGTGAGCTCCGCCGATTCCTCGGCCTGCAGCGCCAGCGGCCCCGCCAGCTCCGATTGCGCAAGCCCCGTGATCAGCCCGGAGACGGCGCGGAACGCAACGAGCAGGGCCGGTCCCGAGCGCCCGCTGCGGGCCAGCGCGCGCAGCAGGGCTTCGGTCACCTCGAACACGGCCGGCGAGCGGCTGCGGCGCGTGAGGATCAACGGGATGGCATGCGGATGCGCCCGTACCGCCTGCCACAACCCCGTGGCAATGGCCCGGACTTCGTCCTGCCATTGCGCATGGCCGGCAAGCGGCCAGCGCGCTTCGCCGATCACCGCCTCCACCACCAGCAGATCGATGTCCTCGCGCTGCGAGACATAGTTGTAGAGCGTCATGGCACCGGTGCCGAGCTCGCTGGCCAGTGCGCGCATGGAAAGGCCCGCCAGCCCTTCCCTGTCGACCAGCGCCAACGCCGCGGCCTGGAGTTGCGAATGCGTGAATTTGGCGGATCGTCCCATGGAAGCGGATGTTGACGCAGTTTCGAAGCTGCGAGTATAGTCAATTACGTACACCGTACGTTAAAGAAATGGATTGCATGAAACTCGCACCTGGGAACACGGCTCCCGCCATTGCCGCAAGCACCATCCACGGCAAGCCCGTCCAGGTTCCGGACCCGCAGCCGCGCTACGTGCACCTTCAGTTCCGGCGCTTCGCAGGCTGCCCCGTGTGCAACTTCCACCTGCTCACCATGGGCAGGCGCCATGCGGAAATTGCCGCGGCGGGCATTCGCCAGGTGGTCTTCTTTCATTCGTCGCGCGAGGAAATGCTCAAGTACCAGGCGCAGCTGCCCTTCGATTGCGTCGCCGACGCAGGCAAGAAGCACTTCAAGGCGTTCGGGGTCGAGACCTCGTTGCGGGCGCTCTTGCATCCCCGCGTCTTCTGGAGCGGGTTGCGGTGGATCCTGGCCGCCAGGCGCTTCTACACCAGGGCCGAGAACGGCGTCCTGGGCCTGCCGGCAGACTTTCTCGTCGATGCGCACGGGCGCATCGTGGCCTGCAAGTACGGCGCGCATGCCGACGACCACTGGGAGGTGGACGAACTGCTGCAGCTGGCCCGCAAGGCGCAGCCTGCGCAGGCGAGCCCGGTCACTGCCCCGGCGTCGCCGGGCCAGCCGGACGCGTTCAGCCGTTGAGTGCCTGCCAGATCGCTTCTTCCACGGGACGGCGCGCCTGCGACTCGGGATCGAAGGGCTGCGCCGGCAGCAGCGGCGGCTGCGCCATGAAGCGCGGCTGCGTGCCGCGGTGCGGCTGCGCCGAATGCACGAGGAACGGGTGGCACAGGTACACGGTGCCCGCCGCGCCCGTCGCCAGCACCTCGGGCCGGCCGGCGGATTCGGCAAAGCCATTGCGCGCCAGGTCCCCGAGCGACAGGCCTTCCTCGCCCGCCGGCGCCAGCACACGGGCGATGTCGGCATGCGAGCCGGCGCGGATGCGCGTGGGGGCATCGTCGTCGCCCACATCCGAAAAAAGAAAGAGCATCAGCAAGGCCCGCCCCTTAGAGCGGAGGTTCGCCCGCCACGACATGAAGTCGGGGTTCTCCAGCCCGAAGCTCACGTCGATGTGCCAGCCGGCATCGCCCGGATCCTCGGCCGAGGGAAAGCGCACGGGAAAAGTGCCCATGCTGCGGCATGGCTGCCATCGCCCCGGACCGACGAGCAGGTCGAAGGCGCTGTGAAGAAGCGGCGTGTTGGCTGCCTCTGCGAAGGGCCGCTGCGGGTACATGCCGAGCCGGATGACGGGCTTTGTCCACGTCGACGGATCGTCGGGGTCGCATCCGGTGTCGCGCCACAGGATCGCGCGGGCCTCGGCCGCGAGTTCGCGCGAAAAGGCGTTGTCGATGCGCAGGAAGCCGTCGCGGATGAAGGCCTGCGCGCGCGCATCGTTCGCAGGAAAGATCGAATGCTCGGGCATGGGCTGTTGCCAGGCGCTAATCCGCTTCGGAAATCCCGAGCTCCGAGCACACCCGCCCCACCAGCGCCTTCAGCGATGCGAGTTCGGCCTCGAGCCGCGCCACGTTGGCCTTGAGCGCCGCCACCTCGCCGAGCGACGCGTCGTGCGATGCATATGCCCCCTCGGCCGATGCGCCGCCCGGCCCGGCCGGTTCTTCCGCCGGCGCGCCGCTCAAAAGATGCGCCCAGCGGCTTTCGCGCGCACCCGGCAGGCGCGCGAGCTTGACCACCAGCGCGCCGGCCGGACGCTCGGCGAGCTCGTCGAGAAAACCCTCGACTGACGAGATGTCGGCGAAGTTGTGCATGCGGTCGCAGGCAATGCGCAGCTCGCCCGCCGTTTGCGGGCCGCGCAGCATCAGCACGGTGAGCAGGATCACCGACTGCGACGGAATGCGCAGCACCCGGTCGATGTTGTGCTCGTAGCGAAACGCCCGGCCACCGCTGGTTTCGGCCACCAGGCTGTAGCCCTTGAGGCTGTCGATGGCGGCCTGCACCTGGGCCTCGCTCAGTTCGAGCACCGGGTTGCGGCTGGTCTTCTGGTTGCAGCCGGACACCAGCGAATTGAGCGTCAGCGGATAGCTGTCGGGCACGGTGCGCTGCTTCTCGGCCAGCACGCCGAGCACGCGGGTTTCGACGAGCGAAAGAATGGGAAGGGCCTGGGTCATTGCGGAAGGAATCCTGAATGAAAACGATGGCGGCAAGGGCCGCTTGTTCACGGCACCGCCACGCCGAGTATCGGTCCCAGCTCCCTGGTGAAGTCGCTGCGCCCGAGCGCGGGCGAATGCAGCGCGGAGACGGTGCCGTCGAGGTAGAGCGCGTCGCGCACATGCAGCACGTCGCGGAAATAGCGCGCGAACTCGTAGAAATTCACTGGCTGCTCGCTGATCACGAAGATTGCCGTGTGGCCCGACACGCCCACGCCGTTGCGGATCTTGCGCGAATCGGAGTCCGGAATGAAGGCGGGATGCACCACGCCGCGGCGCAGCAGCAGCGGGCCTGACTGCGTCGCCAGCCGGACGCCGTCCTTCGGCAGCGCGGCATATTCGGACGACTCGACCACGCGCGGCCGCCCTTCGTCCGACACCAGGAACACGCCGTTCGGCTTGAGGAAGAAGTTGCCCGTGCCGGCCGCCAGGTTGAGCGGCGCCACCTCCTGCCCTTCCTGCACCAGCAGGCCGACGGGGGAAAAATCGGCGTGGTACATGCCGGCGTTCATCGCGAACACCAGTTGCCGGTTGCGCGCGGCGAGCCAGGCTTCGAGGCGGTCGAGGCGCTTGAACTCCACGCCCGTGTCGTCGCGCAGGAACAGCTCGAGCCGCTCCCGGCGCAGATCGATCTTCACGACGGTGTAGCGCGGTTCGGCGGCGGCTGCCGCGGAGGCCAGGCCGGCCGCGCCGGCCACGCACAGGGCCAGCAGTAGCAGCAGTTTTCTCATCGAACCCCGCAGCCGCGGCGCACCTGCTTCAGCCGTTTTGAATGCGGCTGACCAGTGCCTTGGTGAACGCCGCCGTGCCGGCGCTGCCGCCGAGGTCGCCAGTGCGCACCTTGTCGATGTTGAGCGTGTCGTCGATGGCCTTGCGCAGGCGCGTGGCGAGGTCGGGCAGCCTCGCGTGCTCGAGCATCAGCGCGGCGGCCAGCAGCAGTGCCGTGGGGTTGGCGATGCCCTTGCCGGCGATGTCGGGCGCCGAGCCGTGCACGGCCTCGAAGATCGCCGCATCGGCGCCGATGTTGGCGCCGGGCGCCATGCCCAGGCCGCCCACCAGGCCCGCCACCAGGTCGGACAGGATGTCGCCGAACAGGTTGGTCGTCACCAGCATGTCGAATTGCCACGGATTGAGCACCAGCTTCATCGCGCAGGCGTCGACGATGATGGTGTCGAGCTCGAACTTGCCCTTGTACTTTTCTTCGTAGAGCCGCAGGCCCGTCTCCAGGAACAGGCCGGTCAGCACCTTCATGATGTTGGCCTTGTGCACCAGCGTGACCTTCTTGCGGCCGGTGGCCACGGCGGTCTCGAAGGCGTATTCGAGCAGGCGCAGGCAGCCCTGGCGCGTGTTGATGCCGGTGGCCATGCCCACGGCATGCGGGTCGCCGTCGATGCGCACGTAGTGCTCGTGGCCGATGTACAGGCCCTCGAGGTTCTCGCGCACGACCATCAGGTCGATCTTGTCGAAGCGGCCGCCCGGAATGATGGTGCGCGCGGGGCGCAGGTTGGCGTAGAGCTGGAATTCCTCGCGCAGACGCACGTTCGACGAGCGGTAGCCGCCGCCCGAGGGCGTCTCGAGCGGGCCCTTGAGGGCCAGGCGGGTGCGGCGGATGCTGTCCAGCGTGGCCTGCGGCAGCGGATCGCCCGAGGCCTGGACGCCGCCGAGGCCGGCGATCTGGCGGTCCCACTCGAAGGGTGCCTTCAGCGCATCGAGCGCGGCCAGCGTGGCATCGACGATCTCGGGGCCGATGCCATCGCCGGGAATCAGGGTTGCGGGAATGGGGGTGGTCATCGGAAACTCGCTTTCTGTATATCCATCTTGTATATCTCTTCGCCCTATCAGCAGAGAGGGCGTTCGCGAAACGCGCGGCATGGAGCATACGTCGCGCCGGAGACACCCCGGCGCCTTGCGGGTCACTGGGTCCGCCCGGCGCGGCAAAACCGCCGATGCAGGGCCCGGATCGCCGGCATTCGGCATGCCGCGGTGCTGCCACCTAAAATGCCCGGTTCCCGCAAGTTCGTTCGCCACTCCCCGAAAGCGCCCTCCCCGATGTCCGCCCCGCGCAAGCTCTTCGTCACCACCGCCCTGCCGTATGCCAACGGCAAGTTCCATATCGGCCACATGATGGAATACATCCAGGCCGACATCTGGGTGCGGAACCAGCGAATGAATGGCGCCGAGGTCAATTTCGTCTGCGCCGACGACGCGCACGGTGCGGCCATCACCATCGCGGCCGACAAGGCCGGCGTGACGCCGCAGGCCTTCGTGGCCGAGATCGCCGCGGGCCGCAAGCCCTACCTGGACGGCTACTACATCTCGTTCGACAACTGGCACTCGACCGACGCGCCCGAGAACCACCAGCTCGCGCAGGACATCTACCGCGACCTGCGCGCCAGCGGCCTGATCGAAACCAAGAGCGTCGAGCAGTTCTACGATCCCGAAAAGGGCATGTTCCTGGCCGACCGCTTCATCAAGGGCGAATGCCCCAAGTGCCATTCGAAGGACCAGTACGGCGACAACTGCGAGGTGTGCGGCGCCGTCTACGCGCCCACCGAGCTGATCAATCCCTACTCGGCGCTGTCGGGCGCCAAGCCCGAGCTGCGCAGCTCCGACCACTTCTTCTTCAAGCTCTCGGACCCGCGCTGCGAGGCCTACCTGAAGGAATGGACCGCCGCGCCCGGCCACGTGCAGTCCGAGGTACAGAACAAGATCCGCGAGTGGCTCTACAAGGACGACGAAGGCAAGGGCGGCCTCGGCGACTGGGACATCAGCCGCGACGCGCCCTACTTCGGCATCGAGATTCCCGATGCGCCGGGCAAGTACTTCTACGTGTGGCTCGACGCGCCCGTGGGCTACCTGGCGTCGCTCAAGAACCTGCTCGACAAGCGCTGCATCGAGCTCGGCGGCGACGGCATCTCGTACACCGAGTACATGGCCGACCCCGACCTGGAGCAGGTGCACTTCATCGGCAAGGACATCATCACCTTCCACACCCTCTTCTGGCCCGCGATGCTGCACTTCAGCGGCCGCAAGGCGCCCGATGCGGTGTACGTGCACGGCCACCTCACGGTCAGCGGCGAGAAGATGAGCAAGAGCCGCGGCACCGGCATCGACCCGCTCAGGTACCTGTCGATCGGGCTCGACCCGGAGTGGCTGCGCTACTACATCGCGGCCAAGCTCAACGGCCGCAACGAGGACATCGACTTCAACCCCGAGGACTTCGTCGCGCGCGTCAACAGCGACCTCGTGGGCAAGTACATCAACATCGCGAGCCGCGCGGCGGGCTTCATCGGCAAGCGCTTCGGCGGCAAGCTGGGCGAGGTGTCGGCCGACGGCGACGCGCTGCTGTTCGCGCTGCGCGATGCGGCACCGCAGCTGCATTCGCTCTACGACGGCCGCGACTACGCCCGCGCACTGCGCGAGGTGATGGCGCTGGCCGACAAGGTGAACGAGTACGTCGACCAGAACAAGCCCTGGGAACTGGCCAAGAAGGAAGGCCAGGAAGCCCGGCTGCACGACGTGTGCACCGTGTGCATCGAAGCCTTCCGCCTGCTCACGCTGTACCTGAAGCCGGTGCTGCCGGCGCTCGCCACCAATGTCGAGGCCTTCCTCAGGGTCGAGCCGCTCGCCTGGGCCGACGCCGCGCAGAGCCTGCCGGCCGGCCATGCCATCGGCGAATACAAGCACCTGATGCAGCGCGCCGACGCCAAGATGGTCGACCAGCTGTTCGACGCGCCCGAGCCGGTGCCTGCGGCCGAAGCCGCCGCCACCGACACGTTGCCCGGCGGCGAGGCCATCGCGCCCACCATCACCATCGACGACTTCGCGAAGATCGACCTGCGCATCGCGAAGATCGTCGCCTGCGAGAAGGTCGAAGGCTCGACCAAGCTGCTGCGGTTGACCTTGGACGCCGGCGAGGGCAAGACCCGCAACGTGTTCAGCGGCATCGCTTCGGCCTACCAGCCCGAGCAGCTCGTGGGCAAGCTCACGGTGCTGGTCGCCAACCTGGCGCCGCGCAAGATGAAGTTCGGCCTCAGCGAAGGCATGGTGCTGGCCGCGAGCCATGGCGACGAAAAAGCCCACCCCGGCATCCACGTGCTCGAGCCCTGGCCGGGCGCGACGCCGGGCATGCGCGTGCGCTGAGGCACGACACACCCATGCTTCCCACGCTCCAGATCGACGGCCACGCCGCCTACCTCACCCTGCGCCGTCCGCAGGCCGCCAACAAGCTGACGCCGGAGGACCTGCCGGCCATCGTCAGCCACCTGGAGGCGGTGAATGGCTCGCCGGACGTGCTGGTGCTGGTCGTGCGCTCGGAGGGCAAGTATTTTTGCAGCGGCTACGACATTTCAGAGGTCGCCGCCAGCAGCCAGACCGAGGGCCGCAGCTTCGGCGAGATGGTCGATGCGCTGGAAAACTGCCGCCCCGTCACCATCGCGGCGGTGCACGGCGGCGTCTTCGGCGGCGCCACCGACCTGGTGCTGGCCTGCGACTTCCGCGTGGGCGTGCGCGCCGCCGAGATGTTCATGCCGGCCGCCCGGCTCGGCCTGCACTACTACCAGAGCGGCATGGAGCGCTATGTCTCGCGCCTCGGGCTGGACACGGCCAAGCGGCTCTTTCTGACCGCCGAGAAGCTCGACGGCAGCGCGATGCGCGAATGCGGATTCCTCACGCACCTGGCCGAGGACGCGGCGGCGCTCGACGCGGAGGTTCTGCGCCTGCGCACCACGCTCGCCGGGATGGCGCCGCTCGCGCTTTTGGGCATGAAGAAGCACCTGAACCAGATCGCGCGCGGCACGGCCGACGCCGCCTCGATCCAGCGCGAGGTGCAGCGCACCGTCGCATCCGAAGACCTGGCCGAGGGCGGCCGCGCCTGGCGCGAGAAGCGCACGCCGGTCTTCAAGGGCCGCTGAGCACGACCGTGGGCACACGGGTGCAAAATCCGCGCATGCAAAGCCCTCGCTCCCGCTTCCGACCTTTCGTTCTCGCGGCGCTCGGCCTCGCCGGCGCCCTGCTGCTGGGCGGCTGCGCCGTCGTCACCGTGGCCGGCACCGCCGTGAGCGTGGGCGCCGGCGCGGTCGGCCTCGCGGCGGATGCCGCCATCGGCACCGCGCGCATCACCGGCAAGGCCGTGGGCGCGGCCGCGGACGCGGTGATTCCCGACAGCGACTGAGCAGGCCGCGGCACAGGCGGTGAAACTGCCTGCAAGTCTTCCTGCACACGCAGCGCCCGGGTCACAATGGGCGCCACATGCAGTCACCGCTGAACATCACCCGCTTCCGCCCGCGCCTGCTGGACGCCATGGCGGACTACAGCCGGGAGCGCTTCTTCAAGGACCTGGGGGCCGGCGCCACGGTGGGCATCGTGGCGCTGCCGCTGGCCATGGCCTTTGCCATCGCCTCCGGGCTCAAGCCCGAGGCCGGCATCTGGACGGCAATCATCGCGGGCTTCCTGATCTCGCTGCTGGGCGGCTCGGCGGTGCAGATCGGCGGGCCGGCCGGCGCGTTCATCGTGATCGTCTACGGCATCGTCGAGCGCTATGGCGTGGCCAACCTGCTGATATCCACCGCCTGCGCCGGCGTGCTGCTGTTCGCGGCGGGGCTGTTCGGGCTCGGCCGGCTGGTTCGCTTCGTGCCGCTGTCGATCGTGGTCGGGTTCACCAACGGCATCGCAGTGCTCATTCTCCTGTCACAGCTCAAGGACCTGCTCGGGCTCACGGTCGCCAAGATGCCGGCGGACGTGTTCTCGCAGCTGCATGCCATGGCGCTGCAGATCGGCACCTTCAATCCCTATGCCTTCGCGCTCGGGATGGCGTGCCTGGGAGGCCTCGTGATCTGGCCGCTGCTGCTGCAGGGCGAATCGAAGGTGGGCCATGCGGTGCAGCGCCTGGCGGGGCGCATGGCGCGCACGCGCGCGGTGCAGGTGGGGGCGCGCATGCCCGGGCCCATCGTGGCGCTGGTCACGCTCACGCTGGTGTCGTGGGGCTTCAGCCTGCCGGTGGAAACCATCGGCACGCGCTTCGGCGGCATTCCCGAAGGCCTGCCGGCCTTCGCGCTGCCCGACTTTTCATGGGAAACGGTCAAGCAGCTGGTCACGCCGACGCTGACCATCGCGCTCTTGGGCGCGATCGAGTCGCTGCTGTGCGCGCGCGTGTCCGACCAGCTCAGCGGCCAGCCGCGCCACGATCCGAACCAGGAGCTGATGGCGCAAGGCATCGCCAACGTGGTGACGCCCTTCTTCGGCGGCATGCCGGCCACCGGCACCATCGCGCGCACCGTGACCAACATCCGCTCGGGCGGCAGTTCGCCGATTGCAGGCATCGTGCATGCGCTCACGCTGATGGTGGTGGTGCTGCTGGCCGCGCCGCTCGCGCGCCACGTGCCGCTTGCGGTGCTGGCGGGCATCCTGGTTTTCGTGGGCCTGAACATGGGCGAATGGCGCGAGTTCACGCCGGGGCAGCTGCGGCACTTCAGCCGCCACTACCGGCTGCTGATGCTCGGCACCTTCTTTCTCACGGTGGTGTTCGACCTGACGGTGGCGGTGCAGGTGGGCATCGTGCTGGCCTGCGCGCTCTTCATCCGGCGCATGAGCGGGCTGTTCAGCGTCGAACTGGTCACGATGCAGCCGCCGGTGCTCACCTACCGGCTCTACGGCGCGCTGTTCTTCGGGGCGGCGGCCAAGCTGGACGAGGCCGTCAACGCGGCCGAAAGTGCGCCGCGCGGCATGACGGTGGTGCTCGACGCCACGCACCTGATCTACCTGGACGCCACGGGCGTCGACGCGCTGCGCCAGCTGCACCGGGCGGTGCTGGCGCGCGGCGGGCTGCTGCGGGTGGAGTCGCTGCAGCCGCAGCCGCTCGAGGTGATCGTGCGTTCGGGGTTTGCCGACGAGCTGACGAGCGGCCAGCCGCACGCGGCGGACTAGGAGCCGGAGTTCGCCTCGGTGCTCCGATCGGGCGAAGAGCCGCTGCGCACCACGCGCTGGTCGTCGTTCAGCGTGGCGGTGAACACCATGGGCGAATTCGGCGGCTGGACCCAGCGCCACTCCCACTCGGTTTCGCGCTTGAGCGCATAGGGCGTGATCTTCGCGGGCTTGCCGAGCATCTTGCGCAGGTCCTCCATCATCATGCCCGGCTGCACCCTGGCGAAGTTCTCGGGCGTCAGCACCTGGCGCAGCGCGCTCATCTTGCCGTCGGCGCCGATGGTGATCATGTAGTTCTTCTGGCCCTGCGGCTGGCGGTTGTACTCGAACACGCGGCCGTTCGGCGCGTCCCAGATGTTCTCGGGCTGGCCGAACCGGGCGCGCACGTCGGCTTCGGTGGAAACGCCCTCCTCCAGTTCGCTGATGCGCTGGTTGTCGCAGCCCGCAAGCCCGATCACACCCGCCAGCAGTGCCGCCGCCATGCCGATCCGCCACTGTTTTCGCTGCTTCATTCCATCCCCGGTAAAATTCGCGCCACAAAGGTCCAGTCTATGTCCATCTTCCGCCGCCCCCACTACACCTCCGAGATCACCAACTTCATCGAGGAGATGAAAGCCAAGAAGCCGACGCTGGAAGCCGAACAGCGTGCCGGCCGCGCCCTGCTCTGGGACAAGCACCTCGACCGCAGCCTGCTCGAGGAGTACAGCGAAGCCCGCGTGCCGCAGCAGCCGTACGTCTACCAGACCCAAGTCAAGTAATGGTGCCCAGCCGGCATCCATCGTTTGCCGCCATCGTGCGCAGCTATTGAAATGATAGCAAGCACCCGATGAAGGACAACGAGGACAGCGACACGCTCGTGGCCGACATGCCCGAAGTGGTCGACCAGGTCGCGCTCGCCAGGCTCTATGGCGAGCCGTTGTTCGCGATGCCGAAGGACCTGTACATCCCGCCGGAGGCGCTGCAGGTCTTCCTGGAGGCCTTCGAAGGCCCGCTCGATTTGCTGCTCTACCTGATCAGGAAGCAGAACTTCAACATCCTCGACATCCCGATGGCGGGGCTCACGCGGCAGTACCTGAGCTACGTCGACGAGATCCGACAGACCAACCTCGAGCTCGCGGCCGAATACCTGCTGATGGCCGCGATGCTGATCGAGATCAAGTCGCGCATGCTGCTGCCGCCCAAGAAGGTGGCCGACGGCGAAGAGGCTGAGGACCCGCGCGCCGAGCTCGTGCGCCGCCTGCTCGAGTACGAGCAGACCAAGCTGCAGGCCGCCGCCATCAGCGCGCTGCCGACCTACGGGCGCGACTTCTGGAAGGGGCAGGTCTACATCGAGCAGTCGCTCAAGCCGCGCTTTCCCGACGTGAACGTGATCGAGCTGCGCGACGCCTGGGCCGACATCATGAAGCGCGCCAAGCTCGTGCAGCACCACAAGATCTCGCGCGAGGAGCTCAACGTGCGCGAGCACATGAGCATCGTGCTGCGCCACCTGCAGGGGCAGCGCTTCGTCGAGTTCGAGAAGCTGTTCGACGTGTCGCGCGGCGCGCCGGTGCTGATCGTCACCTTCATCGCGATGCTCGAGCTCGCGAAGGAAACGCTGATCGACATCACGCAGGCCGAGGCCTTCGCGCCGATCTACGTGCGGCTGGCCTACGCGCCCGCCTGAGCCCGCCTCTCCATTCCAGGAATTCCGCCGTGCACGACTTCGACGTCCTCATCGTCGGCAGTGGCCTTGCAGGCCTCTCCGCCGCGCTGCACCTCGCGCCCACGCACCGCGTGGCCGTGCTGACCAAGCGCGCGCTCAACGACGGTTCCAGCGCCTGGGCGCAGGGCGGCATTGCCGCGGTGCTGGCCGCGGGCGACAGCTTCGACGCCCATGTGGAAGACA
>Ga0307406_10001113_pt1 | contig 14995 bp, 14 predicted proteins | sample 322Cmetagenome_3_FD_203706 | JGI IMG/M metagenome (GOLD analysis project Ga0307406, IMG submission 203706) | Maize rhizosphere microbial communities from greenhouse at UC Davis, California, United States - 322HYB-C-2 | ecosystem: Host-associated > Plants > Roots > Rhizosphere > Soil | place... | reverse complement strand
CTGGCGCGGGTCGCACCGTCGCCGCCGCCGGCCGAAGACCGTATCGAATTCATCACCGCCGAAGCGATGGCCGAGGACGGCGCCGAACAGCTCGAAGCCGAAGAAATCATCGCCACCGAAGCGGTCGCCGCCGACGATTTCGACATCGGCCACCTGACCTTGGAAGCGGTCGACAGCCGCGACGAGGTTCCGGGCAACGCCGCGCCGTATTCGCCGACGCTCGGCGAGTGGGTCGAGCCGGCCGCGGCCCATGCCGACGTGCCCGCGCTCGACGAAACCGGGCTGGGCGATCTGGAAGTGTGGCGCGCGCCACCGCAGGACCAGGTCCGCGAATTGATCGACTTCGACAGCGCCTTCTCGATCCAGGACGACCAATCCGGGCCCGAAGCCGCATCGACGGTCGCGCCGCTCGATTTCGACGACGGCCGCAACGAACGCGCCGCGGCCGAAGCGCGCAACTTCGAGAGCGACTTCGACTTCGACTTGAACGAAGACCTGCAAGCGGCGCCGAAAGCGCCGTTGCCGCCGGCGCCTGCCGTGCCGGATTGGTCGTTCAGCGACGAGGCCAGCCTGGTCAGTGCAGCGACCGGTCAAAGCGGTGCGCATGGCAACGCAGGCGTGGGCAAGCACGATCTCGACGAAATCGAGCGCCGTATTTCCGGCCTGGAACTGGTCGACGACAGCGTGCCGGCCTCGACCCGCAATGGCGCCGTGCTCGTGCTCGCCGGCATCGGCGGACCCGATGCGGTGCGCCAGTTGCTCGGCGCGCTGCCGGAGAATTTCGGCCGGCCGGTACTGGTGCAACAGCGTCTCGACGGCGGCCGCTACGACAAACTGGTCGCGCAGATGCAGCGCGCCACCTCGGTGCTGGTCAAACTCGCCGAACCCGGCACGCGCACCATCGACGGGGTGATCTACATCCTGCCGGCGGGGCTCGGCATCGACGTCAGCGACAGCGGCATCCAGTTCGTCGAAGGCGCCGAAGTGATCGACGCCTTGCCTGCCTCCGACAGCGCGGTGTTGTTGTTCAGCGGCGCCGACCCGGCCCAGGTCGATACGGCGATGAAGCTGTCCGCGCACGGCGCGATGGTCGCCGGTCAGTCGCCCGACGGTTGCTACGACGCGGCCGCGGCCAGCGCGGCGATCGCGCGCGGCGCCGGCAGCGGACAGCCGGCCGATCTGGCCGCCAAGCTGGCCTCGCGTTGGTCCATACAAAGCGCGATCTAAGGGCTCAGGCCAAGCGCCCGAACGCCGTCGCCGCCTGGCGACGGCACCGAATCCCGGATTCCGGCATCAAGGAATCCACCGCAACAGTTCCACCCGTTGAAGGCCGCGCAATCCGCGGCGAGGACGCGAAGCGATGTCGAACGAGAACCAGATCAGCGACGCAGCCCCTGAAGCCACCTCGCAGGCCGACATTCGCGGCGTGTTGATCCAGGTCGGCGGCGCACGCCTGCTGCTGCCCAACGCGACCATCGCCGAGGTGCTGTCGTACGCGCCGCCGGCGCCGATCGAGGACGCTCCGCGCTGGTTGCTCGGCCAGATCCGTTGGCGCGGTTGGCATCTGCCGTTGGTCGCTTTCGGCGAACTGTCCGGGCTCGCCCGCGAACAGGGCGGCCTGGGCAGCAAGGTCGTGGTGCTGAAGGCGCTCAGCGCCGCCTCGCGCCTGCCGTATTTCGCTTTGTTGACCCAGGGCTTCCCGCGCCTGGTCACGGTGTCGCGCGAGAGCTTGTCGGTCGCCGGACGCGAAGGCGACGTGCTGCCGCATGCCGTGCAGGCGCGCGTGCTGCTCAACGACGATCCGGCCCTGCTGCCCGATCTGGAAGCGCTGGAAGCGATGATCGGCGAAGCGCTCGCGCAAGCGGCGTGAGTCCGGCGCCGCAGGAACGCGGCGCGCCGCCGCCGTCTCGTCCACCATCGGCTGCGGCGGCGCCGAAACGCTACGCCTCGGTCGACGCCCTGCGCGGGCTCACCGTCGCGGCGATGCTGCTGGTCAACAATCCCGGCGATTGGGGCCATGTCTACGCGCCCTTGCTGCATTCGCAGTGGCACGGGTTCACCCCGACCGACCTCGTATTCCCGATGTTCCTGTTCATCGTCGGCGTGTCGATCGCGCTGGCGCTGATGCCGCGCCGCGAGCACGGCGTGGCGGCCGCGATCTTGCTGCGTCCGGCGCTGTGGCGCGCGTTGCGCATCGTCGGTCTCGGCCTGCTGCTGCATGTCTGCGCGATGTGGGCGATCGGCCACGATCATTTGCGTGTGCCCGGCGTGTTGCAGCGCATCGGCCTGTGCTTCGCCGCGGCGGCGCTGATCGCGCTGTACCTGCCGGCGCGGGCGCAGTGGCTCGCCTGGGGCGCGCTGCTGTTCGGCTATGCGGCTTTGCTCGCAGCCGGCGGCAGTTATGCGCCCTTCGAGAACATCGCCAGTCGTTTCGACAGCGCGCTGTTCGGCGTCCACGTTTTCCAGATCGACCCGGCCAGCGGCCGCGGCCACGACCCCGAAGGCCTGGTGTCGACGCTCGGCGCGCTGGCGACCGCCTTGCTCGGCCTGCGCGCCGGCGACTGGCTGCGTCGCGGCGATCTGCGCGCGTTGTGGATCGCCGGCGCGGTCTGCCTGCTCGCTGGCTGGGTAGGGGCGTATTGGCAGCCGCTTAACAAGAACCTGTGGACCCCCGCCTACGTGCTGTGGAGCGGCGGTCTGTCGTGTTGGGTGCTGGCCGTGTTCCACGAACTGATCGACCGTCGCGGCTGGCCCGCGCTCGGACGCGCTTTCGGCGTCAACGCCATCGCCGCTTACGGCGGCTCGGCCTTGCTGTTGTACCTGCTGATGGGCATGGGTTGGCTGCAACCGATCTACCGCCGCGGTTTCGCCGACTGGATGACGCCGCTATTCGGGCCTTATCTGCCGTCGCTGGCGTTCGCGCTGGTCTTCGTCGCGTTGTGGTGGGGCGTGGTGCGCTGGCTGGACGCGCGGCGGATCTATTTCAAGATCTGAGCGTTGCTGCCCCGGGGCGGATGGGGCGACAGCAACAGCAACAGCAAATCCCCCGCACCTGCTGCGCAGGCGCCGCCCCCTTTCCAAAGGGGGCAACAGCACCGGCTCTTCCGAAAGAAGGCAACAGCGTCGGTTCTTCGCAAAGGGCAGCAGCACCGTCGCGTCGCGCGGTTCCCCCCTTTGAAAAGGGGGGCAGGGGGGATTTGCTTTTGCCTTTAAAGCGACAACGAGACGTCGCTCAAGCCAGATCGCCGAACCTCGCCTGCAAGGCCGCGATCGCCGCCAGGCCGGCGGTTTCGGTGCGCAGGATGCGCGGGCCCAGGCGCAGGCCCTGGAAGCCGGCATCGCGCAGTTGCTGCCGGTCGAGCGGCGACCAGCCGCCTTCCGGGCCGATCGCGAGCAGTACCGGTGCCTCGATCGCAACGGTCAATGTGGCGAAGGCGAGTTCGCCTTCCGGGTCGAGAATCAGACGCAGGCCGCCGGGCGGCAGCGCCGCCAGCGTCGCCGCCAAGGAACGCGGCGCCGAGACCTCGGGCACGCGCGCACGACCGCTCTGTTCGCAGGCCGACGCGACCACGCTGCGCCAATGCGCATGACGTTTCTCCGCGCGCGCTTCGTCGAGCTTGACCTCGCTGCGCTGCGACCACAACGGATGCACGGCGTGCGCGCCGAGCTCGGTGGCCTTCTGCAGGATCAGGTCCATCTTCTCGCCGCGGGCGATGCCTTGCAGCAGCACCAGGGGCAGCGGCGATTCGCGTTCGACCTCCTGCGCCGATTCGACCGCCACCCGCACCTCGCGCTTGCCGAGCGCGACGATGCGGCCGTGGTAGTCGCGGCCGTCGCCGTTGAACAGCACGCAGGCGTCGCCGACTTCGTGGCGCAGCACGCGCGCCAGGTGCGTGGCGGGGCCTTCGGGCAGCGCGATCTCGCGACCGGCGGCGAGATCGGCATCGACATGGACTCGGGTCAGGCGCATGCGTCGGCCTCCCGCACGGCATGATCGATCGCCGCGCGCGTGGTCTCGGCGAGCAAGCCCAGGGCGTCCTCGTCGATCGAATAGGGCGGCATCCAGTACAGCACGTCGCCGAGGGGGCGCAGCAGCACGCCGCGGTCGAGTGCGGCGCGGTAGGCGTGCAGGCCGATGCGTGCGGCCGGGTCGAACGGCGTGCGCTTGTCGCCGTTACGGGTCAGCTCGAAGGCGACGATCATGCCGGCCTGGCGCACGTCGGCGACGTGCGGATGATCGGCGAAATCGGCGGCGAGCCGGGCCATGCGCGCGCTGGTGGCGCGGTTGCGGGCGACGATGTCGTCGTCGCGGAAAATGTCCAGGCTGGCCAGCGCCGCCGCGCAGGCGAGCGGGTTGCCGGTGTAGCTGTGCGAATGCAGGAAGGCGCGCTCGCGCGAGTCGTCGAGGAAGCCGTCGTAGATCGATTGCGTGGTCAGCACCGCGGCCAAGGGCAGGGCGCCGCCGGTCAGGCCCTTCGACAGGCACAGCAGGTCGGGCATGACCCCGGCCTGCTCGCTGGCGAACAAGGTGCCGGTGCGGCCGAAGCCGACCGCGATCTCGTCGGCGATCAGGAACACGCCGTGCTCGTCGCACAGTTCGCGCGCCAGCTTGAGGTACAGCGGGTCGTGCATGCGCATGCCGCCAGCGCATTGCACGCGCGGCTCCAGGATCAGCGCGCAGACTTCATCGGCATGGCGTTCGAGCAAATGACGCAAAGCCGTCGCGGCCTGTTCGGCGCGCTCGGCCGGGGTTTGGCCGGGTCCGCACAGGTAGGCGTCGGGCGAGGGCGCGAACAGCGACTCGGCCAGCAGCGGTGCGTAGATGCGCCGGTACAGCGGAATGTCGCCGACCGCGAGGGCGCCGAGGGTTTCGCCGTGGTAGCCGTTCTCCAGGGCGATGAACTTGGTCCGGCCTTCGATGCCGCGGTTGCGGAACCAGTGGAAGGCCATCTTCAGGGCCACCTCGACCCCGGCCGAGCCGTTGTCGGCGTAGAACACCTTGCTCAGCGGCGCACGCCCGTCCTGGCGCGGCGCCAGCGCCAGCAGGCGCTCGGCGAGTTCGACCGCCGGCGCGTGCGAGCAGCCGGCCAGGATCACGTGTTCGAGCGTGCGCGCCTGGGTCGCGATGGCCTCGGCGATGCGCGGTTCGGCATGGCCGAACAGGTTGGTCCACCAACTCGAGATCGCATCCAGATAGCGACGCCCGTCGCGGCCGATCAGCCACGGCCCTTGCCCGCTCGCGATCGGCAGCAAGGGCAGCGTATGGGGGTGTTCGCGCATCTGGGTGCAGGGGTGCCACAGCACCGCCAGGTCGCGTTCGCGCCAGGAGTCCGCCGCGTCGGCGCCCGGCTCTGTTAGCATCGTCGTGTCGTGAGTGATCTCTCGCATCCCCCTATTATCGTGCCTTTCCGCTCCCTGCTCACGCCCGGAGCCGCGCCATGACCCGGCGGCTGCCGACCATTCATCACGTCACCGAGCACGAGGCCGGTCCGTACCGGCTGGAACGGCTCGATCTCGAGTTCTCCAACGGCGAGCGCCGCCAGTACGAGCGCCTGCACGGGCGCGGCCACGGCGCGGTCGTGGTGGTGCCGATGATCGACGACGACACCGTGCTGCTGGTGCGCGAATACGCCGCCGGCGTGCACCGCTACGAGCTCGGCCTGGTCAAGGGCCGCATCGATGCCGGCGAAAGCCCGATCGAGGCCGCCGATCGCGAGCTCAAGGAAGAGGCCGGCTACGGCGCGCGTTCGTTGACCGTGCTGCGCTCGTTGACCCTGGCGCCCACCTACATGAGCCATCAGGCGCATCTGGTGTTGGCGCGCGATCTCTACCCCGAGCGCCTGCCCGGCGACGAGCCCGAAGAGCTCGAAGTGGTGCCGTGGAAACTCGACGACCTGCACGAGTTGATCCTGCGCGAGGATTTCTCCGAAGGCCGCAGCATCGCCGCGCTGTTCATCGCCCGCGAATGGCTGCGCAACGGCGAGCCGCACCCGGAGCCGCAAGCATGAGCGCAGCCCCTGTGAGACCAGCCCTGCTCAGCCCGGAACAGATCGAAGGCGCGATCGCGATCGCCCGCGCCGCCGCGGCCGCGATCCTGACCGTCTACGACGGCGAGTTCGCGGTCGAACGCAAGGCCGACGCCTCGCCGGTCACCGCCGCCGACATGGCCGCGCACCACCTCATCGTCGACGGGCTGGCCCGCCTGACCCCGGACATTCCGGTGCTGTCGGAGGAATCCGCGCACGAGGTCAGTTTCGAGCAGCGTCGCGAATGGTCGCGCCTGTGGCTGGTCGACCCGCTCGACGGCACCCGCGAATTCGTCAAGCGTAACGGCGAGTTCTCGGTGAATATGGCCCTGATCGACCACGGCGTGCCGGTGTTCGGCCTGATCCAGGCACCGGTCGGTGGAGCGCTGTGGCATGCCCAGCGCGGCGGCCGCGCCTACCGCCGCGACGGCGACGACGAGCGCGAAGTGCAGGTGCGCGCACCGGCGGCGCAGCCGCTGCGGGTCGCGGCGAGCCGCTCCTTCCACAGCGACCGCGCCGAACGGGCGATGGCGCGCCTGCAACGCGAAGCGCCCGGCGGCATCGACATGCTCAGCCTGGGTTCGTCGTTGAAATTCTGCCGGATCGCCGAAGGCGGTCTCGACCTGTACCCGCGTTTCGGCCCGACCAGCGAATGGGACACCGCCGCCGGCCAGTGCGTGCTCGAAGCCGCGGGCGGCGCGGTGTTCGACCCGCAGGGCCGGCCGTTCCGTTACAACCAGCGCGCCGGCATTCTCAACGGCGATTTCGTCGCCGTGGGCGACCTGGCTCTGCCGTGGAAGGAGTGGCTCGATGGCTGAAGTGCTGAACCTGCCGCCGGGCATCGCCGGGCTGTTGACGATCATGGCGCGCCTGCGCGATCGCGACAGTGGCTGCCCCTGGGACATCGAACAGGATTTCGCTTCGATCGCGCCATATACGATCGAAGAAGCCTACGAAGTCGCCGACGCCATCGATCGCAAGGACCTGGTCTCGCTGAAGGACGAACTCGGCGATCTGCTGCTGCAGGTCGTGTTCCATGCGCGCATGGCCGAGGAGCAGGGCGTGTTCGCTTTCGACGACGTGGTCGCGGCGATCAGCGACAAGATGGTGCGCCGTCATCCGCACGTGTTCGGCGACGCCAGCGTCGAGGACGTCGAGGCCCAGACCGTGGCCTGGGAAGAACAGAAACGCCGCGAGCGCGAGGCGGCGGGCGAGGTCGACACCTCGGCGTTGGCCGGCATCGCCCGTGGCCTGCCCGAGTGGCAGCGTGCGGTGAAACTGCAAAAGCGCGCGGCCGCGGTCGGTTTCGACTGGCCCGACGTGAGCCCGGTGATCGCCAAGCTGCACGAGGAAATCGAGGAAGTCCGCGCCGAGTTCGCCGCGGTCGCCGCCGCGCCCGACGATGCGGCCGCGCACGACCGCCTCGAGGACGAGATTGGCGACGTGCTGTTCGTCTGTGCGAATCTGGCCCGCCACGGCAAGGTCGACGTCGGTGCCGCGCTGCGTCGCGCCAACCTCAAGTTCGAGCGCCGTTTCCGCGCGATGGAAACCCTGGCCGCGCAAGACGGCCTGGCCTTGGCGGAGTTGCCGCTGGAAGGCCAGGACGCGTACTGGGACAAGAGCAAGCGCGCCGAACGCGGCGAATCCTGAGCGCGGCGTTCGCGCCGCGTAATCGTTGAGCGAAGCCGACCGATCCGGCGAGGACAGGGACATGGCGAACCGTTTTGCGAGTTTCCGCGAGTTCTATCCGTTCTATCTGAGCGAACACAGCAACCGCACCAGCCGGCGTCTGCACTTCATCGGCAGTTGCGGCGTGCTGGTGCTGCTCGCGCTGGCCTTGACCCAAGGCCGGCCCTGGCTGCTCCTGGCGGCGCTGTTGTGCGGCTACGGTTTCGCCTGGGTCGGGCATTTCTTCTTCGAGAAGAATCGCCCGGCCACCTTCAAGCACCCGCTGTATTCCTTCGTCGGCGATTGGGTGATGTTCAAGGACATCCTGACCGGCAAGATTAAGTTCTGAGCGACCCGCCCGAACGCGCCCCAAGAAACAACGCCACAATAGACGCGAAGCGGACGAGTCGCGCCGGCTCCCATCCATCAAGGAAGATGTCGTGAATCTCAAGATCGCTGTGTGGGGCCTCGTGTTGACTTGCCTGTGGCCGGGCCTGGTGTCGGCAGCGACCGCCGCGCAGCCCGATGTGCCGATGCGCGTGTCGCCATGGCTCAGCGAAAGCATGGACAGCAAGACCTGTCCCATCGTCCGCGTTTATCTGGCCGGGGCCGGATCGGCCGAGGGCGGTTCCGCACTGGCGACGCTATGGCGTAACCGCGGCGATCAAAACTCGGCGCTGGCGGCCTGGCCGGCGCTGCATCTGTCGGTGAACGGTCAAGCTTTTGCCTTGCGCCGCGAGGGCGCACATTCGGATATCGAAGCACTGGGCCTGCAGCGGCAGCGCGGTCAGACCCTGCGTTGGTCCGATGCGGGCGAAAAGATTTCGGCGGAGCTGCGCCTGGGCGCGCCGAGCCTGTCGGTCGAGGAAGACGGGCGCTGGACCCGGCTGCCGGCGGCCCAGGCGGTGCAGGCGCGCGCGGCGATGGACGAGGCCAGCACCCTTACCCGCTGGAAGGGCCATCTGACGGTGACTGTCCGTGGTCAGCGCTGGCAGCGCGAGGTCGAGGTCGAGTCCTTGTGCGGGCCTTGATCGGCTCGGCTGCGCCGCGCTCGATCCGCGAAGCTCAATCCAGGAAAATCAGCCAGGCCGCGACCACGATCAGGCCGAACCCGGCCCAGTGATTCCACTTCAGCGGCTCGCCGAGGTACCAGGCCGAGAAGCCGGCGAACACCAGCAGGGTGATGACCTCTTGCATGCCCTTGAGCTGCGGCGCCGAGTACACCGCGCTGCCGAGGCGGTTGGCCGGCACCTGCAGGCAGTACTCGAACAGGGCGATGCCCCAGCTGACCGCGATCGCGATCGTCAACGGCGACGACTTGTATTTGAGATGGCCGTACCAGGCGAACGTCATGAAGATGTTCGAACCGAGCAAAAGCAGGATCGGGTAGAGGCGTTCGGTGAGCATCGGGGCGTTTCGTGACGGAATGGACGTTCAGCGTAGCCAGGGTCTTCACGAGCCGTCCACCTTGGCGAGGGCAACCTTCACAAAACTGAAGGAATGGAGAGGCTGCATGCAGGGTACGAGAGACGGGGGGCTGGTCCTGATCGTCGAAGACAACCGCAATATCTCCGAAATGGTCGGCGAGTACCTCGAAAGCCGCGGCTTCGAGGTCGATTATGCGGCCGATGGTCTCGACGGTTACCGCCTTGCCACCGAGAACAGTTACGACGTGATCGTCCTGGACCTGATGCTGCCGCGCATGGACGGCATCGAGGTCTGCAAGAAGCTGCGCGAAGAGGCCCGCAAGTCCACGCCGGTGCTGATGCTGACCGCACGCGATACGCTCGACGAGAAGCTCACCGGTTTGAGCGCCGGCGCCGACGACTACCTGACCAAGCCTTTCGCGATCCAGGAACTGGAAGCGCGCCTGCGCGCCCTGATCCGGCGCGAGCGCCGCCAGGTCGGCGGCGAGGTGCTCAAGGTCGCCGACCTGGTGCTCGACCCGGCCAGCCTGCGGGTCACCCGCGGCGGCAGCGAACTGCAACTCTCGCCGATCGGCTTGCGCCTGTTGACCATCCTGATGCGCGAATCGCCGCGCGTGGTCAGCCGCCAGGAGATCGAGCGCGAGATCTGGGGCAACGGTTTGCCGGATTCCGATACCTTGCGCAGCCATCTGTACAACCTGCGCAAGACCATCGACAAGCCGTTCGACAAGCAGCTTTTGCATACCGTGCAGAGCGCCGGCTACCGGGTGGCAGACATCTCCCAGCCGCCGGACTGACCGGCCGCGATCATGCCGCAGGGGCTACCGCGCAAGATCAAGCTCGCGTTCATTCTGCAAGCCTTGATCGGCAGCATCGCGATCACGCTGGGCATCCTCCTGGCGGGACTCGCGGTGCGCCACGTGGTGCTGGAACAGCGCATGCAGCGCGAGGCAGACGACTACTGGGCCGGGCGCATCCGCGACCCCAACTATCCGTTGCCGCGCACCTCGACCACGCGCGGCCATTTCGTCCCCACCGGCGCCAGCGACTCGCTGCTGCCGATGGTGATCCGCGGGGTCGACTCGGGCCTGCACAACCTGCCCGGTGGCGGCCGGGTGGTGCTGGTGGACCGGCGCGAGCCCGGCACCTTCTACATGATCTACGCCACCGAGCTGATCGACGAGGCGATCCTCTACACCGGCCTGTTCTCGCTGCTGCTGTCGTTGCTGACGACCTATCTGATTTCCTGGCATACCTACCGCACCTCGAAGCGATTGGTCTCGCCGGTGAGCTGGCTGGCCAACGTGGTCTCGCAATGGGACCCGCGCGATCCCGACACCAGCCTGATCGAGCCGATCAAATTTCCCTACGACCCCGGCAGCGAAGTGCGCCGTTTGTCGAGCTCGCTCAGCGGCCTGGCCGAACGAGTCAGCGACTTCGTCGAGCGCGAGCGCGATTTCACCCGCGACGCCAGCCATGAACTGCGCACGCCGTTGACGGTGATCCGGGTCGCCACCGATCTGATGCTGGCCGACCCCGACACGCCCCTGCGCGCGCAACGCTCGCTGCTGCGCGTGCAACGCGCCGGGCGCGACATGGAGGCGGTGATCGACGCCTTCCTGATCCTGGCGCGCGAGTCCGACGTCGAGCCGCAGTCCGAAGATTTCCTGGTCCGCGACATCGTCGACAACGAGATGGAGCGGATCCTGCCGCTGCTCAACGGCAAACCGGTCGAGTTGCATCTTTACGACGAGGGCGGGCCGCGCCTGACCGCGCCGCCGCACGCGCTCGGGGTCATGGTCGGCAACCTGCTCAGCAATGCGGTGCGCTTCACCGACCAGGGCCGCATCGACGTGCGCCTGAGCCGCGACAGCATCGAGATCCGCGACACCGGCATCGGCATGTCGGTGGAAACCCTGACCAAGGCCTTCACCCCGTTCTACCGCGCCGACTTCTCGGTCGGCGACGGCAAGGGCATGGGCCTGTCGATCGTGCGCCGGCTCGGCGAACGCTTCGGCTGGCCGGTCACCCTGACCAGCGCGCCCGAGCAGGGCACCACCGCGGTGATTCGCTTCCGCCCCGGCAGCGCCACCCTGAGCACCCACATGCCGCCGCTGCCGCGCCGACCCGGCGCCTGAAGCCCGGCCGCCGGCTGCGACGCTTTCGCGCCCCGGCGAATCCCTGTGCAGAATCGCCTGTCGCCAAGCGCTCGCTTGGCCTGCACCGGCCGTGGCGGATACTGAACCGTTCGCGCCCGATGCGGTCAATACAGCGAGCGCTGTCAACCGCATTCAGCCACGCGCGTTCGCGCTTTCATAGCCCACGATCCGAGTCCCATGAGCGCAGCCAAGCCGACCTCACCCGCGACGAAAAACAACGGGCGCCGCAAATCGCCGTGGCCCAAGCGCCTCGTCGTCGCGGCGGTGGCGCTGGCCGTGGCCGGCGGCGCCTGGACCTACTACCGTCAGCGCAATGCCGAGGACGCCGCGGGCGCCTACCGCACCGCCAAGGTCGAACGCGGCGACATCCGCGTCGCGATTTCGGCCACCGGCGCACTTTCGGCGATCTCGACCGTCGACGTCGGCAGCCAGATCTCCGGCCAGGTCACCGAGGTGCTGGCCGACTACAACGACCGGGTGACCAAGGGCCAGGTGATCGCGCGCATCGATCCGGCCACCTACGAGGCGCAGATCGCCCAGGGCTCTGCCCAAGTCGCCAACGCCCGCGCCAGCCTCGCCACCGCGCAGGCGACCCTGCGCAACGCCGAGCTCGACTACCAGCGCAAGTCGGAACTGGCCAAGAACCAGCTCGTCGCGCGCAGCGACGCCGACCTGGCCCGCGCCGCGCGCGACCAGGCCCGCGCCCAGTTGGCCGGCGCCGAAGCCCAGATCAACCAGCAGATCGCCTCGACCCAGACCTCGCGCCTCAACCTGCAGCGCACGGTGATCCGCGCGCCGGTCGACGGCGTGGTGCTGACGCGCAGCATCGAGCCCGGCCAGACCGTGGCCGCGAGCCTGCAATCGCCGGTGTTGTTCCAGATCGCCGAAGACCTGTCGAAGATGGAAATCGTGTTGGCCATCGACGAGGCCGACATCGGCCAGGTCAAGCCGGGCCAGAGCGTCAACTTCACCGTCGACTCGTTTCCCGATCGTCAGTTCCGTGGCGCCGTGCAGCAGGTGCGGCTGTCGGCGACCAACACCAGCAACGTCATCACCTATCCGGTCGTGGTTTCGGTCGACAACGGCGACGGCGTGCTGCTGCCGGGCATGACCGCCAACGCCGAGATCGAGGTCAGCCGCCGCGACGACGTGCTGCGGGTCAGCAACGCCGCGCTGCGCTACAAGCCCGCCGACGAAGCGGCCGGTGCCGGCGCCGCGAACGGTCCGGCCGGCGGCGCGCGCGGCGGCCTCAGCGGCGATCTGCCCCGGGTGGCCCAGGCGCTCAAGCTCGATACGAACCAGCAGGCGGCGTTCGACGCCGCACTGGAGCAGATGAAGCAACGCATGGCCGCGCGCACCGCGGCGCCGACTGCAGCCGCGCCGGGCGGCGGTGGCGGCGCGCCGATCATCATCGGCGGCGGGCGCGGCCCGGGCGGCGGTGGCGGCAACAACAACCGCGGCAATCGCAACGGCGGCGCGGTCTCCGGCGCGGCGCGCCAGCGCATGCAGGAACGCTTCAACCAGCAGTTCGGCCCGTTCCGCGCCACGCTCAGCGATGCCCAGCGCAAGCAGTGGGATGCCGAGATCGCCAACCTGGTCACCGCGCGCCGCGTGCCGCTGTACAAGCTGGTCAAGGGCGAGCCGGAACAGATCGTGGTCCGCGTCGGCGCCAGCGACGGCAGTTGGACCGAGGTATCGGGCAACATCCAGGAAGGCGACGAGATCGTGGTCGGCAGCGGACGCGGCACGAAATGAGCGGCGACACCGCTGACGCCACCGCGGTCATCGAGACCCGCGCGCTCGGCAAGGTCTATTCGCCCGGCACCGAGGCCGAAGTGATCGCCCTGCAAGGCGTCGAGATGACGATCGCGCGCGGCGAGTTCGTCGCGATCATGGGGCCGTCGGGTTCGGGCAAGTCGACCCTGATGAACCTGATCGGCTGCCTCGACACGCCGACCAGCGGCGTGTATCTGTGCGACGGCATCGACGTGGCCAGCCTCGACGCCGAAGAGCGCGCCATCCTGCGTCGCGACAAGATCGGCTTCGTGTTCCAGGGCTTCAACCTGTTGCCGCGCATGAGCGCGCTGGAGAACGTGGCGATGCCGATGGGGTATGCCAACGTGCCGCGCGACGAGCGCATGCTCCGCGCACAGGAGGCGCTCGACGCGGTCGGCCTGAGCGGCCGCGCCGGCCATCGGCCGAGCGAATTGTCCGGCGGCCAGCAGCAACGCGTGGCGATCGCGCGCGCGCTGATCAATCGTCCGCCGATCTTGCTCGCCGACGAACCCACCGGCGCGCTCGATACCCGCACCGGCGAGGAGATCCTCGCTCTGTTCAAGCGTCTGCAGGCCGAAGACCACACCGTCGTACTGATCACCCACGACCCGGACGTGGCCGCGCACGCCGATCGCACCTTCGTCATGCGCGACGGCGAACTGCACGTGCAGGAGGCCGGCGCATGAGTTTCATGGAAGTCCTGCGCACCGCCATCTTCGCCCTGCGCGGCAATTGGTTGCGCAGCGCGCTGACCTCGCTCGGCGTGATCATCGGCATCGCCGCAGTGATCGTGATGGTCTCGGTCGGCCAGGGCACGCAGTCGGAAATCGACAAACTGGTTTCGGGACTGGGTTCGAACCGCCTGGACATCAGCTCGGGCGGCGGCGGACGCGGCACCGGCGGCGTGCGCCTGAGCGCATCGAGTTTCTTCACCCTGACCGAGGCCGATGGCGAGGCGATCCGCAACGAAGTCTCGGAAGTGCAGTACGTTGCGGCCTCGTTGCGCGGCGGCACCCAGGCGGTCTACGCCGAGAACAACTGGTCGACGCAGTGGCAGGGCGTGCAGGCGGATTTCTTCGACATCAACGGCTGGACCATCGCCTCCGGCGCCAGCTTCGAGGCGCGCGACTACGGCAGCGGCGCCAAGTCGGTGATCCTCGGCGAAACCGTGCGGCGCGAACTGTTCGGCGACGAGGACGCGATCGGCCAGACCGTGCGTCTCGGGCGCGTGCCGTTCACCGTGGTCGGCACGCTCAACCCGAAAGGGCAGGGCGGTTTCGGCCAGGACCAGGACGACGTGGTGCTGGTGCCGTTGGAAACCGGGCGCCGGCGATTGCTGGGCGCGATGGGGCTGCCGACCGGTGCGGTCATGCAGATCGCGGTCGGCGTCGGCCGCGCCGAGGACGTGGCCTATGCGCAAGAGGAAATCGAAGGCCTGCTGCGCCAGCGCCACAAGATCCAGCCCGGCGGCGACGACGACTTCAGCGTACGCAACATCGCCGAGGTGGTCGCCACCCGCACCCAGACCACGCGTTTGATGTCCCTGCTGCTCGGTGCAGTGGCGACGATTTCGTTGATCGTCGGCGGCATCGGCATCATGAACATCATGCTGGTGTCGGTGACCGAGCGCATCCGCGAGATCGGCCTGCGTATGGCGGTCGGCGCCGGCCCCAGCGACATCCAGCGCCAGTTCCTGGCCGAGGCGATGCTGATCTCGTTGATCGGCGGTGCGCTGGGCATCGCCATCGGCGTGGTCGGCACGATCCTGGTCGGCAAGTTCGGCGCCCTGCCGATCGCCTTGAACGGGCAGATCATCGCCCTGGCGGCGGGCTTCTCGATCGCGACCGGCCTGTTCTTCGGCTATTACCCGGCGCGCAACGCCACGCCGCACGACCCCCACGAGGCCTTGCGCCAGCACGATCGCGACCCACCCCGACCA
>Ga0307406_10001112_pt1 | contig 15003 bp, 14 predicted proteins | sample 322Cmetagenome_3_FD_203706 | JGI IMG/M metagenome (GOLD analysis project Ga0307406, IMG submission 203706) | Maize rhizosphere microbial communities from greenhouse at UC Davis, California, United States - 322HYB-C-2 | ecosystem: Host-associated > Plants > Roots > Rhizosphere > Soil | place... | reverse complement strand
CGCGACTCTGCACCGCGTCGTGAGGGTGGCGGCTATAACCGTGACTCTGCGCCTCGTCGTGACGGCGACAACCGGTCCGGCGACCGCGCCCCTCGTCGTGAGGGTGGCGGGTACAACCGTGACTCTGCTCCGCGTCGCGAGGGCGGCGGCTACAACCGTGACTCGGCTCCGCGTCGTGAGGGTGGCGGGTACAACCGTGACTCGGCTCCGCGTCGTGAGGGCGGCGGGTACAACCGTGATTCTGCGCCGCGTCGTGAGGGCGGCGGCTACAACCGCGATTCGGCACCTCGTCGCGATGGCGACAACCGCTCCGGCGACCGCGCCCCTCGTCGTGAGGGTGGCGGCTACAACCGTGACTCTGCACCGCGTCGCGATGGCGACAACCGCTCCGGCGACCGTGCTCCGCGTCGCGAAGCCGGCGGCTACAACCGCGACTCCGCTCCGCGGCGTGACTTCGGATCCGACCGCGATCGCGCCCGTTCCTACCCGCAGCGCGGGGGCTCGGGGCGCGAGCGCCCGGTCCAGGCGGCGGACGAGCGTCCGCGCTTCAACGACCCGCACATCCCGGACGAGGTCACGGCCCGTGACCTGCACACCTCGGCGCGCAATGAGCTCAAGACGCTGAGCAAGGAGAACGCGGAGCTCGTCGCCCGCCACCTCGCCATGGCCTCCCAGCTCATCGACGAGGATCCGGCGCTGGCTCACGAGCACGCGCTGGCGGCCTCGCGCCGTGCCGGACGTATCGCCATCGTGCGCGAGACGCTCGGTATCACCGCATACGCGACCGAGGATTTCGCTCTCGCGCTGCGCGAGTTGCGCACCTACCGTCGCATCTCCGGCAAGGATGACCAGATCGCCCTCATGGTGGACAGCGAACGCGGTATCGGTCGACCGGACCGCGCCCTCGAGACCGGCCGCGCCGTCGATCGCACGGCTCTCACGACACCGGTGCGGGTGGCGCTCGCGATCGCGATGTCCGGTGCCCGGCTGGACCAGGGCGATCTCGAACTGGCGCTGGGCGAGCTCGAGATCCCGGAACTCGACCCCGACCGCGCCTTCGAGTGGAGCCCGTCACTGTTCGCAGCGCGCGCTGCCGTGCTCGAGGATCTCGGTCGCGAGGAGGAAGCGGCTTTCTGGGCTCACCGGGCCGATGTCGCAGCCGAGGCGCTCGGCGTCGATGAAGCCGGCGATGAGGAGCTCTTCGTCGAGGACGGCCTCATCGAGGGCGACTTCGACGACGAAGAGACCGCCTCGGATGCTGACGCCGAGGCTGTCGTGGAGCCCGCCGCGGAGGAGCCGTCTGCAGAAGGCGCAGCAGAGGACTCTGCTACCGACGAGCACGCGGCAGAGGACTCTGCAACCGACGAGGCTACCGCCGATGAAGCCGCAGCCGACAAGTTCACGGTCGAGGACGAAGTCCGCGAACTCCTCGGCGAGGACGACGACTCTGACGACTCAGACGACTCTGACGACTCTGGGGACGACGAGAAGGCTCAGGGCACGGAGCAGGACGCGTAGTGGCGCTGTTCTCCCGGAAGCGGCCGGCCGCGTCCACTCCGCTCGACGGCGTCGACACGGTCCTGGCCGATCTGGACGGCGTGGTCTACGCCGGCCCCGGCGCGCTCCCGTTCGCGGTCGACAGCCTGAACCGCGCGGGGGAGTCGGCTCGCCTCGGCTACATCACGAACAACGCTGCCCGTACCGATGCGTCCGTCGCGGAGCACCTGAGCAGCCTCGGTCTCGAGGTCGCGGCATCCGACGTCGTGACGAGCCCGCAGGCTGCGATGCGCCTTCTGGCCGGCATCCTTCCTGCTCCTGCCACGATCCTCGTGGTCGGCGGAGACGGTCTGGTCGACGAGGTCACGAAGGCCGGCTACACGGTCACCCGCAGCGCTGAGGACTCCCCGGCCGCGGTCGTGCAGGGATTCGCTCCCGAGGTGGCCTGGACAGACCTGGCCGAGGCGGCGTTCGCGCTCAAGGTGCCTGAAGAAGAGGGCGGCATTCCCTGGATCGCCACGAACACCGACTGGACGATTCCGCGCGAGCGCGGTGTCGCCCCCGGCAACGGCACCCTGGTGTCTGCCGTGCACACCGCGATCGGCCGCCTGGCGACCGTCGCCGGCAAGCCCGAGGCTCCGATCTTCGAGGAGGCCCTCGCGCGCTTCGGCGCGCAGAAGGCGCTGTTCATCGGCGACCGCCTCGACACCGACATCATGGGAGCGAGTCGGGTCGGCATCGACTCGGTACTGGTGCTCACCGGCATCGATCGCCCCAAGCACGTGCTGGCAGCTCCGGAGGGCTCGCGTCCCACTTACATCCTCGGCGACCTGCGCGAGCTGCATGAGCCGTACCCTGAGGCGATCGAGAAGGACGGCGTGTTCCACGTGAACGGAGCCGCCGTGCGCGTGTCCGGCGCGGATGTCGAGATCGTCGCCGAATCGGGCGTGCAGATCGACCTGCTCCGGGCAGGCGCCGCGGCGATCTGGGCATCCGGCACACCGGTGTTCGTCCTGCGCGTTCCCGAGCGCCTCTACGATGATCCGTTCCACCGGCCCTGATCCGGGGCCGCCGTGGCTCCGTCTTCTGTCCGCCGCGCCGCGTACAGTAGGACCGTGAGCGATGAGACGACGAGCACGCCGACCGACGGTCTGTGGAGTCGCCTGCGCCTGATCGAGGGACAGCCGCTCCCCGCCCGTGCCGATGCCTATTCGGCCCTGCACGACGAGCTCTCCCGCCGCCTCGAGACCGGCGCGAAGCTCGACCAACGGGAGACCCCGGGATCCCGATGACGCGACTCGACGCCGCCCTCGCCGCCCGAGGACTCGCCCGGTCGCGCAGCCACGCCGCCACCCTCATCTCCGAGGGACTCGTGAGCGTCGACGGCCGACCGGTCGTGAAGTCCTCGACGCCGGTGACCGACGAGGTGGAGATCACGATCGCCGGCTCCGACCACTACGTCGGGCGTGCCGCGCACAAGCTCATCGCGGGCCTGGACGGCTTCGCGATCCCGGTGGAGGGAAGGCTCGCGCTCGACATGGGCGCCTCGACCGGTGGCTTCACCCAGGTGCTGCGTGAGCGCGGCGCCCGGCGAGTGCTCGCTGTCGACGTGGGGCACGGCCAGTTGGCGCCGTCGATCGCCGCCGATGACGGCGTGGTGGCCGTCGAGGGCTACAACGTGCGCCACATGACGCCGGAGAATCTCGCCGCGGCGACGGGGGAGCAGTCGCCACCGGAGCTCCTCGTCGGCGACCTGTCGTTCATCTCCCTCGAGCTCGTGCTGTCGGCGGTCGCGGGAGTCGCCGCGCCGGGATCCGACATCCTGCTCCTCGTGAAGCCGCAGTTCGAGGTCGGCCGCACCGCCGTGCGCGGCGGTCTGGTGACCGATCCCGCCACGCGCGCGGATGCCGTCGCCCGGACCGTATGGAGCGCCTGGGATATCGGCCTCGGCATGCTCGGCATCCTTCCCTCCCCGATCCTCGGCACGCACGGCAACGCCGAGTATCTCGTGCACCTCGCGCCGGGACGAGGCAGCAATCCGACAGAATGGTTGGACAGCATCAATCGACTGGCAGGGGGACGATGAACGAGCGCAGGATCCTGGTCGTCGCCCACGCCGGCCGCGTCGAGACCGTGGAGGCGGCGCATCGCGTGATCGACGCGCTGCGCGGCGCTGGCGCTCGTCCGTTGCTCGCGGCAGACGACCATGCCGCGCTCACCGCGGTCGACGGCTTCTTCACCGACGTCGATGTCCTCGACGGCTCGTCCGAGTCCGCGGACCTCGAGCTCGCGATCGTGCTGGGCGGGGACGGAACCATCCTGCGGGCGGCGGAGCTCGTGCGTGACAGCGGTGCGCCCGTGCTCGGCATCAACATGGGGCACGTCGGCTTCCTCGCGGAGATCGATCGCGATGACATGGACGACGCGGTACGCCGCGTGATCGACCGCGACTACGAGGTCGAGGAGCGTCTCGCGCTGTCCGTGCGGGTGAAGGATGCCGCGGGCGCGGTCGTCTTCGACACCTGGGCGCTCAACGAGGCGACGGTCGAGAAAGCCAGCCGCGAGCGGATGATCGAGGTCGTCCTCGAGATCGACGGCCGACCGCTGTCCAGTTTCGCGTGCGACGGCATGGTGGTCTCGACGCCGACCGGATCGACCGCCTACAACTTCTCCGCCGGCGGGCCGGTGATCTGGCCGAGCGTCGAGGCGATCGCCGTGGTGCCGCTGTCGGCGCACGCGCTGTTCGCCAAGCCGCTCGTCGTCAGTCCCGACGCCGCTGTCGCCATCGAGATGCTGGAGCGCACCGACGGCTCCGGCATCCTGTGGTGCGATGGCCGGCGCTCGCACGACCTGCCTCCGGGCGCTCGCGTCGTCGTCCGTCGGTCCTCCCGTCCGGTGCGCCTGGCGCGGCTGCACCACGCCGCCTTCACCGACCGTCTCGTGCGCAAGTTCCGTCTGCCCGTCGAAGGATGGCGCGGGCAGGAGCCGGGGAAGACGCCATGATCGAGGAGATGCGGATGCAGGGCCTCGGCGTGATCGCCGACGCGGTGCTGCCCCTCGGGCCCGGCTTCACGGCGATCACGGGCGAGACCGGCGCGGGCAAGACGATGGTGGTCACCGGCCTCGGACTGCTGCTGGGTCAGCGCGCCGATTCCGGTGCCGTGCGCGCGGGGTCCGCGCAGGCCTCGGTCGCCGGGGTCTGGATCGTCCCCGAGAAGGGCGACGTCGCCGATATCGTGACGGATGCCGGGGGCGAGCTCGAACCCGCCGGCACCGACCTCGCCGAGCTCTACGTGTCGCGCACCCTGAGCGCCGAGGGCCGCAGTCGTGCCAGCGTCGGCGGTCGCGCTGCCCCTGCCGGCGTGCTGTCCGCCCTCGCCGAGGAACTCGTGGTCGTTCATGGCCAGTCCGAGCAGCTCCGGCTGCGCTCAGCAGCCGCGCAGCGCGACGCGCTCGACCGCTTCGGCGGCGCCCCCGTCGCGAAAGCCCTCGAGGCGTACACGGCATCCTTCGTCCGCTGGCGGGCGCTCGACGCCGAGATCACCGAGATCTCCGAGAACCGCGATCGCCGCGCCGAGGAGGCCGCGCGTCTCCGCGAGGCGCTCGCACTCATCGAAGCGACCTCGCCGGAGCCGGGGGAGGACCAGGAGCTCAGCGAACGCGCCGAGCGCCTCGCCAACTCCGAGGAGCTGCGACTGGCGGCATCCCTCGCCCACGGCGCGCTGTCCAGCGAGGAGGGCGAGCCCGATGCGTCCGCCCTCGTCGCCGAGGCCCGCCGTCTGCTCGAGCGCGTGTCCGACTCGAAGCTCACCGAGATCGCGGAGAGCATTGCCGACATCGGCTATCGCATCGCGGATGTCGCCGGCCTCCTGTCCGCGTATCTCGCGGATCTCGACGAATCGGGACCGCACGAGCTCGCCGCCGTCGAGGAGCGTCGTGCCGCCCTGGGAACGCTGGTCCGCGCGCACGGTTCGCTCGATGAGGCGCTCGAGGTGTGGCGGAACGGGTCTGCGCGTCTCGCCGAACTCGACGACGACGGAGAGCGGATCGAGCGGCTTGCCGAGGAACGGGATGCGGTGCGTGCCGAGCTCGACGCGCACGCCGCCGTCCTGACCGCCGAGCGCACATCGGCCGCGATGCGTCTGGGCGCGGCGGTCACCGAGGAGCTGCATGCCCTCGCGATGCCGGACGCGCGACTCGAGGTGGCCGTCTCGGAAGGCGCCGAGAGCACGCACGGCCGCGACGACGTCGCGATCCTCCTCGCGCCGCACCCGGGCGCCGAGCCCCGTTCCGTCGGAAAGGGCGCCTCCGGGGGAGAGCTCTCCCGGGTGATGCTGGCGATCGAGGTCGTCATCGCCGGAACCGACCCGGTGCCGACCTTCGTCTTCGACGAGGTCGACGCGGGCATCGGCGGGGCTGCGGCGATCGAAGTGGGACGGCGACTCGCCCGGCTTGCAGAGAAGTCGCAAGTCATCGCGGTCACGCATCTCGCGCAGGTCGCGGCCTTCGCGAACAATCACCTGTCCGTCGTGAAAGCCAACGACGGCGCCGTCACCGCCTCCAGTGTGCGGCTTCTGGAGGGCGAGGAGCGGGAGGCCGAGATGGCCCGCCTGCTGTCGGGACTCGCCGATTCGGACGCTGCGCTGACCCATGCCCGAGAACTTCTCAGCCTCGGCACCCCTGCTGCCTGATAGGATCGAAGCCCGTGATGAACTCTTCTTCTGCGGGGCCCAAGAACGACACGACCAAGCACATTTTTGTGACAGGTGGTGTCGTTTCGTCTTTGGGCAAGGGACTCACGGCGGCCAGCCTGGGCAACCTCCTCACCGCTCGCGGCCTGCGTGTCGTGATGCAGAAGCTCGACCCGTACCTGAACGTCGATCCGGGCACCATGAACCCGTTCCAGCACGGCGAGGTCTTCGTGACCGACGACGGCGCCGAGACCGACCTCGACATCGGCCACTACGAGCGGTTCCTCGACATCAACCTGTCGCAGGCCGCCAACGTGACGACCGGCCAGATCTACTCGCAGGTCATCGCGCGCGAGCGCCGCGGCGAGTACCTCGGAGACACCGTGCAGGTCATCCCGCACATCACCGACGAGATCAAGCGCCGCATGCGCCTGCAGGCGCATGAAGAGCCGCGTCCGGACGTGATCATCACCGAGGTCGGCGGCACGGTCGGCGACATCGAGTCGCAGCCGTTCCTCGAGGCCGCCCGCCAGCTCCGCCACGAGCTCGGCCGCGACAGCGTGTTCTTCGTGCACGTCTCGCTGGTGCCCTTCATGGGCGCGTCCGGCGAGCAGAAGACCAAGCCGACCCAGCACTCGGTCGCCGCCCTCCGCCAGGTCGGCATCCAGCCCGACGCGCTCGTGCTCCGCAGCGACCGCCCGGTCAGCGCGAGCAACCGCAACAAGATCGCGCTCATGTGCGACGTCGACGTCGAAGGCGTGATCAACACCGTCGACCTGCCGAGCATCTACGACATCCCCTCGACGCTGAACGACCAGGGGCTCGACTCCTACATCGTGCGTCGCCTCGGTCTCGACCAGAAGGCTGCGGAAGAGGTCGACTGGACGCGCTGGAGCAAGGTCCTGCACGCCGTGCACAACCCCAAGCACGAGGTCACGATCGGCCTCGTCGGCAAGTACATCGATCTGCCTGACGCCTACCTCTCCGTGACCGAGGCTCTCAAGGCCGGCGGGTTCGCCCAGGAGACCAAGGTCAACATCCGCTGGATCCCCTCCGACCTCTGCGAGACCCCCGAGGGCGCGCAGGAGCAGCTGGCCCAGCTCGACGGCATCTGCGTGCCCGGCGGGTTCGGCATCCGCGGCATCGAGGGCAAGCTGGGGGCGCTCAAGTTCGCCCGCGAACAGGGCATCCCGACGCTCGGCCTCTGCCTCGGCCTCCAGTGCATGGTGATCGAGTACGCGCGCGACGTGGCCGGCATCGCCGGAGCATCGTCCAGCGAGTTCGACCCGGAGACCTCGGAGCCCGTGATCGCGACGATGGCCGAGCAGATCGAGATCCTCGACGGCGGCGACCTGGGCGGCACGATGCGGCTCGGTCTGTACCAGGCGGCTCTTGCCGATGGTTCGCTCGCCCGCGAGCTCTACGGCACCCCTGAGGCCTCGGAGCGGCACCGTCACCGCTACGAGGTCAACAACGCGTACCGCGATCGTCTCTCCGAGGCGGGACTCGTGTTCTCCGGCCTCAACCCGGAACTCGATCTCGTCGAGTACGTCGAGCTGCCGCGCGACGTGCACCCGTACTACATCGCCACGCAGGCGCACCCCGAGCTGCGCTCGCGTCCGACCGCCCCGCACCCGCTGTTCCGCGGACTCGTCGGCGCCGCGATCGAGCGCCACCGCGCCAGCGAGCTCTTCGACGTCAGCGCCGATGACTGACCCGGTGCCGATGGCGGATCCGGTGGGGGAGCTCCGCGACGAGCCCTTCTCGCCCGAGGTGCTCACGAGCGACCTCGTCTACGAGGGCAAGGTCTGGGACGTGCGCTCCGACCGGGTGCGATACGGCGACGGCGAGATGGTGCGGCAGTACGTCGCGCACACCGGTGCCGTGGCGATCCTCGCGCTGGATGACGACGGCCGTGTCCTGCTGATCCAGCAGTACCGGCATCCGATCCGCCACCGTGACTGGGAGCTGCCGGCCGGTCTCCTCGACGTCGCCGGCGAGGAACCGCTCGAGGCGGCGAAGCGCGAACTCGCCGAGGAAGCCGACCTGGTCGCCGCGCGCTGGGAACCGCTGGTGTCGTCGTGGACCACGCCGGGCGGCAACGACGAGATGATCCACATCTTCCTCGCGACGGGCATCTCGGCCGCCGAGTCCGCGCACGACCGTGAGGACGAGGAAGCCGACATCCGCGTGGAGTGGGTGCCGCTCTCGGCCGCGGTCGACGCAGTCCTCGCCGGGCGCATGCGCAACGGCATCCTGTCGATCGGAGTGCTCGCGGCGTCGCAGAGGCTGCGCGATCGGCCCTGAGGATGCTCCTTCCTCGCGCTCTCGACCTCTACCTGCGGCACGTCACGATCGAGCGCGGTCTGAGCGAGCACACCATCGCCGCCTACCGGAGGGATCTGGGGGGCTATCTGGAGTGGCTGGCAGCTGACGGGATCGTCGACACCGCCGAGATCACCCCGGCGGTGATCGGGCGCTTCATCACGGAGCGGTCGTCGGCCGAACCGCCCCCTGCGTCGACCAGCCTCGCCCGGCTGCAGTCCTCGGTGCGGGGCTGGCATCGCTTCCTCGCCAGGGAGGGCATCGAAGTCGATGATCCGAGCGGGAGGCTCCGCCCGCCGAAGGCGCCGCGTCGGCTTCCGAAGGCCCTGACGATCGACCAGGTCGATCGCCTTCTCGCGGCGCCGTCGCCGGAAGACCCTGTCGGCCTCCGCGACCGTGCCCTGCTCGAACTGCTGTACGCGACGGGTGCCCGCGTGTCCGAGGCGATCGGGCTCGACGTCGACGACCTCGCCCACGGCGATGTGCTGCGCCTGCGCGGCAAGGGGGCGAAGGAGCGCATCGTGCCGATCGGGTCGTACGCCCGTGATGCCGTCGACGCCTACCTGACCAGAGTGCGCCCGGGGCTCGCCGCGAAGGGACGGGCATCCGCCCGGCTGTTCCTGGGGGCCCGCGGAGCGCCGCTGTCCCGGCAGAGCGCCTGGCTGATCATCCGGGCGGCGGCGGAGAGCGCCCAGATCACGAGCGAGGTCTCGCCGCACACGCTGCGGCACTCCTTCGCGACGCACCTGCTGCAGGGCGGCGCCGATGTACGCGTGGTGCAGGAGCTCCTCGGCCACGCATCCGTCGCGACGACGCAGATCTACACCCACGTGTCGGTCGACACGCTGCGCGACATCTACGCAACCTCGCATCCCCGCGCCCGCTGAGGCGCTGCGCCGCGTGCCGGGAGGCCGGAGAACAGGGCGGCCGCTAGAATCGACCAAGCACGAAGGAGCAGGAGAACCGGTGGTTGAGAAAGCGGCGAAGTCCAGGGCGAAGGCACAGAAGGCCGACGAGACCCCCATGGGACCCACCGGCCGTCCGTATCACGGGTTCGCGACGCCCGAGCCGCTGAAGTCGCACGGTCCGGCGCGCATCATCGCGCTGTGCAACCAGAAGGGCGGCGTCGGCAAGACGACGACCACCATCAACCTCGCCGCGGCCCTCGCCGAGTACGGCCGTAAGGTGCTCGCGGTCGACTTCGATCCGCAGGGCGCGCTCTCCGCCGGTCTCGGCATCCAGACGCACGACGTCCCGACGGTCTATGACCTCCTGCTCGACACGAAGCGCGACGCGCACGATGCGATCGTGCACTCGAGCGTCGAGGGCCTCGACGTCATGCCGGCGAACATCGACCTCTCCGCCGCCGAGGTGCATCTCGTCAACGAGGTCGCTCGTGAGACGATCCTCGCCCGCGTGCTCCGCCAGGTGGCGGGGGAGTACGACGTCATCCTCGTGGACTGCCAGCCGTCTCTCGGACTGCTCACCGTGAACGCCCTCACGGCCGCGCACGGTGTGATCATCCCGCTCGAGTGCGAGTTCTTCGCGCTCCGCGGTGTCGCGCTGCTGATCGAGACCATCGACAAGGTCCGCGACCGGCTCAACCCGTCGATCACGATGGACGGCCTGCTCGCGACGATGTACGACGCCCGCACGCTGCACTCCCGCGAGGTGCTCGAGCGCGTGGTGGAGACGTTCGGCGACGACGTGCTGGAGACCGTGATCGGCCGCACCGTGAAGTTCCCGGATGCCTCGGTCTCGGGTGTGCCCATCACCGAGTTCGCTCCGGAGCACGCCGCCGCCCAGGCGTACCTGCGGCTGGCGCGGGAGCTGGTCGCCCGTGGCGCCGTCGCCTGACGAGACTCCTGACCGGGCGGACGAGATCGTGGATCCCGCCGAGGGATTCCGTGTCTCGCTGTCGAACTTCGACGGCCCCTTCGACCTGCTGCTGAATCTCATCTCCAAGCACGAGATGGACATCACGGAGGTGTCGCTGAGCGCGGTCACCAACGAGTTCATCGCCTATCTGAGCCAGCTCGACGACGACGAGGAGCTCGATCAGGCATCCGAGTTCCTGGTCGTCGCCGCCACGCTGCTCGACATGAAGGTGGCTGGCCTCCTGCCGCAGGGCGAACTGGTCGACGCCGAGGCGGTGGCGCTGCTCGAAGCCCGTGACCTGCTGTTCGCACGCCTGCTGCAGTACCGGGCGTTCAAGGAGGTCTCGAGCTGGTTCGCCCGCTGCCTGCAGCGCGAGGACCGACGGCACGTGCGCGCGGTGCGCCTCGACGAGAAGCACCGTCGTCAGACGCCGGAGCTCGTCTGGTCGCTCACGGCCGACGACTTCGCCGCCCTCGCGCTCCTCGCCTTCGCGCCGAAGGAGATCCCGCACGTCGGACTCGACCACCTGCACGCGCCGTTGATCAGCATCCGCGAGCAGGCCGCGATCGTCGTGACGCTGCTGCGCGGCACCGAGTCGGTCAGCTTCCGCGAGCTCGTCGCGGGCGTCACCGAGCCGGGCATCGTCGTCGCGCGCTTCATCTCCGTGCTGGAGCTGTACCGCCACGCCGCACTGTCCTTCGAACAACTGGAACCGCTCGGCGAGCTCACGCTGCGCTGGGCAGCCGACGCCTGGTCGGATGAGACTCTGGCGACCCTGGGAGCCGACTATGACCGATGACACTTCGACCGAGACCGTGAGCGAGGAGGTCGTGACCGATTCCCCGCTCTCCGAGCGCATCGAGGCGATCCTGCTGATCGTGGACGAGCCGATCGGCCTGATGGCGCTGGCCGCCGCGGTCGGATCCCCGGTGCCGGCTGTCCGGCAGACGCTCGAGACGCTCGTCGACGACTACGACGGGCGCGGCCACGGTCCGCGCCGCGGCTTCGAGCTGCGCGAGGTCGGCGGCGGCTGGCGGCTCTACGTGCGCGAGGACCACGACGGCCTCGTGGCCGAGTTCATCGGAGGGCAGGCGCCGGCCCGCCTCTCGCAGGCGGCGCTCGAGACCCTCGCCGTGATCGCCTACAAGCAGCCGGTGACGCGCAGTCAGGTCGCCTCCATCCGCGCAGTGAACGTGGACTCCGTGGTCCGCACGCTCCTCGCCCGCGGTCTGATCACCGAGCTGTTCGCCGACTCCGAGACCGGAGCGATCAACTACGGCACGTCCGACGCGCTCCTGCAGCACCTGGGCATCAACTCGCTCGACGAGCTGCCCCCGATCTCCCCGCTGCTCGACGACGGCGCAGACGGCTTCGACGAAGGGACCATCCGATGACTGACGCATCGACAAGCTCAGAGACCGAACAGCAGCCAGAGGGCGTCCGCCTGCAGAAGGTGCTCGCCGCGGCCGGGGTGGCATCGCGCCGCGTCGTCGAGAACTACATCGTCGAGGGGCGCATCCGCGTCAACGGCGTGGTCGTCGAGGAGCTCGGTCGACGGATCGACCCGGAGCACGACCTGGTCGACGTCGACGGCACCGCGATCCAGCTCGACGTCTCCAAGCGGTACGTCATGCTCAACAAGCCGACGGGCGTCGTGAGCAGCATGAAGGACGAGAACGGACGCCCCGACCTCCGTCGTTTCACCGCCGACTACGAGGAGCGCCTGTACAACGTCGGCCGGCTCGACGCCGAGACGAGCGGTCTGCTCATCCTCACCAACGACGGCGGACTGGCGCACGTGCTGGCCCACCCGTCGTTCGGCGTCACGAAGGTGTACATCGCCAAGGTCGAGGGAACGGTCCTGCCGCAGACGATCTCGAAGCTCACGAAGGGGATCGAGCTCGACGACGGTCCGATCGCGGCCGACAAGGCGCGGCTGCTCGACACCTCTCGCGGATCGAGCCTGGTCGAGCTCACCCTCCATTCCGGACGCAACCGCATCGTGCGCCGGATGCTGGCCGCGGTCGGCCACCCCGTGACCGAACTCGTCCGCCGGCAGTTCGGACCGCTCCACCTGGGAACCCTCCCGGCGGGGAAGACGCGGGAACTGAGTAAAATCGAACTAGGCGCGCTTTTGACCTTGTCGCGCCAGGATTCCGGTGTCGCCGAGGCGCCAGGCGAGCAGCAGGAGAACGAGTGACCGATACGACGAGTGCGCCCACGGCGCGGAAGGCCGGCGTCGTCGCGCCTCGGCTTTCCGGCACCGTCCGCATCGTCGGTGCCGGTCTGCTCGGCGCGAGCGTCGGGCAGGCCCTGCGGGCGAAGGGTGTCGACGTCGTCCTCACCGACGCGTCGCCCGCCCAGCTGCGTCTCGCGGTCGACTACGGAGCCGGACGCCTCGCGGAAGACGATGACACTCCCGCGCTGATCGTCGTCGCCGTGCCGCCCGACGTCACCGCCGACGTGATCGAGGCCGAACTCGCCCGATTCCCCGATGCCGTCGTGACGGACGTCGCGAGCGTCAAGCTCGAGCCGTTCCGCACGCTCCAGGCGCGCGGTGTCGACCTCACCCGCTACATCGGCTCGCACCCGCTCGCCGGTCGTGAGCGCGGGGGAGCGATCTCCGCCCGCGCCGACCTCTTCATCGGCCGTCCCTGGGTGGTCTGCCGTGATGGGGAGACGAAGGCCTCCGACCTCGCGCTCGTCGAGGCGCTCGCGCTGGATGTCGGCGCCATGCCGCTGGAGATGACTCCCGAAGAGCACGACCGCTCGGTCGCGCTCACGTCTCACGTGCCGCAGGTGGTCGCGAGCCTTCTCGCGGCACGCCTCGCCGGTGCCGAGGAGGGTGCCCTGCGCCTCGCGGGCCAGGGCGTCCGCGACACGACCCGCATCGCGGCATCCGCTCCCGAGCTCTGGGTGCAGATCCTCGGCGCGAACGCCGGACCGGTGGTCGAGATCCTCGATGCGCTGGCCGCCGATCTCGGTGAGATCTCCGACGCCCTGCGTGAACCCGGTGCGCCAGGTGCTCGCCGCGTCGTCGCGGAGACGATCCGCCAGGGGAACGACGGCGTCGACCGGCTCCCCGGCAAGCACGGTCAGAACCAGCGCTTCGAATCGCTCATCGTGATGATCGACGACACCCCCGGTCAGCTCGGACGCCTTTTCGGCGAGCTCGGCGAACTCGGCGTGAACGTCGAGGATCTGCGTCTCGAGCACTCGCCGGGCGCGCAGTTCGGCCTGGCGGAGATCAGCGTCGAACCGGCGACACTGCACGGGGCGATCACGGGTCTCCAGGAACGCGGATGGCGGATTGCAGGGAACACGAATGACTGACACCTCGCTCTCGGCCACCGGCGCCACCAAATTCATCGCGATCGACGGTCCCGCGGGATCCGGCAAGTCCAGCGTCTCGAAGGCCGTCGCGCGCAGGCTCGGCTTCGGCTACCTCGACACCGGGTCGGCCTACCGTGCGCTCGCCTGGCATGTGCTCGACCGTGGAGCGGACACCTCCGACGCGGAAGCCGTGCGCACCGCGGCATCCGACTTCCCCGTCGTGCTCGGTCTCGACCCCGATGACCGCACAGTGCGGGTCGGCGACGTCGAGGTGACCGAGGCGATCCGCGATCCGCGGGTCTCCGGCGCCGTGAGCGGCGTGGCCAGGGTCGCCGAGGTCCGCGCCCAGGTGAACGAGCTGTTCCGTGCCCTGGTCGCAGACGCCCCGTATCCGGCGGTGGTCGTCGAGGGACGCGACATCACGACTGTGGTCGCGCCCGATGCCCCCGTGCGGATCCTTCTGACCGCGGCGCCCGAAGTACGGGCCGCCCGACGCGCCGGCGAACTCGCCGGCGAGAACGCGGATGCCGTCGCCGCAGCGCTGCCCAAGCGCGACGCGTCCGACAGTGCCGTCGTCGACTTCCTGAACGCTGCGGACGGCGTCGAGGTCGTCGACTCGACGGACCTAGATTTTTCCCAGACCATCGACGCCGTTCTCTCGGTGATCGAGCAACACCGAGGAGCACACCGTGGCTGACGACGAATACGAAGGCGGCCCCGACCAGCTCGCCGAGAAGATGGAGCTGATCGACGAGGAGCTCGCCGACCAGCGTGCCGAGACGCTCCGCGCAGGTTTGGCGGACTACGAGCTCGACGATGAGGATGCCGCGCTTCTTGCGGGCATCACCATGGGCGAGGACGGGATCATGTTCAGCCCGGCGCTGCCGGTGGTGGCGATCGTCGGTCGCCCGAACGTGGGCAAGTCCGCGCTCGTCAACCGCATCCTCGGCCGTCGCGAGGCTGTGGTGGAGGACACCCCCGGTGTCACCCGCGACCGCGTGACCTACAAGGCCGAATGGGCCGATCGCCGCTTCTCGATCGTCGACACCGGCGGCTGGGAGCCCGACGCCCGCGGCATCGACCGCTCGGTCGCGATGCAGGCGGAGATCGCGATCGATCTCGCCGACATGGTGCTGTTCGTGGTCGACGCGATGGTCGGTGCGACCTCGACCGACGAGCACGTGGTGAAGCTGCTCCGCAAGAGCGGCAAGCCGGTGTTCCTCGTCGCCAACAAGATCGACGACACCCGGCAGGAGCCCGAAGCCGCAGCACTGTGGGC
>Ga0307406_10001110_pt1 | contig 15009 bp, 14 predicted proteins | sample 322Cmetagenome_3_FD_203706 | JGI IMG/M metagenome (GOLD analysis project Ga0307406, IMG submission 203706) | Maize rhizosphere microbial communities from greenhouse at UC Davis, California, United States - 322HYB-C-2 | ecosystem: Host-associated > Plants > Roots > Rhizosphere > Soil | place... | reverse complement strand
TAATATACCACGGATGTATTCCGATTGAATAAAACGGGATTGAAGCCTCAAAATCTTGCGGATATTGGTTCACCAATTCCAAAACATTGGGCTGGTTTGTCGTTTGATGTGTATGAAAATTAAAGAACTGCATTAATGAAACGCTTTTACTCCGGCCTTAATCTCCACTTTCAGATCATTTTCTAAAGGAACAAGCGGACAGGAATATTTGTGATTATAAGCACAATACGGATTATAAGCCTGATTAAAATCTATTGCAATCGTATTTCCTTTTGGTATTTTCAAATCTATATATTTGCCGCCTATATAACTTTCCTTTCCGCTGGTAAGATCAAAAAAGGGCAAAAATAAATGGTCCTTATATTCTTTCTGTTTAGAAAGTTCAATGTTTCGGTAAACATTCAATTGGCAAGCTGTTCCATTTATTTTAAAATATGCAGTTCCGTATTTAATATATTTCGGAGTTCTTGTTCCGGTTGTTTTCATTTCAAAAACCTTTTCGTTTTTGGCTTTTACAAATTTTGCATTGACAAAATATTTACCGTCTATGGGATAAAACTCTAAAGATTTAAATGATTTTAAATCCTCTTCCATTAACGGACTTGTCTTAGCATCAGCATATTCTGCATTTATTGTTTTCTGAAATTTTTGAGCCTCACTTTTATTAAACTTATTTTGGCTGAAGCCTAAAGCAAAAGTTACTAAAAAAACTATTGTGACTATATTTTTCATCTTCGGGATTTTATGCAAAAATAGTTTAAAACTAACAAAGCAGCAACGGCTCAAAGTGACAAAGTTTCCTAACTTTGTTGCAAATAACCAGAATTATAATGCTCAAAACTGCTTTTACCCAATACATAAATAATTTCAGAGGTTTTTCCAGAGAAATCTGGATACTTACACTTGTCACATTTATCAATCGTGCAGGAACAATGGTACTCCCTTTTTTGTCTAAATATCTAAATGAAGATCTTCATTTTAGTTATAGTGATGTAAGCTGGATAATGGTTTCTTTTGGTTTAGGATCCATGTTGGGTTCCTGGCTGGGCGGCAAACTTTCTGACAAGATTGGTTTTTATAAGATTATGATTTTCAGCTTGTTTACCAGCGGTGTTTTGCTCTTTTTCATTCAGTATATAACTTCTTTCTGGGGGCTTTGTATTGGTATGTTCATTTTAATGGTTATTGCCGACATGTTCCGTCCGGCCATGTTTGTTTCGTTGGGAGCTTATGCCAAACCCGAAAACAGAACCCGTGCTTTGACATTAGTTCGTTTAGCAGTAAATCTGGGTTTTGCGGCAGGACCCGCTTTTGGCGGACTGATTATTATGGGAATCGGTTATAAAGGCCTTTTTTGGGTTGATGGTGCTTCGTGTATTATTTCGATCTTAATTTTTGCCTTATTAGTTAAGGAGAAGAAAAAAGCAGTTCATGACGATAAAATGGAAATTCCGGCAGAAATAAAATCAGTTTTTCATGATAAGATATTTTGGGTTTTCTTATTTGTGAGTTTTGTAACGGCAATGATTTTCTTTCAACTCTTTACAACATTACCGCTATACCATTTTAAGAAGTTTGGCTTAAGCGAGTTTCAAACGGGCTTATTAATGACTTTAAATGGACTTTTAATTTTTTCTCTCGAAATGCCAACAGTTGGTTTTATGGAAAGGAAAGGCTTTCCAAAAATCAGAATCATTATTCTGGGTTCTTTTATAATGGCACTAAGTTTCTTTTTATTACTTATTAATATGTGGGCAGGAATCTTAGTGATTAGCATGATTTGTATTTCAATTGGAGAAATTCTAACATTTCCTTTTTCGAATGCTTTTGCATTGAGCCGTGCGCCGCGTGGTCAGGAAGGCCGTTATATGGCACTTTATACCATGAGTTTTAGTCTGGCTCATATTATAAGTACAAAAGTTGGTTTAGAAATCATAGAAGGACATGGTTATCAGGTCAACTGGTTCTTCATGGCTTCTATTGGAGTTTTTGCAACGCTTTGTTGCTTTTGGATCAAAAATGCATTAGTTAGAGAAAGAGCTTCTTAAAAATCTAAATTATTATAAAATATTCATTTTCAATTTATTACCTTTAAATTGAACTATATTCCTATGCCCGAAACTGATTCCAAACGTAATTTTTAGTTAAATAACTATTTTTATAGTTGCGTAACTAAAAAAATAGTTGTAGGTTTGAATTAAAATTAGAAGACATGCAAAAGTTAACAAACAAGGAAGAAGAAATTATGATGATTTTATGGAAGTTGAAAAAAGCTTTTGTAAAAGAAATCCAAGCCGAAATAAAAGAAGATCAGCCTCATTATAATACGTTATCTACAATAGTACGTAATCTTGAAGAAAAAGGATATGTAGGCCACAATGCATTTGGAAACACACATCAATACTTTCCTGTTGTCAAAATTGAAGATTACAGAAAAGGGTTTATGAAAACAGCAATTGATAACTATTTTAATAGTTCTTATAAAAGTATGGTTTCATTTTTTGCTAAAGAAGAAAAAATCTCAGCAGATGAATTGCGCGAAATCTTATCTATGATCGAAAATAAAGACGAAGAAAAATAAATTGGTTATGGAAGCACTTTTCATTTATATCGCCAAAGCTGCCAGCTTACTCTTGCTATTTTATTGCGCCTATCATTTTTTGTTACGCAAAGAAACATTTTTCAACAGTAATAGATGGTTTTTGTTGTCGGGACTTATTGTTTCAGCTATTTTACCTTTATTAGTTTACACAAAAACTATTTGGATTGATGCTGCTGCTCCTTTAGATATAAATGTTCAGAATATGCTTTCTCAATCCGTTAAAAATGAAGGCTTTCAATTGAATTGGAATTATGTAATGCTGGGCACATATAGTCTGGGATTCATCATTTTCATGATAAAATTTGCATTAGATTTTTACAGTTTAAATGCTATTCTAAAAGGCAAAAAAATTCAGCAGCAAGCCGATTTTAAGTTCGTTGACGTAAATGAAAACATTGCTCCTTTCTCCTATTTTGAATATATCGTGTACAATTCATCAATGTACACTCCTTCTGAATTAGAGAACATTATAGCACACGAAAAAGTGCATAGCGATCAGAATCACACTATAGATGTACTGATTTCGAGATTGTTTAGTATTATATTTTGGTTCAACCCTATTATTTGGCTTTATAAAAAAGCAATTATTCAAAACCTTGAATTTATTGCTGATAGTGAAGCCGCTAAGAAATTATTAGACAAAAAAGCGTATCAATATACGCTCTTAAAAATAACAACACATGAAAGTTGTGTTGCAATCACCAATCATTTTTATCAATCATTAATCAAAAAACGAATTGTCATGTTAAACAAAAATCAATCAAAAAAGAAAAATTCCTGGAAGTATTACACAATAATACCGGTCTTGGCTGCTTTTGTGCTTTTATTTCAGATAAAAGTAATCGCAAAAGAAAAACAACAAACTGTAAAAGGTGTTTCTGGCGAAATTAAATCTGTTGATGTTTACAAAATCAGAAAAACGTCTACAGATGCAGAATTAAAAGAAATTAAAGAAAAATTGAAATCAATTCATAACATTGATTTTGAAGCTTCTGAAATAAAAAGAAATGGAGAAAGTAACCTGACCTCAATCAAAATTGACGTTAAGAATGGCAGTCAGGAAACACAATCTATTCAGACAGGTAGCGATCAGACTATTAAAGATTTTGGAATAATCGTTATAACGGATCAAAATGGAAGCAAAAAGGTAGGAATTCAGACTGAAAGCCCACAAATTGGCGACAGCAAAACAATCAATTCTAATGCTGCAGCTTCTAAAACCATAAACGCTAAAAAAACAACCACAAATACTAACACCAATGTTAACACTAATTCTACTAATAGTACAAAAACTAACGCTAATATTAACACAAATGTTAGCACTACTATAACTTCTGATAATAAAAGCACCACTACAATAACAACAAAGGATGGTGGAGCAATAATGGTTTCGAATTCTGTTAGTGCCAATAATAACGGAAAACAACTCATCATTATTGATGGAGAAGAAATGCCTGCCACTTTTAACCTTGAGGACATTAATGATAAAGATATTAAGGCTATGAATGTTTACAAAGGAGAAATGTCAATTGCTAAATATGGTGAAAAAGGAAAGAACGGTGCCATTGTTATCGAAACCCGTAAATAAGCTCGCTCATAAATTATAAAATCTATAAATGCAAAAGCTAACAAACAAAGAAGAAGAAATCATGCATATTTTATGGAAACTTAAAAAAGCTTTCGTAAAAGAAATTCAAGCAGAGATTCTTGAAGATCAGCCACATTATAACACACTTTCTACAATTGTGCGTAATCTGGAAGACAAAGGTTATGTTGCTCATAATGCTTTTGGAAACACGCATCAATACTACCCGATAGTTAGTATTGAAGAGTACCGAAATGGGTTTATGAATACAGCAATCGACAATTATTTTAATAGTTCTTATAAAAGTATGGTTTCGTTTTTTGCCAAAGAAGAAAAAATTTCTGCAGACGAATTACGCGAAATCTTAGCAATGATCGAAAATCCAAAAGAAGTAAAATAATCAATTATTATGGAAGCACTTTTCATTTTTATTCTAAAATCGGGCGGGTTGTTAGCAATGTTTTATTTTGCTTACATTTTATTACTTCGCAAAGAAACCTTTTTTAACAGCAGCAGGTGGTTTTTAATCGCTGGTTTGTTAACTTCTGTAATATTGCCGTTTGTTGTTTATACCAAAGTAATCTGGATTACACCTGCCCCTGTTGCAACTGAGAAGATATATAACAATACGACTAATCTTGATTCCTCTGCAGAGGTAGCTCCATATGCGTATACCAATATACCCGAAACAGTTACAGAAAAAAGTTTTGAAATCAATTGGGATTTGGTTTACCTGATAATCTATAGTATAGGATTTATCGCTTTTATGGTCAAATTTGCCTTCGATTTTTACAGCTTAAATTGTGTCTTAAAAGGAAAGAAAATCCAACAGCAGGAAGATTTTAAATTTATTGATGTGAATGAAAATATTGCTCCTTTTTCTTATTTCGATTACATCGTGTATAACTCATCACTCTACACAGCGACAGAATTAGAAAATATTTTAGAGCACGAAAAAGTTCACAGCGATCAGCATCACACTATTGATGTTTTAATATCGAGAATTTTCTGCATCTTGTTTTGGTTTAATCCGATTGTATGGCTTTATAAAAAAGCTATTTTGCAAAATCTGGAATTCATTGCCGACAGAGAAGCTTCTAAAAAAATCAGCGACAAAAAAGCGTATCAATATACGCTGCTTAAAATCACAACGCACGAAACCTGCGTTGCAATCACCAATCATTTTTATCAATCATTAATCAAAAAACGAATCGTTATGTTAAACAAAAATCAATCAAAAAAGAGAAATTACTGGAAATACTATGCTGTCATTCCGGCACTTGCCGCATTTGTACTTTTATTTCAAATACAAACAATAGCGCAGGAAAAAAGAACGCAAAAAGAGAATGTAATTCAAAAAGATACCATTAAGGAAACACAGGAAATCTTTAAAATCACAAAAAATTCGACAGATCAGGAATTAAAACAATTTACAGAAAAATTAAAAGCAAGTCATAATCTGGATGTTGAAGTATCTGATGTAAAGAGAAACGCTGAAAAAGAATTAACTGCAATTCAAATCAAAGTCAAGTCAGAGGCGGGCAAGAAACAAACCGTTAAAATCGACGGAAACAAAGCTATAAAAGACTGCGTATTTGCAATTACAACAGATGATAATGGCAAAAAAACGGTCAATTTAGATACAGAAGGTGCAATTGCAGCACCAGGAGTCATTAATGATGAAAGAGTTGTTGTTCGCCATTTTGGAGATGACAACAATGAAGATCCGTTGGCCCCTGTACCGCCAGCTCCACCTGTAGCGCCTATGTTTCCACAAGGTGAAATGCCAAAAGCACCAGACATGTCAAAAATGCCAAAAGCACCAATTGCGCCATTAGATATTAAAGATAAAGTGGCAATGGCGAAGTTTGAAAAAGACATGGCGGTATTTGAAAAAAAGATGGAAGCTTTTGAACCGGAGATGGAAGCTTTTGAAAAACAAGTAGAAGAAATTATGGCTAAACATGAAGTTAATTTTGATAAAGAAATGGCCAAATATGAACTGGCGATGGCCAAATATTCTTCTGAAATGAATAAATATGAAATTTACCTAAATGATCACTTTTCAGCAGACATCAAAGAACAGGCCGAGAACTCAAGAATAAATGCTGAAGAAATGAGAAAACAGGCTGAAATCATGAGAGAGCATGCAAAAGAAATGAGAAAACATGCTAATGAAGTGAGAAAGGCAGAAAGAAGAAACAATAGTAAATCCTAGTTTTGTATCACACTCAATTGACAATGAAAAAATATCTCCTTGTTTTGTTTATGATCAGTGCTCTAATTTGTCACGCACAACAAAAAACAGTTACTGAAAAAGATGTTTTGCTGGCAATGGACAAAACGGCTTCGGATTTATTAAAAAATTCAAAAGCAAATTCAGTTTCTATTGGAATTGTAAAAGAAGGTAAAACTTATACAAATCACTATGGTGAAATAGACAAAGGAAAAGGGAACACGGCAAATAATAATACTGTTTTTGAGATAGCATCAATCACAAAATTGTTTACGGGATTACTGGTAACACAGGCTGTTTTAGAAAAAAAGATAAGTCTTGACGATGATATCAGAAAATATATTACAGGCACTTATCCTAACCTGGAATATCAGGGAACACCCATTACAATACGGGATTTAGTATCTTTTAAAACAGCGTTTAATAAAGACTTACCGGACACTGCTGAACTGCGAAAGAACTTTAACGATACAAGTTATCTTGCATTCAAAAAACTAGCTGAATCGTATAGTCGGGAGAAATTCTTTGCAGATTTGAAAAACATACAGTTAGATACTTTGCCAGGGACAAAATTTAAATATAGTAACGGAAGCATACAGCTTACAGCCCATATTTTAGAAAATGTTTATCAAAAAAGTTATGAGACATTACTGAAAGAGAAAATTTTTAATAAACTAGGGCTGAATGCTACTCAACTGAATGTCAGTAAAGATGTTATAATTGCAAACGGGTATAATGCTAAAAATATCCTGATGCCTAAACTATCTGACAATCTATGGGGCGCTGCAGGATATTTAAAATCCAGTTTGGGTGATTTGGTCAAATTTATAACCTTTGAACTTGACACTAAAAACAAAATCGTTGCAGAATCTCAGCGAAATCTTTATAATAGTAATACGAGCTGGAATGGGTATTTCTGGGATTATATTATGGTAGATAATAATGGGCAAAACTGTAGAAAACATGGCGGGGCCTTTAGCACTCAAAATATGATGATCGTTTATCCGGAACGAAAACTTGGAATTTCTGTTATTGTGAATATAAGCGACAAAAACACTTCCGAAGAATTAGAAAAAGCAATTATAAATCTAAGTACGGCTCTATTACCAAAAAGCGATTTGCCAAAAGAAATTTATGGTTATAAAGTACAAAATGATAACGTAGTTTTTACTTATAAGCATGACAAGGGATTAAATCCTGATCTTGTGAAAAGTGTTAATGTTGCTGGTTCTTTTGAAGACTGGAATCCCCGCGATAAAAATTACCAAATGATAAAAAGGGACAAAGCTACTTATGAACTTTCGGTTCCCAAAAGTCGGTTTGAAAAAGACAAAACCCATTTGTTCAAGTTTGTAATAAACAGCACAGGTTGGGCAGAAGCTCCCGAAAATGCGATCAATAAAGAAAATGGAGGAGACAATAATTTGATTCTCAAAATTTAAATTTAATAAATAACCACTAAAAGACTTTGCTCCTATTGCAAGGTCTTTTTTTATATCTTTGAAAAAAATCCCCTATCATGTATAAAATTTTAGCCAAAATAAACAAACTGATTTTACCCAGCTTTACAAAAAAAGGCCTTGACATTGCCAAAGCTAAAAAATGGCAGATGGCTATTATTGGATATCGTGCCTTCGTTACAAAACGGGCTCTGGGTAATTGATATCATTAAATGTTTTCATGTAAAATATTGAGCAAAATGTAACATAATGCTCTTATTGAATAGTATTTTTGCGTTACTACATTTCAGCACAATCTTTATGAAAAACAAAGAATTTAACCTTCCTCCTGTACCCGCAGTACTATTAGCCATTATTAGTGTGCAATGTGGTGCAGCAATTGCCAAAACATTATTTCCTGCACTTGGTGCAGCCGGCACAGCTTCTATAAGAATAGGCGTTTCAGCATTAATTTTACTCTTAGCATATCGTCCAAATCTAAAACAGATTACAGTGCAACAATGGAAAATTGTTATTCCCTACGGATTGTCGTTGGGTGCAATGAATTTGGTTTTCTATTTTGCTATCGAAAGAATTCCGATTGGACTCGCAGTAACATTAGAGTTTATCGGCCCTTTGTTGGTCGCTATAATCGGATCAAGGCGAATAGTAGATTATTTATGGGTTTTACTGGCAGCTGCAGGAATCGTTTTAATCGCCCCATGGACCAACAGCAGAATAGATACTTTGGGAGTTCTGTTTGCTCTTTTAGCCGGAGCACTTTGGGCGGCTTATATTGTATTAGGCGGTAAAATATCAAAGATTATGAATAGCGGACAAGCCGTTTCTACCGGAATGTTATTTGCCGCACTTTTAATACTTCCGTTTGGTTTTTATGAAAACGGACTAATAAATCTTACGCCAAAACTTTTTGGCATGGGTATAGCACTTGCACTTTTATCGAGTGCAATTCCGTTTACTCTGGAAATGAAGGCACTTGGTCAGCTTCCACCCCGCACTTTTAGTATTTTAATGAGTTTAGAACCTGCGGCAGCTTCTATTTGTGCTTTTATATTTTTACAGGAGAAATTAAATTTATACGAATTGCTAGCTGTTGTTTGTGTTGTTGTTGCTTCTGCCGGATCAACGTTAACAGCAAAAAAATAAATGTCTTAAATATCAAAATTCCAAATTCCAACTTTTAAATTGGGATTTGGAATTTTTAATATTGGAAATTGATGTGGATTACATTTTTGGCAATAAAACAGTATCTACTACATGAATTACACCATTTGATTGGTTAACATCTGCAATTGTAACTTTAGATTTGTTTCCGCTTTCATCGCTTATATATAACTCTTTTCCATCCATCCAGGCAGTTAAAGTTCCGCCGCTAACTGTATTAAGAGTTGCTTTTCCGTTCCCTTTTTTTATTGCTTTGGCAATATCAGAAGCATTCATTTTTCCTGCTACAACATGGTAAGTTAAGATTGTCTGTAACATTTTTAAATTCTCTGGTTTTAATAATGTTTCTACAGTTCCTGCTGGCAATTTATCAAACGCAGCATTTGTTGGGGCAAAAACGGTGAATGGTCCTTTACTTTGTAATGTTTCTACTAATCCTGCAGCTTTTACGGCAGCAACCAAAGTAGTATGGTCTTTTGAGTTTACAGCATTTTCAACAATATTTTTGTTTGGGTACATCGCAGCACCGCCAACCATTACTGATTTTTGTGCATTAGATGTAAATGCAAATCCTAAAGCTAAAACTGCAACTGCTAAAAATTTTCTAGTTTTCATAATTAATATTTTAAGTTATAAGCTCATTTACGCCATAACTATCGTTTTGGTTTTAGAAATAAAACAAAAAAGATGGAATCATATTAAAAGCCCTCTCAAAACACACTGTAAAACAAGGCATTAACATAAAAAAAATATTTTTAATTATTTTTAAAAACCAAGGCTTTTTTGTTTTAGTTTTATCAGTAACTTTATTAAAATCATTCATTATGGAAAATTTACCGAAAAAAGTAAGAAGCAAAAAGTTAAATACAAGAGTTGATTTAACGGCAATGGTTAGTGTTTCTTTTTTGTTAATTATATTTTTTATGGTAACAATTGAGTTGGCAAAGCCGAAAATGATGGAATATGATTATGGATATGACGGAGGTTGTGGCATTGAATGTAGCAAACCAGATGAAAATAGAATCCTAACTATATTATTAGATGATAATAATAAAATAATAACCTACATGGGAATATTATACTCTCCCGTTCAAAATCCAAAAGAGGTAAAATATGGAAAAGACGGAATAAGAAAGGAGTTAATATCTGTAAATAAAAAAGTTTATGAATATTCTGCTAATAAAGGATATTCGGAAAAAGGCGTTACAGTAATTATAAAACCAAGCAAAAAATCGAGTTATGGCAATTTGGTCGATATTCTGGACGAAATGAGAATAACCAATATTAAGTCTTATGGAATTGTAGATTACTTCTCACCAGAAGAGTCAAAATTATTAGCTTATAAATAATACTTTAAACTATGGAAAATTTACCGAAAAAAGTAAGAAGCAAAAAGTTAAATACAAGAGTTGATTTAACGGCAATGGTCAGTGTTTCCTTTTTGTTAATTATATTTTTTATGCTAGTTGGTGAATTATCTAAGCCAAAAGGAATAGATTTAAGTCTGCCAAATGACGAGCCAATTTGTAATCCAATAGCATGTATAGATGGAAACCGACTTTACACAATTTTACTTGATGATGATGATAAAATTATAACGTATTCGGGCTTACTGCCATATCCTGTTGAAATTCCCAAAGAAGTTAATTTTGGAAAAAATGGTATCCGAACAGAAGTTTTCTTGAAAAAGAAAGAAATATTTGAATACATGTCCGCACTAGGCAAGCCTAAAAGTGGCGTAATTGTAATTATAAAACCAAGTAAAAAAAGTAATTTTAAAAATTTGGTCGACATTTTAGACGAAATGAAAATCGCCAAAATTGATGCGTATGCCATTGTAAACGAATTTACCCCGGAAGAATCTAATTTATTAGCTTCAAAATAAAATAAAAAAAATGAGGAAACCGAAATTTCCTCATTTAAAAGAACTTATTAAAAATTTACCTGCCTAATAATAGACAGATGAAAACCAGAACAAATATATTTTTATCTTACTCTTATTTGGACCACAAAACGTTTTAATAATTACACAATAAGATATAAAAAAAGTCCCACATTGCTGTGGGACTTTCTATTTAGAGGAAACTAAGAATTATTTTTTCTCAGTTTTTTCCATTTTAGCTTTTAATGCAGCTAATACATCATTGTTATCTCCTAAAGTTGCAGCTGGTGCATTTGTAGTAGAGTTAGATGAAGTATTTTCAGTTGCAGCTTTCACGTTTTTCTCTTCTTCTTCACGGAAGATAGCAGTGTGAGAAGCAACTACTCTTTTGAATTCTTTGTTAAATTCGATTACTTTGAAATCAGCAGTATCACCTTTTTTCAATTTCTTTCCGTCTTCTTTTTCAAGGTGACGAGTAGGAATGAAAGCAACGATATCATCTCCGAATTCTACAGTAGCTCCTTTGTCAACGATTTCAGAAATTTCACCATTGTGGATAGTTCCTACAGCAAAAGAATCTTCGTATTGATCCCAAGGATTAGCAGTAGTTTGTTTGTGACCTAAAGATAATTTACGTCCGTCAACATCTAATTCTAATACTACTACATCAAGTTTTTCACCAACATTTACAAATTCAGATGGGTGTTTGATTTTCTTAGTCCAAGATAAGTCAGAGATGTAAATTAATCCATCAATTCCTTCTTCTAATTCTACGAAAATACCAAAGTTTGTAAAGTTTCTAACGATACCTGTATGTTTAGAACCTACTGGGTATTTAGAAGTAATGTCAGTCCATGGATCTTGAGTCAATTGTTTGATACCTAATGACATTTTACGGTCATCTCTATCTAAAGTTAAGATAACAGCCTCAACAACATCTCCAACTTTTACGAAATCCTGAGCAGAACGTAAATGAGTTGACCATGACATTTCAGAAACGTGGATTAAACCTTCAACACCTTCAGCAACTTCGATAAATGCACCGTAATCAGCGATTACAACTACTTTACCTTTTACTTTATCACCAATAGTTAAATTAGCATCTAAAGCATCCCATGGGTGAGCGTTTAATTGTTTCAATCCTAATTGAATTCTTGTTTTCTCATCATCGAAATCAAGGATTACAACGTTTAATTTTTGGTCTAATTCAAGAACTTCACTTGGGTGGTTGATTCTGCTCCAAGAAAGGTCAGTAATGTGAATTAATCCGTCAACACCACCTAAGTCAATGAACACACCATAAGAAGTAATGTTTTTAACAACACCTTCTAATACTTGTCCTTTTTGTAATTGACCGATGATTTCTTTTTTCTGTACTTCGATATCAGCTTCGATAAGCGCTTTATGAGATACAACAACGTTTTTGAATTCGTGGTTAATTTTTACCACTTTGAATTCCATCATTTTGTTTACATATACATCGTAGTCTCTAATTGGCTTAACGTCAATTTGAGAACCAGGTAAGAAAGCTTCAATTCCGAAAACGTCAACGATCATACCACCTTTAGTTCTGCATTTTACAAAACCATTAACGATTTCTCCTGTTTCGTTTGCAGAAATAACTCTATCCCATGATTTAATAGTACGTGCTTTTCTGTGAGATAATACTAATTGACCTGTTTTGTCCTCACGGATGTCGATTAATACTTCTACTTTGTCACCAACTTTTAAGTTTGGGTTGTAACGGAATTCGTTTAAAGAAATAACACCTTCCGATTTTGCGTTGATATCAACGATAACGTCTCTATCTGTAATTCTAACAACTACACCTTCAACTACTTCTTCTTGGTCTGTAGCGATGAAAGTTTTAGATACTAGTTCTTCGAATTCTTGTAAGTTTTTCTCATCTACTGCATCAATTCCTTCTTGGAAGTTATGCCAGTTAAAATTTGCTAAAAACTCTTCTTGTGATTTTAATTGTTCAGACATGCTCTGATAAAAAATTTGTATTCTGTATTTCTCGAGTTTCTTAATGCAGTAGAAAAAACAGAAGTTGTTTTACATAAATAGTTGATACCTAAAGGAAACTCTTCTTTGCCAAAAGGTTTGCAAAATTACTACAAATATTTGTAATAGCAAAACAATTCCAAATGATTATCAGCTAATAGCTCAGGAGCAAGAAATTTAAGGGTTTAAAAGTCCTAAAGTCCCGCTTTCACTCTTATCTTTTATAGGCCCCGAAGCCTCGGGACACCATAAAAGGATATCCGCTCTATCGGGCTAGATAAGAATATTTGTCGTTTTAAAAGATCTTTAATTCTGATACAAACCTAACAGGTTTTAAAAAAACCTGTTAGGTTTACTATGGGCAACTATCTTTGTCAAAGTTTAAAACTTTGACAAAGATTTAAATCCTTCATAAAAAATTACTGCTGGTTCAAACTAACAGACGTAAATGATGGAAGGGATTTCTTTATCTGATTTTGCTTTTTTTTTGATCGTAATAAATTACATAAAACAACAAACCCGACAGGTTTTAAAATCTGTCGGGTTTGTTATAAATTATATCCTTATTAATGACTCAAATTTTCCAATTCCTTTGGATCATGTTTATGCTTAAACAAAATAGCAAACGCGATTGCAATTATTAAAGCATAAGCTGCAAATGACAACCAGATAGTATGCCAGTCTTTCATTAAAACAGGATTTGCAAAAGCTCCTTCAGCAGAAATAGAATTTCCCTGACTTTTTACAAATTCAATCATTTTAGAATTAGAAGCATCTGTCTTCAAAAACCCTGATAACTCAATAGTATTATTAAATGATTTTGTAAAGAAACGATCTATAGCCCATCCTGAAGTTAAACTTCCAAAAACAGCTCCTACTCCATTAGTCATCATCATAAACAATCCTTGTGCAGAAGAACGAATTTTAGAATCTGTATTGCTTTCTACAAATAACGAACCTGAGATATTAAAGAAATCAAACGCCATTCCGTAAACGATACAAGAAAGAATAATCATCCACAAACCACCTACAGGATCTCCAAAAGCAAATAATCCAAAACGTAAAACCCAGGCAAGCATACTAATCAGCATAACTTGTTTAATTCCAAAACGCCTTAAGAAAAACGGAATTGCTAAAATAAATAGCGTCTCAGAAACCTGAGAAATTGACATAATAATAGTCGAATACTTTATAACAAATGAATCAGCATATTTTGGAAAATGCTTAAATTCATCCAGAAATACATCACCATAAGCATTTGTCAATTGAAGAGCTCCCCCTAAAAACATTGAGAAAACAAAAAACAAAGCCATTTTGTAATTTCCAAATAATTTAAAAGACTCTAATCCAAGAGTTTCAATCCATGTGGCATTTTCTTTAATCAAACGCTGAGGCTCACATTTTGGTAATGTAAAAGCATAAAATCCTAAAATCAAAGAACCAATACCGGCAATATAAAACTGATATTCTGTCGCTTTACTTCCGCTTAAATTTGTAATCCACATCGCCACAATAAAACCAATTGTTCCCCAAACACGAATAGGAGGAAAATCTTTTACTATGTTTTTATTATTAAGCTTTAACGAAGTGTAGGAAATGGAATTACTCAAAGCAATTGTCGGCATATAACAGCACATTGCCAAAAGCATAACTATTATAAAAGTATCCGGTGTTGCTACTTGTGCAATTGCAAATAAAACAACTGCATATAGAATATGCAGAACTCCATAAAGTTTTTCAGCATTTACCCACCTGTCTGCAATAATACCTGTAAGAGTAGGCATAAATAAAGAAGCAATTCCCATGGTGCCAAAAACAAGACCAAACTGTGTTCCTTCCCAATTTTTAGTTCCAAACCAATAATTTCCAATAGTAATAAGCCACGCTCCCCAAACAAAAAATTGAAGAAAGCTCATTACAATTAATCTGTTTTTAATTCCCATATGATGAAATTGTCTTTGTAAAAAATAAATGAAGCGGTAAAACTACCATTAAAAATGATATCTACAAAAAATTATATCGTTTTAACAACGTCATTTATTAATTCCAGAACAGCAGAAAATTGTTCTTCCC
>Ga0307406_10001108_pt1 | contig 15021 bp, 16 predicted proteins | sample 322Cmetagenome_3_FD_203706 | JGI IMG/M metagenome (GOLD analysis project Ga0307406, IMG submission 203706) | Maize rhizosphere microbial communities from greenhouse at UC Davis, California, United States - 322HYB-C-2 | ecosystem: Host-associated > Plants > Roots > Rhizosphere > Soil | place... | reverse complement strand
TTGTTCCCCTGCGCATCTCTTCGGCGACGACGGCTGTGTTGAGATCCCGTTGCAGGACGTTGGTGGCGGCGCGGAGAGCGGCGTAGGTCCATCCCCGGTGAACTCGCGGCAAGACGTCGAGCCGGTGTTGTCGGGCAGCTTGCCAGCGCTCCTTCGCCAGCTCGGCGATCGTGCGCACCATCCCTCTAGTGAATCCGTTGGGGTTCGTAAGGAACCAGGCGAACGTCTGCCGTGCGATCGCGGACCCACGACCCCCGCCAAGGCGGCTCATCGTCAGGACGGCATGGGGGGCGTCGCCGGTGAAGAGGTTCCCGAGGGCGAGCCCGTCATCTGCGAGCAACCCAACCCCGGTTGTGGCACGTTGCTCGATGATCGCGGCATCGTCCGGCCGGTTTGCGATCAAGACTCGACCCAGCTCGCGGTCATACCAGCGGAAGGCCGGCACTCCCGCTACCGTGCCGTGCAGGATCCCCAGCTGGCTGGCTGGGGTGGTGCACGGTAGCTGCGCCGTCCACTCGCGCAGTACATAGTCTTCTGAGGTCACCCAGCGTCGTATGGTCGGAACCGCGCCTGCCTGAATAGCCCACCGTAGGACGGGGAAGGCGACGCCGTCCAACTGGACGAAGACGACACCGTCGACCTCAGGATCGTCTACCGGGGTTGCCTTCACCCGGCGCCGCTGGAGCGAGGCAGTGAAGGCGTCATCAGTGCCGGCACTTCCCACCCAGGCAGCTGCGGTGGCAAGTCCGGCGACGATCCATGATGCCCAGAACGCCGACCAGAACGTGGCACTGATCCCTGGCAGGATCCAGATCGCGGCGTAGACCAACAGTGCCTGGCCGACGAGACCGGCAAGTACGACCGCGAGCCAGCCGATGCGGGCAGCCACAATGACCAGCACTGGCCGGAAGACCAGCCCGAGTAGGCCGGCAACCGCTGTCGTGGCGAAGTACACCCACGGCGCCTGGGCTGTGAGATTCGGCAAGACAGCATCGGCGAGCGCCAGCGCGGCCGAGGAGACCAACCACACGGCAATCAGCCGTGCCACGTCTCCCATGCGCAGGCGGGCGTGCCGCCGAGCCTGCGCTCGTGCGGAAACCGCAACCATGCCTGCTCCTGACCTAGCGTCGCGCCGATGATGGTTCTCTGACCGGTACCAGAATCTCCGACACTAGGGAAGGGGCCAGCCTTGACCCGCCTCAAGCGGTCCGGATGTCAGCTCGATGGGCAGACCGCGCCGTGACGGCCACACTGACCTGGTGGGGGCACAGCTCCATTACGTGGCTGGATGGCGGCACCACGGTCCTGTTTGACCCTGTCCTGACCGCTCGCCTAGGGCATCTCCGTCGAGTACGGGGGCAGGTTCCGCCCCCGTACGCGGCGCATGCGGACGTCATCCTGATCTCCCACCTACATGCCGACCACACCCACCTGCCCTCACTCCGCCTAGTCCCGGCCGGCGCCGTTCTCCTCGCCCCGACAGGCTCGCGTCGCCTGCTCCGGCCAATCGCCGCCCGTGGTCTGGAGGTCATCGAGGTCGAGCCGGGTGACTTCGTGGAGCTTGGCGGTATAGCGATTCATGTATTGGCTGCCGACCACGACGGCCGGCGACACCCTGGGAGCCCTCATCGCGGGCCTGCGCTCGGCTATCTGCTTGCCGGCTCCCGCCGATGCTGGTATCCGGGGGACACAGGGCCGCATATAGCGTTTGAGGACGCGGCGCTCGTCGACCTCGCCCTGGTGCCAGTCGGAGGCTGGGGACCTACGCTTGGTCAGGGGCATCTTGACGCCCAACAGGCCGCACAGGCGGTCCGCCGCATTCACCCAAACTGCGCCGTCCCCGTGCATTGGGGAACCTGGTGGCCCGTCGGCCTACCCCAGCGCCCATATCTGATCGATGCGCCGGGTGCCGCTTTCGCCGAGCACGTCGCCCGCTTGGCACCAAGTACCAGCGTCCATGTCCTCCGACACGGCCAATCAGTCCAGCTGTAGCCCCACACAGGTCGACGTCGTCCTCGACCGCGATTCAGGTTGGGCTACTTGCCTCGCAACGGCTTTTGTGCGCTCTGGCTGAAGCGAAACAGACAAGTCGGGCCCCGTCTCCTGTCTGCTCGCAATTTCTTCGGGCACGTCGAGACCGGCTCTAGCTGGGAATCTCAGATGCGGCCCGGCGCTGCTCGTTTATCGTCGGTGAGATGCAGGCGTCGGAGGTCTCGCGTGCGGTGGTCGCGGCCATGTCGGTCGCCTCAGCACTTGACCTGATAGTTGACGACGTGATCGTGCTTCACAACTCGAACAGGCTGGCCGTGCGTTTGCTGCCCTGTGACGTCCTGGCCCGGGTGGCACCGGTGGCGCATCAGGTCGCAAAGTTCGAAGTCGAGCTTGCTCAACGGCTCGCAGAATCGGAGTGCCCTGTGGCGACTCTTGAGCCTCGAGTGGCGCCACGCGTCTACGAGCGTGATGGCTTCGTGGTCACGCTGTGGACTTACTACGAACCCGCGGCACCTGCAGAGGTCTCACCAGCCGACTACGCCACAGCGCTCGAGCGGCTGCATGCCGGCATGCGCAAGCTTGATGTCCCGGCGCCGCACTTTACAGATCGCGTCGACCAGGCCCAACAACTTGTGGCCAGCCGCGACCACACGCCGGCGCTCACCGACGCGGACCGAGACCTGCTCGGCGACACGTTAGGAGACCTGAGACGAGAGATCGGCGAGTGTGGCGGTGCTGAGCAACTGCTGCACGGCGAGCCGCACCCGGGCAACGTGCTCACCACGAAGAACGGACTGCTGTTCATCGATCTCGAGACGTGTTGTCGCGGACCTGTCGAGTTCGACCTCGCCCACGCGCCCGAAGAAGTCAGCGGGCTCTATCCGGGTGTGAATCAAGACCTGCTCCGCGACTGCCGGATCCTCGTGCTGGCGATGATCACAACATGGCGCTGGGATCGAGGCGACCAATTCCCGAACGGGCGCCGGCTGGGCACAAAGTGGCTCGGCCAGCTGCGAACAGCGCTCGGACGCAGAGAGCCGCACCTCCCCGGCTGATCCCGGGATATCGAGATCTCGTTGGGAGCTGGTCCTGGACGCTGCTCCGCCCAATCAGCAAGAGCCCAATCAACGGTCCGCGTGTGGCACCCCAGAAGACTCGCAGAACGGACGCTCTACGGCCAAGAGAACGACGGCAGCCATCCGATTCACCCGCCCGATGGCCGAAGGAGCTTCCGCGAGGATGAGCTTCCTGCGGACGCCCCTGGAAGAAGGGCAACCTCGTTGCAGCTCTGCTGGAGGCAGGACTCCGGTGAATCTGGGTTTCATCGCGTCGTACGATTCGTGCACTGGGTCGGTCACGGCTCGCTCCTCGACATGCAGGAGGCGCGATGCCCACAGTAATGGCCTACCACGACGTCAACGACAAAGATCACTGGCTCGCTTCGCCGAGGCGTGAGCAGTTCTTCGGCCCACTCGGTGTTACCAACATTCGGACATTCGCCGATCCGGAGAACCCGAGGCGGGTCGGGTTGGTGATGGACATTCCCGACCTGGAGGCCGTTATGGCCGCGATGGAGACCGAGGCGGCCCGTGACGCGATGGCGTATGACGGCGTCCTACCCGAGACGCTGGTGTTCCTAGAAGCGTAACCCGCCGATTGCGGGTGAGTGGCTGTTGCTCCGCTCCCCCCTTATACCTTCTGTCGTTCGCTTCCGAGATCTCATTGCGGCGCCGGCAACGGTCGTACGATCGCTTGGACCGCCCAGGACGATGCGTGTTGTCTCGCGATGGGTTACTCGGTAGGGCCAGAGCAGATTGCAGAAGATAGGAGAGCTCGGTGTCAGGCTCAAGGGTGAACGTCATCGCGATCGTCGTGCGTCGTTTCGGTGTGATGAGTTGAGGCCGTGCTGAGGCCGCGGCGGCGTCGAGCTCGCCCTGGTCGATGAGCTGCGGATGTTTCGCTATCCGGTCGTTGTCGGTGGCGGCACGCCGTTCTTGCCGCCGGTTACCGAAGAAATCCCGCTGGCCCTGATCGACACCAGGACGTTCGGCTCGCGCGTGATCTACAAACGCTACCGGCGCGCCCGCGATGATTCGGACTGACACCGCCGTCCGAATCATCAGCGCCTCGCCGAACCGGATATCGCAGCGCAGAAGCTACGGCAAGCAGCGACTACACCGGCTAGCATAGGGATCCCCTTGCGAGAGGGGCCTCGCTAGCCGGTCGCCTCAGCCGAACCGTCGTAGCATGTCCATAGCGGCTGCCGTTCTTGGTGGGGCAGGTGGGTGAAGTGCCTCGGCTCACGTCGTGGCCGCTCGATCCGATGAGTTCTGTCGCGTGCTCGTGCCTGTCCTGTCAGCAACCAACTCGAAAAAGACCAGCGATGAGCACCGTGACGTCGGCCGACGGCACCCCGATCGACTACGACGGGTATGGCTGTGGCCCTGCTGTCATTCTTATCGGCGGCACCACCCAGCACCGGGCAATCGATCGTCGCACTACTGAAATCGCCCAGCACTGGGGGGAGAGGGCTTCGCGGCAGTCGACTATGACCGGCGGGGCCGTGGCCGCTCAGGCGACACCGCGCCGTGGTCGCTTGACCGGGAAGTCGAGGACGTCGACGCTCTCATCGAGGCTACTGGGGGATCCGCGGCCCTCTACACCAGCTCCTCTGGCGCAGCCGTCGCGCTCGCCGCGGTCACCTCCGGCATCGCAGTCTCGGCGCTCGCCCTCTACGAGCCGCCCTACTTCGCCGGTTCTGATGGCCGCGAGCACATCGCCACGCTCCAGCGAATGCTGGACGAGGGCCAGTACGACCGAGCCAGCCGCTACAACCTGACCGCGATCATCGGGCTGTCCGGCGAGGCGGTTGATCAGATGGCCGAGGCGCCGTGGTGGTCGGGCCTGGTCGGGGTCGCGCCCACCCTGGTCTACGACCGCCAGGCCTCGCACGACATCGAGACCGATCCGGACTGGCGTGCCCGATGGGCCCGCGTCACTGTGCCCACGGTGGTCTACTCTGGCGATCGGACCTTCCCTTGGCTACCCGAGGCCGCCGACGCCGTCGCGGATGCGCTATCGAACGCCCAGCGCCGCGTGCTCGTAGGCCAAGACCACGGCCCAGCGCCCGAAGTCATCGTCCCCGAGCTGGTCAGATTCCTGCGTTCGGTTGCCTAGCCGAACCGGTGCCAGCTCGTGTGCCGATCAGAAGTGCGACGGCTCCCGGGCTGCTCAGCTGCTTTGGTTTGGTGACGCTGCGGCGATTTGGTCTTGGAGCGCCCGGCAATCGGGTTCTAGCGTGGAGAAACAGCCCCGCGCTTGGACGGAAGGAATCCGATGGCAACACTCACGGTCGACTTCATCACCTCGCTCGACGGCTACGGGGCCGCTGAGGGCTGGCCGGGCTGGTGGGGCATGGAAAGCCCCGAGTATCTCGGCTGGCTGGGCGACCAGCCGGACCACACCGTTTTGATGGGAGCGACGACCTACCGCCTGATGGCAGAATTCGCCGCAAGCGGCGAGGAAGGGGTCGACGAGGCGCTGACCAAGCTGTCGAAGGTGGTCTTTTCCTCGACCCTGACCGAGCCGCTGGGGTGGGCCAACACCCGACTGGTCACCGGAGACGCGGTGCAAGCCGTGCGAGCGATGAAGCAAGACAGCCGCATCGAGATGCGCACGCTGGGCAGTGTGAGTCTGTGCCGATCGCTGATCGCGGCCGAACTGGTGGATCGCTTCCGGGTTGTCGTCTTCCCGGTCGTCACCGGTGCGACCGGCCAAGATCGGATCTATGACGGATATCCCGACATCAGGCTCGACCTGGTCGAGAGCCGCACCTTCGAGGGAGGGCTCCAACTGTTGGAGTACGTGCCCACCGTGCTCCACGGTCCGCCGGGTACCACGGGAGCGGCGAGCTGAGCGAGACCCACAGAACGTCGATGCGTCCGAGCGATGGGCAGCTGGGCTCGCCGGGTCTCCGCCAACCGGCACCGACCGGCAACTGCGGGCGCCGACGGCCGGCACCGCTACAGGCGTACGGAGCCGACGTCACCGTCGCCTGTCCCACCTCCGGCGCGCCCATCGTCATCACCATGGGTGGACCACCGGGCAACTCGTAGTAATCAGCGCTGCGACTTCCGGATTGGTCGCCGAGGCGACTCCAAGGAGGTCCACGGTATAAACACCTCATCCTCACCGATTCCAACGACGTGTGGCTGGGTGGCTTGTTGGCTTGGTCAGTCCCAGCTCGGTTGCCGTCGCCATCAATTCGCCAGTCTGTCCTTGGCGAGCCTGTACCTGCTTGGCGGGGCGGGCCTTGGCTCCCGATTCCTCGAACTTCCGCTGCTCCTCGCAACGCGGGCACCTCGTCCAGAATGGACTCTATGGACATGCGCGGGGAGGCTGGCAGCGGGTCTTGTGGCAGCGAGAGCCGAGCGCGACGGGTTTGGCAGGCCGGGCCGCGTCAGGTCAGCTTCGCTATAGCTGAGCACTCTGTCTATCCGTCAATGGATTGAGGCCGTCATGGCGAAGACAGCTCAGGACGGTGACCTCCAGCAGCTCAGGCGGCCACCGCGCACGACTGGGGGACGCATTGTGTTGATCGTGGTCGCATCGTTGGCTGCTGGACTCGTTGTTGGCTTCGCGCTCGTCGCGGCTCCGTTCATTCCGGCGCGAGTGAACGTCCTTGCCGGGGTAGTGCTGCTCGGATTTGCCTTCGGTTGGGTGCTGTTAGCCGTTCTGTCGATACGGTTCAGCGACCAACCCCAGCGGTGGGCAGCCGCGCCGGCCCTGTTCTTCGCACTGGCCGGCGCCATCTCACTCATTGGGTCCGAGGCCCTAAACAGTGTCTGGCGCTGGATCTGGCCGCCAATGCTGCTCGCACTCGTAGTGTGGATTTTCCTTCGTGCACGCCAGCACCTGCACAGCCGAACCGGGCGGTGGCTGCTCTACCCACTATTGGCGGTGTTGCTGCTCGCCTCGATAGGCGGCGGCTACCAAACCGTACGGGAATCGATCGAGGCGACCGCCAACCCCATGCCCGGCCAACTCATCGACGTAGGCGGGCACCGGCTGCACCTAAGTTGCACCGGCTCTGGCAGCCCAACGGTCGTACTGGAGCCAGGCATGGGGGGAGCGTCTTTAGACATGGCTTGGATCGCGCAGGCCGTCGCGCGCGACAGCAGAGTCTGCGTCTATGACCGCGCTGGTCGAGGATGGAGCGACGCGGCCGACGGTCCACAGGACGCGGCGCAAACAGCCACCGACCTCCACACGCTGCTAGGGCGGGCACACATTCCTGGGCCCTACGTGCTGGCCGGTCACTCATTCGGCGGCCTGTACATCCTCACCTTCGCCGCCACCTACCCGGACCAGGTCGCCGGCATGGTGTTGGTGGACTCCACCGCACCCGCATCGGCTTCCACCCCGCCGACCAAGACCACCGGGTCCTACGACTTCCCCGGTCGCATCGCAGCGATACTGCCGGCCGTGGCTCACTTCGGTGTGGCCCGACTGGTCGGTCAGTCCTACTACGACAGTCTGCCGGAACGCTCCCGCGACGAGGCTCGTGCCAGGAGCGCCACCGCCAGCTATCTCCGAAGCTCCATTGACGAGGCCCGTGCGGGGGCGACCGCGATGCAGCAGGCCGCGTCTCTTGCCGACTTTGGCAATAAGCCGCTGATAGTGATCACCGCCGGCCGCGGGCATGACGCTGAATGGACGTTGGCGCAGGACAAGCTAGCTACCCTCTCGACCAACAGTCGCCACCGGGTCGCGGCCGACGCCACCCACCAGTCGCTTGTCCTAGACGAAACTCATGCCGCCGCCGCCAGCCACGCAATTCATGATGTCGTCGTGGCGGTGCGGACCAGGCGACCGCTTCCCCCGCCCTGAGGTGTTGTCAACAAGTCAGCCGAACGTCATGAGGCCTGCTCAGCCCGGGTCCGTGGCCGTCGTGATAGCGGACCCTTCGATGCCGAGGCAATGACCGCCAAGGCCATCACCAGGAACAGCAATTGCGCGACGGACTGAATGGGCGAGCCAGCGAAGCCGTCGCGGCCCGTTAGCTAGGCCTCCGATCACTAACCCGACGCCGGCGAGAACACCCAGCCAGCCAGCTGGTCGCCAGCAGATTCCGGTGCGTGCGATGCCCAACCAAACAAGATAAGGGTCAATCCGAGCAGGATTTGGAAGAAAGAGTTCGCGCCCTACGCCAACCAGCGGACCGTCTCAGTGGCAGCGAAACGAACGGCTTGTCAGCATCGGCGGCGGCAGCCCACGCATCGACAGCCCGTTTCAAAGCAACGCCGTCGACCGCCATATTTGCGGCGAAGATGAGGCCGGTGGCTATAGCCGCGGCGTATCCGCTTCGCTCCAGCACCGACACAACACCTCGACGGCTCACACGGGCGGTCGGCCGAGCGTGGCCCAGACAGGGGGCGTGCTGTTCCCGTTAGCGTCTTCTCGAACCTGGATCCGGCCCTGTCCAAGATTTAGTTCGAGAGCGCGAGCCCATCCGATAGGTGCGCGGCAGCCGGGGGGCGACCCCGCCCCGGTCCAAATCGCAGTACCGTCGATCGGCATGGACGAGGAGCATCCATGATCACCACCGGATCGGCCGCCCGGCGCGCCACCCGAGGGGGCCGTGCCAGGCCGGCCGCGAACCCTCTCGTTATCGTCTCGGACCGGTCGCGGCTGCTCATGGTGATCGTGCTGGTCAGCTGTGCCCTGACCATCGCCCTGACACGGCTGTTCCTGGCCCTCACCGGTTACCCGCAGATCGGCAACTCGACGTTCCACATCGCCCACGCCTTGTGGGGTGGGCTGTTCCTACTGGCCGCGGGGATTGTCGCCCTCGTGGTGCAGAACCGGGGCGCCGCACTGGCCGTTGCCCTGCTCACCGGAATCGGGTTCGGTTTGTTCGTCGACGAGGTGGGCAAGTTCATCACCCAGCGCAACGACTACTTCTTCCCGCTGGCCGCACCGATCATCTATGGCTGCCTGGTGGTGATCCTGTTGGTCACCGAGCTCGCCGGACGGCACCAGTTGCGGAGTCCGCGGGCCCACCTGCTGGCGGCCATCGACCTCAGCCAAACCGTCGCCGACGGCACCGTGACCCATACCGAGATGCGGGCCATGTCTGAGCACATCCGCCGGGCCCGCGCGGACGGACTCGACCCCGCGTCGGCCGCGCTGCTGGACGGGATCGAGACGGCTCTTACCCGCGCCGACCAGATCGACGACACCAAGACGTTCTCGGCCCGGACCCGTCATCGGCTGCGCGAGCTGACCGAGCGGTGGCTGCCGGCCGATCGAGCCCGCCGCGGGGCCCGCCTCGCCCTGCTCGTGTTCTGCCTGTTCGGCACTGTGGAGCTTGTCCTGCTGCTGGTCTCGGCGTTCCAGGGCGGTGGCATGGCGGAGATCTTCCAGATCACCGTTGGTGACCGGCCCCTGGGCCGGTTCGGCCGAGGGGTGGAGATCGCAACCTGGGCACTCGGCTTTACGGTCGCCGTCCTGTCCGGCATGGCTATCTGGGCGATGCGGCCGAAGCACCTGCGCCGCGAGCAGGCCTTGCGCTACGGCTACACCGCCCTGCTGGTGCTGTTGCTGCTCGGCAACCTGCTGTCCAGCTACGTCTCGCAGTTCACGATCCTCGCCCAGGCCGCCGTCCAGGTGGCAGCACTCGGACTGCTGGCACGGTGGGACCGCGCCACCAGGCCCGTCGAGGCGCTCAGCCCGAGCACAGGACGGCCGCTGCCGCTCCCCAGCACGGAGCAACCGCGACGGCAGTAGCACAGCTCCGGGCAGCCGGAGGTCCTGTGCAGAAGTGTGCCGAGCAGTCCTGCGGGATGCGCTGGTGCGTCACGAGCGATCAGCGAACCGTCCGATGTGAGGACCGATATCGGCTAGCGCTAGCCGTCGGCTTCCGGGGCTCTGCCGCCCGGCATTCGCGTGCTGGGGCCAGCATCAAGCGGCCACGCTGCTGTTCCGGCCGCCGGATTCGAACGATTCGGTTCTTGGTCTGCCGCGGGTCGTACGCGCTTACCACCCGCGTCGCTTTCATGGTTGCTTTTGAAGCACCCTGCTTCCTAAGTACGCCGAGCCAGATCTTCGAACTATGCCCGCGCTAGGTCAAGCCCGCTGTGGTCAGGGGTCACGTCCGTGGGAGTGGTGTTCGATCCGGTCTCCGCGTGATCTTGGGTTGGACTTTATGCGGTGATGGCGGTGATGGTCACCTCCGGGTCTGTGGGGTTTGGGTCGGTGATCTTGGTCAGGCGGCTTTTGGTGAGGATGTCCAGGCCGATGTAGCGGCGCATCTCGGTCCATTCGTCGTGTTGCTCGGCGAGCACGGCGCCGACCAGGCGGACTAGGGCGGTCCGGTCGGGAAAGATGCCGACGACGTCGGTGCGGCGGCGGATCTCGCGGTTCAGTCGTTCCTGGGGGTTGTTGGACCAGATCTGGCGCCAGATGGCTTTGGGGAAGCTGGTGAAGGCCAAGATGTCGGCCCGGGCGGCATCTAGATGCTCGGCGACGGCGGGCAGTTTGTCGATCAGGGCGTGGAGGATGCGGTCGCACTGGGCATGCACGGCGTCGGCGTCGGGTTGGTCATAGACCGAGTGCAGTAACGCTTTCACCCAGCCCCAGGCGTTTTCGGGGTGGCTGACATCAGGTTGGCCGCGTAATGGGTGCGGCATCGCTGCCAAGCGGCGCCGGGGAGGGTGGCGCCGATCGCCTCGACCAGGCCGCGGTGCGCGTCGGAGGTCACCAGCTTGACACCGGTGAGGCCGCGGGCGGTCAGGTCGCGGAAAAACGCCAGCCAGCCGGCGCCGTCCTCCGCGGAGGTTACGTGCAGGCCAAGGATTTCCCGGTAGCCGTCGGCGTTGACCCCGGTAGCCAGCAGCGCATGCACCTTGACCGTGCGGCCTGCTTCGCGGACCTTCAACACCAGCGCATCGGCGGCAACGAAGGTGTACGGGCCGGCGTCCAACGGGCGAGTCCGGAACGCCTCCACCTGGGAGTCGAGATCCTTGGCCATCTCTGAGACCTGCGACTTCGACAGCCCGGTGATGCCCAAAGTCTCGACCAGCTTCTCAATCCTGCGGGTGCTGACACCCAGCAGATAGGAGGTTGCGACCACGCTGACAAGCGCCGATTCAGCCCGCCGACGCCGCTCCAGCAACCAGTCGGGGAAGTAGCTGCCCGCCCGCAGCTTCGGCACCGCCAGCTCGATGCTGCCGGCCCGGGTGTCCCAACCCCGGGACCGGTAGCCGTTCCGCGTATTGGTCCGGTCCTGGCTGCGCTGCCCGTAAGCAAACCGCAGACCACGTCTGCGTCGGCCGACATCAACGCCTCGGCGAAGATCTGAACCATCTGCCGCAGCAGGTCCGGGCTGGCCTGAGACAACTGCTCAGCCATCCAACTCGGCAGCTCGATACTAGGTGTTGCGGTCATCGTCGTGCTCCTTGTCGAAGATCTGTGAGAGGACTTCAAACAAGATCACGCGATGGCCGCTTCACATCACGACGCCACGCTCATCGACAACTAACTCGCACACCACATGCCTGGACGCAACTTGGTCAGGCGACGGGATGTTGAAGGGAAGGGACGGGGTAGGGGCGACGATCGCCCGACTGGTGAGATTCTTCAACAGTTGGCTGCCCGACTTCGAGAGAATCAGGTTTCGGCCCGCCAGTGGAGTGGGCTGGAGTGACGGTTGTACCGGTTGTTCGGATACGCGGAGGCGGAGGTCTTGGCGGCGCCAAGAGCCGGGAACCCCATCAGACCAACGGAGGGATTCGGTCTCACCAGTCACCCCGCAGGGCGTGGATGGTGACAGAGTCGGGCAAGGTGCAGTGGCAGCCTGCCATAGACGTGTCCCGGATTGCCATCTTCGGTCGGTGGCAGCGACCCTAGCGGTGCTGGCCGTCCTGCTGACTCGACGGCATCAGATGCGGGTCGCCCCCAGGCTTGAGTAAGGACTCGGGCGCATTAGTCACCCGCTACAGAGTCAGTGCCTGGAGCGGGGGTGTGTGTCGAGGCTGTCACGCATCTCGTGATCCACGCACGTTGAGCTGATTGATTGACGCAGGTGCCCGTTGACACCGACCGAGGGTGGCGTAGATCACATCAACAACTCTGCGGTGGGCAGGCGAGATCGGCGATGCTGACCGGGACATACCGGGTAAATATTCGCTGCAGCCTGTCGGGGCGAGCTTGGGTTCGGGGTTGAAGGTGTCGTTCTTGGTCGGTCTGGTCCTGTTCGTCGGGGTGTGCGGCTTTCTCGACGCGCGCTTGCCGTGGACCTCCCGCAATCGGCGGAGCAGCCGGTGATCACCGGCCATTTCGGTCTGGCTGCCGGCGCCCAGGCCGCCGAGCCACGAGCGCCGCTGTGGAGCCTGATGCTGGCCACGATGTGGCTGGACGTGATCTTCCTGCCGCTGTTTCTCACCGGCGTAGAAACGATCGACTCTGCGCCTCTCGGCGTGCTGGGGTTGGTTGCTGGCCGCGTTGATCCAGCGGCTGCACGATGCTGCGCGGAGCCGGCGGGCTTTCTGCTACATGATCGGCGCCTCAGAATCTAACGCCGAGGGCCTCGCCCGCTCAACTACTGCAACGGTGCGCTCCGCCCGGTAGTCCGCGTGTAGGTCAACCGGCCCTCGGATAGGCCATCGCCAGGTCCGCTGATGTCAAGAGATCGCGCAAACCGAACACATCCAGCCTCCCAAGGGGGAAAGATTCATGACCATGTCGCAACCGCACCCAACCCAGCCATTGCCGCCGCAGCCGCCAGCGCCGGCGAAGAAGAAGCGCGGGCCGCTGTTTTGGATCTTGCTGGTCGTCGGCGGACTGGTGGTCCTGATCGTCTTGGGTAGCTGCGTGGCCTTACTCGGCGGCAGCAAGCTCCACAACCGAAGGCGCCCCAGCCACGACAGCCCCCGCAGATCAGCCAGCGTCTGACAAGCCAGCCCCCGAGGAGTCGGCCAAGCCGAAGGAAGCCAAGATCGGCGAACAGGTCAAGGACGGGGAGCTGCGTTTCGTTGTCAGCGGTGTGAAGTGTGGGGCGACCCGGGTCGGCGACCAGTACTTCGGCGCCAAGGCGCAGGGCCAGTTCTGCATGGTCAAGATGAAGGTGAAGAACATCAGCGATGCGCCGACCACGTTCGACGGTGACAACCAGACCTTGATCAACAAGAAGGGTCAGGAGTTTTCCGCCGACGCTGGGGCCGCGGTCTATGCCAACGACGAGAATCAAAACGTTTCTGGAGGAGATCAACCCCGGTAATCAGGTCAAGGGGACGCTCGTGTTCGACATCCCGAAGAAGAGCAAGCCCGACAAGCTGCTGCTAAAGGCTGGTGTGCTTGGGTTCTCCGAGGGCGTGATCGTTGACGTGAGCTGATCCAGCTCGACCCCAGCCGGGGCTCGTCCATTGTGGGCGGGTCCCGGTTTGCGTTTCACGATCATCGTTAGATCCGTAGGACGTCCTGCGGATCTATGAGACGTTCCACAGGCTGCTACTGATCCCGCAGCTCGACCCGACCAGGGCCGCTTCCGCCGCGCGAGGGCCGGCCCCGGTTTCTTGTTTTGAAGGGTTTAGCGCGGCCGCCGCTGTTCGGGTCGGTCTCCCATGCGCGGCCGGCGTTATCGACTACCACCACGGATTCGATCTCGCACCGTACGCCCTGGATAAAGTCGAGCTGCACTGCGCCCTCGGGTGCTGTGTGGGCCAGGTTGGCCTCATAGGGGTGCTGTTGTTGTCCCAAGTCTGCTGGGGTCGAATTTGGAAGTCCTGAAGGTAGTTGGGACCCGCGGTCGCGCCGTCAACTGTCTCCCAGGCTCCGTCGTCGGTTGGCACCAGCCACCTGGTGTGGATGGTGTATTTGAGCTGCTTCACCTTCACGGGCAGCTCGCTGCCGTTCCGCACGTGGACCTGGATTGTCGCCTTCTCAACCCGTTCGCCAAAAGGTGGCCGGCGGTCGTAGGTCGGCTCCGCCCACGCGCCTACCAGGTCGACCTGCGCCCGCTCGGCGTTTCTGTGGTCTCGGCGAAGGAGGAGCAGGGCGATCACGAGCGCGCCGGCGGTGCCCAGGGCACCTACCGATTCCGCGGCGGCGGTCACCCAGTCCGCAAGGTTGGCCGATTGTGGCACAGCAGGCAGCACGCCGGGACGCTACCACCAGGCAGCGGCTCAGACAGTGCCCGGCCGGCGAACGGATTCGGCTTCCGTGCGCCCGCCACCTACCCGCGTGCCGATCCAGGTCTGGGGGCTCTCTGCACGCCCGCAAGCTGGCTGGTCTAGGCCATGAATGAGCCCAATTTCGGAGCTGTCACGGTCTGTACACGGCCTGGCAGCATCCTTGTCTTGATCGATCACGACAACTCGCCAGTGTTTCCCCTGGTCAGCGCCGCTTTTCGGCTGGCGCCCCCGGCGAGATTCGAACTCGCGCTCCCGCCTCCGGAGAGCCAACGGACGATGATTTGGCATGATTGGAATTCGACGAAACCGCAGGTGAGCCCCGATTTTGATGCGTTGGTGTTGTTGGCCGTATTGGGCCGTTTTCGGTTCTGGTGTTGCCAATCTGTTGCCAAAGCGCCATCTGGAGCTGGTGGACCGATCATCTGCGGTTGAGCGATCCATAGCAGGGCATGCTATAGTTTGTGTGTCTCCAGCCGTGGTGGTCTGCTCCGTGAGGTGATGCTGGAAACGAGCACCACTCAGTCTGAGTTGTCCCGTGTCAGCGGTGTGCATCAGCCCAGCATCAGTCAGTTCCTTTCCGGAAAGGTCGAGTTGAGCGATGAGCAACTCGATCGGCTCCTGTCGTGCATGGGTTATCGACTTGAGGTGGTCCGACGCCCCGTCGTGCCCGAGCTGACCCGCTCTGAACGACGGTCGTGGCGACTGCACCGCCAGCTCTCAACCCATCTGACGCGAACGAGCCTGGAGCAGTGGCTCCCGACCATCCAGCGCAACTGGGAGCGGCTCCGCAACGGCGTCAGCGGCGAGCCGCATATGCGCAATCTCGACCGGTGGAGGT
>Ga0307406_10001105_pt1 | contig 15035 bp, 9 predicted proteins | sample 322Cmetagenome_3_FD_203706 | JGI IMG/M metagenome (GOLD analysis project Ga0307406, IMG submission 203706) | Maize rhizosphere microbial communities from greenhouse at UC Davis, California, United States - 322HYB-C-2 | ecosystem: Host-associated > Plants > Roots > Rhizosphere > Soil | place... | reverse complement strand
GGCGCCGCACAGGACGTGCGGCGTTTTTCGATAGGACAAGGATGTCCTATCGAAAAATCCCTGCGCAGGCTGCGCGCTCGCAGGGGAGCTTCGTCAAGGAAGGCCTTTTCTTTGGTTAGCTTTCTTTTGGGCCAGCAAAAGAAAGTAACCCGGCCGCGTCAGCGGACGGAAGCTGTAGACCTTGTTCTTGCTTCACCGCTCTGCGGCAAGAGGCGCAAAGACGTGTTACGACGCGGTCGCGACAGTTCGCGGCTTCGATCGATGACTACGGCGACACGCCTCTGCTCATCCCTTGGTCGCGGCTTACGCCGCTCCTACAGGAGAGGGGGGGCGCCGGTGACGAAGTGAGGTTGAGGCACCGCGGTCGCGGCTCGCGCCGCTCCTACCCAAGAGCAGCGACCTCGCCATGACTAGGAGCGACGCGAGCCGCGACCGTGATCCACCCGTCTCCTCGCACCCGCATTACCCGCGCGTCCGAAACGCCGGCACCATGACTTCCCTACCGCGCGCCCCGCTACGCCGCGCACTAGACTGCAGCCATCCCCGCCACCGCCAGGACCGCCGCATGTCATCCGTGACCTCACCCAAACAGATCGCCGCGTCGCTCACCGAATTCTGGTCGCCGCGCGTGGTCGCCGAAGTCGACGACGCCTACATCAAGGTCGCTCGCGTGCAAGGGCAACTGGCCTGGCACAGCCACGCCGACGAGGACGAGCTGTTCCTCGTGCTCAAGGGCCGGCTGGTGATCGAGATGGAAGACCGCAAGGTCGAACTCGGCGAGGGCGAGATGTTCGTCGTGCCCAAGGGCGTGCGCCACAACCCGATCGCCGACGAGGAATGCCACCTGATGCTGATCGAGCGCAAGACCACCCTGCACACCGGCGACGTGGTCACCGACAAGACCCGTTCGCTCGACGAGCAACTGCGCCCCTTGGGCTGAGACGGCGTAACCGAACCATCCACGACACGACCTGCAAGCGCGATGACTTGGCAGCCGCCGCGTCGTCGATGGACGCACCACGCTCGATCGCGGTTGCCGCTACCGATGCTCACGGCCGGTCGGGCCGGACGATTCGGCGTCGACGCCGAAGACCCGACGCCATAAAAGAAAAGAGCGCGTCCCGTGGAACGCGCTCTTTGGTGCGGAGATGGCCTGTCCTCTGCATGGCGCTATCCGGCGCCCTCCCCCCGAACCGACCTCTTGTCTTTCCGAAGTCCTTATCGGCGTGCGGCCATATTCCAAAGTCCACGCTACGGTTGCTAGGGAGCGCGACCGGAAATTACGCTACTTTTGGTAGCGCCAATGATTGCTTATAGGCCTAAGTCATTGTAATAAATAGGCCTGCTGATACAGCACGACAGCGTAAACGCACGGGCTGATGCGACTATCGATCACCTGGTGACTATCGGTAGCTGAACGTGTGATATCGGCCACTAACCTGCCAGGAACTGTCATATGACGCCGCAACAGCGCATCCGCCTCGCCCGCCGTCACGCCGGACTCTCGCAAGCCGCGCTCGGGGCCGCGGTCGGGGTGCAACGCAGCGCGGTCGGTCATTGGGAGTCGGCGCAGAGCAAATTCCCGAGCGTCGCCCACCTGCGCGAACTGGCCCTGGTCACCGGGGTGCAATTCGAATGGCTGGCGACCGGGCGCGGCAAGATGAGCCTGTCGTTGGACACGGCGATGGACTCGGTCGCCGCGGCCGAGGCCTTGCTGATCGACGACCCGCTGGAACTGCGCCTGATCCTGGCCTTCCGCGAAGCGCCCACGCGCGCCAAGGCACCGCTGGTCGAAGTCGTCGAACAGATGGCCGAACTGCGCACCGGCCGCCCGGCGCGCTCGGTCGCCGGCGGCGGCAAGCGCACGACGACCTGAGAAGCCCGTCGCAAGTTCGGGCGCGAACCGTGACGCAGGGCAGCGGGCGATGTCATAAACCCCGACTAGACTCGACCGTATGCGCCCGGGGAGGGTGCATCGACCGCGTCGTTCCGCACGCACGCGTCGTCAATACATAAGGAGCCGTTCGATGCCGATGTCCGTTCGTGGCCGATCCACCGCCCTGCACTGTTCACACCCCGCACGCCCCCGCCCCGCCCTGCCGCGCCAAGCCGCGCGCCTGGCCCTGGCGATCTGCGCCCTGTTGCCGTCGCTGGCCTCGGCCGCCGTCTTCATCAACGAATTCCATTACGACGATGCGACCTCCGCCGGCGACGTCGGCGAGCGCATCGAGATCGTCGCGACCGCCGGCGAAACGCTGAGCAACTACCGCGTCTATCTGTACAACGGCAGCTCGCCCTCGTCGGCGGTGACCTACGACAACGACCTGGTGCCGGCCGGCAGCGTCGTCACCTGCGGCGGCAGCGTGCGCATCGCGACGCTGAGCTATCCCACCAACGGCATCCAGAACGGTTCCAACGACGGCTTCGCGCTGGTCGACGGCAGCGGCAACGTGGTCCAGTTCCTGAGCTACGAAGGCCAGATCACCGCCAGCGGCGGTCCCGCCTCGGGCCGCACCAGCACCAACCTGCCGGTGTCGGAATCCGGCTCGACCGCGGCCGGCACCTCGCTGCAGTTGTCGGGCAGCGGCAGCGCCTATTCGCAGTTCGCCTGGCAGAACTCGGCGACCCAGACCTTCGGCGCCTGCAACAACGGCCAGAGCTTCACCACCTCGACGCCGAACACGCCGCCGAGCGTGACCTCGACCACGCCGGGCAACGGTGCGAGCAACTTCCCGGCCGCCGGCGACCTGGTCGCGAACTTCAGCGAAGCGGTGACCCTGGCCAGCGGCGCGTTGACCTTGCAGTGCGCGACCTCGGGTACGGTCGCGCTGACCTATCCGTCCAGCGGCACCGCCATCACCGCCTCCACCGGCACCGCCCTGCATGCCGGCGAAAGCTGCACCTTCACGGTCGTGGCCAGCCAGGTCAGCGACGCCGGCGGCGCGCATCCGGCGGCCAACACGGTCGCCAACTTCACCGTCGCCAGCGGCGGCGGTGGCGGCACCGGCTACTACTCGCACGTCAACACCAGCAGCGCCAGCCAGTTGCGTTGCTCGCTGCACGAAACCATCAAGGGCCACACGGTCTATCCGTACAGCGGCGGCACCACCAACACCTGGACGATCCTGGAGATCGCCGACGAAGACCCGAACAACGCCGGTCGCATCCTCGACGCCTACAAGAACCGCAGCTTCGTCAAGGTCACCGACCGCGCGGGCAGCGGCAGCGGCGTGAAATACAACCGCGAACACACCTGGCCGAACTCGCTCGGCTTCGGCTCGACCACCGGCAACCTCGGCCTGCCGTACGCGCCCTACACCGACACCCACATGCTGTACCTCACCGATGCCGGCTATAACGCCGACCGCGGCAACAAGCCCTTCGCCGACTGCTCGCTGTCGAGCGGCTGCGGCGAGCGCGTCACCGAGGTCAACAACGGCAACGGCGGCGGCAGCGGCGTGTACCCGGGCAACTCGAACTGGTTCAAGACGCCCGACGGCAACGCCGGTTCGTTCCAGGTCTGGGGCAAGCGCAAGGGCGACATGGCGCGCGCGGTGCTGTACATGGCGATCCGCTACGAAGGCGGCACCGATCCGAACAACGGCCAGAGCGAACCGGATCTGGAACTGACCGACGACCGCAGCAAGATCGTCATCACCTCGTCCTCGCCGGCCTACATGGGCTTGTTGACCACGCTGCTGTCCTGGCACCAGGCCGACCCGCCGGATGCCGCCGAACAGGCGCGCAACGAAGTGATCTTCAGCTTCCAGGGCAACCGCAACCCCTTCATCGATCATCCGGAGTGGGCCACCGCCTCGCTGTTCAATTCGGCCAAGCCGGCGAGCTGCCAGCTGATTCCCTGATCGGCAAGTAACGCGCAAGAACGAACGCCCGCGGATGCGGGCGTTCGTTTTTTGGGGCACGAGAACCGCGCAGCCTGGGCAGCGCGCTTGCTTGCATTGCCCCGTATTGATTGATCGTATGGCCGTATGGGTCGTAACCCATCTGGCGGTATCCCCGCGCAGGGGATACCGCCGCATCGTCCTAGAGACCTCAAGCGTCCTCGCATGAAAGTCCGGTGGGCGCGGAGCGCCCTGGCCGGGTCGTAGCGACCTGGCGATAACCTCCGGATAAAGACCCGGCCATAGCTTCTGCACTCAATCGAACACCACCACCGGCTTGCCCATCTCGCGCGCGCCGGCCATCGAAGCGATCGCCGCGGCGCCGTCGTCGAAGCCATAACGCGCGCCGACCACCGGCTCGATGCGATGCCGCTCCACATCGGCCAGAAAGGCCTCGAAATCGCGAAGGCTGCCGACGCTGATGCCGTGGATGTTGAGCTGGCGCGCCATGATCGGCCCGATCAGATTGCCGTCGACCTGCATGCCGTGCAGGAAGCCGATCACCGCGATATGGGCGTTGTCGGCGGCTGCCTGCAACAGCTCGAGGAACTGCGGGCCGCCGACCACGTCGACGATGCCGTCGACGCCGCGGCCGTCGGTGAGTTCGCGTACCGCCGCGGCCAGATCCGGGCGCTGCCGATAATCGATGACCGCGCGCGCACCGAGCGCACGCAAGCGTTCGGCCTTGCCGGCATCGCCGGTGGTCGCGATCACGTCGATGCCGCGCGCGACCGCGAGCTGCAAGGCCATCAAGGACACGCTGCCGGTGCCTTGCACGAGTACGTTGGCGCCGGGCTGCAGGTTCATGCGCTGTAGCGCGCTCCAGGCGGTGAGGCCGGACACCGGCAAGGTCGAGGCCGCTTCGTCGCTGAGGAATTCCGGCGCGGGCAGGATCGCGCCGGCGGGCAATACGATCTGGCGCGCGAGCCAGCCATCGAGCGGGCCGCCGAGTTTGCCGAGGTGGTTCGCCGACTTGAACGGCCCGTCGATCCAGCCGGTGGTGTAGTGGCCGAGCACGCGATCGCCGGGCGCATAGCCCTCGACGCCGTCGCCGACCGCCTCGATGCGGCCGACCCCGTCGGACAGCGGTATGAACGGCCGCGGCAGTTCCGGCTGATAGCGCCCGGTGGCGAGGGCGTAATCGCGGTAATTCACCGAGGCCGCGGCGACGCGGATCCGGACTTGGCCGGGGCCGGGCTGGGCTTCGGGCAGGTCGATGCGGCGCAGGCTGTCGAGGCTGTGGCCCTGGAGTTGGTAGGCATCCATCGTGGTTCTCCGTTGCCGGTCCGCGGACCGGCCGGGTGGGGGGATGCCCAGACTATTGTTGAGCTGGTTGCTGATATAGGATCTCGATGACAACTCATCATTGAGGATGTCTCAACAATGATCGGCGGGCTCTATTCCGAACTCGAGGCCTTCGAGGCCATCCTCCAGCACGGCAGCTTCACCGCCGCGGCGAAGCAACTGCAGGTCACCCCGGGCGCGATCACCCGCCGCCTCAACACCTTGGAGGCCCGGCTCGGCGCCAAGCTGCTCAACCGTTCGACCCGGCGGCTGAGCCTGACCGAGTCCGGACGCCACTACTACGCCGAAGTCGCGCCGGCGCTGGCGCAGATCCTCGCCGCCGGCGAACGCGTGCACGACCTGTCGGCGCAGCCGCGCGGCGAGCTGCGGGTGTCGGTGCCGATGAATTTCGGCCGTCTGTACGTGATGCCGCACGTCGAGACCTTCCTGCAGCGCTGGCCCGGCATCGACCTGGACCTGCAATTCGACGACCGCTTCGTCGACCTGATCGGCGCCGGTTTCGACGCCGCGATCCGCATCGGCGCGCTCAGCGATTCGCGCCTGGTCGCGCGCCGCATCGCGCAGACGCGACGGATCCTGGTGGCCTCGCCCGACTACCTCGCACGGCGCGGCGCACCGCGTACGCCGGCCGAGCTGATCGAGCACGACTGCCTGCACTACACCTTGTTCCGCGACACCCCGACCTGGGAATTCCACCGCGACCGCGAACCGCTGCGCGTACCGGTGCGAGGGCGCTTGAAGGCGAACTACGGCCTGCCGCTGGTCGATGCCGCCGTGCACGGCCGCGGCATCCTGCAGACCGCGACCTTCGCCGTCGCCGAGGAGTTGGCGAGCGGACGGCTGGTCGAAGTGATGCCGGACTGGAGTCTGTTGCCGATCGGTATCTACGCGGTGTACCCGAGCCGCGACTACCGGCCACGCAAGGTCGAGGCCTTCATCGATTTCGTCGAAGCGACGATCGGCGAGCCGGCGCTGTGGGATCGGGTGATCGCCGGGCGCGAATGACGGGCGAACGGCGCCGGGTCGTTTCGGGCAGAGCAAATCCCCCGCGCTGCGGTTCTGCACCGGCATCGGACCAGCGCGGGGCACTCCCCCCCCTTTGCCAAAGGGGCGATGGTCGATCGCGCTTCTGCGGGTGTCGCCGGTCGGCTCCAACTCGCCGCTAAAACACGAGCGAGCGCAGGAGCACGAGACCTCCGGCCACCAAGCTGAGCGCAACCGGTTGAACCCGCCCCCCCTTTGTTGCAACCTCGCCAAAGGTCATAAGCCAAACCCGCCTCCTGGCGTGGCCGCTCCAGCCACCGCCATGAAGATGCCGGCCGTGCTCGGGCCCAAGGATCGAAAGAACGCGTCAGACCCAAAGTGCTCCGTCGCCGATCCGGTGGACGGCACCGACACCGCAGTCAACGGGGGCCGATCTGTGCGACGCATCCTGAAGTACCTGGGCATCACCTTACTTGCCGCCTTGGCGGTATCGCTGGTACTGGGCCTTTGGCCCTTCATCGACCGGGATGCACCCGCTACCCATCCCCTCCCCCTCGCGCAAGCTCCGCTGCCTCCGGAGCAAGCGAAGAAGCTCACGAACTACATAACGACCGAGGCGGACGGCATCGATGCTTTCGTCGTGCTGCGCGGCGAAACGGTGCTGATGGAGTACGGGGAGGTCGGCACGCCCATGAACCTGGCGTCCGCGCGCAAGAGCATCCTCAGCCTGCTGTTCGGTGTGGCGGTCGACCGCGGGTTGATCGATGTGAACGAGAAGCTCGGAGCGCTAGGCATCGACGAGAGCCGCACGCCCCTCACGCAGACGGAGAAGCAAGCCACCATCGAGCACCTCCTTCAAGCCAGGTCGGGCATCTACCTGCCCTCTGGCGCGGAGACGGTAGAAAACAAAGAAGGCCGCCCGCAGCGCGGCCAGTTCGCGCCGGGCGCGAACTACTTCTACAACAACTGGGACTTCAACGTTCTGGGCGCCATCTTCGAACGCAAGACGGGGCTGTCCATTGGCGAGGCCATCGATACCTGGCTGGCCACACCGCTGGGCATGCAGGACTTCAACCGCGAGCACGTGATCTACGACAATCGCGGCTCCGACTCCGATTACAGAACCTATCGCATCCACATGAGCGCGCGCGACCTTGCGCGGCTTGGGGCGCTGGTAGCGCAAGAGGGCCTGTGGAACGGGAAGCGGGTCGTCTCAGCCGAGTGGATAGCCAGGAGCACCACGTCGTATTCCGCCACGCAGAACCCGTTCTACGACGGGTTCGGCTACTCCTGGTGGTTGAACTCCGAGCTCAACGCCGTGCAGGCCGACGGCTGGGGCGGCCAGTACCTGCTGGTGGATCCGGCGCGGGAACTGACGCTGGTGGCGCGGCGGGATACGGGGAACTCGATTCTGGGCTACCTGATCTTCAGCCAGTTCCAGAAGCAGGGGCATCCTTCGGACATACAGAAGTTGTACAAGCTTGTGCGGGATGTGCCGGCGATGAGCGGCGTGCGCTAGGTCGAGCCTGCGGAGAAGAACGGGGATCGGGCGGCACGCAACGGCGGGCCCCTATCGAGTAGCCGCTCGACGGGCCGTTGCCATTCGAGCGCGCGGCCGTCCGTCTCAAGGAAGAAGCCGTTGCGCTGACCGGTTGAACCCGCTCTGCCTTCCAGTCCGGAACCAACCGCCCCTGCCCCACTCCAAGCCCCGTCCCTCATTCCGCTTTCGCGTGGCTTGCTGAAAGCTTGCTCATCGCCCCCACGGCCCGCCGATGACTCCGCCGACTCCCGCCGCAACGACCTCCAGTTCCTGGCGCCGCGCACTGTCGATGCTGGCCAGCCTGGCGATCCTCGCCTTGGCGCTGCATGCGCTCGCCGGCGAGTTCAGCGAGCAGGGCTATCGTTCGATCCGGCATGCGTTCGCGCAATTGGAAGATAGGCGCATCGTCCTGGCCTTTCTGCTTGGTCTGGCCAGCTACGCCTGCCTGGTCGGTTTCGACGCCATCGGCCTGCGCCGCAATGCGAGCAAGGTCAAGCCGCTGCGCTTGGTCGTCACCGCCTTCCTCGCCAATGCGGTCGGGCACACGCTCGGTTTCGCGGCACTCACCGGCGGCGCGGTGCGCTTGCGCGGTTACGGCGCTGCGGGTCTGTCGCTCGCCGACATCGGCCAAGTCGTGTTGATGAGCACGCTCGGCTTCGTGTTCGGCGCCTGGGTGTTGCTGGCCTGCGCGCTGTTGTTCGAGCCGGCCCCGGCGGCGTTATTGCTGCCGCTCGGCGAAGGCGCGATTCGCGCCATCGGCGCGGCAATCGCGCTCGCCTTCGTCGGCCTGTGGTTCGCGGTCGGGCACGACGGCCGCACCCTGCGCTGGCGCGGCCATGCCTTGTGGTTGCCCGATCGCCGCACCGTGCTCGAAGTGACCGCCTTGAGCGTGGTCGAACTGGCCCTGGCCGGCAGCGCGCTGTATGTCCTGCTCGCACCGATCGCCGGTACCGACTTCATCGGTTTCGTCGGCCTGTACCTGGTCGCGGTGGTCGCCGGCCTGCTGTCGAGCGTGCCCGCCGGCATCGGCGTGTTCGAGTGGAGCCTGCTCAAGCTGCTGCCGGGCGTGGCCCCGGCCAGCCTGCTGGCGGCGGCGCTGGCCTATCGCATCACCTACTACGCCTTGCCGCTGGCCTTGGCGACGCTGGTCGGCATGATCGGCGCCGTGCGCGGACCGGTGGCGGCGCGCGCCGGCGCCCTGCGCACCGCCTGGCTCGCGATCCGGCCGTGGCTGCCGCATGTGATCGCGCTCGCCGCGTTCGTGCTCGGCGCCGCCCTGATCCTCGACGGCACCTTGCCGAAACCGCGCCATCGCCTGGTCGGTGCGCCGCTGCCCTTGATCGAGACCTCGCAATTGCTCGCCAGCCTCGGCGGGGTCGGCCTGTTGCTGATCGGCCAGGGCCTGCAGCGCCGCAGCCATGCCGCGTGGGCGCTGGCGCTGGCCGTGTGCATCGTGCTGCCCTTGCCGACCTGGTTGCGCGGCGGCCACCTCAGCCTGGCGCTGGCGCCGCCGTTGGTGGCGGTCGCCTTGTGGGCGGCGCGGCGCGAGTTCTATCGCGAAGGCGCCCTGCTCGACGAAGCCTGGTCGTGGCGCTGGCTGCGCAATCTCGGCCTGGTGCTGATCGCCGCGGTCTGGCTGCTGTTCTTCGCCTACAGCCATGTCGAATACCGCAACGAGCTGTGGTGGGAATTCCTGGTGTCGAGCAACGCGCCGCGCGCCCTGCGCGCGATGCTGCTGGTCAGCGTCACCGTGATCGCCTTCGGCCTGGCGCGCTTGCTGCATGCGGCGCGCGCGCCGCTGCCGGCGGCGAGCGATGCCGAGCTCGCGGCGATCCGGCCGGTCCTCGCCCAGGCCGACGACAGTCAGGCGCATCTGGCCTTGACCGGCGACAAAGCGCTGCTGCTCGATCCGCAACAACGCGGCTTCGCGATGATGCAGCGCTACGGCGGCTCGCTGATCGCGATGGGCGACCCGGTCGGGCCGCCCGAGGTCGCCCGCGCGCTGATCTGGCGTTTTCGCGAGGAAGCCGACCGGCTCGGCATGCGGCCGGTGTTCTACCAGGTCGGCGAGCAGTATTGGCAAACCTACCTCGACCTCGGCCTGACCCTCGTCAAGCTCGGCGAAGAAGCGCTGGTGCCGCTGACCGATTTCAGCCTGCAGGGCTCGACCCGCGCCGAATTGCGCCAGGCCTGGAACCGCGGCAAGCGCGCCGGGCTGAGTTTCCGCATCGCCCCGGCCGACGAGGTCGAAGCCTTGCTGCCGGTGCTCGCGGAAATTTCCGAGGATTGGCTGGAACACAAATCCGGCGAAGAGAAAGGCTTCTCGCTCGGCCACTTCGACGCCGATTATCTCGAGCGTTTGCCGGTCGCCCTGGTCGAACGCGAGGGCCGTATCGTCGCCTTCGCCAATCTGTGGAACGCCACCAACGGCCGCGAGCTGTCGGTCGACCTGATGCGTCACAGCGAGACCGCGCCGAAGGGCACGATGGATTTCTTGTTCGCCGAGTTGCTGGGTTGGGGCCGCGAACACGGCTACGAACGTTTCTCGCTCGGCATGGCGCCCTTGTCGGGCTTGTCTCAGCATCGCCTCGCCGGGCGCTGGAACCGCTTCGCCAACCTGGTCGCGCGCCATGGCGAACGTTTCTACGGTTTCGTCGGCCTGCGCCGCTTCAAGGCCAAGTACGACCCGGTCTGGCGCACGCGCTACCTCGCCGCGCCGGGCGGCATGCATCTGCCGGCGGCATTGATCGACGTCACCCGCTTGATCTCGCTCGACCCGCGCCGGCACGACGACGGCGAGCCGCGCATCGCGCGTTTCCCGACCCGCGCGCCCGAGGCTCAGGAACCCGGCGCGATACCGGCCGCCGACAGCACGCGCGCGGCGACACCGTCGTAATCGCCGTCGAGGTGGTGGTCGCCCGGCAGTTTCTCGGTCCGTGCGGCGGAGGCCGGCAACTTCGGACACAGCGCATCGCCGTCGTCGGCGCCGTACAGACATAGCGTGCGCGCGGCCGGCATGCGCGCGATCTCGGGCGCGATCGGCAGGCCGCGGTCGCTGCTGCCGATCCAGTTGCTGAGATGGAACTCGTACTCGGCTTTTTCGCCGACCGAAATCAACGCGGTCAGCGCGATCGCCTCGCGGCTCGGCGACGGCAAGCGGTTGTACGCCGCCGGCAACACGTCGGCGCCCTGCGAGAAACCGATCAACAACACGCGCGGGCGCCGCCACTGAGCGCGGTAGTAGCGGACGATGCGATCGAGGTCGGCGGCGAAGCCCTGCGGCGTGCGCGGACTCCAGAAGTAGCGCAGCGAGTCGATGCCGACCACCGGCACGCCGGCTTTCGCCAAGCGGTCGGCCACGCTCTGGTCGAAGCCGGCCCAACCGCCGTCGCCGGACACGAAGATCGCAAAACTGTCGCGGTGGCCGCCGCTGCTTGCAGCGACTTCGGTCAGCGGCAAGCCTTTCAGATCGGCCGGCGGCAACGGCGCGCTGACATGGCCTTGCGCGCCGAGGCCGATCAAGGCCGCGCGCAGACCCGGCGTAGCATCGCCGCGCGCATCGCGGGCGAAACGGCGCGCCTGCGGGATGGCGGCGACGAAGGCATCGCTCGCCGCCTTCGGGCACTGCGCCTCATGGCGCCGCGTGTCCGCAGCGACGACCAGCCAGGGCAACGACAACGGCGAAGGCTGCAACTGCGCCGAACCTGCGCCGCGAGCCGGCACCAGCTTCAAGGCGCCGGACGGACATATTGCGCGCGGCAGGGCCAGACGCGGGCAGAAATCGACCGCCACCGCACCGGCGAACAGCGTGCCGCCGCCCTGCGCGGCGATCGCATACGCCAACGCCGCCCCTTCGCCGTCGCCGAGCAACAAAGGCAGGCGGTAGGTCGGCAAGCGGTAGTAGGCCTGCACGAAACGCGAGAAGTTCTCGACGTCGCCGGAGGAGAACGCGCAGGCGCCGCCATCCTTGCGCAGGTCGCGTTCGAGCGCGGCGACGTCGACGATCGCGACCACCGCGCCATCGGCGACCAAGGCGTCGATGCGCGCCTTGCGCTGCGCCGCGTCGAGACCGTCGGCGAACCACAGCACGAAGCGACGCGCCTCGCCGGAGGGCAGACGCACCGGGATGTTGTGGAAGCGGCCGTGGGAGACGCTGCGCGCGAGCACAGGCGCGGCTGCGGTTGCCGTTTGCGCCGCCACCGCCGCGCTGTACGGCGCGGCGATCAGCAGCAGGGGCAAGGCCCATCGGGCAGGAATCGTCATGGGCACGTGCTGCATCTCCTGGATGCAGGGCTTATACCATCGGGGTTGGCCGGGGTTGGCCCCGAAGCAAATCCCCCCTGCCCCCTTTTTCTAAGGGGGGAAACGCGCAGCGCCGGAGTTTTGCAACGCGCAGCGACGGGGTTGGGTGACGCCGGCGGAGTTCCAGGCCTGTCGGGCACCGCTCCGGCCCGGCCCGGCTTCGATCCTGCACCATCCGACCGGATCGGGTTAGGCCGGTCCCGGCGGCGGCCTTACACTTGGCCGGATGTCCCTCTCCGACTCCACCCCGCTGCCGAGGCTGGTGCTCAGCACCTGCCCCGACGAGGCCACGGCCGACGCCATCGCATTGGCCCTGGTCGAGGAACGACTCGCCGCCTGCGTGAGCCGTTGGCCGGGCGTGCGCTCGACCTATCGCTGGCAAGGCCGCATCGAACACGCGACCGAGGTCCAGTTGCTGATCAAGACCACCCCCGCCCTGGCCTCGGCCGTGCTCCAGCGGATCGCCGAGCTGCATCCGTATGAACTGCCGGAGGCATTGGTGGTCGAAGTCCGCGACGGCCTCGACCCGTACCTGCACTGGGTGGCCGAACAGACCCGAGACCGATGACTGACGACCTGCTTTCCGGTCGGCGCCCGCGCGCCGGCGCCGCCCTCGCTTTCGCCCTCGCCTGCCTGGCCGCGCTGTTCGCCGCGCCGGCGCTCGCGGTCGACGAAAAAGACCTGCTGCCGGTCGACGAGGCCTTCGTGCTCGCGGCCGAGGCCGGCGCCGCGGATCGCATCGCGGTGTCGTGGAAGGTCGCGCCGGGTTACTACCTCTACAAGCACCGCATCTCGGTCAAGAGCGACGCCGGCTTCGCCGCGCAGGCGCTGCAGTTGCCGAAGGGCAAGGCCTACAAGGACGAGTTCTTCGGCGACGTCGAGACCTACCGCGACCGCCTCGTCGCCACCCTGCCCGGCCAGGCCAAGGCCGGCAGCGCCAAGCTCACCATCAAGTACCAGGGCTGCGCCGACGCCGGCATCTGCTATCCGCCGCAGACCCGCACCGTCAACGTGGCGCTGGCTGCGCCCGCCGCGGCGGCAATGGACCCGGCTCCGGCGGCCGCGCCATTGGTTTCCTTCGGCCCGCGCGGCGGCGCCAATCCGCTGCTCGGCAGCAGCCCGCTCGGCGCGCCCTCGGCCGCCAACACCGGCACCGATGCCTTGCCGTTGCCGCCGGAGCAGGCCTTCGGCTTCGAGGCCATCGTCAGCGACGGCAACACCCTGCTGCTGCGCTTCACCCCGGCGCGCGGCTATTACCTGTATCGCGACAAGACCTCGCTGAAGACCGACCAGGCCGCGATCGCCGCCGGCAAGCCGCAGTGGCCGCGCGGCACCGCGCACCGCGACGAGCACTTCGGCGAGGTCACCGTGTTCTTCGACCAGATCGACGTGCCGCTGCCGCTGCTGCGCAAGCAGGCCGACGCGGCCAAGCTGACCCTGACCGCGAACTTCCAGGGCTGCCAGACCGACGGCATCTGCTATCCGCCGATGACGCGCAAAGTGACCCTGGACTTGCCGCGCGGCACCGTGGCGGCGAGCGCGGTCGCGCCGACGGAGCCGGCCGCCGGCACGACGGCCGCTGCAGCCGCGGCGAGCGCTGTATCGCCTGCGACCGCCGCAGCATCGACGCAAGCGAACGCTGCTGCCGATGCCTCCGCCGTCGGCATGGCCGCGAGCAACGCGACGCCCGCCACCGACGCAGCCAGCCTGGCGCCCGCCAGCGACGCGGCAACGCCCGCGACCGATCCCTCAGACGCGGCCGCGCCGCAGGCCGAGGACAGCCTGCTCGCCGCCTCGCTCAAGGGCGCCAACCGCTACTGGGCACTGCTGACCTTCTTCGGCTTCGGCCTGCTGCTCGCGTTCACGCCCTGCGTGTTGCCGATGGTGCCGATCCTGTCGGGCCTGATCGTCGGCCAGGGCCCTGGCCTGAGCGCGCGCCGCGCGTTCTCGCTGTCGCTGGTCTACGTGCTGGCGAGCGCGGTGGTGTTCACCCTCGCCGGCATCGTCGCCGGACTGGCCGGCGCCAATCTTCAGATCGCCTTCCAGACGCCGTGGGTGATCGTGCTGTTCGCCCTGCTGTTCGTGGTGCTGTCGCTGTCGAGCTTCGGCCTGTACGAACTGCAGTTGCCGCATGCATTGCGCAGCCGCCTCAGCGAGGCCAGCAATCGCCAACGCAGCGGTTCCTGGCTCGGCGTCGCCAGCATGGGCGCGCTGTCGGCCTTGATCGTCGGCCCCTGCGTCGCGCCGCCGCTCGCCGCCGCCGTGCTCTATATCGGCCAGACCCGCGACCCGCTGTTCGGCGGCGCGGCCTTGTTCGCGCTGGCCATGGGCATGGGCGCGCCCTTGATCGTGTTCGGCGTCGCCGCCGGCAAGGGCCTGCCGACCACCGGCCCGTGGATGGTCGCGGTGCAGCGCGCGTTCGGCCTGATCTTCATCGGCATGGCGGTGTGGATGCTCTCGCGCATCCTGCCCGGCCCGGTGACGCTGGCGCTGTGGGGCGCACTGCTGCTCGGCGCCGCGGTGATGGTCGCGCTGTCGGCCGGCGCCAAGACGCTCGGCCAGGGCGTGCGCGTGTTCGCCTGGCTGCTGGCCCTGCTGCTGGGCCTGGCCGGCGCGGCGCAGGTCGTCGGCGCCCTCGCCGGCAGCGACGACCCGCTGCAGCCGCTCGCCGGCCTGCGCGGCGGTCACGCCGCTCAGAGCACCGAGCTGCCGTTCCGCAAGATCAAGTCCGGCGCCGACCTCGACCGCGAGATCGCCGCCGCGCAGGCCTCCGGCCAGCCGCTGATGCTCGACTTCTATGCCGACTGGTGCGTGGCCTGTAAGGAAATGGAGAAGTACACCTTCCCCGAGCCGCAGGTGCACGAGGCGCTGAAGGGCTTCGTCCTGCTCAAGGTCGACGTGACCGCGAACGACGAAATCGACCAGGCGTTGATGAAGCGTCTGGAGATCATCGGCCCGCCGGCCACCCTGTACTTCGTCGCCGGCGCCGAACGCCGCGAACT
>Ga0307406_10001103_pt1 | contig 15060 bp, 13 predicted proteins | sample 322Cmetagenome_3_FD_203706 | JGI IMG/M metagenome (GOLD analysis project Ga0307406, IMG submission 203706) | Maize rhizosphere microbial communities from greenhouse at UC Davis, California, United States - 322HYB-C-2 | ecosystem: Host-associated > Plants > Roots > Rhizosphere > Soil | place... | reverse complement strand
GCCGCCGTCCTAGACTCGCTCGCCGCGACCGGCTAGCGCCAGCTGACGCGATCGTACACGTCGGTCGTTTTCCCCTGTCAAGGGGTGCAGGGCGAGAAACGGACGCGGTCCCTTGCGTGGCCACCCTAAGTCCGTTATTCTCCGAGTCTTGCTCGGAAAACACTTCGTCCGTTCGACTGGAGCGCCCTGTGAAAGTTCGCAGCAGCGTGAAGCCGATCTGTGAGCACTGCAAGGTTGTCAAGCGCAACGGCGTGACTCGCATCATCTGCAAGCGCAACCCCAAGCACAAGCAGCGTCAAGGCTAACTATGGCTCGTATTGCTGGCATCGATCTGCCGCGTGAGAAGAAGGTCGAGATTGGCCTGACGTACATCTACGGCATCGGCCGCTCGGTGGCGCGTCGCATTCTCGGGGCGACCGGGGTGAACCCGGAGCTTCGTATTCGGGACCTCAACGACAGCGACGTCAATCGGCTCCGCCAGGAGATCGAGAAGAACTACCGGGTGGAGGGCGCGCTGCGGACCGAGGTGGCGATGAACATCAAGCGGTTGATGGACATCGGCTCCTACCGGGGCATCCGCCACCGCCGTGGGCTCCCGGTGCGCGGGCAGCGCACGCACACGAATGCCCGCACGAAGAAGGGTCCCCGCCGCGCGATCGCCGGCAAGAAGAAGGTGACCAAGTAGCGCTCTGCGCTGCTTGATCATCCCGAGGCGCGAGACGCCGACGGATCGGAGTACATACAGCACCCACTATGGCTACTGCGAAGAAGTCGAAGCGAGTCGTGGAGGCGGAGGGGATCGCCCACGTCAACGCGACGTTCAACAACACGATGATCACGATCACGGACGCGCGCGGGAACGCGGTGTCCTGGGGGTCGTCGGGCAAGGCGGGCTTCAAGGGCTCCAAGAAGTCCACGCCGTTCGCCGCGACGGTGGCCGCCGAGCAGGCGGCGCGCGAGGCGGTGACGCTCGGCGTGCGCCGGGTACACGTCCGGGTGCAGGGGCCGGGCTCGGGTCGCGAGTCGGCGATCCAGGCGCTCGCCGCCGCCGGGCTCCAGGTGAAGTCCATCAAGGACGTCACGCCGATCCCGCACAACGGCTGCCGGCCGCCGAAGCGGCGGAGGGTCTGACCGATGCGCTACACCGGACCGGTCTGCCGCCAGTGCCGCCGCGAGGGGACGAAGCTCTTCCTCAAGGGCACCAAGTGCTTCACCGAGAAGTGCCCCGTCGAGCGGCGCCCCTATGCGCCCGGCCAGCATGGCCAGAACACGGCGCGTCGCCGCAAGACGTCGGAGTACGCCAAGCAGCTGCGCGAGAAGCAGAAGATCAAGCGCATCTACCAGGTGAGCGAGAAGCAGTTCCGCAACACCTTCGAGCGCGTCTCGACGCTCCCTGGGATCACCGGCCACAACCTGCTGGCCGCTCTCGAGAGCCGGCTCGACAACATCGTCTACCGCATGGGCTTCGCGCCCAGCCGTCGCGCCGCCCGGCAGCTGATCCGCCACCGGCACGTCGAGGTGAACCAGAAGGCGGTGGACATCCCCAGCTTCCTCGTCCAGCCGGGCCAGGAGGTGCGGGTCCGCATGGCGTCGCGCGAGCAGGCGGCGATCATGGCGGCGATGGACCAGGCTTCCCGAGGCGCCCCGCTCTCCTGGATCGCGGTAGATCGCGAGACGTACAGCGGCCGCATGCTCGAGCGCCCCGCGCGCACGAGCATCCCAATCGCGGCCCAGGAGCAGCTGGTCGTCGAGCTGTACAGCAAGTGATGAACGCGCCCTCCGGGGCGCGCTTCATCATCCTGAGGGCGAAGCCCGAAGGATCTGCTCGTGGTCGAGTAGGTCCTTCGCTGCGCTCAGGACGGCCCCTGATGGGGCTGGGTCGGGACCTTCACTCCCGTACGAGCCTGCCGCGCGTGAAGGGCGGGGCAGGGCGTTACCGGACGACCCTCCGGTAAGACCTCGGAAACTCACAGACGGTATCCATGGCACAGGCAATCGATCTCCGCGGACTCGTCCGCCCGCAGCTCGTCGAGGCGACGAAGCGCGAGGACAATCCGAACGTCGCCGAATTCCGCCTCCAGCCGCTCGAGCGGGGCTTCGGCCACACGCTCGGCAACGCGATGCGACGGCTCCTCCTCTCCTCGCTCCGTGGCTCCGCCGTCTGGGGCTTCCGCATCGACGGCGTCGTCCACGAGCACCAGACGATCCCCGGCGTGGTCGAGGACGTCCACCAGATCATCGGCAACCTCAAGACCCTCACCCTGGTGCTCGACGAGGGGGTCGAGGACACGGTGCTCCGCATCTCGAAGCGCGAGGCCGGTCCGGTCAGGGCGGGGGACATCGAGGGCGCCAACGGGGCCCGCGTCGTGGACCCGTCGCAGCACCTCTTCACGCTCCAGGACGACCGCGAGATCAACGTCGAGCTGTACGTCAACAAGGGGCGCGGCTACGTCGAGGCCGACCAGCACGTGGTGGACCGTGGGCTCCCGGTGGACCTCGTCCGCGTGGACGCGATCTACAACCCGGTGCGCCGCGCCAACTTCTCGGTCGCCGAGACGCGCGTCGGCCAGCGCACCGACTACGACCGTCTCACCCTGACGGTCGAGACGAACGGCACGGTCACGCCCGAGGAGGCGGTGAGCTACGCCGCCGCGCTCGCGCAGACGCACTTCCAGTATTTCGCCGGCTTCGGCTCGCACGCCTCGGCGCCGCTCGCCGTCGGCGGCGACGCGACGACCGGCGACTCGGTGCGCCTGGCCGAGCTCAACACCCCGATCGACGACCTCGAGCTGTCGGTGCGGTCGGTCAACTCGCTCAAGAACTCCAACATCCGGTCGCTCGGCGACCTGGTGCGGCAGACGGAGAGCCAGATCCTGCAGGTCAAGAACTTCGGCAAGAAGTCGCTGCAGGAGATCGCTACGCTGCTCGAGAGTCGCAACCTGAACTTCGGCATGCGGTACGAGGAGACGCCGGACGGCGGCGTCCGGATCATCGACCCCGGGACCCCGCCGAGCCGCGCCGCGGCCGCCGCGCCCGACGACGAAGAGGAGTAACCATCAATGCGTCACCGGAAAGCCGGGCGCCAGCTTCGCCGCACGAGCGAGCAGAAGCTCGCCCTCATGCGCAACCTCGCGACCTCGCTCATCGAGAGCGGCGCGATCGAGACGACCGAGGCGAAGGCCAAGGAGCTGCGCCCGTTCGTCGAGAAGCTGATCACGAAGGCGAAGACGGGCACCCTCCACGCCCGCCGTCTCGCCGGCCGCCACGTCCAGAAGCGCGAGGCCGCCGACAAGCTGTTCCAGGAGATCGGGCCGAAGTTCGCGACGCGCCCGGGTGGGTACACGCGCATCCTCAAGACCGGCCACCGCAAGGGTGACGGCGCAGAGATGGCGCGCATCGAACTGATCGAGAGCTGAGCACCGCCATGGCCATCAACCGCAGCCGCTGCTTCGTGTGCGACAAGGGCGTGACCTTCGGGAACAACGTCTCGCACGCCAACAACAAGACGCGCCGCACCTGGAAGCCCAACCTCCAAGTCGCCCGCGTCGTCGTGAAGGGCAAGATCGAGAAGGTGAAGGTCTGCACCCGCTGCCTTGCCGCCGGCAAGATCCAGCGGGCGCCCCGCGGGACGCAGGTCGCGTAGCCGCTCCGCGTCGCCCGGCGGGAGAGAGGGAGCTTCTTCGGAGGCTCCCTTTTCTGTGGTGACGAGGCCGGAGCGGGCGGGCCGGCTGCCGATGGCCCTTGGCAGTAGAAGCGTCCCGAGGCATTCACGGCAAACGGCAAACGGCCCCCTCGATTAGCTTCTCAAGCGACCTCCACCTTCTATCGCTCGCCCGACTCGAGTCTTGCCCACCGCGCTCATCACCGGCATCACCGGACAGGACGGCTCCTACCTCGCCGAGCTGCTGCTCGACAAGGGCTACCGCGTCGTCGGCGTCGTACGCCGGAGCTCGACGACGCCCTACGAGCGGATCAGCCACCTCGTGGACCGCGTCGAGCTCGTCTCGGCCGACCTCCTCGACCAGCACTCGCTCGTCGACGCGCTCCGCGAGTGCCAGCCCGACGAGGTCTACAACCTCGCCGCGCAGAGCTTCGTGCAGACGTCGTGGACGCAGCCCGTGCTCACCGGCGAGTTCACGGCGCTCGGCGTCACGCGCATGCTCGAGGCGCTCCGCAAGGCGGCGCCGGGGGCGCGCTTCTACCAGGCCAGCTCGAGCGAGATGTTCGGCAAGGTGGTGGAGACGCCGCAGCGCGAGTCCACGCCGTTCTACCCGCGCAGCCCATACGGCGTCGCCAAGGTCTACGGGCACTGGATCACGGTGAACTACCGCGAGAGCTTCGGCCTCTACGCCGTCTCGGGGATCCTCTTCAACCACGAGTCGCCGAGGCGCGGGCTCGAGTTCGTGACGCGGAAGGTCACGGACGGCGTGGCGCGCATCAAGCTCGGCATCCAGCGCGAGCTGCGCCTCGGCAACCTCGACGCGCGGCGCGACTGGGGCTTCGCCGGCGATTACGTGGACGCGATGTGGCGCATGCTCCAGCGGGACGCCCCGGACGATTACGTGGTCGGCACGGGCCAGACCTGCTCCGTGCGCGACCTGTGCGAGATCGCCTTCACGTGCGTCGGGCTGGACTACCGCGAGCACGTCGTGCAGGACCCGAAGTTTTTCCGGCCGGCCGAGGTGGACCTGCTCGTCGCCGACCCCACGAAAGCCCGCCGGGAGCTCGGCTGGAGCCCCCGCGTCACTTTCCAGCGACTGGTCGAGATGATGGTCGAGGCGGACCTGGACCGGCACCGGGCGGCGCTGCGCTGACGATGGCGGCCACTCGCGCCCTCGTCACGGGGGCGGCCGGCTTCGTCGGGCAGTGGCTCTGCCGAGCGCTCCTCGAGCACGGCTGTGACGTCACCGGTGCTACGCTGGAGGGGGCGTCGGCACGCCCCGTCCTGACGGCCGAGGAGCACGCCGCGGTGCAATGGGTCCAGAGCGACGTGCGTCGCACCGCCGACATCCGCGCCGCGCTCGACGCCTCGCGCCCCGACGTCGTCTACCACCTCGCCGGGGTGAGTTGGGTCCCCGGCGCGGCGAACGATCCGGGGCTCACGTGCGAGGCGAACGTCGTCGCGGCGGCGCGTCTCGTCGGCGAGGTGCGGACGCGCCGGCGCGCCGGCGTGCTCGACCCCGCGCTCGTCGTCGTCGGCAGCGCCGAGCAGTACGGCCGCCACGACCCGTCCGAGCTGCCGCTGGGCGAAGGGGCCGAGCAGCGGCCGCTCAACGTCTACGCGGCGAGCAAAGCGGCGCAGGAAGTCGTGGCGCTCGAGGCGGCGCGGAGCGACGGAGTCCGCGTCCTGGCGACGCGGAGCTTCAACCATAGTGGGGCCGGGCAGGCGACGCACTTCCTGATGCCGGCGCTGGTCCGGCGCGCCCTCGCCCTGCGCGGGGCGCCCCGCGGGCCGGGTCGCCCCACGCTCGCCATCGGCAACCGCGACACCGTGCGGGACTTCCTGCACGTCGCGGACGTTACCCGGGCCTATATTCTTCTGGCCGAGCGTGGCGCGGCGGGCGAGGCGTACAACGTGGCGAGCGGCGAGGGCCGTTCGGTGCGGGAGTTGGCCGAGCGCGTGCTCGGGACGCTCGGCATGCCGGAGGGCGCAATCGAGACCGATCCCGCGCTCGCCCGCCCGGTCGAGGTGCCGGCGCTCACGGGGGACGCCACGAAGCTGCGCGCGGCGACCGGCTGGGCGCCGGCGCGCTCGATCGACGACATCATCGCAGACCTGATCCATGCCGCGACGCACTGACCTGAAGCGCATCCTCATCCTCGGCTCGGGGCCGATCGTCATCGGTCAGGGGGCGGAGTTCGACTACTCCGGGACGCAGGCGGCGAAGGCGCTCAAGCAGGAGGGGTTCGAGGTCGTGCTCGTGAACTCGAACCCGGCGACGATCATGACCGACCCGGAGTTCGCCGACCGGACGTACATCGAGCCGGTGACGCCGGAGTACGTCGAGCTGGTGATCGAGAAGGAGCGGCCGGACGCGATCCTGCCGACGATGGGCGGGCAGACGGCGCTCAACGTCGCGCTGGCGCTCCACGACAGCGGCGTCCTCGAGCGGTACGGCGTCGAGCTGATCGGCGCCAACGCGCGCGCGATCCGGGTGGCCGAGGATCGGGCGGAGTTCGCCGACGCGATGCGCCGCATCGGGCTCGCCGTGCCGCGCGGCGGGATCGCCAACTCGTGGGACGAGGCGGCGGCGCTGATGGACGAGACGGGCTTCCCGGCGATCATCCGCCCGTCGTTCACGCTCGGCGGGTCCGGCGGCGGCATCGCCTACAACCGCGACGAGTACGAGAGCATCGTCCGCCGCGGCCTCGCCGAGTCGCCCACGTCGCAGGTGCTGATCGAGCGCAGCGTCATCGGCTGGAAGGAGTTCGAGCTCGAGGTGATGCGCGACAACGACGACAACGTCGTGATCGTCTGCTCGATCGAGAACCTCGACCCGATGGGCGTGCACACCGGCGACTCGATCACGGTCGCGCCCTCGATGACGCTCACCGACCGCGAGTACCAGACGATGCGCGACGCCGCCTGCGCGGTGATCCGGGAGATCGGCGTCGACGCGGGCGGGTGCAACATCCAGTTCGCCGTCAACCCGCGCGACGGCGAGATGCTGGTCATCGAGATGAACCCGCGCGTCTCGCGCTCGTCCGCGCTCGCCTCCAAGGCGACGGGCTTCCCGATCGCGCGCATCGGCGCGAAGCTCGCCGTCGGGTACCGGCTCGACGAGATCCCGAACGACATCACGAAGACGACGCCGGCGTCGTTCGAGCCGGTGCTCGACTACGTCGTGGTGAAGGTGCCGCGCTTCGCGTTCGAGAAGTTCGCGACGGCCGACCCCCGCCTCACGACGCAGATGAAGTCGGTCGGCGAGAGCATGGCGATCGGCCGCACCTTCAAGGAGGCGTTCCAGAAGGGGCTGCGCGCCCTCGAGACCGGGCGGCCGGGCTGGGCGACCGGCCTCCGCCCGCAGGACGACCGCCTCGCCGACGACTCCGTCGAGGCGCTGCGGGGGGCACTGCGGCAGCCGACGCCGGAGCGCGTCTTCCAGCTCAAGCGCGCGATCGAGGCCGGGATGTCCACGCCTGCCCTCCACGAGATCACGGGCGTGGACCCGTGGTTCCTCGAGCAGATGCGCGAGCTCGTGGACGCCGAGCGCTGGTACGCCGTGCTCGACGAGCCGGACGCCGACGCGATTCGCCGCATGAAGCGGCTCGGCTTCTCGGACCGGCAGCTGGCCGACCTGCGCGACGAGGGCGAGGCCGAGGTCCGCGCGCGACGGTGGACGCTCGGCGTGCGCCCGGCATACAAGATGGTGGACACCTGCGCCGGCGAGTTCCCGTCGAGCACGCCGTACCTCTACGGGAGCTACGACGAGGAGAGCGAGGCGCCGCGCAGCGGCCGCCGCTCCGTCGTCATCCTCGGCAGCGGCCCGAACCGGATCGGGCAGGGCGTCGAGTTCGACTACTGCTGCGTGCGCGCCGCGCTCGCCCTCCGCGAGCAGGGGTTCGAGACGATCATGATCAACTCGAACCCGGAGACCGTCTCGACCGACTTCGACGTCTCGGACAAGCTCTACTTCGAGCCGCTGACGCTGGAGCACGTCCTCGAGATCGTGGACCGCGAGCGCCCCGAGGGGGTGATCGTGCAGCTCGGCGGACAGACGCCGCTCAAGCTGACGCGCGGACTCGAGGAGGCCGGCGTTCGCATTCTCGGCACGTCGCCCGACGCGATCGACGCCGCCGAGGACCGGCGCCGCTTCGACGAGATCGCCCGCCGCGTGGGAATCCGGCAGCCGGAGAACGGGACGGCGACGAGCGTCGGGGACGCCTGCGCGGTCGCGGCGCGCATCGGCTACCCCGTCCTCGTGCGTCCCTCGTACGTGCTCGGCGGACGGGCGATGCAGATCGTCTACGACGAGCCCCAGCTCACCGAGTACTTCGCCACTGCCGCCCGCGTGTCGGAGGAGCGCCCGGTGCTCATCGACCGATTCCTCGAGGACGCCTACGAGGCCGACGTCGACGCGATCGCCGACGAGCACCGCGTCGTCATCGGCGGCGTGATGCAGCACATCGAGGACGCGGGCATTCACTCGGGCGACTCGGCGTGCGTCCTGCCGCCGTACCTGATCGACGAGCGGCACGTGGAGACGATGCGCGAGCACACGGTGGCGCTCGCGCGCGCACTGGGGGTGCGGGGGCTGATCAACGTGCAGTACGCGATCAAGCACGACGTCGTGTACGTGCTCGAGGTCAATCCGCGCGCCAGCCGCACGATTCCCTTCGTCTCGAAGACGATCGGCGTCCCGCTCGCCTCGATCGCGGCGCGCGTGATGGCCGGCGAGACGCTCGAGGGGATCGGATTCACCGAGGAGGTCGTGCCGCCGTACGTCGCCGTGAAGGAAGCGGTGTTCCCCTTCAAGAAGTTCCGCGAGTTCGACCCGATCCTCGGCCCCGAGATGCGCTCGACGGGCGAGGTGATGGGGATCTCCGACTCGTTCGGCAGTGCGTTCGCGAAGGCGCAGATCTCGGCCGACAACGCGCTTCCCGATTCGGGGGCGCTCTTCCTCACCGTCAACGACCCCGACAAGCCGACGGCGACGCCGATCGCGCGCCGCTTCCACGAGCTCGGGTTCCGGATCCTGGCGACCGAGGGGACCGCCCGCTACCTGCGGGCGCGCGGCGTGCCCGCGGAGCGGGTGTTCAAGGTGCACGAGGGGCGGCCGCACGCGATCGATCTCGTGGTGAACGGCCAGGTGCAGCTGCTCATCAACACGCCGCTCGGCAAGCATGCGCAGCGCGACGACTACACGATCCGCCAGGCGGCGATCGCGCACGGGGTGCCGTACACGACGACGCTCTCGGCCGCCAGCGCGGCCTGCGACGCCGTGCTCTCCCTGCGCTCCCGTCGGCCGAGCGTCCGCTCCCTTCAGGAGTGGCACCAACTGCTGCGCGCCGAGGCGAGCGCCGTCCTGACGGGCGGCTACTAGTTGCCGGACGTAGTTCCCAACGACGAGCAACCAGCAACCCGCAACCGCCCGGCGCTGAGTGGCGCCCCGACACCTTCCATGCCTCCTCCCTTCATCCACGAGTCCTCCTACGTCGACGACGGCGCGCGCGTCGGCGACGGGACGAAGATCTGGCACTTCTGCCACGTGATGCCCGGCGCCGTCATCGGCGAGCGGTGCAGTCTCGGGCAGAACGTCGTGGTGATGAACGGCGTCGTCATCGGCGACAACGTGAAGGTCCAGAACAACGTCTCGGTCTACGAGGGTGTCGAGCTCGAGGACGACGTGTTCTGCGGACCCTCCATGGTGTTCACGAACGTCCTCAACCCGCGCAGCCACGTCTCGCGCAAGAGCGAGTACCGACGCACCCTCGTCCGGCGCGGGGCGACGATCGGCGCCAACGCTACCGTCGTGTGCGGCAGCACGCTGGGCGAGTATGCCTTCGTCGCCGCCGGCGCCGTGGTGACGCGCGACGTACCGGCCTACGCGCTCGTCGCCGGCGTCCCGGCGCGCCGCATCGGGTGGATGTGTCAGTGCGGCGAGCGGCTCTCGGCTGAGGGGGCGGGGGAGTGCATCGTCTGCGGCTCGCGCTACGACCGAGCGGGGGACGGCCTGCGCCGCACCGCCGGGCCCGGAGTGACGCCGTGAGCGTGCCGTCCGCCGGACGCGCCGTCCGGGTCGCGCTGGTCGGCTGCGGCCGGATCAGCCGCAACCACTTCGAGGCGATCGAACGCGTGGAGGGGCTTGCGCTGAGCGCCGTCTGCGACATCGTGCCGGAGCGCGCGCGCCAGGCCGGCGAGCAGCAGGGCGTGCCGTGGTTCACGTCGTACGAGAAGATGCTGGCCGACGCCACGGCGTCCGCCGTGGCGATCTGCACTCCGTCGGGGCTGCACCCGCAGCACGGAATCCTCGCCGCGCGCGCCGGGAAGCACGTCATCTCCGAGAAGCCGATGGCGATCACGCTCGCCGCGGCCGACGAGCTCGTCGGCGCCTGCGACGCGGCGGGGGTCCAGCTGTTCGTTGTCAAGCAGAACCGGCTCAACGCGCCGATCCAGCTCGTCAAGCGCGCTCTCGACAAGGGGCGCTTCGGCCGGCTGTACATGGCCAACTGCACCGTGCGGTGGACGCGGCCGCAGGAGTACTACGACCAGGCGCCGTGGCGCGGGACGTGGGAGTTCGACGGCGGCGCGTTCATGAACCAGGCCTCTCACTACGTGGACCTCGTGCAGTGGCTCGTCGGCCCGGTCGAGAGCGTCCTGGCGAAGACCGCGACGCTCGCCCGCCGAATCGAGGCGGAGGACTCGGGCGTGGCGATCTTCAAGTTCCGCAACGGGGCGCTCGGCGCGATGGAGGTGACGATGCTCACCTATCCGCGGAACCTCGAGGGTTCGATCACGCTGCTCGGGGAGCGGGGCACCGTGAAGATCGGCGGCACGGCCGTGAACCGTGTGGAGCACTGGACCTTCGCCGACTACGACGACGACGACAAGCTCGTCGAGGCCGTCTCCACCAATCCGCCGAACGTCTACGGCTTTGGCCACGAGGCGTACTACCGAAACGTGCTGGCCGTGCTGCGCGGCGAGGCGACCCCGGACACCGACGGACGGGCGGGCCGGAAGTCGCTCGAGCTCATACTCGGCATCTACGAGTCCGCGAAGATGGGACGGGAAGTGCCGCTCCCCCTACGCCCCACGTTGTAGCGACCGCATTCCCGCCTTCCGGTACTGGCCAGCGCCGTCGCCCTTTCCGTCCTCTCGTTGACACCTCCGCTTTCGGGCGGGCATCTTTCGGGCTGCCCATTCCCCAGCCCCGCCAGATGCCCGTCCCGCTTCTCGACCTCCGCGCGCAGCACGCGACGATCAAGGACGAAGTCGTCGCCGCGATGATGCGCGTCGTGGACGACCAGGCCTTCATCCTTGGTCCGCCCGTGCAGCAGCTCGAGCGCGAGCTCGCGTGCCTCTCGGGTACTCGCTACGCGATCGGCTGCGCCAACGGGACCGACGCGATCCTGCTCGCCCTCCGCGCGCTCGACGTCGGGCCGGGCGACCAGGTCGTCACCACACCCTTCACTTTCTTCGCGACCGCTGGCACGGTGCACAACGTGGGGGCGACGCCCGTCTTCGCGGACATCGAGCCGCGGACCTTCAACATCGCGCCGGAAGCGGTCGCCGCCGCCGTCGGGCCGCGCGTGAAGGCGGTCATCCCCGTGGACCTGTTCGGCCAGATGGCGCCCATCGAGCGGGTGACCGAGGCCGCGCCCGGGATCCCCCTGATCGAGGATGCCGCCCAGACCATCGGGGCCCGGCGGAAGATCGACGGCGAGTGGGTCATGGCCGGGCAGGCGGCGACGATCGGGACGTTCAGCTTCTTCCCGTCCAAGAACCTGGGGGGCTACGGCGACGGGGGGATGATCGTGACCCAGGACGAGGCGTTGTCGCAGCGACTGTTGCGCCTGCGCACACACGGCAGCGTCAAGACCTACTACCACGACGAGGTGGGGTACAACAGCCGGCTGGACTCCCTGCAGGCGGCAGTGCTCGCGGCCAAGCTGCCTCACCTGGCCGGCTGGAGCGACCGGCGCCGGGAGAACGCGGCCTACTACGACGCGGCGTTCGCCGAGGTGCCGGAGATAACGACGCCCTACGTGGACCCTCTGAACGAGTCCATCTACAACCAGTACACGATCCGCGTGGAGCGGCGCGACGCCCTGCAAACGTACCTCAAGTCGCGTGGCATCGGGAATGCTATCTACTACCCGCTGCCCCTCCACCTGCAGCCCTGCTTCGCCTACCTCGGCTACCGCGAGGGGAGCTGTCCGGAAGCCGAGCGCGCCTCGCGAGAGGTGATCTCGCTCCCGGTCTACCCGGAACTCACCCGCGCACAGCTCGACGAGGTTGCGGGGGCGGTTCGCGCCTTCTTCGGGCGCTGAGCCGTCCCGTCGGCGGCCCTCCCCAGTCGTCCCCACCGTTTCGCGCCCAATGAAAGAGCAGCTTCTCTCCAGGATCAACGACCGCTCGGCGGTCGTCGGCATCGTCGGCCTCGGCTACGTCGGCCTGCCGCTCGCGATGGAGTTCGCGAAGGCCGGCTTCCGCGTCATCGGCTTCGACGTCAGCCAGCGGGTCGTGGACCTGCTGTCGTCGGGCAAGTCGCACATCCAGGACGTGCCGAGCGACGACGTCGCGCGCATGATCGGGGCACAAAAGTTCTCGGCGACGACCGACGAGGCGCGGCTCGCCGAGTGCGACGCCGTCTCGATCGCCGTCCCCACGCCGCTCGGCAAGACGCGCGACCCCGACATGAGCTACGTGAACGCGGCCACTGACACGATCGCCCGCAATGCGCACCCGGGCATGGTGATCGTGCTCGAAAGCACGACCTACCCGGGGACGACGCGCGAGGTCATCCAGCCGCGTCTCGAGGCGATCGGACTCACCGTGGGGGAGGACGTCTTCCTCGCCTTCAGCCCCGAGCGCGTGGACCCGGGGAACGCCGTCTGGCACACGAAGAACACGCCGAAGGTGGTGGGCGGCATCACGACCGACTGCACCGACGTCGCGATGGCGCTCTACGGGTCGTGCATCGACACCCCGGTGCGCGTCGCGTCCACCGAGGCGGCGGAGCTGGTAAAGCTGCTCGAGAACACCTTCCGCGCGGTGAACATCGGGTTGGTCAACGAGATGGCGATCGTCTGCGACAAGCTCGGCGTGAACGTCTGGGACGTCATAGACGCCGCGGCGACGAAGCCGTTCGGCTTCATGAAGTTCACGCCCGGGCCGGGGATCGGGGGACACTGCATCCCGCTCGACCCGCACTACCTCGCCTGGAAGATGCGCACGCTCAACTACAAGACGCGCTTCATAGACCTCGCGAGCGAGATCAACAGCGAGATGCCGGCGTTCGTCGTCGAGAAGGTGGCGCACGCCCTCAACGACGACCGCAAGGCGGTCAACGGCAGCCGCGTGCTCGTCATCGGCGTCGCGTACAAGAAGGACATCGACGACATGCGCGAGAGCCCGGCGCTCGACGTCATGCGGCTGCTCGAGGAGCGGGGGGCGAGGGTCGTCTACCATGACCCGCACGTGCCCTCGTTCCGCGAGAACGGCCACGTCGTCACCGGCGTCGCCCTGACGGACGACGAGCTGCGCCAGGCCGACGCGGTCGTCATCGTGACCGACCACACGGCACTCGACTACCAGCGGATCGTGGACGCGGCGTCCGTCGTCGTGGACGCCCGCAACGCCACGGCGCGCCTCAAGCCGTCGCGCGCCCGGATCGTCGCCCTCTCGACCGCACCGGCTCCCTCCGGGCCGTCGGGCGGCGCGGCGCCGAGCGCGGGTCCGCGTCGCGAGGCGGTCGCGGCCCGCTGAGCCGCCGCGCCGGGCGGCGCCCGGCGCGGCCGACCACACAATGGCGTGCGCCTTGCACCCCGCGTCGCGCGCCGCCACTATCCGAGGATGACGCGGCTCCCGGCGATGGGCCGGCGGGAGCCGCGTCGTCGCGCGCTCCTCGACGCCCTCAAGAGGCGGCGGAGCGCCCCCGCGCGCCCGGCCGACCCGGGCGTCCGTTCGTCCTCCTTCCGCGTTGGACCCCTGACGACCCCTCATCGTGCCGCCGCCGGCCGTGCCGCGTGTCGTTCCCGCGCTCTCGCACTCGGCACCCTGATCATGCCCTTCGTGGCGCTGTCGGCGCTGCCTGGCATCGCCCTAGGCCAGCACCCGCTGGTCACACTCCCGCTCGACGACCCCGCCTACGTCCAGCTTCAGGCCCTCGAGCGGATGGGGTGCGACCACGCGCGCGTCTCGTCCTACCGGCCGTACCTGGTGCGGTCGCTGCGCGGCGCGCTCGACCGCGCCGCGACGGGGGGCGGGCGGTGTAGCGGCCCGATCCTCGACGCCCTGCGACACCGGTTCGTGCCCGACACCTCGTCCGCGGTGGACACGGCGGGCGTCGCGCCGGACCTCGCGGCGGCGGCCGCCGCCTCGGCGCGCCCACGCCGCTGGGCGCGGTCCGGGCTGGGCGCCGCGCTTACGGTGCGCGCCACGGCGCTCGGCGGCGGGCGGGACTTCCGCCCCTACTGGCAGAGCGTGCAGCCGCGCGACAGCGCGACCCCTCCGACCGTCGTGGTCGGACGGCTGCGGGGCACGGTCGACGGCGGCGACAACCTGGTCGCCGTGATCGAGGGCTACGGGCAAACGGAGCGGCGTAACGACCCCCAGGTGCGGGCGCGCCGTCTGCGACGCAGTGGCGCAGTCCTCGACATCGGCGAGGCGTATGCCACCGGCCGGCTGGGCCCCGTCGCGCTGAGCGTGGGCCGGTCGCGCGAGGCGTGGCTCGGGGAGGGGGAGGAGTCCCTCATTCTGTCCGCCCACAGCCCGCCGCTCGATCGTATCTCCGCCAGCGCCGCGTGGAAGCGGATCGAGGCCCGCGCCCTCGTCGCGACGATCAACGACGTTACGATCGACCTCGCGCTGGACAGCCTCGTGGGGGGGCCGCCGACGCAACGCTACCGCCGCATCCTCCTCGGCCACGCCCTCACCTACCGCTACTCGCCGCGGGTCGAGTTCACGCTCGGCGAGACGGCCATCCTCGCCCGCACGAACACCGTCTTCGATCTCGCGTACGCGAACCCGCTGATGCCGTATCTGTTCACGCAGAACGACACGTCGCGCACGGGCACCGAAGGACGCGACAATATTCTGGTCTTCGGAGCGACGCGGCTCGGGTTGGGCACCGTGCGACTGGTGGGAGAGCTGGTCGTCGATGACATTCAGATCGATCCCGAGGACCGGGCCCGCATCCAGGACCAGTTGGCCTGGCGGGCGTCCCTGTCGGCGCCGCTTCCGACGGCGCGCCGGAGTGCGGTCGGCCTGGAGTACCGGCACGTCAACAGCTACACCTACCTCCGCAACGCGTACTCCGAAGTGTACCAGAGCTACGACCAGCCACTCGGCTCGGAGCTCGGTCCGGACGCCGATCTAACGCGAGCGACGGGCGAGGT
>Ga0307406_10001102_pt1 | contig 15062 bp, 22 predicted proteins | sample 322Cmetagenome_3_FD_203706 | JGI IMG/M metagenome (GOLD analysis project Ga0307406, IMG submission 203706) | Maize rhizosphere microbial communities from greenhouse at UC Davis, California, United States - 322HYB-C-2 | ecosystem: Host-associated > Plants > Roots > Rhizosphere > Soil | place... | reverse complement strand
GCCGGGACCTACAGCGGCCGCGCCATCCTGTTCGAGGAGGGCGGCCTGGTCTGGCGGCGCTCAAACGGCCAGAAGGCCAGGCTGCGGCCCATGACCGCCGACGGCCTGTTCAGCGTCGACGGCTATGACGACCGTGTGCGCCTGCGCCTCACCGGCGACGCACTGGAAATGCAGTGGGTCGACGAGCCCGCGCCGTCACGCTTCCCCAGGGACTGACGCGCCGGCCATTGTTCCGCCCCGGGTGAAGGACTATCTTGCTCGACGGCGGGTCATGCTGCGGCCCACGTCGAAGACAACATTTCCTCGCGACCTTAATTCACTCGAAGGGATCTGTCCCTGTTTGGGCTCGAGGGCCCGGGCACACGGAGCCCACCTGGCTACCCAGGTTCGAGAGGATTTAAACGTTCTTCACGGTTCTTGCGGCGCCGCCACCCTTTCTCCCGGAGCTTACGATGAAGCGCGGCTGGTTCGGACCCAAGGTGTTCGGCTGGGGCGCGTCCCCGGCTTCATGGGAGGGCTGGCTGGCCACCCTGGTCATGATCCTGGCCATGGTCGGCGCCGGCCTCATCATCGATCCGGCTGACAGCGCCCTCGCTTGGAGCGCGCGAGGCCTCATCATCGCCGTCTACCTCGCCGTCGTCGCCTTCACCTACCGCAGCGACGCCCGGACTTCGCTTTGACACCCCATGACAAGGCGGCCCTGCGCGCCGAAGCCCGCGCCCGGCGCAAGCGCCTGGCCGGACTCGATCCCGAGGCCGCCTCCCGCGCGGCCGAACATGTCGGAGCCCTCCCGCCGGGCGATCCGGTCGCGGTCTATCGCGCCATCGGCTCCGAACTGGACATGGACGCCCTGTCCCTGGCCCTGACTCGTCAGGGGCGGACCCTGTGCCTGCCGGTGGTGACGGCGCTCGATGCGCCGATGGTCTTCCGCCTGTGGACGCCGGGCGAGCCGTTGGAACTGGATCAGGCGGGCGTGCCAGCGCCCCTGCCTCTGGCCGAGGCCGTGACGCCGGAACTGATCCTCGCCCCCCTGCTGGCCTTCGACGCCAGGGGCGGTCGGCTGGGGCAGGGCGGCGGCTACTACGACCGCACCTTCGCCGCCCTGCCGGACGCGGTCCGCATCGGCTTCGCCTACGCCGGACAGCAGGTCGAGGACCTGCCGCTCGAAGGGCACGACATCCGCCTGCATGGCGTTCTGACCGAGGTCGGCTATACCGCCGCCCGAAAGGTACTCTGAATATGCGTCTCGCGTTCTTCGGCGATGTGGTCGGCAAGTCCGGCCGCGACGGCCTCACCGACCACCTGCCCGGTCTCAAGCGGGACCTGAAGCTCGACTTCGTGGTGGTCAACGCCGAGAACGCCGCGGGCGGTTTCGGCATCACCGAGCATACGGCCAACGAGCTGTTCATGGCCGGAGCCGACTGCCTGACCCTGGGCAACCACAGCTGGGATCAGCGCGAGGCCCTGACCTATATCGTGCGCGAGCCGCGCCTGATCCGGCCGCTCAACTATCCGCGCCTGATGGACGCCCCCGGCGCCGGCGCCAATCTGTTCGAGACCCATTCGGGCAAGACCGTGCTGGTCATGAACGCCCTGGGCCGCGTGCACATGGATGCGGTCGACGACCCGTTCGGCGCCGTCGAGAAGGAGCTGGCCGCCTGTCCCATGGGCATGGCCGCCGACGCCATCATCGTCGACATGCACGCCGAGGCGACCAGCGAGAAGATGGCCATGGGCCATTTCTGCGATGGCCGCGCCTCCCTGGTCGTCGGCACCCACACCCACGTCCCGACCGCCGACTGCCAGATCCTGCCCGGCGGCACGGCCTACCAGACCGACGCCGGCGGCTGCTGCGATTATGACTCGGTCATCGGCAACGAGAAGGAAGAGCCCCTGCGGCGCTTCACGACCCGCCTCTCCGGCGGCCGCTACACCCCGGCCCACGGCCCCGCCACCATCTGCGGCGTCTATGTCGAGACCGACGACCGCACCGGCTTGGCCACCCGGGTCGAGCCCATCCGCGTCGGCGGCCGCCTGAGCCAGGCGATCCCCGTCGTCTGAGGGGATTGACGAAGAAGTTTACATGCGTAATCTAATCGTATTACAAACGTAATTCGAGAGGGCGTCATGTCGGCTATCCGCTTCATCCCCATCGGCGCCGCAGCGTCGCTCCTTCCCGGACTGGCGCAAGCCGGCCCGAAGCTCACCCCCGCCGTCGTCTTCCAGGACGCCGCCCTGCCGATGCAGGCCATCATGCTGGCGCTGCTCGTCGCCGCGCTGGCCGCCATCGTGGTCACGGCGCGCAAAGTCCTGTCGGGGCCGCGCCTGACCGGCGGGTCGGCCTATCTGCAGGCCCTGCGTCTGGGCGGTCCGCTGATCGGCCTGCTCGGCGCCGCCTACAATGTGCTCATGGTCAACCTGGCCATCGCCAACATCGGCGAGCAGCCGCCCTATCACGTCATGGCCCCCGGTGTGGCCGAGGCGGCCTTCCTGTTCGTGCTGGGCCTGATCGCGGGCGTGGTCGCCGTGATCTGCAACTGGATCGTCGAGGCGCGCATCGACCGCGCGGTGCTGCGGTCCTGACCCGCGTCGCCGTCACTGAGGCGGAGAGCGCCGTCCTCGCCGCCCTGTGGCGCTGCGGGCCGTTGTCCGCCGCCTCCCTGATGGACGAGGTGAAGTCGCGCCAGCCGTGGGGCGACGCCACCATCAAGACCCTTCTGCATCGCCTGATGCAGAAGGGGGCGGTCCGCTCCGAGCGCGAGGACGGACGCCAGCGCTATCACGCCGTGCTGGACCGCGACGTCTGGCTGGACGCTGAGGTCGGCGATCTGGTCGACCGGCTGTTCGGCGGCGATTTCGAGGCTCTGGTCGCGCATGCGCGGCGGGCCCGGACGGACAAGGGCTGAATCTGTCGAAGACTTAATTCGCCCCGCCGCATCCGTGCGTTACAGCCGTCGCCTCATAAGGGCGAAAGCCTCCGGGGAGATCATCATGCTGAAAGTCGTCGCGGCCCTCGTCGCCCTTGTCCTGCCGACCGCCGCCGTGGCCCAGACCGCCGCACCGGCGCCTGAGTCGGCGCCGGTCGAGGTGATGATCCTCGGCAGCTATCACATGGATAATCCGGGTCAGGATGTTCACAACGCCCGCATCGACTCGGTTCTGACGCCGGAGAAGCAGGCCCAGCTTCAGGCCGTGTCGCGGGCGCTGGCGCGGTTCAACCCCACCGCCCTGGGCATCGAGCGGATCGCGGACGACCGGGCGACCCTGCTCGATCAGGCCTATCCAAACTACACGCCCGCCGACGTGCTGACCGACGCCGATGAGCGGGTGCAGATCGGCTACCGGCTCGCCCACGACCTTGGGATCCAGCGCGTCTACGCCATCGACGAGAACGACCGGGAAGGCCAGCCCTCCTACTTCCCGTTCGACGAGGTGATCCAGTGGGTGCAGGCCAACGGCCGGGCCGCCGACTTCGCCGCACTGAACGATCGCATGGGCGCGATCTCGGCCGAGATGGAACGCCGCCAGCACACCGGCACGGTGGCCGAGCTGCTGGCCTGGCTGAACACGCCTGAGCATATCGCCTACGGCCAGGGGGGCTACGCCCAGCTCCTGACGTTCGGCGCAGGCGACACCCAGCCGGGCGCCGTCCTCAACGGCCGCTGGTACACCCGCAACGCGGTCATCTTCGCCCACCTGAGGCAGGTCGCGCGGCCGGGCGATCGGATCGTGATCCTTTACGGCGCCGGCCATAGCTACTGGCTCCGCCAGATGGTCAGCACCACGCCGGGCTACAAGCTGGTCGAGCCCAACGATTATCTGCTGCCCTAGGGCGCGACCACCCGGTCGTCCAGCAGGCGGCGGCGCAGGGCCGACAGTTCGGCCGCGCGGGCGGCGGGCGTGTGCGTTTTCATCACGTGGGCCTGGCCAGCGCGGGCCAGGGCCAGGCGTCGGTCCGGGTCGGTGATCAGGTCCTCGATGGCGGTCGCCAACGCATCGGCGGTCAGAGGCTCGACATAGACGGCGTGGGGCCCGCTGACCTCTCGCAGACCGCCTCGGCCGGAAGACACCAGGGCGGCTCCGGCCGCATGAGCCTCCAGCGCCGACAGGCCCAGCGGCTCGGCCCAAACGGACGGGACCACGGCGATGGCGGCGCGCCGCGTCGCCTCCCGCACCTCGGTCAGCGGGGCATGGGGCCGGATGACGACCCGGTCCGTGCGCGCCAGCATCCGCTCGACGTGAGGTCCGGCCCAGCCCACGTGTTTCCGCCAGTCGCCGAGGAACAGCTCCGCCCGCCACTCGGGATGTCGGTTCAGCACGTCCGGCAGCGCCTCGCACAGCAGGTCCATGCCCTTCTCCGGAATGGCGCGACCGGCGAAGACGATCAGCGGCTCACGGGTGTCCGGGGATGCGGCCCATAGCGTGGCGTCGATCGGATTTCGCACCGCGAAGGCGCGATCGGCGAAGGTGGGATAGACCGCGATGAAGGCGGCGCGGGACGCCTCGCTGACGAAGATCAGCCCGTCGAACGCCTTGTAGCGCTGGCGATAGCGCCACATGTCGATCGGGTTGCGAGGCGGTTTGACGTCGTTGTGTCGGTACAGCAGCCGAAGCGCCTTCGGGAACCGGCGGGCCAGCCGGGCCGCGCTGATGGCGTGCTGGTGAAACTCGATGATGTCCGGCGCGAAGGCTTCCAGCGCCTGAACCAGACGCTCGTGGCGGTCGCCGCCCGCCGGCGTGACGTGCACCGCCAAATCGCCGTGCGTGCTGGCGCCCTCGTCGCAGAAGATCTTCAGGACTTCGTCTTCGCCCGCCTGCGACGCCAGCGTCCGGATCACCGTCTCGATAGAGTTCGGCTGATCAGCAGCGAACAAGCCGCCCGGGGGCAGGACGATCGCGATTCTCATTCGGCGGGGGAGCTCGGGACGAACGCTTCCAGCTCGGCGATCTCACGCGTCCGGTTGTCGATGACCGCCTGCGCGGACCGGCGGATGCGCGGGTCCCGGGACTCCGCTAGAACGGCGCGCGCCGTGGTGATGGCCTCGCGATTCTCCCGGATCATCACCTCGGCGTAGGCGGCCTCGGCTTCGGCGGGCGCGGCCGGGGGACTAGCCCCTTCAGGCGCGGGGCTCTCGTCATAGGTCACGGTCGCCGACTGGTTCGCCGCCGCGGTCTCGCGCAGGGCCTGCTCAACCGGATCACCGCCGCCGTCGCAGGCGGCCAGCGTCAGGATGGCGACCAGCCCTGACGCGGCGGCGCGCATCAGCCGTTCATCCAGTTCGGCATCCAGCTTTCGTGCATCTCGCGCAGGTGATCCAGCGGCAGGGTGAACAGCTCGCCCGAGCGGAAATCCCGGCCCTTGGCGCGGCCGACGACCGAGGCGTGCAGGCCGGCGGCCTGGGCCTTGGCGATGATCTCGGTCGGATCGCTGACCGCGACCAGGTAGCGGGCCTGGTCTTCGCCGAACAGGAAGACGTGGGCGTGGGTCGCCGAGGTGGCGTCCAGCTCGATCCCGATGTCCGAGGCCAGGGCGATGTCCGCCGCCGCGCCGATCAGGCCGCCGTCGGACAGGTCGTGGACGCAGGTCAGGTCGCCGGTCGCGATCAGGTCGCGCACGAAGTCGCCGGTCCTGCGCTCCAGCTTCAGGTCGACCGGCGGCGGAGCGCCGTCCTCGCGGCCCAGCACTTCGCGCAGATAGATGGAGGCGCCCAGTTCGCCGTGCGTCTCGCCGATCAGCACCAGCACATCGCCTTCGACAGCGCCGCCGAAGCCCACGGTCACGTCATAGTTGGACAGCAGGCCCACGGCGCCGACCGTCGGGGTCGGCGGGATCGCGGCGCCGTTGGTCTCGTTGTAGAGGCTGACGTTGCCGCTCACGACCGGGAAGTCCAGGTCGCGGCAGGCCTCGGCCATGCCGTCGATGGCGCGCACGATCTGGCCCATGATCTCGGGGCGCTGCGGATTGCCGAAATTCAGGTTGTCGGTGATCGCGATCGGCAGGGAGCCGACGGCGGTCAGATTGCGCCAGGCCTCGGCCACGCATTGCTTGCCGCCCTCATAGGGGTCGTTCTGCACGTAGCGGGGGGTGCAGTCCGAGGTGACCGCCAGTCCCTTGTCCGTGCCGTGCACGCGGACCACGCCGGCGTCCGCGCCGGTGGACGAATCCTGCAGGGTGTCGGCCATCACGTGACGGTCGTATTGCTCCCAGATCCAGCGCTTGGAGGCCATGTCGGGGCAGGTCAGCACCTTGATCACCGCATCGACCCAGCTCTCGGGGGCGGGGACGTCCTTGGGGTCGAGGCGCGGGTGCAGTTCCGGCTGGACCCACGGACGGTCGTACATCGGCGCATCGTCGAACAGCGGGGCCAGAGGCACGTCGCAGACCGTCTCGCCGTGATGCTTCAGCACCAGGCGGCCGGTGTCGGTGGTCACGCCGATCACAGCGGCGTCCAGGCCCCATTTCTCGAAGATGCGGTGGCCGTCGGCCTCGCGGCCCGGCTTCAGCACCGCCAGCATGCGCTCCTGGCTTTCCGACAGCATCATCTCATAGGCGGTCATGCCCTCTTCGCGCTGGGGCACGGCGTCCATGTTCAGCTCGATGCCGACGCCGCCCTTGCCGGCCATCTCGACCGACGACGAGGTCAGGCCCGCTGCCCCCATGTCCTGGATCGCCGCCACGGCGCCCGACGCCATCAGCTCCAGCGTCGCCTCGATCAGCAGCTTCTCGGCGAACGGGTCGCCGACCTGCACGGTGGGGCGCTTCTCGTCCGAATCCTCGTCGAACTCCGCCGAGGCCATGGTCGCGCCGTGGATGCCGTCGCGGCCGGTCTTGGAGCCGAAATAGACCACGCTGAAGCCCGCCGACGGCGCGGCCGAGTAGAAGATGGCGTCCGACTTCGCCAGGCCCACGCACATGGCGTTGACCAGGATGTTGCCGTTGTAGCCGGCGTGGAAATTCGTCTCGCCGGCCACGGTCGGCACGCCGACGCAGTTGCCGTAGCCGCCGATGCCCGAGACGACGCCGGAGACCAGACGCTTGGTCTTCTCGTGGTTCACGTCGCCGAAGCGCAGGGCGTTCAGCAGCGCCACCGGGCGGGCGCCCATGGTGAAGACGTCGCGCATGATGCCGCCCACGCCCGTCGCCGCGCCCTGATAGGGCTCGATGTAGGACGGATGGTTGTGGCTCTCCATCTTGAAGATGCAGGCGTCGCCGTCGTCGATGTCGATGACCCCGGCGTTCTCGCCCGGCCCGCAGATGACGCGCGGTCCCTTGGTCGGGAACTTGCCCAGATGGATCTTGGAGGATTTGTACGAGCAGTGCTCGGACCACATCACCGAGAAGACGCCCAGTTCGACATGGTTGGGCTCGCGGCCCAGCCGGTCGAGGACGACCTGATATTCGTTCGGAGCCAGGCCGTATTCGGCGGCCAGTTCGGCCATGGTCTTTTCAGGAGCGCTCATGGCCGCGCCTTCTAGCGACAGATGGCTCCCGTGTCAGCCTTCAGAGCGGAACATCGGCCCCGCGTGGCCATTGAATCGGGGAACGCCCGCTGAAGGAGCTTCCGATGCCCGACCAGCCCATCGATCCGGCCGCCACGCCGGAAGACCCGAACACCCCGACCATCGCCGCCGATGACGCCGGCGCCACGGCCTTGGCCGAGCGCGCCGCCCGCGAGGCGGCCAATGACGACGGCGGACAGGAGGACGACTGATGCGCCGCGATGACATCACCCCCGATCATCAGCAGATGGACCTTTCGAACGATCCGGTGGAGGCGGCCCGGCTGAAGGCGCTGGCCCCCGAACTGGCCATGGCCAGCCGCCAGCGCCTGACCGGTTCGGCCACGGGCGTCGGCAGTGTCGGCTTCGACGAATCAGGCGCCTTCGACGTGGGCGCCGCGGACGACGATCCTGATGACCCCGAGCCCGCCGCGCCGCCCTTCGCTGGAAGGCTCTAGAGCGAAATCGGTTGAGCTGGACGCAGTCCAGCTCAACTCAGATTTCGCTGCAGGCGTTAGTCCGGCTTTTCGACCGGCGGCTTCAGCCGGAAGGTCAGGACGAAGGCGCCCACCAGCGTCAGGCCCGACGCCACCACCGCCGCGCCCGCCAGCGCCGGGTTGCGCTCAAGCTCGGCCACGAACACGCCCAGCAATCCCCAGGCGATCGGCAGGGCGTAGGCGGGCGTGCGCAGCATCCACGTGACCGCCAGCGCCTTCACCATCACGATCACGATGGCCAGCAGGGCCCACATCGTCGGCGACAGCACGGTCGGCAGGTCGCCGTTGCCGGTCAGCACCGTCAGCAGGTTCACCGGCGCCGCGACGCCCAGCCAGCCGGCCAGCAGGGCCAGGGGCCAGACCACGGTCCAGCGCTCCCGGTCGGCGCGGGGCAGGGCCCGGATGGTTCGGGCGTTGAGCAGCAGCGGAACCAGCAGCACCAGCAGCGAACCGAAGATCAGGATCACCGTGCCGGCCTCCCAATCGACGGCCGCCGCCACGATCCAACAACCGATGCCGAGGAAGGCCGCCGCCGACGGCCAGCCCAGCCGGGTCAGCAGCTCGCTCTCGCCCGTCGCGGGCAGCGCCTGCCGCACCGCGTAGATCAGCAGCCCCAGATAGATCACGCCCCAGATGGCGAAGGCGTAGCCGGCCACCTTCAGGGTCGCGTCGCTGTCCGCCGCGAACTCGCCCGCGGTCTGGCCCCAGCCCAGCAGCATCTGCGCCTGGGCGACGACGACCGCGAAGACGGCGCAGGCCAGAACGATCAGACGCCGGGTCTGCTGGGCGGCGGTGGGGCGGATGATGGACGGCATGCAAGCTCCTGCGGCGACGCTTCATCGGAACCGCCGCGCCCCGGGCCGGTTCCCTCTCCACACCTGCGGAGAAGACCTATGGCTGAAGAGAAACCCCATTTCGAAACCGACTTCGTTCAGACGGACCGCGCGCGCGAGCAGGGCCTCGGCCTCGGCGAGCGCGAGCTGAAGGCCCAGCGCGATCCGGGCGGGATCATCACGCCTGATGTCGATGAGGATGACGAGCCGGGTGATCCGGTGGTCCGCAATGTCGCGGACGATCTGGAAGGCTGACGGTCAGCGTCTCTCGCGCGCCGGATTGCCCATCACGGTCGCGCCCGGGGCCACGTTTCGGGTGACGACCGATCCGGCGCCGACGACGGCGTCCTCGCCGATGGTTACGCCGGGCAGGATCAGCGCCCCGCCGCCGATCCAGACGTTGCGCCCGATCACGATGGGCTTGCCGAACTCCACGCCCCGCGCCCGTTCGCCGGGATCGCGCGGATGGTCGGCGGTCAGGATCTGCACCCCCGGCCCGATCTGCGTCAGGTCGCCGATCTCGACCTCGCACACGTCCAGGATCACGCAGTTGAAATTCAGGAAGACGTTGCGGCCCAGACGGATGTTGTAGCCGTAGTCGCAGTGGAAGGGCGGGCGGATCACCGCGCCTTCGCCCACTTCGCCCAGCCGCTGGCGCAGCAGGTCGCGCCGGTCCGCGGGCGTCGCCGCCAGCGAGGCGTTGTAGCGCACCATCCACTGCTTGGCGGCGATCTGGTCAGCCTGAAGTTCGGGATCGCCGGGATTGTACGGCTGCCCCGAGATCATCTTCTGGCGTTCACTGATGAACATGGGCGCCCCTTCGCTCTCCAGTCCGGAGAACGACCGCTCGGGTGGCCCGGGTCAAGCCCGATCAGGCGGCGTTGTAGATGCTCTGGAACAGGGTGGCGCCGTCGGCCGAACCCAGCTCGGCCTCGAAGGCGCGGTCCGGGTGGGGCATCATGCCCAGCACATTGCCGCGCGCGTTCTGGATGCCGGCGATGTCGGCGACCGAGCCGTTGGGGTTGTCGACGTAGCGGAACACCACCTGGCCCTCACCCTCCAGCCGCGCCAGCGTCTCGGCGTCGGCGAAGTAGTTTCCGTCGCCGTTGCCCTGGGTCATGATGACCTCGCGCTGGCCTTGGTAGCCTGAGGTGAAGCGGGTCTGGCCATTGGCGACCGTCAGGCTGATCGGTTTGCAGACGTATTTGAGGCCCGAGTTGCGCAGCAGGGCGCCCGGCAGCATTCCGGCCTCGCACAGCACCTGGAAGCCGTTGCAGATGCCCAGGACGGCCACGCCGTCGTCGGCGGCCTTGCGGATCGCCTGCATGATCGGGGCCTGCGCCGCCATCGCGCCGCAGCGCAGATAGTCGCCATAGGAGAAGCCGCCCGGCAGGACGATCAGGTCGAGGCCCTGCGGCAGCTCGGTCTCCTGGTGCCACACCATCTGGACCTGCTCGCCGGTGGAGCGTTCGACGGCGACCTTGCAATCGCGGTCACAGTTGGAACCGGGGAAGACGATGACGGCTGCGCTCATGGCGCGGGCTCCTAGCAGGGTTCGGGGCGTTTGTCAGGCCGCCGTGACGGGCGGGCGCGAGGCGCGTCCGTCCAGCCACGCCCAGAGCCAGATGGCCAGGCCGCCCAGCGTCAGTCCCACCGCCACCCAGCCGGTCGAACCCCAACCCAATCCGGCCGCCACCGCCGCGCCCGCCAGCAATGGGCCCAGCGCATTGGCGGTGTTGAAGGCCGAGTGATTCAGGGCCGCCGCCAGCGTCTGCGCCTCGCCGGCCACGTCCATCAGCCGGGTTTGCAGGATCGCGCCCAGTCCGCCGCCGGCGCCGACGCACAGCACGATGACCAGCATCGACCACAGGTGATGCGAGGCCAGCGGATAGAGGGCCAGCGAGACGGCACTCCAGATCAGCACACCGGCCGCGGCCTTGAAGCCGAACCGGTCTCCGGCCCAGGCGCCCAGCAGGTTGCCGCTGAACATGCCGACCCCGAACACGGCGAAGACCCAGGGCAGGACCTCCGGGCCCACGCCCGTCACCTCGCGCAGGGTCGAGGCCAGATAGGCGTAGACCGCGAACATGCCGCCGAAGCCGATGGCGCTGACGCCGAGCGTCAGCCAGACTTGCCGGTTCTTCAGCGCCTTCAGTTCCCGCAGGGGGCTGGCGTCCGGATGCGCCGGATCGCGCGGCGCGAACAGGGCCACCAGCGTCATAGTCAGAACCGCCAGCATCCCGACGATGCCGAAGGTCCAGCGCCAGCCGTGCGCCTGGCTGATCAGATTGACCACCGGCACGCCCAGCACCGTCGCGAGGGTCAGTCCCATCAGCAGGGTCGACACCGCCCGGGTGCGGAATCTCAGCGGCACGATTGAGGCCGCGACCAGCGCCGCGACGCCGAAATAGGCCCCGTGCGGCAGGCCGCTGAGGAAACGGAACACCAGCATGGTCTCGAAATTCGGCGACAGGGCGCTCAGCGTATTGGCTACCGCGAACAGGCCCATCAGCATGATCAACAGGATCCAGCGCGGCAACCGCGCCCCGAAGGCGGCCAGCAGGGGCGCGCCCACCACCACCCCGGCCGCATAGGCGCTGATGGCGTGGCCGGCGGTCGGCTCGTCGACGCCCAGGCCGCTGGCGAAGTCCGGCAGCACGCTCATCGCCGCGAATTCGGTGATCCCGATGGCGAAGCCGCCCATGGCCAGGGCCGTCAGCACCAGGCTGACCGCCAGGGGGCCGCGCGCGGGTGTTTCGGAAACGACATCGGCATCGCTGCAGGTCGTGCAGTCGGCAGGGGACATGGCGATCACCGGGAGGAGGGATGTTGCACTGCAACATGGGCGGCGCGCCCGCCGCCTTCAACCCGGCGCGTCTAAACGTCGATCACTTACCGTTGCGGGCCGTCTCAGCCCTGGCCGGTGTTCTCATAGGTGGCGGTGATCGTCGCCTTGGCCAGGGTGTGGAAATGCAGGTTGAAGCCGAACACGGCGCCCGAGTTGTCCGGCGTCACGTCCAGCTTGTCCGTGTCCACGGCGAAGACGGTGAAGATGTAGCGGTGCGGGCCGTGGCCGGGAGGCGGGGCGGCGCCGCCGAAGCCGGGCGCGCCGAAGTCCGTGCGGCCCTCGACCGCGCCGGTCGGGACGGGACCGCCGGCGGGGAGTTCGCTCACGTCGGCCGGGATGTTGGCCACGGTCCAGTGCCAGAAGCCCGAGCCCGTCGGCGCGTCCGGATCATAGCAGGTGACCGCGTAGCTCTTCGTGCCCTCGGGCGCGCCCGACCACTTCAGATGCGGTGAAGCGTTGCCCTTCGCCTGCACCTGCGCGTCCGGCAGCACGCCGCCGTCAGTGATGTCGTTCGAGGTCAGGGTGAAGGTCATGGCGGTCCTCGTTCAGTGAGCGTCAAGCGATCCTAACGCGCCGGACGCCGTCAGCGTCCCTGTTCCTGGGCCGCCGTGGTGAAGGCGCTGTCGTCCATCAACCCGCCGGCCAGGGCGGCGGCGAACACCACGCACCCGCCGACGATGAAGATGACGACCAGCAGCTTCAGGACGCGTTTCACGCGACCTCGATGCGGTAGCTTTCGATCACGGTGTTGGCGAGCAGCTGCTCGCACATCTTCTTGGTCTCGGCGGCGGCGTCGCCCTCGCCGTTGAAATCGAACTCGATCAGCTTGCCGACGCGGGCGTTGGCCACGCCGCCCCAGCCCAGACCGTTCAGCGCGCCTTCGACGGCCTTGCCCTGAACGTCCAGCACGCCGGGTTTCAGGAACACATGCACCTTCACCTTGGCCATTAGTGCAGTCCCCCCTGAATCACCGTCGGCATGCCCTTCATGATTCCCAGGCGACGCGCGACTTCCGTATAGCTTTCAATGACATTGCCCAGATCGCGGCGGAAGCGGTCCTTGTCCAGCTTCTCGCCGGTCGTGGTGTCCCACAGGCGGCAGCTGTCCGGGCTGATCTCGTCGGCCAGGATCACCCGGGCGAAATCGTTCTCCCAGATGCGGCCGAACTCGATCTTGAAGTCCACCAGGGTGATGCCGACGGCGCCGAACATGCCCGACAGATAGTCGTTCACGCGCACGGTCATCGCCAGGATGTCGTCCAGCTCCTGGGTCGAGGCCCAGTTGAAGGCGGTGATATGCTCTTCGGTGACCATCGGGTCGTTGAGCTCGTCCTTCTTCAGGTAGAACTCGATGATCGAGCGGGGCAGGGGCGTGCCTTCCGCGATGCCGAGGCGCTGGCTCATCGAGCCGGCCACGACGTTGCGGCACACCACTTCCAGCGGAATGATCTCGACTTCGCGGATCAGCTGCTCGCGCAGGTTCAGCCGCTTGATGAAGTGATTGGTCACGCCGATGCCGTTCAGGCGCGACATGACGAATTCGCTGATCTGGTTGTTGATGACGCCCTTGCCCTCCAGCTGGGCCTTCTTCTCGCCGTTGAAGGCGGTGGCGTCGTCTTTGAAGTACTGGATCAGGGTGCCGGGCTCAGGTCCTTCGTACAGGATCTTGGCCTTGCCCTCGTAGAGCTTCTTGCGCTTGACGTTCATGGGGTCTCGTCCGGGCGGGGCCTCGTCAGAAACGAAAATCGCGCGGCCAGCGCGTAGGTCTGGTCAGCGCGATCCGGAATCGGGCGGGCGGGTAAAATCGTCGCGGTCTCCTTAGCGGAAGCCGGTGCTGGATACAAACGGCGGGCGTCGACGACACCGTCGCACGGCATGCCGCCGCAACCCGGCGGGTTCCGGTTGCGTTCGGCCCACGGGGGGCTATAGACACCCCGACGCGGCCACTCCCCTGGGCCGCCTGACGGAGCCTGCGGACGCCCATGACTACCTTCGACGATCGGGAAAAGGGCTTCGAGTCCAAGTTCGCACTCGATCAGGAACAGGAATTCAAGGCCGTCGCCCGCCGCAACAAGCTGCTGGGTCTGTGGGCCGCCGAGAAGATGGGCCTGTCCGCCGAAAGCGCCGCCCAGTACGCCGGAGCGGTCGTGAAGGCCGATTTCGAGCAGCCGGGCGAGGAAGACGTCTACCGCAAGATCGCCCAGGACCTCGAAGGCGCCGGCCTGACCGTCTCGGAAGGTGAAATCCGCCGCAAGATGGACGAGCTGTCGTCGGTCGCGCGCGAGCAGATCCGCAACGGCGAATAAGCTTCGGCCCCCGGGCTGGAAAAACAGGGGCCGTTCCATCGCTGGAGCGGCCCCTTTCCGTTTCAGTCGTGCAGAATCGCGGCCAGCACCGCCCAGGCCTGCGCCTTGTCGGCGAGGCTCCGCGCCGCATGGGCGGGGCTGGAGGACGGCAGGTCGATCAGCGCGACGCCGTCCAGTCCCGCCAGGGACCGGCGGCCGATTCGCGCCGCTGTCCCCCCGTTGAACGCCACGGCCTTCAGAGCCGGCAGGCCGTCGATCAGGCGGCGCAGGTCGGCGGCCTCCAGGTTTCGGATGTCGGCGTCCAGGCTGCCCTTGCGTTCCGCGCGGGCGATGACGTCCCACAGCCCGACCCCGGCGGTCTTCAGAGCCGTCAGCCGGTCGGGATAGGGCAGGGCGGCCAGGTCGTGTCCGATCACGCCCCCGACCAGGCGCCAGAAGGCGTTTCGCGGGTGGCCGTAGTACTGGCCCGCCTTCAGCGAGGCGTCGCCCGGCAGGCTGCCCAGGATCAAAAGGCGTGTGTCCGCGTCGACGACCGGATCGAAGGCGGTCTTGGCTCCAGGCGCCTCAGCGCCCGGCATTTCTCATCCAGCCGACGACGGACAGCCGCGGCCCCTGGGCGTAGGCGGCCACGGGCGCGACGGAGTGATACTGGGGGACCTCGAACAGCGTCAGGGTGTTCCAGCGCGGAGCATGGCCGCGGATTACGTCGCCGGCCGCGTCGTGGAACAGCAGCTGGCCGCCCCAGTCGGCGCGCCACGTCCGGGTCAGGCCCAGCGTATAGGCCACCAGCCGGTCGCTGGCCTCGGAGCCGACGTCGTTGTGCAGGCCGATGAAGTCGCCGGGCCGGTAGCGGGTCAACTGGCCGTCCGCCTTGACGATGTCCTGCCGCCCCGTGACGGCGACGCCCAGCTTCACGAAGGCGTCATTCAGGAACTCGGTCAGGCCGTGGATCGGATGCCCCGGATCGCGGCCGGTCAGGTAGGCGGTGATCAGCGGATAGGCGAGGTACAGGAAGCCGTAGCCGGCGCCCGCCTTGGTCATCATGGCCCGCAGCCGCTGCTGCAGGGCCGCGTCGCCCTG
>Ga0307406_10001101_pt1 | contig 15064 bp, 13 predicted proteins | sample 322Cmetagenome_3_FD_203706 | JGI IMG/M metagenome (GOLD analysis project Ga0307406, IMG submission 203706) | Maize rhizosphere microbial communities from greenhouse at UC Davis, California, United States - 322HYB-C-2 | ecosystem: Host-associated > Plants > Roots > Rhizosphere > Soil | place... | reverse complement strand
CGCCGGCGCCGTGAACACCGCATTATTTGCCGGACCGGTAACGCTGACGGTTGGTGGCGCATTGACGATGACGTTAATTGGACTCGAAGGAGTCAGCGCGCCTCTGTTGTCGGTTGCTTTGGCAGTTAGCGAGTAAGTGCCTGCGCCAACACTGGTCCAGGTGAAACTGTAGGGCGCGACCGTGTCAGTGTTCAGCAGCGTCGTGCCCTGATAAAACTCGACCTGAGCAATGGAGCCATCTGAGTCACTGGCGCTGGCATCGATCGTTATATTGACCGGCGCATTCAAGACAGCATTGTTCACCGGATTGGTAATATTTACCGTTGGTGCAACATTTGCCACCGGTTCCTCGGTGGCGAGTAGACGGCTTCCGGCATAAATGTATTCCTTTACCAATACGGGGGAGGGAGACGGAGAAGGAACTACAAAAGGCAGATTTGCCACAAGCGGTGTCTTGCGATTGCGGAGTGGGTGCCAGTTTGCGAACAGACTTCCGGCAACTGAAAGGCAGACCAATACAGAAATAAGGACGATTAGAGGTTGTACGATTGCGGTTTTCACTCGATTACCAGCGTTGCGCTTGTTTCTTGACATGTAGTCCTCTTGTATTCCTGTCGGAGCCGCAGATGCAGCTTCGCATTAGGGACCAGCGGCGGCGGCGCGGCTGGTGGTCCAGTTATCGGGGGTAAGGCGCAGTTACACGCAGGGCGCTATTTATTCCCTTAAAACTTCGAACCCGATAGTTTGAGATTGAGTCGCAGCGGTCTGTGCGGTAGGATGGGCTTGCCCAGCATGCATCCTCTGCTACACAGAGGCTCTGTTACTGCGTAGGCTTCGTATCAGCTGCTACTGATGCGAAGCCTTTCAATTTTTAATTCATTGTCTGTCCCTCAAAAACATTATTGCTAAACTGTGGGCCAACGTTTACGCGAAGCTAAGCGGGTGAATCGCACGTGAACGAGGCAAGGTCAAATCAACGTTCCCATTGCTCGTAAGAAAACTCTGATACATCCCGGGCAAACTGAATGCCAGTCAGTAACGCTACTCACGGTTATATCAGCGCTCGATAGGACCACGCGAGGATGCTCTGTTCGCTTGATCACCAGTTTTGACTCAGCGGGTTGCAGCAACTGACCATCTCCCATTCGCGTCAAACCTCATAGGCGCATTCTTAACTCTCATGTTTCCTGATCTATGCGCGACCGCGACATGTGTAACTGAGCTCAATTAAATAACATTCGTTCAGAACAATAATTGTTTGACGGAGCCAGGCTGGTGTATTGGCCCATTCGACATTTGAGGCGTGACAGCGGATGCGAACGGAACGTCTCGCGATGAGCAAAGTTTAAATCAAAGCGGCAAATTCCGCAGGTGATGAGTAGATTTACCCATCGTCCGCGCAAGTTATTGATTTATTGATGGGCCAATGTCACTTATGATCGAACTCACATTGTTGTCAAAGTACCGGATCTGCTCTGACCACTACTCGCTCGACGAGTACATCCTGACTAACACCCACAGCTAGTAACCCCGATCCGATCTGATGCTCCAGCTCCCGTACGCGTCCCAATAAGTCCTACCTCACAAAATCAGCGAAACGTTTTGGGCCATCTGCACATTATTCATTAGCAGTGTGTGGTTGCTTGCGTTCAACTGCTCTGAAGACTCGCTTTAGAGTCTTGAAAAGCTGCGTTATGCGTCCGCGCGACTTTCGAAACTCGATTGCTGACGATCAAACTTTAGCAATCCAACAGGAGAATAGTATGTCGAACTTTCCAGCTCACGTCACGACCGAACTATCGTTCGATGGAGTAATCAAAAAGGGCGACCGTGGCGCCAAAGTGCGTCGGGTACAGGAGTGGCTCACGTTCAACAAATTTGCCACCAGCATCGATGGCGACTTTGGTGATGCAACCAAAACCTGTGTGACCAACTTTCAGAGATCAAAAGGACTACCGGAGACCGGCAGTGTCAATCAGCAAACTTGGGAGCCTCTGATCGCACCGCTTAACAAGGCACTCGCGCCCATTGAATTTGGCGCCAACACACAACTTTCGGACGCGATCCTGCGAGTTGCGAAGCAGCACCTCTCCCAGCATCCGGTTGAAGTGGGCGGTCAAAATCGTGGTCCTTGGGTAAGAACGTATATGAGCGGACATCAAGGTCCGGAATGGCTATGGTGTGGCGGTTTCGTAACCTTTGTTATGAAACAGGCTTGCATGCTGCTCAACCGGCAGATGCCCATCGAGGGTTCCTTCTCCTGTGACTCGTTAGCTCACCAGGGCAAAGAAGCTGGTCTGTTTGTTAAAGACTCACAGATGCAGAACGGAAGTGTTACCTGGCAGGAGTTGGGTGCGGCTCAAGTATTTCTTGTTCGCAGAACTTCCACTGACTGGGTACACACGGGATTCAGCTTTGACGGCGAGGACACTGTGTTTTCCACCATCGAAGGCAACACTGATCGAGATGGAAGCTCGAACGGTTTCGAGGTGGCAAAGCGAACACGGTCTATTCCCAAGAAAGACTTTATCCGATTGTCGTGAGGGCGTAATCGGTTCTCTGTGTCTCTGTTCGACTAAGTAATGACCAACGACACAGAGAACACAGAAGTCGTCTCAGGAATATCTCAATGCCTGGTGACGTTACTCTGCGGCAACGCTGGTTCAATCACCTCTTCTGCGCTAACAGCGCTTTCGCCCGATCAAGCGCAATAAAGACGTCATCACAAAAGTTTTCGGCGCCGAGAGCTTCACTAAACCCCGCCTGGTCCATCAGTTGGCGAACGTTTGGCCTGACAGCCGAAATCACTAAGGCAATATTGCGTCGCGCAGTAGCCTCGAGAAGTTCATTCATGGAATGTAATCCACTGGCATCAATTGTGTGCACTTGTCGCATTCGTAGGATGAGAACCCGCGGACGCTTCTCCACGCTGCGCATAGCGTCTTTGAAACGTTCGATTGCGCCAAAAAACAATGAACCATAGATCTCAAATACCTCTACGCCTGCAGGCACCTCCAACTTTGAGATGTCGCGAGTTGAGGATTCGTCCTGATCGACCAGCGTTTCAGTTACCTGTGTAACCTGCGTGGCATCGGACATACGTTGCATGAACAAGAAAGTCGCTAAGAGAACGCCGATTTGGATCGCTACTGTAAGGTCAATCAAAACTGTCAGAGAGAAGGTGGCGAGCAGCACTACGGCATCGCTTTTTGGCCCGCGCAGCAGATCCTTGAATTCCTCCCATTCACTCATGTTGTAGGCAACTACAATTAGAATCGCAGCCAGGGTGGGCATCGGAATCAGCGCTGCATACTTCCCAAAGAAAAGCAGGATCAGGAACAAGACCACTGCATGAATCATTCCGGCAACCGGTGTCCGACCTCCGCTTTTTATATTCGTGGCGGTTCGAGCGATGGCGCCGGTCGCAGGAATTCCTCCGAATAAAATTGATCCAATGTTGCCGAACCCCTGAGCCACTAGTTCCATGTTGGACCGATGCCTGGTACCCAGCATTCCATCAGCCACAACCGCCGCCAGCAGCGATTCCAGTGCCGCGAGGAAGGCAATCGTTACCGCTGGCGAGAACATCTGCTTCACAAGTGTCAGCGACATTGCGGGGATGTGAGGGAGTGGCAGATGATTTGGTACGCTGCCGAACCGGCTACCTATTGTGGCAACGGGCAAGTTAAAAAGCTTGACTACCAGCGTGCCAATGAAGATCGCAATCAACATCCCTGGCACACGATGAGTTATCCTGGGCCAAAGTCCGATCACCAGGAGTGAAATCAGACCGATTAGAACGGCAGTAACGTTAAACTCAGAAATGTGATGGCGATAGGCCTGCAACTTTTCAATAAAGCCCGCAGGTGGTGAGGCGAGATTGAAGCCAAGGAAGTCTCCCAGTTGAGACGAGAAAATAATCAGCGCAATTCCGGTAGTGAAGCCTACCGTCACCGGATAAGGTATAAACTTCAACAGGGCTCCCATACGAAAGAGGCCCATCAAGATCAGCAGGACACCGGCAATTAAAGTCGCAACAGCCAACCCATCGTAACCATATTGCTGAACGATGCCATAAATGATGACGACAAAGGCTCCGGTAGGTCCGCTGATCTGAGCGCGAGAGCCGCCCAAAAGCGAAATCACAAATCCAGCCACGATGGCAGTGAAGAGACCCTGCTCTGGTTTTACGCCGGAGGCGATCGCAAATGCGATGGCGAGGGGCAGGGCGACGATACCAACAGTCGTACCTGCCGCCAGGTCAGAATAGAATTGTTTTCGGGAGTATCCTTCGCGAAAGACAGCGAAGATCTTTGGCTCAAGGCGGGTGTGCATCGATGGTTCGGCTAGTTTGTTCAAACGGGGCCTTACATCCAACTCCTAAAAGCCGCGTTCTTATTCTCCAGGTTCCAACGCATGATACCAAACTATTCAGCTCACTTAAGTGAAGCAAGTTCGCATCGCATCACCGAAGCTCACTCAAGGCGTCGTTATGGCTCCAAAGAATCAGCGAAAAATTCACAACGCTTTTTTATGGTCCATTTTGCGGGTGGGAACAGGAATGATACGCGCCTCCCGGGCGCTAGACCTCCTCGACCCTTAATGCTCCTGCCGCTCTTAAATAACCAGTCCAATTATCTCCACGGAATATCTTTCATCTATCTTCGCGGGATCCTGCGGGCCATCTCGACGGCGGAAACAGAAACGTATGTCCCGATATTCCATTGATCGCAATTCGACCAGTGATCCTTTATTTCTCTAATTGCCTGGTCGTCCCTTCGGTAACGCTTACACCAGACGATCGTTCAATTGAATCCGGCCCGGTCGGACTCTGTAGCGATGGGCCTGTAGACAGGTCGTGTTCAATTTCAGATTCGTCTCCACTTAATCCCAATAAACGAAGCCGGCTTTTAGCTTCGAGAATTGCACTGATGCCGTCGGCCATCTCGATGCCGCCCCATACAGCCATCCAACCGAAGAATACCGCCCAAATCAGTATCCACGGAGCATCAAACGTACTTGGGACAAACAACCCTAATGGGATTCCTAAGACGAGCGACACTGTGAGCAATATACTGCCCCGGGTAAGACCGCTAACGCCTTCGATTCGCCTTTCTAACCAATGTTGAGCGGTCCTCTCGTCCTGCTTTTCGATAGCTTTCTTGAGCGCGGGCTTGGTGCGTAACGCCAACGCGACGGCTTCCAGCTGTGTTCCGCAGGAGCGACAGAACTTCACATCAGCCGAATTAGCTGTAGCACATTGCGGACAATACATATGCCAGATCCCCTACAGACAACACGCCTGGTTAACGGTTAGAGCCGATGCCTGTTTTTAAATCGCGGATTGGTCCTATGCAAGCCAGCACGAACCAATCAGAATTTGAGTCGTCAGTAGATTACGGCCGCGTTCTGTCTGAGGTGTCTTCGCGCGATCTTGAAGTCCTGATATGTCATCTGAGCACCGACCTCAATCTAATCCCAGCGTTAAGACACGATAATGCCCCTGAACGTTTACGAAGTAGAAATTAAACATATCCCTGGTTAAAGCGAAAACGGGAGTGCCCTCGGGTATCCCGAAGTTTGGTAATCCATTAAGCTTATCAAGCCTGCCGCCGGCCGCTATCTCAGCGATTCGCATCTTATACGAAGCGGAGTTGAAGGCATCTCTCGGAAGTGATTGACGATATACCTCAGCCGCGTACTCGAATTCACGAGTAAATCTCGCGAGATCCTCTTTCGTAACTACCGCAGTGGGAATTTTGGATTCGCCAATGACAGTCAACAGGTATCGGTAATCCTCTTTATGACTGGTAAGTTCTCGTGGCACCGGCGCCTTAGAATAATTGAACTCGTATGCCAAACTCGCAAAATGATAATTCATAATGGCGACATAAGCGTGAGCTAGCTCATCCGTTGTCGCGTTTTGTATCAAAGCCGGATCGATCTCCATGCTCTTGAAAAACCCTGAAAGTTTCATGCGATCAACCGCGTCTGTTACAAAAAAAGCCTCAAAGCAGTCTCTGAAATCCCTCCTCTTCCGATAAGCTTCCACGAAACTCCGGGCCGTCTGTTCTAGTTGCTGACGGGTCTTACTATCCACGCGGGCGGAATCGACGGTCGACTGACCAGATGTGTTGAGCGTGGGACAGCCCACAGGAATCGTTAAAACAAGAAAAAGTATTCTCAGTAACACTAGTAAGGCGCTATTTCCCTTTATGACTGAACCCACAATTACTAACGACGACCCGGAATTTGGCAGGAACTGTCTCATTAAAGTGATTTGAATTCTACTTCTCCGTCCCGCCTCATTTGCATGGCCTCTCGACCTATGTGGGCACCCAACTCCTTGTCGAACGTGAGAGTCTTACGTGCAGCAGCAAAAAGGCGCATGGCCCAGGCCTTGAATTCCTCCGGCTTTTCCACCCACTGATCTTGCGCCCCATAATACCCATCAACGAAATGGAGCCTGCCACGGCGCAGTATTTCGCCGTTGTAGTAACAACGAGTCAGTTCGATAACCGGCGACCGCAAGTCATCCACTGACCAATATCCCTGGGCAGCAACCTCTCGAGTTCGGACAGCGCTAAGATCACTGGGCGCAACCAAACACAGAAACAACCACTGTTTACCATCTTCTGTGAAGTTCGTGGTTTCGACCTGGCGCGGCTCCGGTGTGGGAGAACGATCATGTAAAACAACCAGCTCACCAACTTTTCTGAGCCGCATTTCCAGCTCTGCGTGATCATTTGGCCCAAGAAAGAAATTTATCTGATGTCCCATAGGAGCGCATTAGCTTCGCCTCTGCAGCTTTGCCTCAAAAGTCAAAAACTTTTGTTGAATATCGAGTTGTGACTTTTGAGGCAAAGCTTGCCTCTGCCTGATATCTTATCAGCCGACCTCCGAAGCTAATGAACCTTCGCTTCAAAACTTTTGCTGATGTCCTCCCATTGGCGATCCCTTATTGAACGGATCACAGCGGCTCAGGCGAGCATTTGTAAACTACTCTCATCATCACCTTCAAATCTTTCTCTTTAAGAAGACTTATGATTCGACTCTTCCCACAATTGCGTGGTGGTTGTGGCGCAACTTCTGATAGACGTGGCTCCGGCAGTTGTCAACTCGGCGAACGTATTCCGTTCAGCGCATATGCGACTGCTTCGTGCAATAACAGAACCCGCCCCTCCGTCCAGGCGGTATTGAAAGCAGCTTCGCCCAGAGTAGCGCGAACAGTGCAGATCAGACGCTCGTATTCATCGCGATAGAAATCAAAAACTACCGCGCCGACTGCTTCGCGGGCTGTCGCGGCCGCTCCCAACAGTCGCGCCGCGCGCTCGTAGGCCCCTTGCGCCGAGTACATTTCAGCAAGTGTGTCCAGCGTGCGCGACATAAACCACTGATCTTCAATTTCGCGCAATGCAAGTAGACTTTCCCGCAGGCGTGAGGCAGCCAGGCTGAATTCTCGTTGCCGGATGGCGACAATGCCCAAACCTCTGAGTGATGCGCCGAGCGCTAAGTTGTCCCCCAACTCACGTCCGAGTTCCGCGGCCTCTGCGTAGCGGACGTGTGCCGCAGGATAATCCTTCCCGACGAACGCAACCGTACCCGAGTTGTTGAGCGACATGGCAAGCGCAAATTTATCGCCTGTTTGGCGAAGAAGATCGATGCCCTCTTCAACGAGCGCGTGAGCGCGAGCGTGATCATTTGCCAAAATTTCATAAGCGAGAAAGACAAGCGCAGCGGCCAGCTCCCGTGTGTTTCCAGTCTGGCGAAGGATCGACACGCTTTCTTCCAGCCGTGTGCGCGCCGTCTGATGGTCTCCCATAAAAACTGCGAGCCAACCGTCCGCCTGCATCGCTCGCCCGCGTAAATCCTCCGCGCCCAACTCGCTTGAGCGCTCGAGTACATCAGCGAGCCACGCCCGACCTTCACTCCAGTAGCCGCGGTAGAACCAGAAGAAGAAAAGTGCATTACACAACCGAAACTCGATCTCGGTTTCTCCACTCTGCGCTGCATATCGCAACGCTGCCCGCATATTGTCATGCTCAGACCCGAGCACTGTCAGACAATATTGGCGCTCGGCTGTGTTGATTCGCGGCGCGATCGTCTCCGCAAGCTGAAGGTAATAAGCAATGTGTCGTCGTCGTACGACATCGGTTTCATTCACTTCATCGAGCTTACGGAGACCGTATTGTCTGATCGTTTCCAACAACCGATAACGCGCCGCGCATTTATCTTCGGTCATCAGGACCAACGACTTATCAATGAGATGGGAAAGCAAGTCGAGCACATCTGTCCGGTCAATACCTTCACCAGAGCAAATCTCCTCGACCGCTTCCAACGTACACTCGCCGGCGAATACCGAAAGGCGCCGCTGTAATGCGCGTTCCTGTTCCCTAAGCAAGTTGTAGCTCCAGTCGATGGTCGCGCGAAGCGTCTGATGCCGCGGCAGTTCTGTCCTCTTAGAACCTGAGAGCAATTGAAAGCAGTCGTCGAGCCGCGCCACCAGTTGCTCGAGTGTCAACACCTTGAGGCGCGCAGCCGCGAGTTCGATCGCCAGCGGGATCCCATCGAGTCGCCGGCACAGTTCAACGACCAGACTCGCGTTATTGTTCGTGAATGCAAAGCGTGGGAATGAAACGACCGCCCGATCGACGAACAGACGGATCGCGTCTGACTTGAGCAGTTGATCCAGAGATTGCGTTTGGGGATTCTCCGGCAGTGACATAGGCGAAACAGGAAACTCGATCTCGCCCTTAATGCCGAAGCATTCTCTGCTGGTGGTGACAATCTTTAGTTCAGCACACGTCTGCAGCAACACGTCCACGAGTGTGGCAGTGGTTTTGATCAGGTGTTCGCAATTGTCGAGGACCAGCGTTAGTGTGCTGGGCCGGAGGTGATCGCAGAGAGTTTGGACCGGCGCCGTGCCGGATCGCTCGCATCGGACTCGGAGAGGCTGCGGCGTATCCTTGCGCCAACGGGTTGGTGCGAGCCTGGTTTCCGCCATCGGAACGTGGCCGCGCAACCGGAGTCATACTCGGTGGCATAGGAGTGGGGTCGACGATCACGCCACCGATCGTAGCCGTGGTGATGCTGCGGTTCGGTTGGAAGTCGAGCTTCTACATCGCGGGCGCACTCGGGGTATTGTTGGCATGCGTATTTTATTTCGCCATACATGCTGCACCGCCAGAAGGACAGCGCCCAGGCAGCAACGCGAGTGACGGATCTAGTGTTTCATTAGCCGCCAAAACATCCTGGACACATCTACTGAAGAACAAACAACTGTGGCTGTTGACTGTTAGTTCCCTCTTCTCCGGTTATATCGCATACATTTTCATCTCGTGGTTCTATTTGTATCTCGTCGAAGTGCGTGGGTTCACATTGCTGCGCGGATCTTTCTACGCCGCGCTTCCTTTTGTAGCGGCGACCGTTGGTTTTCCACTTGGTGGCCTGCTGGGAGACTTCTTTTCGACGCGAGTCGGCGCAATTCGGGCTCGACGTAATATCGTCATAGCCGGAATGGTGCCCGCATCGCTACTGCTGTATTTCGGAGCGACCGTCGGCGATCCGCTTTGGGCCATTGCCGCATTGTCCCTGACGGCCGGCCTGGGAACACTGACGCACAGCTCTTATTGGGTTATTGCGATCGAGAGCGTTCCCTCTCATACCGCAACTGCAGTGGGCATCACAAACACGGGATTTAACTTAGGCGGGGTATGCTCGTCGCTCCTCACTCCGTGGGTTGCGGCACGGTACGGCTGGTCGACTGCATTGACCGTCGCCGCCATCGCGAGCCTCGTTGTCGTGATCTTGTCGAAGTTTATCGGCGACTCTACACGGGAGTTTGGCGCCAATTTCGTTCGACCCGTACTACCACGCAAAACGGCGACGAATTAAAGCAACACGTCCGGTGACGATAAAGTGAAATTTGTCAGTCATGTGGTTCGCGTGACGATTTCGGTCTTCAGTAACCACTTCTCGATCAACTGGTCGTCTGCGGTGATCTTTCCGAGTACACGGTAATTTGAGGATGCCAGGATCTTTGATGCGGTCGCCTTTTCACGGATCACTGTGTAGGGTGCAACATACGACGAATGGATGAAGTAAACGTCGTCGCCGGTGTTGACGATGAACCCGGTGTGAATGTCCAAACCAACTACGTAGATTCCAGGTCCCCACTTCCTGACGGCCTCGACGAAATCGTCAATGCCAACTCGCCTGAATCGCTTCACGTGAGAATCGGTGGTCAGACTGAGGATGATATTCTCCGAGAGTCTTTCGACTAGATTCTTGTAATCGTGAGCGTCGTTCGGAGTCGGATCAGGTATGGCGGTGAGGCAACCTGTATCGCCTGCGGTTTAGACCCTTGCATCCTGACTGCAAAGACGAGTGCAATCGTTGCTGCTACACAAACCGATGCAAAAATGAAGAACCGAGTTCTCATTGGTTCGACTGTAGCACTTGCCGGAATTCTGGCACATGTGGATAACCACACGATTAGCGTCTGACTTCCGTCGCCTTACCCGTCACCGAGAAACGCCCTTCGATGAAGCTGGTCGTGTTCGCATCCGCTGCGCCGGTGAAACCCGGTTGCTTACCGCCGATGGTTACCTTGAACTGGCCTGGTTCGACTACTGTTCGGCCGTCATCTGTGATCACTGCAAGTTGACGTGGCTCGAGAGTGAACTTGACGATGCGCCGTTCACCCGGCTTCAGATGCACTCGTTCAACTCCAGCAAGAGAGCGAATCGGCACCCGAACAGATGCTGCCAGGTCAGTCACATAAACCTGGACCACCTCATCGCCTTCCCGCGTCCCGGCGTTCTCAACCGTCGCGCTCACAGTCACATTTTCTGTTGCCGCTATGCGCGCCGATGAAACTGCGAAAGCCGAGTATTTGAAACGCGTGTAGCTTAGACCATAACCAAACGGATAAAGCGGTTCGCCTTTGAAGAACCGGTATGTCCTTCCGTCCATTTGATAATTGTCAAACGCCGGCAACTGGTCCACTGATTTATAAAACGTTACCGGCAGCCGTCCGGCCGGGTTGTAATCCCCAAAGAGGACTTCCGCAATTGCAGCTCCCCCTTCCTCACCCGGATACCACGCCTGCACGATCGCCGCGACGTGCTCATTGGCCCAGTTCACGGCGAGCGCACTGCCCGACAACAAAACGAGCACAACAGGCTTGCCGGTTGACGCAACGGCTTCAAGCAAACGCTGCTGGCGCGCGGGAAGATCGATACTGACCCGATCGCCGCCGAGAAAACCCGGCTCAGGAACATTCATTTCTTCGCCTTCAAGACGTGAAGAAAGGCCCAGAACCATGACCACCGCATCCGCCTGTTTCGCTGCGTCGACAGCCTCGGCGTACGGGGATCCGGTGTTGACGACAGGAGGTTGCCACGCGAGTCTGGCAACTGCACCTATCTTGCTCTCGTAATACTCCATTTTGATGTCGTAGCTCTTGCCTGCCTCAAGCATGACTTCACCGGTCACAGTTGCCGGCGCGTGGTCGGTCCAGTCCTCGACGATCAACTTGCCATCGAGATAGACGCGCACGCCATCGTCGACGATTGCGCCGAAACGATATTTACCAGTGATGGTTGGGACGAGTTTGCCCGTCCAGCGTGCTGAAAAATCATCGGCCGGAATGCCAGGTGCAGGACTCATCATGCCCCAGTCGAAGCTCACTTCTCGATCCACGCGCGTCACGGCTGGCGCACCCGCGAGTGTCTTATTCGCAAAATACTCAGCCTTCAGACCCGTTTCGCCGTTCGGACCACGTAAATTAGTCGCAGGCACGGGTACTGCGGAAACCTCTGCGAGCGTCGTGCCCACGGCGTGCAACACCTTCGTACCCGATGAGACGCTCGCACGAATGCCTGCCAGCGGCGTGGTTGCGCGCGACGGTGTGCCGTTGTAGTTGCCGAGTAACACCTGCACGTCGTCTGCGTTTGGTCCAATGACGGCAATCGACTTCAGATCCTTCCGCAGGGGCAGGGTGTTGTTATCGTTCTTCAAGAGAACTATCGACTCGCGTGCAGCTTCGAGTGCGAGCTGGCGGTGTGCGGGTGAATCGTTTGCTGAGAACGGGATCTTTGCATAAGGCACAAGCTCAGCTGGATCGAACATCCCGAGTCGAAAGCGCATGGCAAGCAATCGTTTCAGCGCGCGATCGATCTCGCCTTCGGAAATCAGTCCCTGCTTCACCGCATTCACGAGTGCTTTGTAACTGTCGCCACATTCGAGATCGGTTCCGCGCTTGACCGCCAGGGCCGAAGCAGCTTCAGCGGTTTCGACGAACTTATGCCGCTTGTAGATGTCGTCGATTGCGCCACAGTCGGAAACCACATACCCATCAAAGCCCCATTCGCCACGCAGCATGTCGCCGAGCAAATGTGTACTTGCGCAGGCCGGCTCTCCGTTTACGCGGTTGTATGCACACATCACGGATGCAGCCTGAGCTTCCATGACAGTGGCACGGAAAGCAGGCCAGTAAGTCTCGCGCATGTCACGTTCGCTTGCAGCCGCGTCAAAACGATGGCGCTCGGGCTCTGGACCAGAATGAACTGCGTAGTGCTTGGGAGTGGCAACAACTTTCAGATACTTCGGATCGTCACCCTGCAGTCCCCTGACGAACGCGACACCGAGACGGCTGGTGAGGTAGGGATCTTCTCCGTAAGTCTCTTGCCCACGTCCCCAGCGAGGGTCGCGAAAGATATTGATGTTTGGCGACCAAAACGTAAGACCGTAAAACCGATCGTGGTTACCACGTCGTTGTGCTTCGTGGTACTTGGCCCGCGCCTCATCGGAGATCACGGTGGCGACGCGATTGACCAGTGCCGGATCAAAGGTGGCTCCGAGTCCGATCGCTTGCGGGAAAACTGTCGCGACGCCTGAGAAAGCAACGCCGTGCAAAGCTTCATTCCACCAGTCATACTGCGGAATCCCGAGCCGCGGAATTGCCGGTGCGGCGTTCATCATCTGCGAGACTTTCTCTTCGAGCGTCATGCGCGACACAAGATCATCGACGCGCTGTTCCAATGGCAACTTTGGATTGACGTACGGCGCGCGCGGATCAGGTTTCGTCTCTTGCGTTGTCGCCGGAGCAGCGATAACGATCAGGCACAGCACAAGTGTGAATACACAAATAGCGATGCGGAATAGCGACATAGTTGCTCCTTCGTGTTGCTTTGAAATCCAGTGACGGAAAATCCGGGCTTAAAATCTGGTGCTATACTCGACTACGTGGATTATGAGTGGGATCACGAAAAGGGGGCAAGTAACCTTGAGAAGCATGGAGTTTCTTTTGAGGAAGCTGCCACCGTCTTTGATGATCCGCTTTACGTTGATTTTTATGACCCGGACCATTCCGTTGATGAGCATCGATATCTTATTATGGGGCAATCGACGGCTGGGCGTTTGCTAATCGTGTCCTATACTGAAAGACACCGAGTCGTTCGTGTGATTAGCGCGAGAGAAGTGACCGCCGCTGAAAGAAGAGCTTATGAAGAAGGATGAATTCGAAGACGAACTTCGGCCTGAATATGACTTATCGACATTGCGAGTCCGTAAGCTTGGACGTGGGCGTAAGAGTTTCGGTGATGTGATTAAACTCGAGCCTGATGTCGCTGGCGCGTTTCCGAACGCGGATGCCGTGAATGAGGCGTTGCGTTTCCTCATAAGAGTGACAAAAGAGAATCGAAACGATCTCCGGTCCCAGGACCGCGACGCGTAGCTGGCTGCTTCGCCTTCAACAGTTATTACATTCCCTCCTATCTCTTCTCCTTTGACGGCTGGAAATCCAGACTACCGCGAAATATTTTCTGGTAGTTTGACATTAATTACAGGTTCGTAAAGCGAGGAGAAAGTATGGCAAAACCTAAATCACAAGACGAAACCGGGAAGCCATCACGAAAGACTCTCCGGCTCACCTTTGAAGTCGTAAACGGTGAGGTGAAACTGGTAAAGCACCAGCGTGTAAGCATGATCACTCCGCCCTCGGTAGGAGAACGTCCCGAGACTGGTAAACATGGAGGTTTCTGGATGGAACTTCGGGATGAAAACGATCGCGGACTCTTCCACCGTAATCTGCATTCGCCAGCCGGCGACACTGTAGAAGTTCACTCGCCGGACGGCGCAATACGGCGCGAATATGCTCCACCTCAGGAAAGCACATTCGAAGTGCTGGTCCCTGACTACGGTGAGGCAGCCTCCATCGTACTCGTTGGAAAGAAGTCCGGAGGCGCACAACCATCTATGGCTGCCGCGTCAGCGCCGAAAACGCGTGAGTTAGCACGCTTTGAAATACCTGAAGGAGGAGAACAATGAGCGCCAGTGACGGTCATGTAGTGCGCACTGAGAAGATTATCGATAATGGCCCTGACAGCGAACGCTGGAATCTCGTCATTATTGGCGACGGCTACCGTGAAAATGAGTTGGCGACGTATCACACGGACGTCGAAAATTTTGTTTCGACCCTCCGTGAAACTCCGCCTTTCGATGAGCTTTTCTCCGGCATTAACGTTCACCGGATCGAGGTCGTGTCCGACGACAGCGGGGCTGACAATCCCAACGTTGCGCCGGCAATCACGGTAGACACTTTTTTCGACGCGAAATTCTGGGATGGAGCATGGAGTCGTGTGCTTACCATAAATACTACTCTCGCGCGATCAGTGGTAGGTGAGTTAGTTCCGGCTATGCATCAAGTGGTTTGCATAGTTAATACAAGTACTTATGGTGGCTCAGGCGCCGTTAATGAGCACGTGGCAACCTGCTCGACGAACTCTGCCTCAGCGCTGGTTGCAATTCATGAAATGGGACACAGTGCTTTCGGATTGGCTGACGAGTATGCGTCGACGGACCCATCGCCAACAGCGGAACCACCGCAGCCTAATGTGACCATCAACACAGACCGTGGCACTATGAAGTGGAGGCTCTTAATACTGGACGAGACTCCCATCCCGACACTGCGCAACCAGGGCTGCGGGACACCCACGGATGTAAATCCGGCGACACTTCAGCTCGACGGCCCGGTTGGAGCTTACGAAGGCGCGCTCCATTC
>Ga0307406_10001098_pt1 | contig 15087 bp, 11 predicted proteins | sample 322Cmetagenome_3_FD_203706 | JGI IMG/M metagenome (GOLD analysis project Ga0307406, IMG submission 203706) | Maize rhizosphere microbial communities from greenhouse at UC Davis, California, United States - 322HYB-C-2 | ecosystem: Host-associated > Plants > Roots > Rhizosphere > Soil | place... | reverse complement strand
GCTGAAACCTTCCGACATGGACGGGAGTGACAAAAGTGACGGTGCTGTTTCTCGCTCACCCGAACTTCCAACAGCCGCGGCATTTCCCGATCGGACCCCGGAATCCTTCCAACGACGCGGCTAACACTGGTTTTTCCAATGCTTTGAGACTCTGGCGGCATCCTCTGAAAGGCTCTCAAGAAGCCCAACCTCCGCGCCATTTTCAGCCGCGTCCACTCGGGAAGCTACGCACGTTGGAATTTGGATGATTTTACAGTCAGGTCTGATTTTCCCCCTAAGGCATTGATAAAATATCCACGCTTCCCGGCCGCGAGGGATCTTTCTAACGTCCCGCCGGAATGGACGAAGCGCCGGAACTGGAGGAAAAAGAGCCGACGCGGCGCGAGTGGAGAGGATTCTGGAGCCTGATCGCCCAGCAGACCCAGAGCGGCTTCAATGAAAAGGCCGCCCAGTTCCTGCTGATCCCGCTGGGAGGCTGGCTGATGGGCACCGCTTCCAAGATGGAATTGGTGGCCCCGCTCCTGTTGTCCCTGCCCTTCCTGCTCCTCGCACCCTTGGCCGGCTGGCTGAGCGACCGCTTCTCCAAGCGCAATGTGCTGGTGGCCTGCGCCCTGACCCAATTGGTCATTCTCGCCGGCCTCTCGGGGGCCATGGCCGCAAGAAGCTTTCAACTGGCGATGGTGGGCTTTTTTGCACTGGCGGTGCTCACGGCTTTTTTCAATCCCGCCAAGACCGGCATCGTGAAGGAACTGGTGGGTTCCCGTCATCTCGGCTTCGCAAGCTCCATCCAGCAGATGACCGGAATGCTGGCGATTTTGGCCGGGCAGATCCTAGCCGGCCTCGCCTTCGACCAACGCCTGAATGAAGGCGGCGATGGCTGGCACGCCGCGCACGGGCCGCTGTGGGTGATCACCGCCCTCGCGCTGCCGCCCCTGTTCCTCAGCCTGATGATCCCCCGCACGCCACGCGGCGAGGCGGAGCGGCTCAGCCCCCGGCTGGCCTTCCAGCATTTCCACCAGATGAAGGACCTGTGGCGGAATCCCGCGCTGCGCCGCAGCTCGGTCGGTGTCGCCTTCTTCGTCGGCTTCGCCACCTTCATCCACGTTTGGTCGCTTGGCGTCGCGAAAGAACTCACCAGCGGGACCACCGGCTTCGGTACTGCCGCCTCGAAATTCATGATCGCGAACTCGCTTGGCATGGTCGGCGGCTTCGCCGTGGCCTCGGTACTGATGCGGCGGCGCATCGAACTCGGCTGGGTGCCGCTGGCGGGCATTGCGATGACGGTCGGCACCTTGTTGCTCGCGATCCCGGATCCCTCCGGTCACACCTTTCTCCTGCTATTGGTTTTCACCGCCTTCTCGGCCGCGGTATTCTTGGCCCCGCTGAATGCGTTCTTCCAAGACCGCTGCCCGGCTGAGCACCGCGGGGAATTGCTGGCCGCATCGTACTTGCAAGAGTGCGTCGGAGCCATCATCGCGGCCTTGGGTCTGACGGCCATCAGCTATCTTCGTCCGATCGCCGGAAACCCGTGGTGGCTGGGCGTCCACTTCCCACTGATTCCAGCGGCGATCATTTGCGGGGCGGTGACGGTCTACTGTGTCCGCCTGATGCCGGCGGAACTGGTGCGCGTCACCGGGCTGACACTCCTCCGCCTGATCTACCGCATCCGCAGCACCGGCACGGCGCACTTTCCGCAGAAGGGCGGCGTGCTCTTGCTGCCGAATCACATCACTTGGGCGGACGCGTTTTTCCTCACCGCCGCCTGCCCGCGGCCGGTGCGTTTCGTCATGGAAGCTGGCTTCACGGGAAACACCGCGGTCCGGGTCTTCAGCCAGCTCTTCGATACCGTCCCGATCACATCCACGAAGCCCCGCGAAGCTCTTCGCGCTTCCGCCGAGGCACTGAAGGAAGGACACGTGGTCTGCATCTTCCCGGAGGGCCAACTCACCCGCACCGGGACCTTGCAGGAACTCAAGCGCGGCTTCGAAATCATCGCCCGCCAAGCGGGCTGCCCGCTCGTCCCGACGTGGATTGATGGCGCTTGGGGCTCCATCTTTTCCTTCGAGGGCAATCGCTTCTTCACGAAGTTTCCGCAGCGCATGCGCTACGGCATCAGCGTCGGCTTCGCCCCGCCGATGCCCCCGGAGGGAGCCGACGTGGAAAGCATCCGCCGCGGGATGCTGGAAGCCTCAGCCATGGCGCTCGCCGAACGAGCAAGCGAGCCCGCACAGGCCAATGCCCTGCAACTCGCCCACGTGAATGCCCTTCAGCGCGGCGCTGACTTCGGAACCTCCGCCACCGACCCCCTCCCCGACTCGCTCCCGGGGCTGGCGATCTTCGAAAAACAATTCGGCGCGATCCGCCGCGAGTCGCCCTTTCCCGACGCAAGCTCCGAGGCTCAGTGGCTCGGCGGAAATACCCTGCGCAAGAAGATCGAGTCGTCGAAGCTTCAACCCGGCGGCGTGTTTTTCGATTTCAGCGACCGCGCTGCCGAACCACTCGCCCATGCCGGCTGGGTCCATTGCCCCTGCCTCGCCATCGACGGCATCATCGTCGCCATGTCGATGCCGGACCCGCCGAAAGCCCATCCCGGCAGCCAGGAGCAAGCAGGCCGCAAGCCCGGCTCACACGGCATCCTGCTCCCCGGCTTCTGGATCGATGGAACCACGCTCCGCGGACCCGCCGTTCCGAACGGCCTGCCATTGCCAGACGGCACCCGCGTCGATGAAGAAGGCTTCGTCTTTCTTCCCAATCTTCTCTAACAGAACTGCATCACGGTCCCACCGTATTCACCCGGAAGAAGCCCTTCGCCAGCGTCCCTCCACCGGGATCTGTCAGCGGCCCGAAGGTAGCTTGGCCGGAGGCATTTAGGGTAATCGTGGCAATCGTTTGCCACGCGTCAGAGGCGCCCAGATTGGAAGACGCTTGAAGGTATACCGTGGTGCCGGGTGTCCCACCGGTGACCCCACCGCTGATCGTGTAAACTGCACCAAGTTTCCCGATCACGATATTCTGCAGCCTCAATGTCTCGCTGACACCGCCGGGCGGAGCCACGACTCGCTGGAGCGCCAGTGATCCCGCGCCGCGGTTCGACACCCAGAGGATTCCGCCGTCGGGCAAAGAGACGATGTCATAGAAGGCAGGCAGCCTCACCGCGGCATCGGAGACAGCCGCCTGTGCCGTGGCGTTTGCCTCCGCCGTGCCCACCAATTTCGTACGGATCCCAACCACCGCGCCCCCTGTCACCTCTTCCCAGAAAATGGCGGCGGCATCCCCGTAGCGCGCGATCCGAGGAAAGATCGCGAAGGTATTCGCGGGATAGCTTGTCAGCCAAGTTGGTGTCCCTGCAACTCCCAGCGGAGTGATCTCCACGTAGCGAACGTCGAAATTGTTCCGCGTGAGCTTGGTGGTATAGACGACGCCGAAGTTCCCGTTCGCCAGCTTCACCATGCCGCCGGTTTGAGTGTTCGTGGTGTTATTGCCGATGGCTCCACTGATCGGGAAATACTCGGTGTCTCCTGCAAAGGAAGTGGCCGCCGCCGTGTCCAGCCAACGACCGAACACCAGCGCGCGTGGATACGCATCACCGTGGGCGAGGGTGTAGAAATTGCTCCCGTCCACTAGCACGCGCTGGTCGAAGTTATGGCTGCAGTACCACGGGTTGATGACGGTGAGCACGCCGGTCAGGCTCATCGTGGCCACATGGCCACCTTGGTGGCGGACGTTATCCGGCCAGCGTTGGGTGTGCCCCACGTAAGCAATCAGCCTCTGCGTGGCAGGATTGAAAGCGAGCCGCCCGCTGGAGAATGCGCCGGGTTCACCCTTCGATCCCACCTGAGTCTGATTCGTTGTTCCGAAGACCAAGGTGGAAAACAACGTGCTGCCCGTGGAACTGACCCGGGAAATCCAGTACTCAAAGTCGGCACCGTTCGTCGCACTGTTCTTCGCATGGGAAATCGCGAAGCTGCCGTCCGATGGAATGCGCGTGAAGCCAACCAACTTCGTCGCCGTCTGTAGCACGGCGGGATCGATCCGGCTTGTTAGATTGCCCGCCAGGTCCAGCGAAAGAATCGAGATTCCCGTCCCCGAGGCATTGAGGAAGGCGACATTGCTGGTGTTGTCCGCATTCGCGTTCAGGATCACGGCAGGCTTGATCCCATAATCGGAAACGGTCGTATGCGAGGGCTCAGTACCGGGGAAGCCGGTGACGGAAATCACCTTCGTCTCCACCGCGGTAATGGGTGCGAGTGCGGCCAAGCCCGCGCGCAGGGGCAGCAACAAAAGCGCGGCAAGCAGGCCGGGATGGTGCAACTGTTTCATGGCTTCAGCACGGGTTGCTGGCCCTCCCCCACCTTTGGCCGATGCGCTCTATCGAAGTCACAACTGCCCATCTCCAAGAGGTAGGTTCGGCAATCTTGAAGTTCACGGGAAGTTCCGGAAAACGCAAACGACGATGATCCCACGGCATTTGTAATGCTGACAGCCACTCATCGAGATGGAGGCTTCGGGCCCGCCTGACTCTTCGGTTCCGCGTCCATTGCAAATTGAACTCTCCCACACATCTCGTCCTACGCGATGGCGTAGCCCGAAGGGCTTGAAATTTTGGATCTCCTTTGCAAATTTTTCAGCCCGTTCAACCGGTCACGCTCCCCCATACTTTGTCAATCGAGAGCCTTATCAATTCCGGAAAGCCACTTGAAGCTTGGGATGCAATCCAGCGATTGCCCCCGAGGCTCAAGTTCACCGCGCAGACGATGCGCCAGCGTCTGCGTTGCGCGAGGCTTTTGGGATGGACCCGTCGTGTGAAGATGCTCGAGGCCGCGATTTCAACGCCTCCGGGCGAAGACGGGCTTGCACTCTTGGACAATTTCCAACGCCCGTCGCAAAGAGGAAGAGAACTGGCGACTAGCTAGCCACACGGCAGGTCATAGCTCGGCACCTCGTCCGCCGTCTTTTGGCTTTGATAAATTATCCCGACGATGGAAACGGATCCTCTGGGAAAATCAGATCGGGACCTGCGCCTCCTGTATACGGCCAAATTCGGAATCGAACAGGGGGACGATCCGGATCCTTGGCATCCTCCAGCATCATGTAGACGCTCAGGGACGTCACCGGGATGCCGCCGCCAGACTCCCACTTCCTGAGCAAACCTTCCGCAAAATGATCCACCAGCCGACGACGCGGCTTGAAATAGAGCGTTTGCAGATATCCGCGCTCCCGGCTGCCTGAAAACCTCTCCCACGTATCCCGAGGCCGCTCAAAACTTACGGGCGCACCATGGTTCAATAGATCAACAGTGCGCCCGTCGGGCAGCACGGCAGAAGCCACCAGCCAGCCGTCAATGGACCTAGGTCTTGGCGCATAGAGATTCCAATGTTGCTGGAGCCCGATCGCCGTGCCTGCATCGCTCCATGCCCTGGGGAAGAACCATGGGTCTCGCACCTTCAGCGCTGAACGAAGATTCCACAGGATGATATATGCCGTGAGAATCACACAGCAAATCGATTGCCACCGCGGTGCATGAAACGCCGCGCGACTTTCAGCGTGAGAAGACTTACGCAAGGCATCCCAGACGACTCCAGGAATGAAGGGCAGCCAGGCGACAGCACACACAAAGGGGAATATCCCGAGATGGAGCGTCGTCGCCAGCAGGACAACGTGAAAGGAAACGAACAGAAACACGGCAAGACTCCGGCAGGACGCTCTCCAAACAGGACTGAACAAGAGAAACGGCCCAAGCTCTTCGAGCCATAGCGTGCCCTTGGCGGCCCAGCGAAGCAGCGCGGGAAATCGAAGGAGCGATTCCCCGACACTCGTGGAGTAGGAATCGAGGCTGAGAGCCAGCTGAACTGCTGTGAAGTCAACCCTCCACACCGGGTCTGCTTTATTGAACGCATTCATCCAATAAATGAAACAGACCTGAAGCGTGAACCCAAACGCCGCCCCTCCCATGAACTCCGTCTCGCTCCGGATGTTCCGCTTTGTATCAACCGCCCAGCGCGCGCCCAAGGGAAGCCAGATCGCCCAAAACAGAAGAATCGCGAGCACCCGGTCGGCACCATAGCAGATAAAGGGACACCGAGAGTGAAGAGAAATGACAAGCACCCAGGTAACAGCTGAAGCCAAGCGGGTAAAGTATCCGATCAGGAGCGAGAACGAGGAGAGGGCCAAGAGCACAAAGAGCATAACCGCAAACCAAGCCTCCGCTCGAAAAGAAAACAAAGTCAGCCCGCTCAACCCCGATAATCCATTGGGAACAAGCGACATGGGAACAAATCCAACCTCAGTGTAATAATCAACGAAATCGCCACTTCTGAGAAGGACATCAATGATGACTATCAGAGCCAAGAAGACTCTGAATACAGCAAGAGAACGCAGGTCCAGTCGGAAGAACTTTCCCAACTTCGGAATGATATGACGAAAGCTACAAATTTGATTGACCATGGCCCCCATCGGCATAGGAAGAAGCCAATCCGAAGACCTCGTTAGATCCAACTCCAAATTATCCCCATGAAGAATACGCTGATCTTTCTCGCTTTCTCCGGCCTCGCCGTTGCTGGTCACCTGACTTTTGACCATGTGGTTCAATCGACCTATGAACCCACCAAGGTTGAAAATCTTGCGACCACGACTGCCACCTGCGATCCCTCCGATCCGGCAGCCACAGACCAGAACGAGTAAACGTTCTCTCGGCAGAAACGCAGACGCTCATTCCTCTCGCCTTTCGCACACCTCCAGCTGCCCCGGAATGCCCCCAAAGGTCGCAATTGATCGACTTGTCGCGCCCGTCCTATCCGCCCTTCTCGGCCTGAGCGCAATCACTGCGGCCAACCCCGCATTGACCAACCCCGAGCCGAACGCCTTGGGATACGCGGACCACTTGGGCAAACTAAGCGCTTGGTGGGAAGTGGGCGGGATACAGCTGTCCGACGATCTTACCCTGCCCCTCCGGATCAATTTCCACAGCGCGCAGGATAAGACGGGAAGCTCCATCCTGGGATGGAATTGGTGGCTCCCCGCCTTGGAGAGCACCGTGGTCAAGGAGAGCGAAGGCCATGCGGTTGTACGCATGATAGGAGGAAAACGCCTCCACCTCTGGAAAAGTAGCTCGACCCCGAACACTTACTTCTCGCCGGACAAGAGATGGAAAGGGACCGACGATGGAAAGGGCAACTTCCAACTTTCCAATACCTCCGAAAAATGGATCCTCAACTTCAGGAAAGGACGCTTGGGAGAGCTCACTTCTCCAGATGGACAGCTTTTCAGTTGGAACTATCTGGCAGATGGGCGGCCGGAATCCATAAAAACACCTGACGGGCACACGCTCTTGAAAGTGGACTATTCGGACAAGGGAATCGCCGAAGCACTCCTGTTCACGAATGGGCAGGGGAAGCAGGAGAAAATCTCCTTGGGCATCGAGCCACTCTTGGTTCCGAATATTCCCGTTCCCCTCATGGCGCTCCAGGACCTGGTCGATGCCAAGGGAGAGCATACGACGTTCAAGTATAGTGACGCACTTGAAAGCACCACGGAGTTCTCGCTACAGACAATCACCGAGGGAAGCACAGAGCCGGGCACCACATTGAAATGGGAACTTGCCAGCTCGCTAGTGAAAGCCGTGGACGAAACGACCTATCGTATTGAACAGAAAGGCGGCAAACGGCCCAAGATCAGTCGTCTCTATCCCGATAAGCCGCACGACTCCTACTGGTATGACACTTCGAGAGGAGTGGCGATAATCGAGGAAGGAAAGGACTCTGCTGAACGAAATTACATCCTCGTCCACGGGCCCAATTTCGGACTCCAGAGGAAAGCCGTCACAAAAGAAAACGGCGTGGTGACCGACTCGATCGAATATCATTACGACACTCTGGGTCGCCTTTTGGCCGAACGAAGCCTCAAGAACACTGTCCGTTATGTCTACGGCGACTTGGACAGCAATTTCGATCAATCCACCCTGCCAAGCACCGAAACCATACGGCGCATCGGACCGGATGGAAAGCTTCTGGAAGAACTCATCGGTCCCAGAATACGAGTTTCTTACGCCAACGGAACCCCTGAATGGCACGTCGTGAAAAATCCTGAATAACCTAACATCATGAAATACACTCGAAATATGAAAGCAGTCTTGGCGATCACAGCTCTGGCATTTGTGCTCCCGAGCTCGGGAGCCGAGAACCCTCCTGGTCCGGGCGCTTGGAAGAAATGCAGCATCAAGGCGGAGCGAGACAACCTCTGTGCCAACGAGCCTCAGTATCCTACGAACACCATTCCAACTTGTAGCGAAGCAGCAAATGTCGTCGATTCTACGGATGCCAAATGTGCGGATGGCTGGACTCTACAGGCTGACGGTCAAGGAGGCAATCAGCCTACGAATCAAAAAAAATGCCAAGAATCGCAATTGCTTCAAGAAAATCTACCGGCCAAGAAAGATGAAAAGTGCATAGCAGCCCAGACTGCGGAGAAGGAATGTAGGGAAGTTCCAGATCAGCCATGCTACGAAAAAAAGATGGCCGTATGCATCAATGAGACAGCGAAAGCGACGTGCCACAAAGGTGAACAGACCACTGAGATAACTTACAACACAGGTTGTAAGCTTGATAAGACCAATCTTGTAGTCGTCAAAGGTCGAACAATTGCACAAGAAGACACTTCGGATTAACATCTGTGGAACTGATGCACCTCAATCCAACGATTATTGTAATAGCTTCGACCGTTGCGATACAGTCGCAAGTTTTGGCTGAACCGTCGCTTGTCGACACAGCCGTTAAAACGGCGATCGAGAAGCTCGAAGCATCCGAGAATTTGATCTCCAGCAAGGGAAAAATTGCTATCATCTCTTTCTCTTCCAAATCCTCGGAAAAGATGAAGGCCGATCAACCACCTTTTGAATACACGTATTCAGGAAAATTAGGTGTGCCTTTGACCGCCGATCGACGCCCGACTTTGATTAGGTACGATTGCGGGATTCCGGCAGAGAATAAGCAGGGCAACGTGGAGGGATCTTTTCTCTATTCTGGAGTCGCGAAATACGAAAGCGGCAGTTGGACAACTATGGAGACAGGGTATCGCGATGGCGATAACTTTTATCCATCAAAGGAAATGGTGGTGTCCAAGCCAGGATACGAAAATCGGTCAGTCTCCGTAGCCAATATGATCCGCTACAGCCCATTACGATTCACGTTTGGCGACGATCCGGAAGTCCTCCGGCTCAAACATGAAGGTAAGGGAATGAAAGGCTTGCTTCAAATGGTCAGCGAACGCGGGAGTGTGCCAGGACTTCAAGTGGAGGCTAGCAAGGAGAATCCGTCTGAGATCGTCTTCATCTCGGGCAATTCAAATGAAACCTCTGGAGCGCGTCAGACCATACGATACGATCTTAGCAAGGGAATCTCTCCTGTCTCTTTTGAATACACGGAAGATGTTACTGATCCCAAACGCTCTTACGCAAACTGGTCTGCTTCCGGACTTTCCCATAATGAATCCTTCGGGTGGCTACCTAAGTCGATCAAGGGCGAATGGAGCGAGCAGGGAAAAATTTCCGGAACTTACGAGATAAATCTTGAGTCGGTTGAGGTGATGGAGCCGGCAGCAGCCGGAAAATTGTTTCAGCAAGATGTGGGTCCCGGATGGACAGTGGAAGATCAGGTGATTGGGGAGACATTTGAATTGGGAAGCCCGCCCAAGGATATTCTAGAGAAAGTCAAAGGAATGAATAAGTAAATGAGAGTTCTCTCCCTTCTCCTCTCGCTCGGCCTTCTGGGATCGTGCATGGCCGGGTCTTATTTGGATGGAAAGTTCGCCGCCAATAGCGGCTTCAATTCCGCAGCGGTGGCTCTGCAGCTGAGTGGTCTTCCCCTCGATCCACTGGATCAAAGGTTGGATACCTTCGGAATCCAGGGCACCAAGGCCCTTGGGGCCGGTGAACTCAAGCAGTTCATGGAGTCGCTTGGCCTCCAAGTGGAGTCAAAGATCGCCCGGACGGTCGAAGACATTCATGTCCCGCTCGGCGAGGGCAAGTTGCTCATCGTGGATGCCGCCGTTGATGGAGGAAGATCCCAGTATCAGCTCTTTGCGAAACGCGGGAAATTCCTCATCTACGACTTCCCGGTCTTGGGTGAGGAGCTGGAGGATAATTTCGCTTCTGAGCTTCTCTCCCGCAGAGGCCCCTTCCCCTTCCTGATCGTTGGCAGCGGGAAGGTCCGTGAGGGTACCCCAGCCGAGGAAGAGGAGCCAACGGTTACGAATGAGGAAGTGACGAAGGAAGAAGTTCTGGAGAAAACGGGACCCGAAAATTGGGTAACTAACGAGCCCTTCTCGATGCCGTCGGTCTTCCGGTGTGCACGGCTTCCGCGGGGGAATTACATGGTTGCCATCAACGTTCCCATCAAGGGCCCGGCCGGATATTCCGGGACACCCCGTGTCGAAGGATCCTGTTCGTGCTTCCAGGGATCTCGCTTCATCAGGAAGGAACAGGAAGGATTGTACGAGCTTGAAGCGAATATCGACCTGACGAGTTATCGCTCGGTTCAAAACCTGAATACCCAACTGCTCGTGCAGTTTGGAAATGAGGTTTCGCCTTTTATTGTGCATATCCAAGGAAGTTTCGACGATGGCCGACATACTTTTGTACAGCTCTCGAACTACGATCTGGGATCGCTGACTCCCGGGGCCGAGCTCTCGGTTGAGGCCAGCATATACGCAAAGAAATGGGATGACTCAGCGGTCACGAATGTGAACTTGGTGGGAGGAGCTCGTGCTGAATGGAGAGACTTGGGATCATCCTCTCCGACAAAGTATCTGGGAAGTTACCGGCTTGTAGACCGGATTCAGGTAAAATGGAAGGTTCCCGATCTCCTGCCGCCGACGGCAAAATTCCAATTGGTCATCGACACAACCCATCCGGTTTATTCCAAGCTTTATTCGGAGCTCAGCTTCACACGAGGGGCCTCCCCAAAGACAGGATCCCCGGCACCAAGCCATTCCAAGGTCGATTGATCGGCCTCCACGCGCTGATCGTTTCTCACCTCGGTGCTGGGGCTGACCGTTGTCGGGCATCGTGGTCTACCGACTCGTCAAGACCTTGATGGCTGCTGCTACTTGAGGCGCGGCGAAAGCCAGTCAGCGATCAGATCGAGAGCGCCTTGGTCCATCACGACCGGAGCAGGTAGCTTCGTGTAGCCCTGCGGGAAGCCGTCTAGGTTATGGACGAAAAGATGGTTGAGATCCGGCAGGAAGCGCGCCGTTACATCCGTGTTTCCTCCTTCCTGGAAGACAGTCTCTTGCGCCGCCGCTTGTGCGGGCACCGCCTGTTGTTCATTAGCACCGGCTAGGATCAGCACCCGTGTCTTCACCGGGCGCATCGTGGCTCCCGGATCGTAAGTGAGGAAAAACTTCAGCCATGGATCGGAAGACATCATCGCTTCGATCTTTTCGGGAATGGCAGCAATGAGAGCGGTCCGCTCCTCGACCGAAAGCTTCGTGTCGTGATCGTAGCCATTCTTGATCTGGAAATGTAGCGCGCTGCGTGGTGGCTCGGCAACGCCCGCGAGAAGAACGATCGCCCGCAAAGACGACTCCTTGTCCGCCACCATGGCGCAATGACTGCCCTCGCATCACCGCGGGCACCGGGTGCAGCTTGTTCGCTCCCATGGGAAGAGTAAAAGTCTCAGCCAAGACATGCCCCGCCGAGTCCTTCACCTTCACCTCTTTCGCCGCGTAGCAAGTAGTTTCTCTGGAGCCGAATAGTCCGGTTTATTGTCAGCGGCCGGACCTGCCATCAAAGGCAAAAAAAGGCCCAAAGCCAACATGCAGAAGATCTCGCGGCCGTGCCCGGTCATCGAAGCAATCTGCGAACCCAAGGATACCCTTCAAGGGGCTTTCGAAGCGAGCCATCGGCGACACTTCACTATCACCCCAGAGGGGGAACTTCTTGATTTAGAAGGAAGCGGACAGGGAGGGATTCGAACCCTCGGTAGTATTGCTACTACACACGCTTTCCAAGCGTGCTCATTCGACCACTCTGACACCTGCCCTTCAGTGGAAGGGCGCGGACCCTAGGGGGCACCCGCCCGCTTGGCAACCCGATTTTCCGAGAGAAAATTTCGACCCGGGCTGAGCGACGGGCAGGCGTGTCACACTAGGACAATTTGTCGCCCCGCAGTGCGCCATCGTGGCCGTTTTTGACACCCCGCGCCGTACGCGGGTGGCGCATGACACAGCTACTAACAGCTGGTTTTCAAGGCTGAAGGAAACCGATCCGCACACTGGCACCCCGCTTGCGAAAGGCGTGGCACGAAAATGCGCCCGTCACCAAGGACGGGGCTCGATCCATTCCACCTCAACCCACCCCTATCTCTTATGTCCAAGATTCTCGGCATCGACCTCGGCACCACCAACTCCTGTATGGCCGTCATGGAAGGCGGCGAGTCGGTCGTGCTCGAAAATTCCGAAGGCGCCCGCACCACGCCGTCCGTCGTCGCATTCACCAAGAGCGGTGAGCGTGTGATCGGCCAGGCCGCCAAGCGCCAGGCCGTCACCAATCCGAAGAACACCATCTTCTCCGCCAAGCGCCTGATCGGCCGAAAATTCTCCGAGCTCTCGGAGGCCGACAAGAAGATGCCCTACAAGATCGTCGCGGCGGCCAATGGCGACGCCCACATCGAAGTGGAAGTCGGCGGCGAAACGAAGACCTACTCTCCACAAGAGATCGCGGCCATGGTGCTCGGCAAACTCAAGGCCGACGCCGAAGCGAAGCTCGGCGAAACCATCACCGACGCGGTGATCACGGTGCCGGCTTATTTCAACGACTCCCAGCGCAACGCCACCAAGGCTGCAGGCGAAATCGCCGGCCTCAACGTGCGCCGCATCATCAACGAGCCGACCGCCGCGGCCCTCGCCTACGGCCTCGACAAGAAGTCCGACGAGAAGATCGCCGTCTATGACCTTGGCGGTGGCACCTTCGACATCTCGGTGCTCGAGATCGGCGATGGCGTCTTCGAAGTGCTCGCCACCGATGGCGACACCCAGCTCGGCGGTGACGACTGGGACAACGCGCTGATCGCGTGGATCGTCGGCGAATTCAAGAAAGACCAAGGCATCGACCTGTCCAGCCAGCCGGACGCGCTCCAACGCATCAAGGAAGAGGCGGAAAAAGCCAAGATCGCCCTGTCCTCCAGCCAGTCCTACGACATCTCGCTGCCTTTCATCACCGCCGACCAGACCGGCCCGAAGCACATCCAGCTCACGCTCACCCGCGCCAAGCTGGAGCAGCTGACCGATTCCCTGTTCGAGCGCACCAAGAAGCCCGTCCGCGATTGCCTCAAGGAAGCCGGCGTCAGCGCCTCGCACGTGGATGAACTCGTGCTCGTCGGCGGCATGACCCGCATGCCGAAGGTCATCGAGGTGGCCAAGGAACTCGCCGGCAAGGAGCCGCACCGCGGCGTGAACCCGGACGAAGTCGTGGCCATCGGCGCCTCGATCCAAGGCGGCGTGCTCAAGGGCGACGTGAAGGACGTGCTCCTGCTCGACGTGACCCCGCTCACGCTTTCGATCGAAACCGAAGGCTCGCGCGCCACGCCGATGATCGATCGCAACACCACCATCCCGGCGAAGAAGTCGCAGGTCTTCTCGACCGCTTCCGACAATCAGCCGGCCGTGGACATCCGCATCAGTCAGGGCGAGCGCCCGATGTTCAGCGACAACAAGCTGCTCGGTAACTTCAAGTTGGAAGGCATCGCTCCTGCACGCCGCGGTGAGCCGCAGATCGAAGTCACCTTCGACATTGACGCCAACGGCATCCTCCACGTCTCAGCGAAGGACAAGCAATCCGGCAGCGAGAAGAAGATCTCGATCCAAGGTTCCTCCGGTCTGTCCAAGGACGAGATCGAGAAGGCCAAGGCCGAAGCCGAATCGCACGCCGAGGAAGACCGCAAGCGCGTCGAAGCCGTCGACACCAAGAACAAGGCCGAGAACCTCGTTTACAGCGTCGAGAAACAGCTCGCCGAACTGCCCGCCGAAGCCCCTGCCGAACTCAAGTCCGGCATCCAGGCCAAGGTCGATGCCGTGAAGGACGCGCTCAAGGCCGACGACGTCGACGCCATCAAGAGCAACGTCGCCACCCTCGAAAGCGCGCTCCAGGATCTCTACAACGCCGCCCAGCAGGCTCAGGCCGCTGCCGGTGGTGGAGCTCCAGGCGGCGCCCCTGACATGGACGTCGAAGCTCCCGAGTCCGGCCAGTCCGAGCCTCGCCAGGCCAAGGGCAAGGTCGTCGAAGCCGAAGTCGTTGATAAATAATCCGATTCCCGCGTGATTGACGCCCGGCTTTCCGGGCGTCATTTCCGCGTCCCCGCAAGAAGCATTTTTCCTACCCCTTTCCGCGCCGCTCAAACGGCGCGGCATCCCAACCAACCAACCGAAACCAAACCAAAGAACACATGGCTACCATCAAACCACTCGGTCAACGCGTGCTCGTAAAGCGCATCGACGCCGAAGCGATCTCCGCCGGCGGCATCGTGCTGCCTGACACCGCCAAGGAAAAGCCGCAGGAAGCAGAAGTCCTGAGCCTCGGCACCGGCGGCAAGGATGAAGATGGCAAGACCATCGAGTTCACCGTGAAGGTGGGCGACAAGGTCCTTATCTCCAAGTACGGCGGCACCGAGGTCAAAGTCGACGGCCAGGAAGTGCTGATCATTTCCGAGTCCGACATCCTTGGCATCGTCGCCTGACGGCGACGTCATCGGTCACCAACCGACAGTCACGAGAAAAAGACGAAGTGCATTTCCCGCTGACCCGCGACCATTGACCGCTGACAACCTCCGATCCACCAACACACTCACAAATCAAAGACTACCATGGCTAAACAATTGCAATTCGACGAATCCGCCCGCCAGGCCCTTCTGCGCGGTGTCGAGAAGCTCGCCCGCGCCGTCAAGGCCACCCTCGGACCTGCCGGTCGCAACGTCATCCTCGACAAGAAGTTCGGCTCCCCGACCATCACCAAGGACGGCGTTTCCGTCGCCAAGGAAATCGAACTCGAGTGCCCCTATGAAAACATGGGCGCCCAGCTGATCCGCGAGGTCTCCAGCC
>Ga0307406_10001097_pt1 | contig 15087 bp, 10 predicted proteins | sample 322Cmetagenome_3_FD_203706 | JGI IMG/M metagenome (GOLD analysis project Ga0307406, IMG submission 203706) | Maize rhizosphere microbial communities from greenhouse at UC Davis, California, United States - 322HYB-C-2 | ecosystem: Host-associated > Plants > Roots > Rhizosphere > Soil | place... | reverse complement strand
GGCTGAAGGCCGACGCCGACCTCATGGTGTGGCTGCACGGCGAGACGGCCGAGGAGCTTCAGAAGGCGCTCCGTCGCCTGCGCCGCACGGAGCTGCTGCGCTCTCTGCTCCCGGTCTGGAACGTGATGGGCGTGCACCGCGACGCCGAGTTCAACCGCGCGCACGTGCCGGGGTTCCTCCGCGGCGTCGAGCCGAAGGACTGGCTCTGCCTCTACCCGTTCGTGCGCACCCCCGAGTGGTATCTCGCCCCCGAGGAGGAGCGTCGCAAGATGCTCGCCGACCACGGACGCAAGGGTGCCGCATTCACGGGCGTCATCGCGAACACGGTCGCCGCATTCGCTCTGGGCGACTACGAGTGGCTGCTGCCGCTCGAGGCCGACGACGTCACCGAGCTCGTCGACCTCATGCGCGACCTCCGTTACACCGACGCGCGTCTCTATGTGAAGGAGGAGGTGCCCTTCTACACCGGGCGCCGTCTGCGCTTCGACGAGATCGCGGACGTGCTGCAGTAGGCCGCCCGATGAGCACCCCGATCCGCCTGGGTACCCGGCGCAGCGCGCTCGCGCAGGCGCAGTCCGGTCACGTCGCCGCCGCCCTCGAGAAGGTGTCGGGGCGCCCGGTCGAGCTCGTGCCGATCACCAGCGAGGGCGACACGAACCGTGCGTCGCTCTCCGAGATCGGCGGCCAGGGCATCTTCGCCACGCGACTGCGCGAGGCGCTGTTCGCGGGGGAGTGCGACTTCCTCGTGCACTCGCTCAAGGATCTGCCGACCGCCATTCCCGACGGTCTGATGATCGCGGCGACGCCGAAGCGCGAGGATGCCCGCGATGTCGTGCTGACCCGCCTCGGCATCCCGCTGCACGAACTGCGCTCGGGCAGCACGGTCGGCACCGGTTCGCCTCGACGGATCGCTCAGGTGCACCGACGGGCGCCGTACGCCGAGGTCGTCGACATCCGGGGCAACGTCGACTCCCGCCTCGCGCGGGTCGCGTCCGGCGAGCTGGACGCCGTGATCCTCGCCGCCGCGGGACTCTCCCGGCTCGGGACGGACTCGCGCCTCCGCCGGGAGGAGCTCGGCCTCGCCGAGTGGCCGACGGCACCGGGCCAGGGATCCCTGGCTGTCGAGACGCGGACGGATGCTCCGGACGAGCTGCTCGCCGCCCTCGCTGCCCTGGACGACGAGGAGACCCGACTCGCCATCACGGTGGAGCGCGCGGTGCTCGAGGGACTGGATGCCGGATGCCAGGCTCCGATGGCGGCTCACGCGGTGGTCGAAGGGGCCGCGATCCGCGTCAGGACAGTGGTCTACGCGCCCGACGGAGGGCGGCGGATCGGCCTCGACGTCACCGAAGCCCTGAACGGGGAGTATATTCGTCGGAACGGCAGTGGCAATGGAGCGGATGCTGCCGATGGTGCAGACCCGATGCGCGCAGCGCGCGAGCTGGGGTTCACTGTTGCCCGTCGGCTGCTCGATCAAGGGGCGGCTGGACTCGTCTCCCGAGAGCAATCCTCATGACATCCGATACCAAGCAGGACCTACCGCTGTACGGCTGGCGCATCCTCGTGCCCCGTGGCGGGCCGTGGGGCGACGGCGTCGCCGCAAGCCTGCGCGCCCAGGGTGCGGTGCCGGTCGTCGCACCCCTCATCAACTTCGCCCCGACCAACGACCAGGCGGGGCTCGACGTCGCACTGGAGCAGCTCGCGGCCGGTGCGTTCGACTGGCTGACGGTCACGAGCGCCACGACCGTCGACGTGCTGTTCGCGCATCGCGCGGTCGTTCCTCCGACGACGCGGATCGCGGCGGTCGGCGAGACCACCGCGGCGGCCCTGCAGGCTGTCGGCTACGAGGTCGCGCTGGTGCCGACGCAGGACAACTCCGCCGAGGGGATGGCCGAGCAGCTGATCGCCCTGGAGACGGAGCCTCGTCGCATCCTCGCGCTGCGCAGCGAGATCGCGAAGCCCGTGCTCAGCGTGCAGCTGTCGAACGCGGGGCACGATGTCTCGAGCGTCGTCGCGTATCGCACGGTCGGCGTCCCGGTCACGGAGCGGATCCGCCGGGATGTCGAGAACGGCCGGATCAACGCGATCCTCGTGACGAGCGGCTCGGTCGCCGAGCAGGTGCGCGAGCAGTTCCCGGAGATCCCCGACGAGACGCTGCTCGCCGCGATCGGCCCGCGCACGGCGCGCGACGCCCTCAAGGCGGGCCTGCCGGTGTCGGTCGTCGCCGACCGGCAGACGGTCGACGCGCTCATCGACGCGGTGTCGCACTTCACTCTTCCGCACGCGGCTGACGAGTTCGCGCCGTGAGCTTCCCCGAGGTCCGCCTGAGGCGGCTGCGACAGTCGCGCGCCGTCCGCGATCTGGTCCGCGAGACGTCGCTGGAGCCGCGGCAGCTCGTGCTGCCCCTGTTCGTGCGCGAGGGTCTCACGGAGCCCGTGGCCATCGGATCGATGCCGGGTGTGGCCCAGCATTCGATCGACTCTCTCCGTGCCGCTGCTGTCGAAGCCGCGGAGACGGGTGTCGGCGGCGTGATGCTGTTCGGCGTCCCCGCCGTACGCGATGCCTGCGGATCCGGTGCCGATGACCCGCAGGGCATCCTGAACGTCGCGACGGAGGCTCTGGCTGCCGAGGTCGGCGACGCCCTCGTCGTGCAGACGGATCTGTGTCTCGACGAATTCACCGATCACGGGCACTGCGGTGTCCTGGACGCCGACGGCGCGGTCGACAACGACGCGACGCTCGAGCGCTACGCGTCGATGGCGCTCGCGCAGGCGCGGGCGGGGTCGCAGCTGCTCGGTCTCTCCGGCATGATGGACGGCCAGGTCGCCGTGATCCGTGCGGCGCTGGACGCCGAGGGATTCACCGACACGCTGTTGCTGGCCTACGCGGCGAAGTACGCGAGCGCGTTCTACGGACCGTTCCGCGAGGCGGTGGACTCGCAGCTGAAGGGCGACCGCCGCACGTACCAGCTCGATCCCGGCAACCGTCGCGAGGGCGTGCGCGAGGCCGTCGTCGACGAGGCCGAGGGTGCGGACATCGTCATGGTCAAGCCCGCGATGGCCTTCCTCGACGTGCTGCGCGAGGTGCGCGACACCGTCAATATTCCGGTGTGGGCATACCAGGTGTCCGGCGAGTACGCGATGATCGAGGCCGCGTCCGCGAACGGCTGGATCGACCGTCGCGCTGCCGTGCTGGAGTCCCTGCTCTCCATCCGCCGTGCGGGTGCCGACGCTGTTCTGACCTACTGGGCGACGGAAGCCGCCCGCTGGCTGCGCGCCTGAGCATCCGGCGCATTCTCTCGAGGGGCCCTGATGACCGACCGCAATGACGACCTGTTCTCCGCTGCCCGTGCGGTGATCCCCGGCGGGGTCAACTCGCCGGTACGCGCGTACGGTTCGGTGGGCGGCACGCCGCGCTTCCTCGCGTCGGCCTCGGGTGCCAGGGTCACGGATGCCGCGGGTCGCGCGTATGTCGACCTCGTCGCCTCGTGGGGGCCGGCACTGCTCGGGCACGCGCACCCGGAGGTCGTCGCCGCCGTGCAGGAGGCCGCCACCCGCGGGTTGTCATTCGGCGCTCCGACCGAGGGCGAGGTCGAGCTGGCCGCGCTGATCGCCGACCGCGTGCGCTTCGGCGATGTCCGTCCGGTCGAGCGCGTGCGTCTGGTGTCGACGGGCACCGAAGCGACCATGACCGCGATCCGGTTGGCCCGTGGTGCCACGGGTCGCGATCTGCTCGTGAAGTTCGCCGGCAACTACCACGGACACTCCGACGGGCTGCTCGCGGAGGCGGGCTCGGGGGTCGCGACGCTCGCGCTCCCCGGTTCGGCCGGCGTTCCGGCTCCGATCGCCGCCCAGACGCTGGTGATCGGATACAACGACCCGGAGGCCCTGGCGGCCGTGTTCGCCGAGCACGGCCCGCGCATCGCAGCCGTCATCGTCGAGGCCGCCGCGGCGAACATGGGTGTCGTCGCCCCGCTGCCCGGGTTCAACCGCCTCATCGCCGAGACCGCGCACGCGCACGGGGCGCTGATGATCCTCGACGAGGTGCTGACCGGATTCCGCGTGCACCCGGCGGGATACTGGGGCCTGCAGGCCGCGGCAGGCGAGGAGTACCTGCCGGACATCCTCACCTTCGGCAAGGTCGTCGGCGGGGGGATGCCGCTGGCCGCGCTCGGTGGCCGCGCCGAGGTCATGGATCTTCTCGCCCCTCTCGGGCCGGTCTACCAGGCGGGCACGCTTTCGGGAAATCCGCTGTCGGTCGCGGCGGGCCTGGCCACGCTGCGCCTCGCGACGCCGGAGGTGTACGCGACGGTGGACGCGGCATCCGCTCGTCTGGTGGCGGCTCTCGACGCCGCCCTCTCGGATGCCGGAGTCACCCACGCCGTCGCCACGGCTGGAAACCTGTTCAACGCGTCTTTCCGTGCCACCGCGCCGCGCGACTACGCCGAGGCGCAGGCTCAGGAGTCGTTCCGGTATGCGCCGTTCTTCCACTCCATGCGCGAGCAGGGTGTGGCACTGCCGCCGAGCGTCTTCGAGGCCTGGTTCCTCACGGCCGCGCACGGCGACGAGGAGCTCGGATTCATCGAGGCCGCACTGCCGGCTGCGGCTGCCGCCGCGGCGTCGGCACGGGCCTAGTCGGGGTCGCCAGCAAGCCGACAGGAGCTGGCCGATAGGAGCTGGTCGGGGATTCGCCGCTCAGACGAACATGACGCGTCGCGGTGCCATATCGCTGTAGCTGCGCCCGAGCGGACTCGTCCACTCGATGTCTCCGCCGGGAAGCTGTCGCGCGGCCCACCGATAGCGATCGTCGATGTCGGGATGCTTGAGCGTGTGGTGCCCCAGGCACAAGTGGGAGAGGTTGTCGTTCGACGTCGGCCCGCCTCTGGCGTGGTCGTGATTGTGATCGATCTGGCAGCGCTGCGCCGGCATACGACAGCCGGGGAACCGGCAGTGCTGGTCTCGCGCCCGCAGATGTCGACGCATCGCCTCGGTCGGCGAGTACGCGTCGGTCGCCGTCACCACTCCGGTGTGGTCGAGGAACAGGCGGGACCATCCACCCGCGCGTGCCGCGAGGTCTCGGGCGATGTCGGGGTGCAGCGGACCGAATCCGTCGAACTCCGCCGGCCGTTCGTCGGCCCCGGCGAGGGTTGCGGCCCCGATGGTGACCTGGATCTGCGCCTGGATGCCGTCGAGACCGGTTCCGGTCGCGGAGGAGGGGTCGCTCGCGAGCAACAGATCCGTGAGCAGGTCGGCACGCACCTGGTCCAGCGTGCGGTCGTCGGCGGGCACATGTTCGATGCACGGGTCGGTTGTGAACGTGTCGCCGCCGAAGATGGCGTGCGGGTCGTGGTCGATGTGGTGGTCGTCGAGCACGGGATCGTCCCGGTGCGGATCGTCAGCGGCGAGATCGCGCAGGAACACGGCGTCTTCTCCGGAGTCGAGCGTGTCAGAGGAGAGGACGGGATCCTGATCGTCGCGGGTGGCGATCACCTGCCGAGCGAGTCGCGTCAGCCGATCGAGGATCGCTGCCGCGAGATGCTCGGGGAGAACCACCTGGAGGAGCGCGAGGCCGTCGTCGATCGAGCGGACGGTGACCGTGCGCTCGCCCTGCGCTCGCCGGTGACGCTCGACCAGGGTCTCTCCGGCCAGCGATGCGGCGATCTGCCGCACCATCACCCGCGTGCGTCCGGGAGAGTCGTGCTCGGCGACCTCGAGGGCCGCGGCGTCGTAGAGGCCGAGCGTCTCGGCATCCACCCGACCCTCTCGCACGGCCAGTCGCACGATCATTCCCGCACGGACGATCTCGCGAACGTGGGCTGCCGCGATGTCTCCGCGTCGGAACGATTCCTGCACCGCCGGATGCTCGGACTCGAGCAGGCAGGCGTCGGCGAACGCGTACTCGACGCTGCCCCGGGCCAGGCGCCCCGCGGCGGAGTACTCCGCGATCATCGACCGATGGATCGCGTCGCGATGATGCGGATGGTCGTTCACGTCGTCGTCGAGGAGGCGCATCCGTTCGGCGAGAAGCGCTGCCGCCTCGGCCTCGCTCGCGGCGATCTGTCGTCGCTTCTCCACCCAGGCGTCGAGCAGCCGCTGACGTTGCTCGACGTCGCTTGCCGGAGAGGAGTTCATTCCTCTAGTATAGAACATATGTTCGAAAGTGCAAGAGGTCATTTCGGTCAACTGCTCCGATCCCACAATGGATCGTTGCGTTCCTGTGAGCAACTTCCAGACAACTGGGAGGGCCGCGCTGGCAGACTGGGTTCATGGTGACGTTGCTGCTGGACCAGACGCAACTGGAGGTCGTGCTCTCGCCGATCGAGCGTGCCGCCACCTTCCACCGCAGCAACCTGCAGGTCGTGCGTGAGACCATCACCAAGGTTCAGCTGACGGAAGATGCCTGGACCTGGCTGCGCGGGGTGCCGAACCCCGGAACCCACATCCCCGGCGTGCTCGCGGCCGGCAGTTGGAAGGCGGCGGGAAGCCTCGACTTCGTGCTCATCCGTCGCCGCCGACCCGGTGTCGTGATCGACCTCGAGGGTGACGAGCAGTACCGTCGGTTGATCCTCAGTACGCGTCACGGCCTCGCACTCACTCAGGCGCTCCGTCTCGACGTCTCCACCGAGCCCGCGGACGTCGAGGAGATCGTCGCGACCGCGCCGACCCCCGTCTCGAAGGGCAGCCGCCGGCCGGTCATCCGTCCGCGTCCCGCCTGATCCACCCGATCATCGAGAAAGCCCTCCGTACCTTTCGGCGCGGAGGGCTTTCTCGTCAGCGGGCGACTCAGTTGTGGTGATGCTCGTCGCCGTGGTGCTCGTGGTTCTCGTGGTGTTCCGCGTGCTCGTGGTTCTCCGCGTGCTCGCCGTGATTCTCCGCGTGCTCGTCGTGGTTCTCGTCCTGCTCAGCAGCCTCGGACTCGCCCTCGGGGGCGGTCTCGGACTCGCCCTCGGGGGCGGTCTCGCCCGCGACCGGGACGCTGTCGATCACTCCGGTGGACGCGACCGTCCAGTGCGTTCTCTCGTCGGAGGACTCGTCCTGCGGGTAGTCCTTCGGCTCGTCGTCGTAATACGCACGCGCGGCGGCCGCGAGCATGGAGCTGACGGCGGCCGACCGGGGGTCCGCGTCGCCGTCAGCGGCGGAATCCTCGGCCTCGGCAGTGCCGGAATCCTCGGCCTCGGCAGTGCCGGACTGCGCCTCGTCGTGCTCCGGCTCGGAGCGCTCCGACTCGGTGTTCTCCGCCTCGGTGCTCTCGTTCTCGGTGGCGGCGTCGGTGCCCGGCTCCGCGTCGTGCGCCGGGTCGGCGTTCTCGTCGTCCGACGCGGCCTCGTCCTCCGTGTCCGTCGCGTCTGAAGCGCTGTCGGTCGTCTCATCAGCGCCGCCGAGCTCTGTGAAGAACTCGACGCCGGCGTGAGCGTCGTCGGCCGGCTGGTCCGTGTCGGCCTGCGCGGCGTCGTCGGATTCCGTGGTCTCGGATGCGACCGGAGCCGACGTGCCGAACAGGATCTCGTCGAACGAGCGCGTCGGCGCGGCATCCTCGGCTGCGTCGTCCTGAGGTGCGTCGTCCTGAGGGGCATCGTCGGACGTCGTGCCGTCAGCATCGTGCTGGTCGACCGTCTCGGATTCCGGAGCCTCGTCGCCCTCTCCGTCAACGGGGCTCTCCTCGATCGAGCCTTCTTCGATCGGGCTGTCTTCGACGGGGCTGTCTTCGACGGGGCTGTCTTCGACGGGGCTGTCTTCAACGGCGCTGTCATCGACGGCGCTGTCTTCAACGGCGCTGTCTTCAACAGCGATGACTCCAACGCTGCTGTCCTCGACGGCACTGTCCGCGACCGTGATGTCCTCGATGACGCTCTCCTCGGCGACGCTGTCCTCGGGCGAGACCTCAGCAGCCTCTTCCCCGGCCACCGCCGTTTCGGGTGCCTCGTCGAGAGCAGCGGCACCCGCGACACCGACGACTCCCGCGGCGACGGCTCCGGCTGCGAAACCTGCAGCGGATGCGTCAGAGCTCTCCGCCGTGACGGGCTGCGACGCAGCACCCGCGGCACGCAGGGTGGGCCTGCCGCCGCGGACATGCTCGATGAACACGTCCTCCAGAGTGGGACCGCGCTGGACGAGCGTGCTCAATGCGATTCCGGCGGCCGCCGCGACGGCGCCGACGGTCCCTGCGTCTCCGCCGCGCACGTTGAGTCCGGACCGCAGCACCTCGACGTCGAATCCTGCGGTCGACAGAGCGGCCGTGAGCGCGGCGCGGTCCACGGCATCCACGACCACCGAGCCGCCATTCGGGTCGGCGAGCGTCTCGATGCCGCTGGCGAGCACCAGCTGCCCCTTCGACAGGACGAGGACGTTGTCGGCGATCTGCTCGACCTCGCTGAGCAGGTGCGAGGACACGAGGACCGTACGGCCCTCGTCGGCGAGGCGCCGCATCAGCAGGCGCATCCAGCGGATGCCCTCGGGGTCGAGCCCGTTCGCCGGCTCGTCGAACACGAGGGCTCCGGGGTCTCCGAGGAGGGCGTTCGCGATGCTCAGCCGCTGGCGCATGCCGAGCGAGAATCCGCCGATGCGCGAATCGCCCTCGCCCTCGAGGCCCACCATCGCGAGCACCTCGCCGACGCGCGCGAGCGGAATGCCGTTCGCCTTCGCGGCGATCGTCAGCTGCCGGTTCGCGGTGCGGCGCGGACGGTAGACGGTCTCCTCGAGCACGGAGCCGATGATGCGCAGCGGCTGGCGCAGCTCTGCGTAGGCGGTCCCGCCGATGGTGGCGGTACCGGAAGTGGCTCGGATCTGACCGAGCAGGATGCGAAGAGTGGTGGTCTTGCCCGCCCCGTTCGGACCGAGGAAGGCGGTGACGGCGCCGGGCTCGACTCGTGCCGAGAAATCGGAGACAGCGGTCACCTCATTGAAGCGCTTCGTCACATTCGTGAACTCGAGCACCTGTCCGTCGGGCATCCGCGACCTCTCGTTGCAATGAACAGTTCCCCCTATCCTGCCGGAAAAGCGCCCGGATCGCGTATTTCGTGCGGATTGGGACCCCGCGCCGACGGAGTAGCCTGGCACGCGTGACCGACACCATCGCTGCGCCCCGCGTCCTCATGAGCAAGGAAGGAGCGCTCGGCCGGCTCACCCTCAACCGCCCCGAGGCGATCAACGCGCTCGACCTCGGCATGATCGAGCTGCTCACGCAGGCCCTCACCGCCTGGATCGACGACACCGACGTGCAGATCGTCCTGATCGACGGAGCGGGGGAGCGCGGGATGTGCGCGGGCGGCGACGTGCGCGCCCTGCACGGCCAGATCGTCTCCGGCCAGGCCGAGCGGACCGCCGAGTTCTTCCGCGCCGAGTACGCGCTGAACGCGCTGATCGCCGAATACCCCAAGCCCGTCGTCGCGATCGCTGACGGCATCACCATGGGCGGGGGCATCGGCCTGGCCGGTCACGCCGCGATCCGCATCGTCACCGAGCGCTCGAAGCTGGCGATGCCTGAGACGCGCATCGGATTCACTCCCGACGTCGGCGGCACCTGGCTGCTCGGACGTGCGCCCGGCCGCTTCGGGGAGTACTTCGCCCTCACCGGCTCGACGATGGGCGGGGCGGATGCCGTGCTCCTCGGGTTCGCCGACCACTTCGTCCCCTCGGAGAGACTCGACGCGCTGCGCGAGGCGCTCGCCTATCGCGCCGACCCCACGGGGCCCAGCGAGATCGTGCTGCTGTTCGACGAGACGCCCGACCCGTCGCAGCTCCCCGCGTCGCGCACATGGATCGACGAGGCGTTCTCCGCGCCGACGGTCGTCGAGATCGTCGAGCGCCTCCGGGGACAGGGGACGACGGATGCCGCCGCCACGGCCGACCTCCTGGAAGAGCTCGCACCGACCGCGCTCGTCGTCACGCTCGACGCCGTGCGCGAAGCTCGGGGCTTCCCGAACCTGCGTGCGGCGCTGGAAGGCGAGTACCGCCGCGTGCTGTGGTTCGTGAACGAGCACCCCGACCTGGTCGAGGGCATCCGCGCGCAGCTCGTCGACAAGGACCGCGATCCGAAGTGGCAGCCGCCGACGCTCGCCGAGCTGGAACCGGATGCCGGCGCCGGCGCGCGCGACTACGCGCCGGAGCATCCGCTCTTCTGAGTCCTGCCTCTCCGGTTCGGGATTGTTGACACCTGTTGTCGGATCACGTGTTCCATTCCGGCGCGAGGTGTCCTCCTCGCGGGTGACGGGGTCGCGGAGCTGGCACCTGGCGCCGGAATCCAAGGCGTGATGCGACGTGAGGTGCCAAGTCCGCGCGCGGGCGGTCGACCCGTTGTTCGCCCGCGTTCAGAAATCGCGACCCTGCTCGCAGGCGGTTCGCTGTCAGCGAAGGTCCTCCCAAAGGGGGATACGAATGTCCGCGGTTCGTGGCACTCTGTCTTGTGGCCGGTTGTCGGTCGGCATCCGTCTGCCGAGAAACCTGCCGCTCCATCCTTCCTAGAAAGTCCGCCTGTGCTGGGAAAAATCCTCGTCCGCTATCTGTCTCGCTATAGGTGGCTTCTGCTCGGCGTGCTGGTGTTCCAGCTCGCCAGCGCCGCCGCGACCCTCTACCTCCCGCGCCTGAACGCCGACATCATCGACAAGGGCGTCGCGCAGGGAGACACCGGCTACATCTGGAGCACCGGCCTGTTCATGCTCGCCGTCTCGCTGGGCCAGATCATCGCCTCGGTCACCGCCACCTACTTCGCCGCCCGCGCCGCGATGGGCGCCGGTCGCGACATCCGCGCCGACGTCTTCGGCAAGGTCAGCGGCTTCTCCGAGCGCGAGGTCTCCGTGTTCGGCGCCGGCTCGCTCATCACGCGCAACACGAACGACGTGCAGCAGGTGCAGATGCTCGCGATGATGGGCGCGACCATGCTCGTCACCGCGCCTCTGCTCGCGATCGGCGGCATCATCTTCGCCGTCCAGACCAACGTCGGCCTCAGCTGGCTCATCGCCGTCTCGGTGCCCGCCCTCCTCATCCTCGCGGCCTTGGTCATCGGGCGCATGGTGCCGCTGTTCCGCAGCTACCAGGGCAAGCTCGACAACGTCAACCGCATCATGCGCGAGCAGCTCACCGGCGTGCGCGTCGTGCGGGCCTTCGTGCGCGAGGGCATCGAGGAGGAGCGCTTCCGCGGCGCCAACACCGACATCATGGTCGTCGGACGCAAGGTCGGCTCGCTGTTCGTGCTGCTGTTCCCGCTGTTCATGCTGATCCTCAACGCCACCGTCGTCTCGGTCATCTGGTTCGGCGGCATCGAGGTCAACAACGGCACGGTGCAGGTCGGCACGCTTTTCGCGTTCATGCAGTACATCGGCCAGATCATGGGCGGCGTCATCATGGCCAGCTTCATGGCGATGATGATCCCGCGCGCCGCTGTCTCGGCCGAGCGCATCGGCGAGGTGCTCGACTCGGAGTCCACCATGGTCCGCCCGGAGAACGGTGTCACCGCCTTCCCCGCACCCGGTGCCGTGGCGTTCGACGACGTCGAGTTCACATACCCCGGTGCGGACGCCCCGGTGCTCAAGGGCATCAGCTTCGGTGCGCAGCCCGGTGAGACGGTCGCGATCGTCGGATCGACCGGATCGGGCAAGACGACCCTCGTCTCGCTGATCCCGCGTCTCTTCGACGTCTCCGGAGGAGCCGTGCACGTCGGCGGCACGGATGTGCGCGACGCCGACGTCGAAGCGCTCTGGGACAGCATCGGTCTGGTTCCGCAGCGTCCGTTCCTCTTCACCGGCACCGTCGCCTCGAACCTGCGCTACGGGCGCGAAGAGGCGACAGACGAAGAGCTCTGGCACGCGCTCGAGATCGCGCAGGGCCGCGACTTCGTCGAGGAGATGCCCGACGGGCTCGAGTCGCGCATCGCACAGGGCGGCACGAACGTGTCCGGCGGACAGCGCCAGCGGCTCGCGATCGCCCGTGCGATCGTGCACCAGCCGAAGGTCCTGGTCTTCGACGACTCGTTCTCGGCTCTCGATCTGACGACCGACGCGAGGCTGAGGCAGGCGCTCTGGCGGGAGCTGCCGCACGTCACGAAGATCGTGGTCGCGCAGCGCGTCTCCTCGATCACGGATGCCGACCGCATCGTCGTCCTCGAAGGCGGCACCATGGTCGGCGTCGGAACGCATGAGGAACTGCTCGAGACGAGCGAGACCTACCGAGAGATCGTCGAATCGCAGCTGGGGGTGGACGCATGAGCGAGCAGAACGACACTTCGACAAGCTCAGGGACCCAGGCTCGTAGAGGCCGCGGCAAGGCGGCTGCCGCCGTCGCCGAGGTCGAACTGACCGAGGAGGAGAAGTACGAGGCCGAGCTCGCCGAGCAGGCGCGCCAGAACTCGGGCGACTGGGACAGCGTCGCACCGGGCAAGGCCGACAACTTCGGCGCGAGCTTCACGCGCATGATCGGGCTCCTCAAGCCCTCGGCCATCTGGTTCGTCTTCGTGTCGATCCTCGGCGCGATCGGCGTCGTCCTCACTGTCGCGGCACCCAAGGTGCTCGGCGAGGCGACGAACCTCGTCTACAAGGGGTTCATCTCCATCCAGCTCGGGCAGCCCAACGGCGACTTCCCCGGGTTCCCGGCCGGCACGTCGCAGGACGTCATCGTCGAAGCGCTGCGCAGCGCGGGTCAGGACGACTTCGCCAACCAGGTCGGAGCACTCGGTGACTTCACGGTCGGCCAGGGCGTCGACTTCGAGGCGCTGCGGTGGATCATCGCCGCTGTCCTCGCGATCTACGTCGCGGCGGCATTCCTGACCTGGATCCAGGGCTACGTCATCAACGTGATCATGGTCCGCACCATGTGGCGCCTCCGGGAATCGGTCGAGGCGAAGATCAACCGTCTGCCGCTGTCGTACTTCGACAAGGTGCAGCGCGGTGAGCTGATCTCTCGCGTCACGAACGACATCGACAACATCACGCAGACGATGCAGCAGTCGCTCTCCGGAGCTCTGACGTCGGTGCTGACCGTGGTCGGCGTGCTCGTCATGATGTTCTCGATCTCCTGGCAGCTGGCGCTCGTCGCCCTCATCACGCTGCCGCTGATGGCCGTGATCTTCGGCGTCATCGGTCCGCGTTCGCAGAAGGCCTTCGGGTCCCAGTGGCGCAAGGTCGGACGACTGAACGCCCGCGTCGAGGAGGCCTTCTCGGGGCACGCCCTCGTCAAGGTGTTCGGGCGCGAGAACGATGCGCTGGAGAAGTTCAAGGACGAGAACGAGGAGCTGTTCCAGGCGAGCTTCAAGGCGCAGTTCCTCTCCGGCATCATCATGCCGGCGATGATGTTCGTCGGCAGCCTCAGCTACGTGGGCATCGCGGTGCTCGGAGGTCTGATGGTCGCGAACGGTCAGCTCCGTCTCGGCGACGTGCAGGCGTTCATCCAGTACTCGCAGCAGTTCACGCAGCCGCTGTCCGAGCTGGGCGGCATGGCCGCGGTCGTGCAGTCCGGCACCGCGTCGGCCGAGCGCGTCTTCCAGCTGCTGGACGCCGACGAGCAGGAGGCGGACGACGCGGATGCTCCCGAGCTCGTCGACGGCAAGGGCGTCATCGAGTTCGAGAACGTCGCGTTCTCCTACACGCCGGAGCGCCCGCTCATCCAGGACCTGTCCTTCCGCGTGGAGCCGGGGCAGACCGTCGCGATCGTCGGACCGACCGGCGCGGGGAAGACCACGCTGGTCAACCTGATCATGCGGTTCTACGAGCTCAGCGGCGGCCGGATCATGCTCGACGGTCAGGACATCGCTGAGATCACCCGCGACGACCTGCGCTCCCGCACCGGCATGGTGCTGCAGGACCCGTGGCTGTTCGCCGGCAGCATTCGAGAGAACATCCGGTACGGCCGCTCCACGGCGACCGACGACGAGGTTCTCGAGGCCGCGAAGGCGACGTACGTCGACCGGTTCGTGCACGCCCTCCCCGAGGGATACGACACGGTCCTCGACGAGGATGCGTCGAACGTCTCGGCGGGTGAGCGCCAGCTCATCACCATCGCCCGGGCGTTCGTCGCGCAGCCGTCGATCCTCATCCTCGATGAGGCCACGTCGGCCGTCGACACCCGCACCGAGCTGCTGCTGCAGCACGCGATGGCCGCTCTCCGGCAGGGACGCACGTCGTTCGTGATCGCGCACCGCCTCTCGACGATCCGAGACGCCGATCTCATCCTCGTGATGGAGCACGGCGACATCGTGGAGAAGGGCACGCACGACGAGCTCATCACCGCTCAGGGTGCCTACTGGCGGCTGTACCAGTCACAGTTCGAGCAGGCGGCGACCGACATCGATGCCGAAGACGCGCTCACCGGGACGACCCCGGTCGTCGTCACCGGCGACGCCGACGACAGCGCTCAGGCGGAGGCGGATGACGCCGAGTCCGGTGCGTCAGTCGGTGCGCAGTCGCCGACCGCGGAGGCCGCGGCCGCTCAGCGTCTGATGGAGGACGGTGCCGATGGCGCCGGTCGCCGGGCCTGACCACCCGCACAGCACGACGCCCCATCCCGATCTTCCGGGGTGGGGCGTCGTGCTGTGACAAGCCGGTCAGGACGGGAGGGCCGCTCAGGGCTTGTCGGAGTGGATGCCGAGCAGTTGGAGCGGGTGCGTCAACCGCCACCAGGGACTCGGTCCCTCGACGTCCTCCGCGAGCACGAGCGGCGTCGTGACGGAGTCGACGGGGCCCGATGTGGTCAGTGTCCCCACGGTGCCGTTGTCCTCGCGCTCGTCGCCCAGGTCGAATTCCGCGGTCGCTGTCGAGAGCGCCCCGTTCCAGAGCACGACGTGGGCGTCATCGTCGGTGACGACCTCGACCTTCTCGCCCCAGAGCGTGGTCACCTCCCCGACGACCGTGCCCTTCTCGACCGCCGGTGCCTGAGTCTGCAGTGCGGCCTCGGTCTCGGCGAAGAGCGCGCGCGTCGCGGCGAGGCGCTGCTCGTCGTCGGCTTGATTCAGCACCGCGGCGTACAGATGCACGGTGGTGTCGCCGATCGCCAGCTCCTTCGCCGTCAGCAGGTTCCAACCGACCAGCGATCCGGTCTTGATGCCAACGACACCGGGGTCGACGAGCATCCCGTTCGTGTTGATCACCGTGCCGGCGCCGGG
>Ga0307406_10001095_pt1 | contig 15092 bp, 17 predicted proteins | sample 322Cmetagenome_3_FD_203706 | JGI IMG/M metagenome (GOLD analysis project Ga0307406, IMG submission 203706) | Maize rhizosphere microbial communities from greenhouse at UC Davis, California, United States - 322HYB-C-2 | ecosystem: Host-associated > Plants > Roots > Rhizosphere > Soil | place... | reverse complement strand
CCACCGCACCGGCAACCAGGCCGGCCGCGTCCAACCTGTCGCAGTCGGCTCAGACGGTCGGCGGTGTGTTCGTGTCGACGAACGGCCTCAATGGCAACGCGGTCGTCGCGTTCGCCCGGGCGGCCGATGGTACCCTAACGCCAACCGGCACCTTCGCGACGGATGGCACCGGGATCGGTGGCGTGGGCGACCCGCTCGCGTCGCAGTTCGCGGTCGCGCTCTCTCACAACGCGAAATTTCTCGTCGTCGTCAACGCGGGAAGTAACGATGTCTCTTCGTTTGCCGTGGATGGAGGCTCACTGACGTTGGTTGACCGCGCCTCGTCCGGCGGCGACCGGCCGGTGAGCGTCACGATCTCGAATGGCTACGTCTACGCACTCAACACGGTCAGCAATACGATCGGTGTGCTCGAGCTGGGCAACGACGGCTCGCTCACTGCGCTACCCGGTAAGACGAAGGCGCTGGCTGCGGGCGCGAATGGCGCTGCGGAAGTCCGCGCGAATTCCACCGGCAGCCTCGTGATCGTCACGGAACGGGTCAGCAACCGACTCGAGTCGTTGGCCGTCAACCAGGACGGATCGCTTGGCGATCCTGTTGTGACCGCGGCGGCGGGCACGACCCCGTTCGGGTTCGACTTCACGACCCGTGGTCAGGTCATTGTTTCCGAGGCGGCGAGCGCCTCCGCGTCGTCGTACGAGATCAACGCCGACGGCTCGCTCTCCGTCGTCTCGGCAGCCGCGCCGACGCTGCAGCGGGCGACCTGCTGGCTGATCGTAAACAACAGCGGACGGTTTGCCTATACGGCGAACGCCGGCACGTCGAACATTACCGGCTTCTCTGTCGATGCGAAGGGCAACCTGACCCGACTCGCGGCGTCGGGCGTGAGCGGCGACCTCGGCGCGGGCGCGCAGCCACTCGATCTCGACATGAGCCGCAACGGTGACTTCCTCTATGTCATGAAGAACGGCACGGGCACGATCGGCGCATTCGCGGTGAACGGCGACGGCAGCCTAACGCCGCTCCCCGACACGCCGGGACTCGCCGCGCGTGCCGGTTACATGGGACTGGCTGCATATTAGGCCCCTTGTCATCCCGAGCGGGCAGGCGCCTGGCCAAAGGAGCGCCAGCGACGAAGGGAGGGATCGCGGTCGTCCCGGTAGAGCGCCCGTCTACCAGGATGATCGCGATCGCTCATCTCATGCCACACGCGAAAACGTCCGAGGCCTTGCTGCGCGGCCACGCTCACGAAAAAGCCGCCACGTTCGATATGCCGCTCGACATGATCGAGGTTTCGCGCACGGCGGCTTATGGTCCTCTTGTTTCTTGATCAACGACCTCGGGATGCAGGCGCTTCCCGAGGCCGTTGAACAAACACGTTGGACCGGTCCGCGAGCGATCCGGCTGATCCGCCACATCCGAAGCATCCGAACAACCCCTTGTCGTAGATGCCGGCCTTGGGAGGCCTGGCCGCACAGACGAGGGGGGAACGGATGCACCCGATGACTCGGATCGCGCGGATTGCTCCTCGGCCGTGAAGTCTCCGCTCACGACGAGCCGGAGTTGAGAATGAGAAGACTTCGGGACGCATCGGCCTCCCGAGGTCGTTGAACAACAAAAAGATGAGAGACCGGACGTGCCGTCTATCAGCACCTAACGAGGCGGTCAACGGAACAGCTGGACGGTCACCGGCGCGAAGGGGATTTCGACAGTGTCTCGATGTATGGCCTGAAGCCGTAGTCGAGGTACAGCGCACGCGCGGCCGCATTGTCGCTCAGGACGCCGATGCGCAGCTCCGCTGCGCCCTGGGACGCCGCGTACCGCTCGCCGTGAGCGAGCAGGGCACGCGCGTAGCCGCGCTGACGATACTCGCGCCGCACCAGCAGCTCGGCGACTATAGCGTAATCTCCGGGCGGCTCGTCGAGCCGCTCGAACGGGACACGGGTGTACACTGTCGTGAACCCGGCCACGGCGCCATCGACCTCGAGCACGAAGATCTGGCCCGCCCATTGACGGCACTCTTCGAGCATCGCGACGAGATAGTCCGACGCAATGGCTCGACCGGGGCGGAGCCGGCCGTCGATCGATCGCTCGGCATCCTGTAGTTCGGCGATGCAGTCGAGCAGGGACGCGCTGTCTTCGTCCCGGTACAGCCGGATAACCGCCTCGGCGCCGGCGCGCGTCCCGCTCGGAGCGGATGTGTTCGGAGAAGTCATACCGACACATAGTCGCCCGCACATCACCGGGTTCCCGAGTTCCCGACCGGACCTATGACGATTCGCTCGTCAGCCCATATTGCTTGAGCTTGCGCCACAACGTCGTGCGTCCCATGCCTAACAATTCGGCCGCGCGCGCGATCGCGCCGTCCGTTTGCTCGAGGGCCGCCACGATCGCGTCCCGCTCATCGTCGGCCGAGCGGGTCCCCCGGTAGCGTGCCTCCGAGCCGGAATCGGCGCCGCGGCGGAGCTCGGGCGGCAGATGCTGTGCCTCGATACGGCCGAAGCCGGCGTCGACAGCCGCCCGCTCGACCACGGACATGAGCTCCCGAACGTTGCCGGGCCAGTCGTAGCTCCGCATGAGCCGGATCGCAAACGACGAGCACGTGAGGTTTGCGCCATCCGGAGCGCGATCGCGGAGCCGCTCGATGGTGTGCGCGATGAGCAGCGGGATGTCCGCGCGTCGCTCACGCAGGGGCGGCACGACGAGCGGAAACACCGCGAGCCGGTAGTAGAGGTCCTGGCGAAAGCGGGACGACTCGACGAGCTCGGCGAGGTTGCGGTTGGTCGCGGCGACAACACGGACGTCCACGCGAACGGGGCGGGCCGAGCCGACGCGCGTCACCTCGCGCTCCTGGAGGACGCGGAGCAGCCGTTGCTGCAGGCTCGCGCTCATCTCGCCGACCTCGTCGAGGAAGATTGTGCCGCCGTGCGCCGACTCGAAGACGCCTGCACGATCACGCACAGCGCCGGTGAACGCGCCCTTCACGTGCCCGAAGAGCTCACTCTCGAGTACGCCTTCGCCTAACGCGGCACAGTTGACGGCGATGAACGACGACGCAGCACGCGGCGATAGGTCGTGCACGGCGCGGGCGACGAGCTCCTTGCCTGTCCCCGTCTCCCCGGTCACGAGCACGGTCGTGTCCTGCGGCGCGACCCGGCGCAGCGAGGCGAAGAGCGACCGCATCACCTCGGTGCGGCCGACGATTCCGCCGGCGGCGGCATCGTCCCCGGCCGTCATCGGGCGACGCTCGAGCAGCTCCGCCACTCGTGCGCTGAGCACGTCGGGCTCGACCGGCTTGGTGAGGAAGTCGTCAGTGCCCAGGTGCATCGCGCGCACGGCGTTTTCCACCGTCCCGTAGCCGCTGATCATGAGAACGGGCACCGACTCCCCCCACACGCGCAACGTCTCCACGAGCTGAATCCCGTCGATACCCGGCATGCGCAGGTCGAGTAGCACGAGGTCGTAGGCGCGTGCTCGCAACGCCTGAACCGCGGCGGGCGCATCCGCGGCGACATCGACCTCGTGGCCGTCAGCCCGGAGCAGGGCCGCGGTCGAGCGCCGAAACGCGTTGTCGTCGTCGACGACGAGCAGTCGAGGCATGGTGCCAGTGGGCGCGAGGTCAGTCGTGAGCGTCCGACGTCGCCCGGATAGACGCCGGTGGGTCGCCAGCGTCACGCGTCACCGAATCGTTAGGCATCGGGAGCTCGATGTGAAACCACGCACCGCCATACGGCGTGCCCGGCGCACCGCTGGCATTCCGCACCGCAATGCTCCCTCCGGCGGAACGCACGAGCCCCTCGGCCACGAACAACCCGAGCCCGACGCCGTGGACAGCGCCCTTGGTGGTGAAGAACGGATCGAACACGCGGTTCAGAATGTCAGGAGAAATTCCGGGGCCGTTGTCCATGACGTCCACCGAAACGTGCGTCGCGTGATCGCGGATCACGATACCGACGGCCACGGGCTCGTCGGAGGGGTTGGCGTCCCCTGAATTCTGGACCAGGTTGACCAGGACCTGCTTCATCGCGTCGGGCGCGATGGCCGCTTCCACATCCTCATCGCCGCTCACGTCGACGACAACGGCGGGGGTCTCCAGCGCCGGGCCCACGGAGGCGAGCCGCGCAACCTCGCGCGCGACCAGCACTGGGGCGCAGCGCGACGCCCCTGGCTCACGCGGACGCGCGAGGTCGAGCATCTGCTCGGCCAGCTCGTGCATCCGCAGCAGCTCGTCGATGGCCAGGTCAGCGAACTCACGCGCCTCGGCGTCATGCTCGACGCGCCGGCGAATGAGCTCGAGGCAGTTTCGAAGCGACGCGACCGGGTTACGAATCTCGTGCGCGAGCTGCGCCACGAGTCGCCCGGCGGCGACGAGGCGGTCGCGCTGCATGAGGTCCGTCTGCAGTGCCGTGAGCCGCGCATTGCGATCGGTGAGCGCTGCGTTCGCGTCGCGCAGCTCGGCGAGCCGCGCGGCGAGCGCACTTCGCATCTCGCTGAACGCCGTGCCCACCTGATCAACTTCCCGGATGCTGGACGAGGGAACGGGGGCGGCGAGATCTCCGGCACCAAGCGCGGCGGCGGCTCCCGCGAGCTGCTGCACCGGGCGTGCAACCTTGGCGGCGAGCGCGGCGCCTAACGCGATCGCGATGAGGAGCGCGGCGATGGCGGACGCCGCGGCGACGCGCCGCAGCTCCGGCAGGACGGCAAGCTCCTCATCCAGCCGGCGCGCGAAGACCGCGGTGCCGGCACCGTCGAGGCGCGCGGCAACCGCAAGCAGACGATGATTTCGCGTCCGCAGCTCCCGTGGCACACTGTCGATCGCCGCGCGGCCGACGGCTGTCGTCAGGGCGGCCGTCGTCACGGAGTCGAGCGTACTGGCGACCGGCCCAACGCTATCGCCGAGCAGGATCACGCCGGCGCGCGTGAGCCCGGAGAGCGTGCCGGCGAGCCGCTCATCGAACGCGACCGTGACGCCCGCGGCGCCGACCCACTGTCCGTCGCGCTCCACCGGGGCGAGTGCGATGTTGCTGATCGAGCGCCCGGTCCGATGAGTGACCACCGGCATCTGGCCGGCACGTGTTCGCGCGATCAGCGCCGCATCCACAGCGGGACCGGTCCAACTGGCACCATCTGGCCCGATCAGTACGGGGACCGCCGCGAGCGCGGCGCTCGCGGCTCCGAGCGTAGCGACGGCGGTGGAGCGATCGCCCCGAGCGACCGCGCTCGCAAGCCCGGCGGTGTGGGCAAGGTCCTTCGCGTACATCATGAGCGTCGTCGCGTTCGCTGCCATGCGGTCCGCCAACACGCGTGGAGCGAGCGCGAGGTCGACCCGCGCCCGGTCTTCGAGCGCCGACGCGAGACGGCGGTCGAGGACGATCGCCGCCGGAACCATCCCGGCGAGAATCGCTGCCCCGACCGCCCCGAGCAGCGCGCGATTGAGCGAGAGCCGCATGACAGTCTGTATTCTAGCCCGCCTGCGGCTCCGAGTTCGAGCGCACGGTGATCGGCCGTCGTCGCACTACTTGGCTGCCAGGCCTACGGTGCCGACGGGCAGCCCCGACGCCACGCCCACCGGGGTGAGCGAGCCGTCGTTCTGCCGAACGGAGAACGCGCTGATCGCGTGCGAGTCGGCGGTGAGCGTGTACAGGAACTGACTGTTGCGACTCACGGCGGCGTCGATCGGTGTCGTTCCGGTGTTGCCGGTCTTCCCATCGGCGTTGAGGATCGTGAGGCTCGCGTGATCGACCCGGTAGCCCGTCACCGACGCGCTCCCCGTATTGGCCGCGTACGCGAACTTGCCATTGTTCGTGACCGCGACCCAGCACGCCGCGGTCTCCGTGGTTGGCACGGACGCGCTCACGACGGCGAGCGTGCCGTTAGCCCCCAGCGTGTACGAGGACACAGCACTGGCGTTGACGCCTCCGCCGAACGCCTCGGAGACGATGAGCACACCGTGTTGGTTGAACGCGAATCCGAACGGGGTTTGTCCGGCCGACGTGTTCACGACGGCCGCTGACGCCAGTCCGCCGCTGCCGACGGCGTAGACGTCGATGCGGTTGGTGTTCTTCTCCGTCACCACGAGCCACGATCCCGAGGGATCGAAGCCGACCTGTGCCGGGCCGACGCCCGTGCTGCTGAGCGGGCGCGAGGACCCGGGAAGCACGGTCAGACCTCCATTCGCGTCGACGGAGAACCCGGTAATGTTCTCGGTGCCGCCGGCATTCAGAACGTAGACGAGGTTCCCATGCGTCGTTAGGCTGATCGGCAGCGTGCCGCCCGATGCGACGGTGCTCACGCGCGTGAGGCTCGTGCCATCGACCGCGAACGATGTAATGCTGTTGCTGGCGGCGTTGACCGCGAACAGGACCTGACCGTCGCCGCTGAGCGCGACCGCGCCCTGCGAGCCGAGGCCGCCTCCCGTTCCGTTGCCCTGTGTGGCGAACGTGCCGGCCGGCGTCAGCGTGCCGTCGGCACCGCGGTCGAACGCGATCACCGCGTTGCCGGCCGCCGAATTACTGAGCGTGAACACTGCGCCAACGTCGGAACCGCCGCGCGCCAGGGCGGCGGATCGAGGAAGCGGGCCATTGGGCGACGTAGCGTCCCGCGAACAGGCACCGAGGATGGCGAGGAGGGAAACGGTGCGTGACAACGTGTGCATGAGAATATCTCCGGTTGAGCGTGTCGCACCGGCGAGTGCCGGCGGTGTCCGCCGCGGAAGTGCAACGGCGCGGCCAGTACTGGGACCCCCGGCCCAACCGGACCTAACGAGTTGATGCGTCGACTGTTGCGACGGCCGCTCGCCTTCTGGCTCTCGCCGCGACAGTGTTCCACGAAACGGCGCCGTGGCGCTGCGCAACCACGCATGGAACGTCACCGGTTCAGCGCGCACCGGCGCGGAACGCAGCGAAGAGCACCGACCGCCCGCGATGCAGCAGCTCGCGGAGCTCGGCCACGTCGACGCCGAGCACTGCAGCCGCGGCCACATAGCTCGCCCGGAGCTGGTCAACGAGCGCGATCGCCGCTCGCTCGTCCCACGGGAGCGCGCGAAGCCAAGTGTCCAGCCGCGTCGGCCGCCCCTGGGCCGTAGCGCCCGCTGATGGCGCCTCGGGGCCTTGGGGCGAGCCCCTCTCGATGAACGACGAAACGCACCGCGCGAGCAGGCGATCGCGCAGGCCGTGACCGCCTAACGTCGCCCACAGCCCGTCGCGGACGCTGGCGTAGACGTCCTCCGTCACCTCGGCCGCCGCTTCGGGTCTCCGGTGAGCGTGAGGGCGAAGCCATAGACGGTATCCAGATGCGTGAGCAGACCGATGTGCGCCGAAGACGCTACCGCTCCCTGCTCGTCATCCGCGGGCGAGTATGGAAGTGCTACAGACACGAGCGCTATCTCCGAAGAAAGTGTGCGCCGGAGGAATGCACACCCCGTGCGTGCCGCACGCGGCGGCCGTTGACGGCGGATGTTGTTGGTGACGGTCGACTTACTCGCCCCACGCGTGATAGCGCGGTAGTGCAGCGATGTTTCATGAAACGTCACGGCGTTCCATCGGCATGCCCCGATGAAACACGTGGCCCCCTGAGCAGCGCCGGAACGCGGAACGGCGTGCGCGCGCTCTTATCGCGGAGCCACGACGAACGCGACGAGCTCGGCGAGGGAAGGCCCGCTGGCGTCCGGCCTAACGCCTAGCTCCTCGGGCGGTGCCTGCATGCGGTTGACTCAAAACGTCGGGTAGCCGAAGCGTTTCGCGCCGGCCGCGTCCCACCCGGCGAACGCGGCGAAGACAATCTGATCACGAGGCAACCCCAACGTCTCCACGCCAAGCTGATACGCGCGCGGGTCCGGCTTGAACGTGCGCGTACGGTCTGTGCTCAGCACGTGCTCGAACATGTCTGCGAGTCCACTCCGCCTGAGTGACGCCTCGAGCATGACGGGCGTGAAGTTCGACAGAAAGCCGAGCCGCACGCCGGCTTCGCGAAGCGCCCGGAGCGCCGCCGGCGCGTCGGGCCACGGCGGCAACGCGAGGTACGCGTTCATGAGCCGTTCGCGCTGTGCGGCGGTGAGCTGAACGTTGAGCGAGGCAGCCGCGAAGCGCAGCGCGTCGTCGGTGCATTGCCAGAAGTCCGCGTAGTCGTGGGCCACGACGCGAAGCCAACTGTACTCGAACTGGCGCGTCCGCCAGAGCGCCATCAGCTCGGTACCCCGGCCAGGTAGCTCAACCTCGGCGAGCGCTGCCACCGGCCGTGGGTCGAACACGGGGAACGCATCGAACAGGACACCTCGGATCGGAGCACGTGCAGCAGTATGGTGGGTCGGTGTCGACGCGGCGGCACTGGAGGCGACCAGACCAGTCGCGGTCATCCCGAGACCACTTACCCCCATCTGGTAGACGAACTGTCGGCGGCTGAGCGGCATGAAATCGTCCTCGATGGAAGCGGTGCCTAACGCGGTGGCGTCAGCCCAGCGTCGGCCAGCGCGTGAACGATGCGCGACCGGAGAGATGCCGTATCATCCGCCGGCGCATCGAGCAGCCGGGCGACCGTGCGAAGGAAGGCCCCCTCGAACGTGTACAGGTCGCGGCAATGCGCGCACGTGTCGAGATGCGCGCGGATGCGCGCGGCACGCTCCGCGTCGATCTCGGCATCGAGGTACGTCCACACCGCCTTCGCGACCTCCTCGCACGACATGTCGTGCAACGACGGCGTCGTCATGTGCCCCTCCCATCCTCCTCGTCGTGGGGTGCCGGGCGCGCGGCCTCGAGGCCGAGGTCGCGCGCGTACTCGATGAGCGCTTCCTGCAGCAGTCGGCGCGCGCGGAACAACCTCGACCGAATCGTGCCGACGGGGACGCCGAGCTCGGTCGCGGCGTCCGCATAGGTGTAGCCTTCCACGTCTACCAGGAGTACGGTTTCGCCATACTCCGGCAGCATAGCGCGCAAGGACCGCTCGAGTGCTGGGCGAAGGTCGACCCGATCGAACACGTCATCGAGGCCGCTGCCCACCGCATCCCAATACAGTTGCGTGGTCGCGCGCATCTCGGCTTCGGGGTCGTCGACGGCGAGCACGCGTCGTTCGCGATGCCGAATGCGCAGAAAGGTGTTTCGGCAAATCGCGAAGAGCCACCTGCGACAATCGCTTCCAGGGCGGAACGTGCTCCAACCCTGGTACGCGCGCAGAAACGTCTCCTGCGTGAGGTCATCGGCATCGGAAGGATTCCGTGCGAGGAGACGCGCGTACCGCGAGACGTGCGGGAGCCATGGAAGCGCCACGCGCTGAAAGTCAGCCTGTGCTGCTGGTCGCCGAGTGTGGTGTGCGAGTTCCATGGTCAGAGGGGTAGACGCGAGGCACGCCAGGAGTTCCCGGGATCGCGCTGGGAACGGGGAACCTTTCACGAGGCTCGTGCCTTCCCGCGTTCGTGAGCCTCGTTCCTCAAAGCGAAAAACCCAGCACTTCACCGCAATGTTCTTCGCACGATTCCTGACAACGCACCGCGCGTGGACCTCCGCGCTGTTACCACTCCTCATCGCGGCGGGCTGTAGCGATGACACGACCGCCGGCCCACCATCGCCATCCCTCACGACGATCGACGTGTCGGTTGCGACCACTCAGATGGAAGTCGGTCAGGAGGCAACTGCCACTGCGAGGGGCCGTGATCGATACGGCGTTTCCGTCGACATCGGGCCAGTCGCGTGGACGTCCCGCCACCCGGAGGTCGCACTCATCAACCCAGGTACGGGTGCCATGCTCGCCATCGCTCCGGGAACGACCGAGATCATTGCCACCGTCGACGGAAAGTCGGGTCAGCGGACCATCACCGTCGCCAGGGCGCCGGCCATTCGCGTCAACGAGGTTCAGCCGAGGGGCGTGTCGAACACAGGTTGGGTCGAGCTCGTGAACACGACGTCCTCAGCCGTCGACCTCGCGGGATGGGCACTCATCGACGCCAACTTCTTCGGCCCGGTATACACGTTTCCGCCGAACACGGTGATCGCGCCCGGCGATCGCCTTGTCATCGACGACACAGGCCTTCCCTTCGCACTCGACGCTGCCGACGACGTCCATCTGTTCAGCCGCTTCGGCGTGCTGGTGGATGGCGCGTCGTGGGTAGCCCAGGCAGCGCGCACGCGATCGCGGTGCCCGGACGGAACCGGTGAATTCCGTGACACGCCCACGCCGACCAAAGGCACGTCCAACGCCTGCCCATGACGAGCCGTCACACCTAACGATCCGGCCCTGCGGGTCGCGCCGTTAGGGCTGCGGCGGCACCTCGAGCGCCGTTTGGCTGGGCACTGCCGCCTGCAGCGCGGCGAGCACCTCACGAAGCGTTGTGGCCACCACCGGGTCAGCGGCGAGCTGGGTGGCATCGACGCCACGGCGCGGAAGGTCGAGCACTATGGTGGCCGCGGGGACGACGTTCGCGCTCATCACGGTCAACACCTCGATGAGTTGCGGAAACGCGAACCGCGATGCCGCCGACAGGTTGATCACGCCGACAGGCTTTGCCACCAGCTCACTACCGCCAACGACCCAATCGAGGGCGTTCTTGAGGGCGCCGGGGATGCCGTGCGCATACTCGGGCGTGGAGATGAGGAGCATGTCGGCGGCGGCGAGCGCGGCCCTCCAGCGCGTGACGGCGGAGGGCAGGCGTACGGCGTTCTCTTCGCGATCGGGATTGAACGCCGGGAGACTGCCGAGGGCGCGGTACGCGGTCACCGTGAGGTCCGCGGGCGCAAGCTGCGCGGCCGCCGCCAGCAGCGCGGCGTTCGATGAGCCCGCTCTCAGGCTCCCGGCAACGGTCAACAGGTGCGGCATGGTCGGCGCCTAACGCCGTAATAGGGACATGATCGGAATGATGCTCATTCTAAACGCCAAAACGCCGCGCGACAGGCCACGGGAACTTCGCGCGCCCCTTGGTACTTGATCCGGTCATGTCGATCGATCTTGCCGCCAACCCGCTCCTCGTCACCGGCGCCGTGTTCCTCGCCGGTGTCGCGACGAGCCTAACGCCATGCCTCTACCCGATGATCCCGATTACGGTATCCATCGTCGGGACTGGCGACGCGGTCCGCGGTCGATGGCATCGCATCGGTCTCGTTGGCATCTACGTCCTCGGGCTGGCCGCAGCGTATGCGACGCTCGGTCTCGTCGCCGGCCTCACCGGCACGCTGTTCGGCTCGGTGAGCACCAATCCGTGGGTCCAGTTCGCGATGGCCAACGTGATGCTCGCGGCCGCCGCCATGATGGCCGACCTGATCCCCGTTCCCATCCCCGCCGGACTCCGCGCGCGCGCCACCTCCGCCGGCGTCGGCGGGAAGATGATGGGCGTGCTGGTCATGGGCCTCGTCTCAGGCCTCGTCGCGGCACCGTGTGGAGCGCCAGTGATGGCCGCAATCCTCACGTGGGTTGCCGCTACACGAAGCACGCTGCTCGGCTTCACGTACCTGCTCGCATTCTCACTCGGCATGTGCTCGCTGCTGGTTGTGGCGGCGTTCGCCACGGACACGACGATCCGCCTTCCCCGCGCCGGCCCATGGATGCTCTGGGTCAAACGCGCCTTCGCTCTCATCCTGCTCGGCGTCGCCGAGTACTACCTCGTTCAAATGGGGACGCTCCTGATATGAGTCCTGCACGTCTCATCGCCCGCCTCGCGTTCGCCGCTGCCCTAACGACAATCATCGTGCCTCGATCGGCCGCCGCCCAGATCCAGATGTGGGACGTCGGGCTGAAGGTGGGCGCCGAAGCACCGGCCGCCGTCGTCGAGCGGCTCGATGGCAGCACGCTGAACCTCGCAGACTTCTACGGACGTCAGCCCGTGGTGCTCGAGTTCTGGGCAACCTGGTGTCCGCTGTGCAGGAAGCTCGAGCCCTCGCTGCAGGCAGCACGAGAGAAATACGACGGCAAGGTGACGTTCGTGAGCGTGGGTGTCCCGGCCAACCAGACGCCCGAGAAGCAGAAGGCATACGTCGACGACAGGAAGCTGACCGGCGTCTTCACGTTCGATCGCTCGAGCGCCGCCATGAAGGCGTTCGCCGTCCCGCACACGTCTTACATCGTCGTCGTGGGCACGGACCGCCGCGTCGCCTACACGGGCGTTGGCGACGACCAGGACATTGACGCCGTGCTGGCGAAGCTCGGGACTCCGTAACCTGACGACTCATTCCAATGACGACCGGCCTGACCCTGCGCGTTGCGCGCCCGACCGACCACCTCGCAGCGATCACCGCGATGTACGCGCAGGGGCTGGGCCTCTCGGTACTCGCGCAGTTTCTCGATCACGACGGCTTCGACGGAACGATCCTTGGAACGCGCGAGGATCCCTATCACATCGAGTTCACCACGCGACCGGGGCGGCACGTGGGAAGAGCACCAACGGAAGAGCACCTGCTCGTCTTCTATGTGCCTGACCGAGGCGAGTGGGAGGCCCGCTGCGCGCGCATGCTCACCGCGGGCTTCCGCGGTGTTTCCTCCGCCAATCCGTACTGGGATGTCCGCGGACGAACGTTCGAGGACCTCGATGGCTACCGCGTCGTCCTGCAGAACTCGGCCTGGGAGGGTGACGCCACATGACATCGATATCGATATCGACCTCGCCCCGGTCGTGGGCACTGCTACCGCTCCGCGTCATCGTGGGCTTCGGCTTCCTCGCTCACGGGATGGCGAAGTGGCACAGAGGCGCCGAGAAGTTCGCGAGGCTGCTGCAGCTGATCGGCACGCCGAGCCCGCTCGCGACCGCGTGGCTCGTAACCGGCCTCGAAGTGCTAGGCGGAATTGCGATCATTCTGGGAGCGTTCGTCCTCCTGGCGAGCATCCCGCTGTTCATCTCGATGGTGGTGGCGATGCTCACGATTCACGTGCACTACGGATTCAGCGCGGTGAACACGGTCGGACTGACCGCGACTGGCCCCGTGTTCGGGCCGCCGGGTTACGAGATCAATCTCCTGTACATGTGCGCGCTTGCAGCCGTGGCGCTTGCAGGGCCAGGCGCGCCGTCGGTCGACCAGTGGTTGCGCTCGAGGAACACGTGAACCGGCTGTCGCACCGGTACGAGATCGCACTCGCGAGACCGGGCGACCTGTCGCGCATCGCGCCGATCGAGCTGGCCGCCGCTCGGCTTCTCGTGGGCCATGCGCCCGAAGTCGTGCTGGAGGAAGTCACCCCGGACGAGGATCTGCAGGCAGCACAGCGTGACGGGCGGCTCTGGGTCGCGCTCTCAGGCGATAGGCCGGTCGGATTCGCGCTCGTCGAGATACTCGAGCCGAACGCTGCCCATCTCGAGGAGATCGACGTTCACCCCTACCACGGTCGCCGAGGCCTCGGCACTCGGCTCGTTAGGCATGTTTGTCGGTGGACGGAGGCCCGGGGGCTTGGCGCCGTGACCCTGACCACGTTTCGCGACGTTCCCTGGAACATGCCGTTCTATGCACGACTCGGCTTCGAGGAAGTCGCCCCGGCCGCGCTCACTCCCGCATTGCACGAAGTTCTCGAGGACGAGGCTCGTCGCGGGCTCGACCCCAGGCGACGCGTCGTAATGCAATGGCGATCGCCCGCCGCCACCTCGCGAGTGCGACGAGCGCAGCAAACAGATCACGAAGTTCTGGTCGTGTTGTGGGAACGGTCCGTTCGAGCCACGCACCACTTCCTGAGCGACGAGGATGTCGAAGCACTTCGCCCGATTATCGCGGATGAGCTGGCGAGTGACGGGATCGACTGGTGGGTGCTGGAATCGGCGTCGGGAACGCTCCTCGGCTTCCTTGGCTTCGGGAACGACAGCATCGAAGGCCTGTTCATCGACCCGGATCACCGCGGCCAGGGAGGAGGCAGTGCGCTGGTGGCCCACGCGCAACGGCTGGCCGCCGGGAGCTCGCTGGCAGTTGACGTCAACGAACAGAACGAGGCCGCGGTGGGATTCTACGCGGCACTCGGGTTCTCCGTCGTGGGCAGGTCACCGACCGACGCGAGCGGCCGACCATTCCCTCTTCTGCATATGAGGCGCAGCTCGCTGCGCTGAGTCGTCGGTCGGGAATCCGCCACACTTCTCCTTGCTTATTCCCATTCACACAGAGGATGACATGCGCGTTTTCATGACCGGCGCGACCGGCGAGATTGGGCGACGGGCAGTGCCGCTCATGATCGTGGCCGGGCACCGGGTCACAGCCGTTTCACGATCTGCTCACAACCGCGATATCCTGCGCCAGCTCGGCGCTACTCCGGTCGAGGCCGACTTGTTCAACGTCGCGAATCTGCGACGCGCCGTGGCCGGCCACGACGCCGTGGTCAACCTCGCCACCCACGTGCCTTCGTCGTCGACGATGATGCTGATGCGCCGGGCATGGCGAGAGAACGACAAATTCGCAAGGAAGCGTCGCTCGCCATCGCGACCGCCGCACGAGCCGAAGGGCTCACGCGAATGGTTCAGGAATCGTTCGGTTTGATTTACCCCGACAGCGCCGACGCGTCGATCGATGAATCGATGTCCGTCTCACCCGTGGGCTACACCGAAACCATCCTGGATGCCGAGCGTTCGGCGAACGAGTTTACCGAGGACGGCGGTACGGGCGTGATCCTGCGATTTGCCGCGCTGTACGGTCCCGACTCGACGCTGGTCGAGATGATCCGTTTCCTCAGGAAGGGCTGGTCGCCACTGCCTGGGAACCCCCGTGCGTATTTCTCGTCGCTCGCCCAGGATGACGCCGCCGCGGCGGTCGTCGCCGCTCTTGACGCGCCGCCAGGCACCTACAACATCAGCGATGATCAACCCCTCCGCCGCGAGGAATGGGCTGACTCGCTGGCCGCAGCGTTAGGCTTGCCGAGGCCGAAGCCGATTCCGTCCTGGATGGTGAAGCTGGGCGGGCCGACGATGCGGCTCCTCTCGCGATCGGAGCGGATCTCGAATCGGAGGTTTCGTGCCGCGGCTCGGTGGGTGCCGAGATACGCGAGCGTCCGCGATGCGTGGAGCGCGGTTGTCGGGTCGCTCCACGACGCCCGGGCGGCCGCCTAACGCATTCCTCCACGACCTCGCTACATAGCTGCAAACTGGCGTTCGACCGCCTTGTGATCCTGTCGCCAAGCCGAGTACACCTGACGCGCCATCGGGTCGGGAAAGA
>Ga0307406_10001091_pt1 | contig 15114 bp, 15 predicted proteins | sample 322Cmetagenome_3_FD_203706 | JGI IMG/M metagenome (GOLD analysis project Ga0307406, IMG submission 203706) | Maize rhizosphere microbial communities from greenhouse at UC Davis, California, United States - 322HYB-C-2 | ecosystem: Host-associated > Plants > Roots > Rhizosphere > Soil | place... | reverse complement strand
GCGGCATCCTGCTCCTGGGCCTGCTCGGGGTCGCCCTGTCGCTGGCCTTCCGGGTGGTCGAGCGCCGGGCGCTGTCCTGGTACCACGGCCTGCGCCAGGCCCAGCGGGGCCCCTCCTAGGATCGGCCGCCCATGTCCAAGACGCTCGAGGTCCGCGGCCTCCGCAAGGTCTACCAGGCACCCGGCCGCTCGGTGGAGGCTCTCCGCGACCTGACCTTCTCGGTCGGGGCCAGCGAGCTGGTGTGCGTCGTCGGCCCGTCCGGCTGCGGCAAGACCACCCTGCTGCGCTGCGCCGCCGGGCTGCTGGAGCCGACCGGCGGCGAGATCCTGCTCGAGGGCGCCCCGGTGGCCGGCCCGCCGCCCGACATGGCGGTGGTGTTCCAGGAGTACGGGCGCAGCCTGTTCCCGTGGATGACCGTCCGGGCCAACGTCGAGCTGCCGCTGCGGTCCAAGGGGCTGGCCGGCGACCGCCGCCGCCGGCTGGTCACCGACGCCCTGGCCGCGGTCGGCCTCGACGACGTCCACGGCGCCTACCCATGGCAGCTCTCAGGTGGGATGCAGCAGCGGGTGGCGATCGCCCGGGCGGTCGCCTACGAGCCCCACGTGCTGCTCATGGACGAGCCGTTCGCCGCCGTCGACGCCCAGACCCGGGCCGACCTCGAGGACCTGGTCCGCTCGCTGTGGCGGCGGACCGGGGTGACGATCGTGTTCGTCACCCACGACATCGACGAGGCCGTCTACCTGGGCCAGCGGGTGCTGGTGCTGTCGTCCTCGCCGACCGTCGTCCAGGAGGACCTGGCCGTCGACCTCCCCGGCGAGCGCGACCAGCTCACCACCCGCTCCGACCCCCGCTTCACCCAGCTCCGCAGCCACGTCTACGCCCAGATCCAGCAGGCCAAGCGTCGTGACCACGCCCCGACCTGACCTGGACGCGCCCCCGGCCGCGACCGGGGCGCGCTGGCCCCAGCTGGTCGTCCTGGTCGCGGTCGCCCTGAACCTCAGACCGACCCTGGCCTCGGTCCCGCCGGTGCTCGACGCCATCCAGGCCGACCTCGGGCTGTCGGCCACCGGGGCCGGGCTCCTGACCGCCCTGCCGGTGGTCTGCATGGGGGTGTTCGCCCCGGTCGGGGCGGCCCTGGCCCGGCGGGTCGGGCGCGAGGCGGCCGTGGCCTGCGCCCTCGCCCTGGTCGCGGCCGGCACCCTGGTCCGCGGCCTGGAGGCCTCGGCCCTCACCCTGTACGGCGGCACCCTGGTCGCCGGGATCGGGATCGCCCTGGGCGGGGCGCTGCTCCCCGGGGTGGTCAAGGCCTGGTTCCCGGCCCGGGCGGGCACGGTCACCGGCCTGTACACCGCCGGGCTGGTCACCGGGGCGATGGTGGCCGCGGCGGCCACGGTGCCGCTGATGCAGGCGTTCGGGGTCGGCTGGCCGGCGGCCATCGCCGCCTGGGGGCTGCTGGCCGCGGCCGCCCTGGCCGCCTGGGTGCCGGTGACCCGGCGGTTGCGGGCCGCGGCCGGGCCGGCCACCCCCGGCCGGGTGCGGCTGCCCTGGGGGAGCGGGGTCGCCTGGCGGGTCACCCTCTACATGGGCTCCCAGTCCCTGCTCTACTACGCCTCCCTGACCTGGCTGTCGCCGCTGTTCGTGTCCGCCGGCTGGACCGCCGGGCGGGCCGGGCTGCTGCTGGGGCTGTTCAGCTTCACCCAGATCTTCTCCGCCCTGGCCGTCCCCGCCCTGGCCGACCGCAGCGGCGACCACCGGCCCTGGGTCGCGGCCTGTGTCGGGCTGGCCACGGCCATGCTGGCCGCCTTCGCCCTGGTCCCGACGGCCGCCCCCTGGCTGTGGGCGGCCCTGCTCGGCCTCGGGGTCGGGGGCATGTTCGCCCTCGCCCTCACCCTCCTGGTCAAGCTGGCCTCCACCCCGGCGGCGGCGGCCCGGCTGTCGGGCATGGCCCTGCTCGTCGGCTACCTGCTCGCCGCCACCGGGCCGGTCCTGGCCGGGGCCCTGTTCGACGCCGTCGGGAACTACCGGGTGCCGTTTCTGGTGCTGGCCGCCATCGGCGTCGCCACCCTCGCCCTCGGGGTGTCGGTGCGGCCCTCGGAACGGGTCTGACCAGGGAATATGCCCGCGAATGGGGGCGTTGCAGAAGACATGGGAGAACTGCTTGAAACCACTGAACGACGCTCGTTGTACGGGCTGGCCGCCGAGGTCCGGGCCGTCGAGGAGGGCCACAACGCCCGGGTGCTGCCCGACGGCTCGGTGCTGGTGAAGTCCGAGACGCATCCCGGCAGCCACCGGGTGGTCGTGCGCGGGATCGCCGACGGGGTGCTGCGGTTCGGCTGCAGCTGCCGCTCCGGCACCTACCGCACGACCCTGCCGGTGCCCTGCAAGCACGCCGCCGTGGCCGCCCGGCGTCTGGAGCGTGAGGGACTGGCCCGCTGGGAGGACGGCACCTGGCGGCTGCGCGACCGCGCCCAGGTCCGCGGCGCCCGGCTGCTGCTGGCCCGGACCGTCCACCGCCGCCCCCGCCTGGCCACCGAGGCCATGGCCGGCGCGGCCGACGCGGCCTGACGCGGCTCAGCCGGCCGGCGGGTACCGGTAGCGGACCACCCGGCAGCGTTCGCTGAACCCGAGCCGCCGGTAGATCCGGTGGCCGTCCGGCGACGCCGTCAGGGCGGCCCGGGCCAGCCCGCGCGAGCGGGCCAGGTCCAGGCACGCCCAGGTGACGCGCGCGCCGACCCCGCGCCGCCGCACGGCCGCGGTCGTGACCACGTCCTCGAGCCAGGCCGCCGGCGGCCGGCCGCCGCCCCCGCCGCCGACGAGCACGGCCGCGCAGCCCACCGGGGTCCCGTCGAGGACGCCCAGCAGGTGCGGCACCGGCGGGTCGGGGCCGAGGGCCTTGGGCGCCCGCACCTCGACCAGGCCGCCGACGTCGCTGCCCGGGGCCAGCCCGGCCCACACCCGGCACCACTCGGCCAGGTCGCCCTCGTCGCCCACGAGCCGGACCTCCAGGCCGGGCGGCGCCGGCGGCGGTGGCCCCAGGGCGGCCAGGTCGGCGACCATCCCGGGCTCGTCCTCGTGGCGGGACAGGCCGACCGCGTCCAGGGCCCGGGGCAGCGACGCGGGGGCGCTGGTCGGGCCGAGGTGCCACAGCATCGGGACCCCGGTCTCGCGGAACGGCGCCAGGGCCAGCTCGACCGCCGCCTCGAGGCCGTCCTCGGGGAGGCGCGCCCACAGGACGCCGTTGAGGCCCTCGTAGCCGATCGGGGTGCGGTACCAGCGGACCGCGCCGGTGTCGGCGACCACCGCCCCAGGGGCCGCCCGGTACGGCACCACGGCCGCCCAGGCGGCCGCGTCGACCAGCCAGGCCTCGTCCATCGGCGGCTTCTACCACGGCCCCCGGGCGGCCGGCCAGGCGATTCCGGGCGCTCCGGCCGAGTCCGCCCAGGGGGGCTTGTCGCGGCGGTCGGGAGCCCGTACGCTCCCACCCCAACCAGGTGCAAACCGATTTACCGATCAACCCTGGGGCGCCGTCCCGACCGGCCCGACGACGGAAGGACAGGACCATGAGCGAAGCCCAGCAGCTCAGCCGACGTTCGCTCCTGCTCGGGGCCGCCGGGCTGGCCGCCGCCGGGGTGGTCGGGGCCGCCGTCCCGGCCGCCGGCAGCACGGCCGCGGCCGCCGGCGGCCGCGGCCGCACGCCCCTGTACCGGCTGGCCCGCCGGCGCGGCATCGCCTACGGCACCTCGGCCGCGACCTGGCAGCTGGAGGACGCCGAGTACGCCGCCCTGGTCGCCCGCGAGGCGGCCATCCTGTTCACCGAGGACGACCTGCTCTGGTACCGGCTCAAGCCGACCCCCGACTCGCCCCTGGACTTCAGCTTCGGCGACCAGATCGTCGGCTTCGCCGAGCGGCACCACATGCTCGTGTTCGGGGCCCACCTGGTCTGGGACGAGGGCTTCGGCGAGGGCTGGACCGAGGACGACCTCTGGGGGCTGGAGCGGGCCGCGGCCCGCAAGCTGCTGTTCGGCACCGTCCGGGCGGTGGTCCGCCACTACCGGGGCCGGGTCGACGTCTGGAGCGTGGCCAACGAGGTCACCAGCCCCGAGGGGGTCCGGGGGCTGCGCACCGACGTGCCCTGGTACGAGACCATCGGCCCCTCGTACGTGGCCGAGTCGTTCCACATCGCCCACGCTCAGGACCCCCACGCCCTGCTGCTGCTGAACGAGTTCGGGTTCGAGACCGTCAACGAGTTCGGCGACCAGCCCGGCCCCCGGCGCCGGGCCACCTTGCAGGTCCTCGACCGCCTGCTGGCCCAGGGCGTGCCCGTGCACGGGCTCGGGATCCAGGCCCACCTGCTGGCCGACCGCTTCGCCGAGCGGTTCCACCCCGCCGGCTACCGCCAGTTCCTGGACGAGGTCGCCGACCGCGGCCTCAAGATCCTCATCACCGAGATGGACGTGCTCGACGACGGCCTCCCGGCCGACGTGGCCGTCCGCGACCGCGGCGTGGCCGACGTCTACCGCCGCTACCTCGACGTCACCCTCGACCACCCGGCCGTGAAGGCGCTGATCACCTTCGGCCTGTCCGACCGCTACACCTGGCTCCAGGAGGACCTGCCCCGCGAGGACGGCGCCGCCCGCCGGCCGCTCCCCTTCGACGAGGACCTCCAGCCCAAGCCGGCCTACCATGCCCTCGCCCACAGCCTCCGCGACGCCCCCTGGCGCCGGCCGCTGTGGCCGATCCGCCGATAGCCCCCCGGGAGGGCCAGCGTGCAACTCGGCTTCTTCACCGCCTGCCTGCCCGGGCTGTCCCTCGACGACATCGCCGGGTGGGCTGCGTCGCACGGGTTCGACGCCCTGGAGGTGGCCGCCTGGCCCGACCTGGGCGACCGCTCCTTCACCGCCAGCCACGTGGACGTGGCCGGCTTCGACGACGCCGAGGCCGACCGGGTCCGGGGAGTGTTCGACCGCCACGGCCTGACGCTCTCCTCCCTCGGCTACTACGACAACAACCTGCATCCCGACCCCGACGAGCGGGCGGCCGTCAACCGGCACGTGCTGGCCTGCGTCGACGCCGCCGCCGCCCTCGGCTGCCCGACCGTCGGGACCTTCGTCGGCCGCGACCCCACCAAGCCGGTGGCCGACAACCTCGAGCAGGCCGAGGAGGTGTTCAAGCCGCTGGTCGACCGGGCCGGCGAGCACGGGGTCAAGCTGATCATCGAGAACTGCGTGATGGAGGGCTGGCACCCCGACGGCTACCCCGGGAATCTCGCCTACTCCCCCGAGCTGTGGGAGTGGATGTTCGCCCAGGGCCTGTACCTGAACTACGACCCCTCGCATCTGGTGTGGATGGGGATCGACCCGGTGACCGCCCTGCGGCCGTATGTGGACCGGATCCCCCACGCCCAGGCCAAGGACATCCAGCTATTCGCCGACCGCCGCAACCGCTACGGCTGGCCGGGGCGGGCGGTGGAGCGACCCAACCCGTGGGATGTGGGCTGGTGGCGCTACCGGGTCCCGGGGCTGGGCGAGGTCGACTGGTCCGGGGTGGTGGACGCCATGTACGAGGGCGGCTTCACCGGGGTGCTGTCGGTCGAGCACGAGGACCCCGTCTGGGGCGGGGACACCGACCGCGTCAAGGCCGGCCTGGAGATCGCCCACCGGACCCTGCGGCCCCTGATCGTCCGCTAGGCATGACGCCGACCACCGGGCTCCTGGACGCGAGCCGGGCCAGCGTGTTCTTCGACGGCACGGTCACCGACCCCCAGCTCGACCACCCCGAGGGGGTCGCCGTCGCCCCCGACGGGTCGGTGTGGTGCGGCGGCGAGCGCGGCCAGCTGTTCCGGGTCGACCGCGACGGCAGCTCGATCACCGAGGTCGCCTCCACCGGCGGGTTCTGCCTGGGCATGGCCTTCGGGCCCGGCGGCGACCTGTTCGTCTGCGACCTCAAGCACGCGGCCGTGTTCCGGGTCGACACCCGGAGCGGCGGGGCGGAGCGGTTCGCCGACGGCGCCGGTGGCCACCGGCTGCGGATCCCCAACTACCCGGCCTTCGACGGCGACGGGCGGCTGTACGTGTCCGACAGCCACCAGTTCGACCGGCCCGGGCCGGGGGTGTTCCGGTTCGACCCCGACGGCCGGGGCGAGCTCTGGTACGGCGGGGAGCTGACCTTCGCCAACGGCCTCGCCCTGAGCCCCGACGGGCGGCACCTGTACGTGGCCGAGACCTTCGCCAACCGGGTGTCCCGCATCCCGGTGCGCGACGACGGCTCGGCCGGGGCGCTCGAGGAGGTCGCGGCCACCCCCGACGCCTGGCCCGACGGGCTCGCCTTCGACGTCGACGGCAACCTGTACGTCGGCTGCTACGAGCCCAGCCAGGTGCTCCGGGTCGACCCCCAGGGGCGGGTCGAGGTGCTGTTCCGCGAGCTGTCGGCCCACCTGCTGGCCCACCCGACCAACCTCGCCTTCCGGGGCACGACCATGTTCACCGCCAACCTCGGCCGCTGGCACCTGACCCGGCTGGAGGTGGGCGCCGAGGGCCTGGCCCTGCCGCCAGGGGGGTGGCGGTGACCACCCTCCTGCGGGGGATCACCTGGGACCACGTGCGCGGCCTCGGCGGCCTCCAGGCCACGGCCGCCGCCTACGCGACCGTCCGGCCGGAGGTGCGGGTGGAGTGGACCGCCCGGTCGCTGCAGGCCTTCGCCGACCAGCCGGTCGACGAGCTGGCCCGCCGGTTCGACCTCGTCCATCTCGACCACCCGGCCGTGGGGGAGGCGGTGGCCCGCGGCTGCCTGGTCCCGCTGGACGAGCACCTCGACGGGGCCACCCTGACCGTCCAGGCCAAGGGCGGCGTCGGCCGCAGCGCCGAGTCGTACGTGTGGGAGGGGCACCGCTGGGCCCTGGCCACCGACGCCGCCGCCCAGGTGGCCGCCTACCGCCCCGACCTGCTGCGGCGGGCCGGGGTGGGCGTCCCCAGGACCTGGCCCGAGGCCCTGGCCGCGGCCGACGCCCTGCGGCGGGCCGGCCTGTGGGCGGCCATGGCGGCCATCCCGGTCGACGCCGTCTGCGCCTTCCTGGCCGTGTGCGCCGCTCTGGGGGAGACCCCGTTCTTCACCGGCCAGGTGGTCACGCGCCGCACCGGCCGCTCGGCCCTGGCCCTGCTGGCCGCCTTCCTCGAGCGCTGCCACCCCGACAGCCTCGACTGGAACCCGCCGCGCCTGCTCGAGCACATGGCCTCCGCCGACGACGTCGCCTGGTGCCCGCTGGCGTTCGGCTACGTCAACTACGCCCGGCCCGGGTTCCGGGACCACCCGGTGCTGGCCGCGCCCCCGCCGGCCGGCGGTGACGGCGTGCCCCGGGGCACCCTCGGCGGGGCCGGGCTGGCCGTGTCCGCCCACTCGGCGGCGGTGGCCGAGGCGGTCGCCTACGCCGCCTATGTGGCCGGCCCCGAGGTCCAGCGGACCCTCTACGTCCAGGGCGGCGGCCAGCCCGGGCACCGCTCGGCCTGGACCGACGAGGCCGTCAACGCGGCCGCCGGGGGGTTCTTCCGCGACACCCTGGGGACGCTGGACGCCGCCCTGCTCCGGCCCCGCCACGACGGCTTCCTGGGCTTCCAGGCGGCCGCCGGCGACCTCGTCCACGGCTTCCTGCGCGGCGGCGGCGACCCCGACCGGGTCCTGGCCGGCCTCGAGGCCGCCTGGCAGGCCAGCCGCCACGAGCCGGCGGAGCGGGGATGACCGGCCCGGCCATGGCCCTGGAGGGGGTCCGGGTGCTCGATTTCACCCAGATGATGATGGGCCCGTGGGCGACCCAGTTCCTGGGCGACATGGGCGCCGACGTGGTCAAGGTCGAGCGGCCCGGGGCGGGGGAGTGGGAGCGGGGGCTGCGGGCCATGGGCGAGCTGCTCGGCGGCCAGAGCCCGTTCTTCCTGGCCATGAACCGCAACAAGCGGTCCTTGACCCTCAACCTCAAGCACCTCCGGGCCCGCGAGGTCGTGCTCCGCCTGGCCGCCACCGCCGACCTGGTCACCGAGAACTTCCGGCCCGGGGTCATGGACCGTCTCGGGATCGGCTACGAGGCCCTGCGGGCGGTCAACCCGTCGCTGGTGTACGTGGCCGGGACCGGGTACGGGCCCGACGGCCCCTACGCCGACCGGCCCGGCCAGGATCTCCTGGTGCAGTCGGTCAGCGGGCTGGCCGCCCACGGCGGCCGCCGTGACGACCCCCCGACCCCCGCCGGCAGCTCGATCGTGGACGCCTCGACCGCCCTGCTGCTGGCCTTCTCGGCCATGGTCGGGCTGTTCCACCGGGAGCGGACCGGCCAGGGCCAGCGGATCGACGTCAGCCTGCTCAGCACCGCCGTCGCCCTCCAGTGCCAGGAGCTGGCCGCCTTCCTCAACTCCGAGCGCCGCTTCGAGCGCAGCCAGGCCGGCATCGGCGGGGCCTGGCTGTCGGCCCCGTTCGGCATCTACCGCACCGCCGACGGCCACCTGGCCCTGGCCATGGGGTCCCTGGCCGTCCTCGGCGAGCTGCTGGACCTGCCCGAGCTGGCCGCCTACGACACCCCGGAGCGGGCCTGGGCCGACCGCGACCACGTCTACCGGCTGCTGGCCGCCCGCCTGCCCGAGCGGCCGACCGCCGACTGGCTGGCCCGCCTGGCCACCCGCGACGTCTGGTGCGCGCCCGTGCAGACCTTCGACCGGCTGGTCGACGACCCCCAGGTCGCTCACAACCAGCTGCTGACCACCGTCGACTACCCGGGGCTGGGGGAGGTCCGGGTGGTCGGGGTGCCGGCCCGGTTCAGCGGCACCCCCGGGACCATCCGCCTCGGCCCGCCCGCGGTCGGCCAGCACACCGACGAGGTCCTGGCCGGGGCCGGCTACGGCCCGGACGAGATCCGACGCCTGCACGACGAGGGGTGCGTGTAGTGGCCGGCGACGGCCAGGTCCTGCTGGCCGACCGGCGCGGCCCGGCCGTGGTGCTGACCTTCAACCGGCCCGCCAAGCTCAACGCCATCAGCTCGGCCGTGCTCGCCCAGCTCGACCGGCGCCTCGGCGAGGCCGAGGCCGACCCCGGGGTCCGGGCGGTCGTGCTCACCGGGGCCGGGCCGAAGGCGTTCGTGGCCGGGGCCGACATCGCCGAGTACGCCGACCAGGACCACGCCGCGTTCGTGGCCTACCAGGCCGAGAGCCGGCGGCTGTTCTCCCGGCTGGACGCCTTCCCCAAGCCGGTCGTCGGGGCGGTCAACGGCTACGCCCTGGGCGGCGGGTTCGAGCTCTGCCTCTGCTGCGACCTGCTGGTCGCCTCCACCAACGCCCGCTTCGGGCTGCCCGAGGGCCTGCTCGGGCTGTCACCGGGCGGCGGCGGGACCCAGCGGCTGACCCGGGCCGCCGGGCCGTTCGTGGCCGCCGACGTGCTCCTGGCCGGGCGGCGCCTCAGCGCCGAGGACGCCGCCCGGCTAGGGCTGGTCGCCGAGGTGGTCGAGCCCGGCCGCCTCCTGGACGCGGCCCTGGACCGGGCCGGGCAGGTGGCCAGGGTGGCCCCGCTGGCCACCAGGGCCATGCTGGACCTGATCCGGACGGCCATGGAGGCGCCGCTGGCCGACGGGCTGGAGCGGGAGCAGGAGGCCCTGGCCGGGCTGCACCGCACCGACGACGCGGCCGAGGGGATCCGGGCGTTCCTGGAGAAGCGGGCGCCCCGCTTCACCGGCCGGTGAGCTGACAGCAGCCCGAGCGAGGAGGTCGCCGAGGATGGGTCGGGTCGAGGGCAAGGTCGCGGTGGTGACCGGCGGGGCGTCGGGGATCGGCCGGGTCACCGCCGGGGCCCTGGCCGCCGAGGGGGCCCGGGTCGGGATCGCCGACCTCGACGAGGCCGGCGGCCGGGCGGTCGCGGCCGCCATCCGCGACGCCGGCGGGGATGCCTTCTTCCGCCGCACCGACGTCCGATCCCTTGCCGACCTCGAGGCCGTCCTTGACGAGGCCGCCGGCCGCCACGGGCGCCTGGACGTGCTGGTCAACAACGCGGCCGTGGCCATCCCGGGATCGGCCGGGGAGATGGCCGAGGACGACTGGGCCCGGACCCTGGACGTGAACCTGACCGGGGTGTGGCGGGGCATGCGGGCCGCCATCCCCCGGATGCTCGCCCAGGGCGGGGGCAGCATCGTCAACCTCAGCTCGGTCCAGGGCCATGTCGGCTTCGTCGGCTGGGCCGCCTACGCCGCCGCCAAGGGCGGCGTCGACGCCCTCACCCGCCAGGCCGCGGTCGAGTACGCGGCCGGCGGCATACGGGTCAACGCCGTGGTCCCGGGGACGATCGCCACCGAGATGAACGAGAAGATCATGCGCGAGTCGGCCGACGGCGACGCCGTGCTCGCCGGCTGGCTGGCCATGCACCCGATCGGCCGCATCGGCCAGCCGGCCGAGGTGGCCGCGGCCATCGTGTTCCTGGCCTCCGACGACGCCTCGTTCATCACCGGGGAGTCGCTGCGAGTGGACGGCGGCCTGGTGGTCCAGGCCGGCTGAGGAGGCGCATCCTGCCCCCGGGCCGGGTGGTCAGGCCGGCCGGCGGCCGCGGCGACGCTTCACCCCGGCCAGGTGATCAGGGCCGGCCGGCGGCCGCGGCCCGCTCGGCCGCGGCCAGCCAGGCGTCGGCGAAGGCGGGGCCGTCCACGGCCGTGACCACCCGCAGGGGCCGGGCGCCGGCCGCCTCGGTCATCCGCAGCCGGCCGCCGCCCACCGCCAGCCGGACCGGGACCTCCTCCACCCTCGCCCCCTCCCAGCCGAGGGCGACGGCGCAGGCCAGCGGGTCGTGCTGGAAGTTGAGGAGGTCGTCGGGCAGCCCCGGCCAGGCCCGGCCCAGCTCGAGGGTGCCGTGGTCGCGGGCGTGGGCCTCGGCCTGGTCGGCCAGCAGGGCCCCGAGCGGCCCCGCCGCCCGCAGCCGGGGCAGGTCGGCGGCCCGCAGGTGGACCTGGGCGGTGGCCGACAGGGGCACCACCACCGGGTCGCAGGCCTCCAGCACCGCCCGGGCCGCCTGGTGGTCCTGCTGGATGTTGAAGTCCTGGTCGGCTCCCCACGACGGCAGGCCCGGGCCGGCGGCCGGGACGTGGCCACCCATGACCACCACCCTGGCCCGGCCCAGCAGCCCCGGCCGGGCCGCCTCCAGCAGGGCCAGGTTGGTCCAGGGCCCGACCGCGACCACCGTCGCCCCGCCCTCGACGGAGTCGGCCAGCAGGTCGAGGGCCGCCCCGGGCGGCGACGGGCGGGGGACGATCGGCTCGGGCCAGTAGTCGGGGAGCTCGAACGGCACCATCGGCGGGGCCAGGGTCCCCTCGGCCCCGGCGGCCAGGGGCACCTCGGCCCGGCCGGCCAGCTCCAGGGCGTAGGCGGTCATGCCGGCCCGCAGCCCGCCCGGGTCGGTGCAGGTGGTCACCCCGGTCACGGCAACCTCCGGCCAGCCCAGCAGCATGGCCAGGGCGCACAGGTCGTCGGTGTCGGACCCGAGGTCGGTGTCCAGGTGGACCAGGCCCATCGCGCCGGGCCGCCGGCTCAGGCCGTGGCCCGGCGGACCAGCCGGCACGGCAGGGTGACCGTCCGCGGCTCACCGGTGGAGCCGCCGAGCAGCCGCTCCTTGAGCAGGGTCCCGGCGAGCAGCCCGGTCTCATGGGCCGGGTTGGACACGGTGGTCAGCGGCGGATGGGTCATGGCCGCGGCCTCGATGTCGTCGAACCCGGCCACGGCCAGGTCCCCGGGGATCTCCAGGCCGGCCTCGCGGGCCGCGTCCAGGGCCCCGAAGGCCATCAGGTCGTTGGCGCAGAACACCGCCTGGGGCGGGTCGGGGAGGGCCAGCAGCCGCCGCATGGCCGCCGCCCCGCCCGAGCGGGTCCACTCCCCGGACAGCACCAGCTCGGGGTCGGGGGCGCCCACCGACGCCAGCGCCCGCAGGTAGCCTTCGTTGCGGCGGGGGGCGGCCCCGGGCGGCCCCTGGATCATGGCCACCCGCCGGCTGGGCCGCCGGAGAAGGTGCAGGGTGGCGTCGAAGGCACCCTGCTCGTCGTCGGCGTGGACGGTGTCGAACCCGGGGTCGTCGATCACCGTGGTCCCGATCCGGACCAGCGGCACCCCGGGGGGCAGCAGCCCGACCAGCCGGTCCCCGGACAGGGTGAAGGAGTCGAGCACGATCCCGTCCACCCCGCGGTCGCAGACGTCCTCCAGGAACTCGACCTCGCGCTCGGGGTGGCGGTCGGTGTTGCAGATCAGGCTGCGGTAGGTCGACCCGCCGAGGCCGTCCTCCAGGCCCCTGGCCACCGCCGGGTAGTAGGGGTTGGTGATGTCGGGGATGATCAGGGCGACGGTGTGGGTGATGCGGGTGCGCAGGCTGCGGGCCACCCCGTCGGGCCGGTAGCCGAGCTCGCGGATCGTCGCCTCGACCCGGGCCCGGGTCACCACCGACACCGGCCGCTTGCGCGACAGCACGTGGGAGACGGTGGTCTTGGAGACCCCGGCGTGCCGGGCGACGTCGGCGATGGTGATCCTGAGATGCGACGCAAACCGATTCATGTCGCGTGCATCTTGACAGACAACCCGAGCACGGGCCATGCTCCGCCTCAGTGGGGGCAAATCGGTTTGCTTTGTCTGGTGGGAGCAGCGAACCGCAACGCTGCGGCCCAGGCCACGGGAGGCCGGCATGGTGCATTCACGGACAGTCGTCTTCGCCCGCCGGGTGCGCGCGCTCGCCGCGGTCGCCGTGGTCGCGCTGGTCGCGACCGCCTGTGTCGGCGGGGGGTCCTCGGGCGGCGAGGACACCCAGGCCGGCCAGAAGGTCCAGGCCGTCACCCCCCAGGAGCCGACCAGCCCGGTCACCATCACCTTCCAATCCTGGGTCGGCGAGGCCGCCCAGATGAAGAAGCTGGCCGCCGACTTCCACAAGGCCCACCCCAACATCACCGTGAAGTTCACGAACGTCCCCGCCGACAGCGCCACCCAGAAGCTGACCACCCAGGTCGCGGGCGGCACCGCACCGGACACGGCCTTCGTCGACTCGAGCACGGTGCAGGACTTCGCCTCCCGCAAGGCGCTGGTCAACCTGGACGGCTACATCGCCGGCAGCCAGGCGGTGAAGCTGGACGACTACGTGGCCGGGTTCAAGCAGACCGCCGTCTACCAGAACAGCATGTTCGCCCTGCCCTTCGACGGCGAGACCACCGGCCTGTTCTACCGCACCGACCTGTTCCAGGCGGCCGGGATCACCAACCCGCCGGCCACCTGGGAGGAGCTCCAGGCGGACGCCCAGAAGCTCACCGACCCGGCCAAGAAGCAGTACGGGTTCATCCTGTTCGCCCCCGAGGCCCAGTACTACTGGCTGCCGTTCCTGTGGCAGGCCGGCGGCAACCTCCTCTCCAAGGACGGCAAGACGATCGCCTTCAACAGCCCCCAGGGCGTCAAGGCGGCCGACTTCTACGTCGGGCTGCGCAAGTACTCCCCGCCGGACTTCCTGGCCTCCAACTCCTGGGACGGCCGGGTCGCCTTCGCCACCGGCAAGGTGGGCATGTACGTGGCCGGCGCCTGGTTCGGCGGCGAGATGTCCTCCTCGTTCCCCAAGATCAAGGGCAAGTGGAGCGTGGCCCCGCTGCCGGCCGGACCGGCCCGCTGCGCCACCACCATCGCCGGCGACAGCCTGGTCGTGACCGCCCAGAGCAAGAACAAGGACGCCGCCTGGCTGTGGATCGAGTTCCTGTCCCGGCCCGAGAACATGAAGCTGTGGACCTTCGGGACCCCGACGGCGACCCTGCTGCCGCCGCGCCAGTCGCTGCTGTCCGACCCCCAGCTGGGCCGCTACAACCCCTGGCTCAAGGGCTTCGCCGACCAGATGAAGTGCGCGGTCAACGAGACCACCACCAATCCGAACTGGGGGCAGGCCTCGGATGCCCTCAACACCGAGCTGGGCAAGGCCATCTACGGCGACCAGAGCGCCCAGCAGGCGCTTGACAAGGCGGCCAAGAAGGGCCAGACGCTGCTGGCGGAATAGCTCGTGGCACAGGTAGCGGTCCCGGGCACCAGGGCGCGGCCACAGCCGCGGCGCAAGCCGCGGCGGGGCCTGCGTGGCGTGCTCAAGGAGATGCGCCGGGAGTGGACGGCGTACCTGATGAACGCGCCCGGCCTGATCCTGTTCGTCACCTTCACCCTGTACGCCATCATCGTGTCGCTGTGGATCTCGCTCCACGACTGGGACCTGATCGAGCCCGACCGGCCGTTCATCGGGCTCGGCAACTACCGCGAGGTCATGGGTGACGGGGCCTTCTGGGCCGCCATCTGGCACACCGTGTACTTCACCGTCGGCTCGGTGCTCCCGGCCATGGCCATCGGCCTCGGGGTGGCCCTGCTGCTCAACACCCAGATGCGGGCCCTCGGGCTGTTCCGGGCCATGTACTACCTGCCGGCCATCACCCCGCTGGTGATCGCGGCCATCATCTGGAAGTGGGTCTACAACGCCGACTACGGGCTGGCCAACTACTACCTGCTGCGCCTGGGAGTGATCGACGACCCGGTGAACTGGCTGGGCAGCCGGGGCCTGGCCATGCCGGCGGTGATCGTGATGGGGATCTGGATCAGCGTCGGCTTCAACATGATCGTGTACCTGGCCGGGCTCCAGGCCATTCCCAACGAGCTGTACGAGGCGGCCGACGTTGACGGGGCCAGCGCCTGGCAGCGGTTCCGGCGCATCACCTTCCCGCTGGTCGCGCCGACCACCTTCTTCCTGCTGATCGTCCAGACCATCTGGGGGATGCAGGCCTTCGACCAGATCTTCGTGATGACCAACGGGGGGCCGCCGGGGCCGGGCGGGGCCACCACCACGGTCGTCTACTACCTGTGGCAGCAGGGGTTCCGGTTCTTCCGGATGGGCTACGCCTCGGCCATGGCCTACGTGCTGTTCGCGCTGCTGTTCGTGGTCTCGTTCGTCCAGTTCCGCTGGTACCTCAAGCAGGTGGAGCGCTAGCTGTGGCCACCGTGGCAGCCCGCACCCCGGTCGCCCAGCAGCGGCGGTTCCGGCCCACCAGGGCCGTGCGCTACCTCATCCTGTCGGCGGGCGCGATCCTGTTCGTGGCCCCGTTCCTCTACATGGTGT
>Ga0307406_10001089_pt1 | contig 15120 bp, 15 predicted proteins | sample 322Cmetagenome_3_FD_203706 | JGI IMG/M metagenome (GOLD analysis project Ga0307406, IMG submission 203706) | Maize rhizosphere microbial communities from greenhouse at UC Davis, California, United States - 322HYB-C-2 | ecosystem: Host-associated > Plants > Roots > Rhizosphere > Soil | place... | reverse complement strand
CGTTACTTACCGACAGTCACATACGTCATGCAGCGGATGGCACGCCTCTTGCGCCAACGCTAACCTGATGCCCATACCCAAAGGCCAGGAGGCCCGCCCCATGCTCACCATTTTTCAGAAAGCCACGATCCTCAGCAAAGCAGGTTTCGAGGTGCCCGCCTGTCCGGCCGAGGACAACACGGCCGCTTCGGCCGGAACGATGTCCCAGAAGATGCACGACTGGGCCAAGGCTATCGAGACGCTGTACGTCAGCTACGTGGCGGCCCGTGCGGCCAAGAGCCTGCGGGATGCCGAGGAATCGCGCCAGACCGACATGCTGCGGCGGCTCTCGCTGAGCGCCTGGGCTGCCTGACGCGCAGGCTCGACCGCTCGCTCCCCCGCCCGAGCCGCGTCAGCGCTCAACCGAAAGTGAAGGCGTAGGCCTGCGCGCCGGCGTCGAGAAACTCGATCTCGAACAGCCGCTCCCTGCCGCCCGCCGCCTGCCGCACCAGCTGATAGAGCTTCTGTGCATCGATCACGCCGTGGCCCTGTGCATCGGTGTCAAAGCCGTGGTCCGCGAGCGGCGGCTTTCCATCCACCAGCACCCTGAAGCGCACCGGCTTGCCATTGGCCGCCGGACCCAGCACCAGGTGCAGGTCGCGTGCCTGGAAGCGATAGGCGATGCGGCCGTTGGCGCTGTTCAGCACGGCGCGCTCGGCCTCCACCGTCCAGTCGCCGGCCAGCGACCACTGGTTGGTGCGCAGCGCCGAGCCTGCGGCCTGGTAGACCTTCGCGCGGTCCCGCGCGATGCCGCCGGGCGAGGCAAAGCCGTGCGCACGCTCGTGGCCCAGGTAGGTTTCGCCGGACAGCGCCGGCTCGGCGCCGGGCGCGGCCTGGGTGCCCTGCCCGATCGGCGCCACCAGCCCCGCGGCGATGCGGGTCTGCCCCGCCTCGGCCAGCAGCTGCTGGATGACCTGCTCGGCCTTGTCGTAGCGGTTCTCGCCGAACTGGTGGTGGCGGATGCGGCCCTCGGCGTCGATGAAATAGAACGCGGGCCAGGCCTGGTTGTCGAAGCCGCGCCAGATCGCGAAGTCGTTGTCCAGCGCCACCGGAAAGCCGATGCCCAGCTCCTTGACGGCCTTGCGCACGTTGGCCGGCTTCTTCTCGAACGCGAACTCCGGCGAATGCACGCCGATGACCACCAGCCCCGCGTCCTTGTACTTCTCGGCCCATGCCCGAAGGTAGGGCAGCGTGCGCAGGCAGTTGATGCACGAATAGGTCCAGAAGTCGACCAGCACCACCTTGCCGCGCAGGGCCTCGGGCGCAAGCGGCGCGGAGTTGATCCATTCGGTGGCACCGGCCAAAGAGGGAAAGCGGCCTTCGACCCGGAGTTCGCGCGCGGGCAGCGGGGCCGTTCGGTTGTCCGACACGCGCACGAAGCCCGCGTCTTCCCGCAGCGCGACCGGCTCCGGCTGCGGCTTGCCTGGCTTGATCCTGTCCACCAGCGCCTGCTCCAGCGCCGAGGTGGTGCCCACCGACAGGCGGGCGAGCAGGCCGGTGTCCAGTCCCAGCGCAATGGCGCCCACGCCCGCCAGCACGGCCGCGCCGGCCGCGCGCCGCACCCATTCGCCGGTATGCAGCGAACGCTTCATGATGGAGAACAGCCGCCCGCCGAACAGCAGCGCGGCCGCGAGCGAGGTGCACGCGCCGGCCGCATAGGCCAGCAGCAGCAGCGAGGTGCCGACGCTCGCGCCATTGAGCGCCGCGCCCGTCAGGATCAGGCCGAGGATCGGCCCCGCGCACGGCGCCCAGAGCAGTCCCGTGCCCACGCCCAGCAGCAGCGGCGAGAACCCCGATGCAGGCGCCGCGCCGCCATCGGCGCGCGGCTCGGACATGCGGATGCCCAGCGCCACCAGCGGCCGGCTCAGGCGGTCGGCCACACTGGGGAACAGCAGGCTCAGGCCGAACAGCGCGAGCAGGGCGATGGCGGCGTAGCGCCCATATTCGTTGAGCGTGACGATCCAGCCGCCGCCCACCGCCGCCAGCGTGGCCACGGCGGCAAAGGCCAGCGCCATGCCCAGCAGCATCGGCAGGCCGTGCGAGCGGAACGGACGGTCGGCGCGCGCAAACACGAAGGGCAGCACCGGCAGGATGCAGGGGCTCAGGATGGTGAGCACCCCGCCCAGGTAGGCAATGAGGAGGATGAGCATGATGCAGAGGTGTCGGTGGGAATCAGCCTTGGAGGGGGGTGCGGGCGGGCGCGGCAGCCAGCGCGAGCCGGGCCTCGAGCCCGCCTTCGGGGCGGTTCTTCAGCGTGAGCTCGGCGCCCATGGCCATGGCCAGCTGGTGCGCAATGGCCAGGCCCAAGCCGGTGCCGCCGGTGCTGCGGTTGCGCGAACTCTCGACGCGGTAGAAGGGCTTGAGCACGGCATCGAGCTCGTCCGGCGGAATGCCGGGGCCGTCGTCGAGCACGCTCAGAACCAGCCGGCCGTCTTCTTCGGCCTGCACGCGCAGGCGCACGTCGCTGCCGAACTTGAGCGCGTTGTCGATCAGGTTCATCAGGATGCGGCGCAGCGCATGGGGGCGGCTCACGATCGGCGCGCCGGCCTTGCCTTCGAGCCGCACCTGCTGGCCCACGTCTTCGTAGTCGGCCACCATGCTTTCGAGCAGCGCGTCGGCATCGATGCGCAGCGGCGGCTCCGCGGCGCCGTGGAGCGTGCGCGCGTAGGTCACGCCTTCGCGCACCAGCGAGTGCATGGCGTCGAGGTCCTGGCGGAATTTCTCGCGGTCGTGCTCGTCGTCCATCAGGTCGGTGCGCAGCCGCATCCGCGTGATGGGCGTCTGCAGGTCGTGCGAGATGGCCGCGAGGATCTCGACGCGCTCGGACATGTAGCCCGCAATGCGCTGCTGCATGGCGTTGAAGGCGCGTGCCGCATGCGCCACTTCGGTGGGGCCCTCTTCCGCGAGCGTGCGGCCCTTGAGGTCAGGCCCGAGCCCGTCGGCCGCCTCGGAAAGCTGCGCGAGCGGCCGCGTCACCAGCCGCACCGCATACCAGGCGCACACGGCCAGCACCAGCAGCTGGGCCGCAAGCAGCCACATCACCCAGCCCGACACCGGCATGCCCACGCGCTGCGCATGAACGACCACGGAAGACCCGTCGCCCAGGCGCACCTGGATCTGCAGGCCCTCGGGTGGCCAGGCCACCTCGCCGACCTTGACGACCTGGAACGGACGCATTGCATCGACGATGGCCGCGGCAAACTGCCGCGACTGCAGCGAACCGGGCTCGGAGCCCTCTGCGCTGCCGCCCAGCACGAAGCGGTAGTTGCGCCGCTCCAGCCGGTCGAGCCAGCCCGCGCGCTCGGCTGCAGGCAGGCGGTCGAGGATGGCGACCGAGCTCGCGATGTCGCGCTCGATGCCGATCATCATCAGCTCGCGCAGTGCCATGTTCCGCTCGTAGCGGATCGCCGCGAAGGTGAGCAGCTGCGCGATCGCCAGGCCCACCACGATGATCAGCGTCACGCGGGAGAACAGCGAGCCGGGCAGCAGCCGGCGCCAGCCGTGCACAGCGCCGGCCGGGTTCGCGGGAGGATTCGCGGAAGTCGAGGACATGGACACCTTCTTGTTCATGCGGCGTGGCTCTGCACGCCGCCGCTGGCTCACACCAGGTGGATGGAAACGTCGATATTGCCCCGGGTGGCCTTCGAATAGGGGCAGGTCTGGTGCGCCGCGTCCGTCAGGGCCTGCGCCACTTCGCGGTCCAGGCCCGGCAGGCTCACGTTCAGCCGCGCCTGCAGGAAGTACTCGCCGCCCGCCGTGCCCAGGTCGACTTCGGCATCGACGGCCAGGTCGGGCGGCAATGCGACCTTCATCTTGCCTGCCGCCTTGCCCATGGCGCCGATGAAGCAGGCCGACCAGCCGGCCGCGAACAGCTGTTCCGGGTTGGTGCCGCTGCCGGCGCTGCCGGGCGACGAGAGCTTGATGTCCAGGCGGCCGTCGGAGCTGCGCGCCTCGCCGTCGCGGCCGCCCGAAGAGGTGCGGGTCTTGCCGGTGTAGAGAACTTTTTCGATGCGGGTCATGGTGATTTCCTTGGAAAGGGTGGGTTCGGGAACGCACGGATTGTTGAGCCGCCCTCCCCCTGCCCGCGCAGATTGCGTATGCCTGTGTACCGCGCCCGCCGCCCCAGATACTTGCGAATACAAAACTGCCGGCCCGCAGCGGGCGAGAAGCTACATTGCGGCTGCGGGGCGCTTCCCGCACCCACCCTTTTTGCTCACTGCCATGACGCCAAAGACCTCCGACCACATCCTCATCGTCGACGACGACCGGGAAATCCGCGAACTTCTCACCACCTACCTGGTGAAGAACGGCTTGCGCGTGGTCGCGGTGCCCACCGGCCGCCACATGCGCGCCGCGCTCGAAGAGTCGGGCCCGTTCGACCTGATCATCCTCGACCTGATGCTGCCGGGCGAAGACGGACTCACGCTGTGCCGCGACCTGCGCACCGGCAAGTACAAAGCCACGCCCATCCTGATGCTGACCGCGCGCAGCGAGGAGGCCGACCGCATCCTGGGCCTGGAGATGGGCGCCGACGACTACCTGGCCAAGCCTTTTTCCGCCCGCGAGCTGCTCGCGCGCCTGCGCGCCGTGATGCGGCGCACGCGCATGCTGCCGCCGAACATGGGTGCGGTCGAGCCCTCCCAGAAACTGAGCTTCGGCGAATGGCAGGTCGACACGGTGGCACGCCACCTGATCGACGACAGCGGCACGATGGTGGCGCTGAGCGGCGCCGAATACCGGCTGCTGCGCGTGTTCCTCGACCATCCGCAGAAGGTGCTGAGCCGCGACCAGCTGCTCGGCCTCACCCAGGGCCGCGAGGCCGAGCTCTTCGAGCGCTCCATCGACCTGCTCGTGAGCCGGCTGCGCCAGCGCCTGCGCGACGATGCCCGCGAGCCCCGCTACATCAAGACCGTGCGCAGCGAAGGCTATGTGCTCGCTTCGGCCGTCGAAGCGATGGACTGACTGCGAACCAGGGCTTCTTCTGCACCCCGCTTGACCTCAAGTTAGGTTGAGGATGCACATTGCGCGGCATGAACCATGACCCGCAACCCTCCGCCCGCGTCGCAGAGGCGCTCCAGATCCATCGAAGCATTTCGGCCTGCCATGCGCATCTTGTGCAGAGCGACGGCATCCATGCGCTGACGGCCACGCTGATGCTGCCCTGCTACCGCGCCGAATTCGAGCGGCTGGTGCTCGCGATGTCTGCAGCGGAGACAAACGAACTGATGTCGCTGCTCCCCATCCGCGAAGAAGAACGGGCCCTCAGTCCTCCGCGCGCCTGATCACCAGGCGCCGGGCGCCGGGCCCTTCCGACGACAGCTTGTCGGCCGGATTGCGCAGGCGGCAGCGGTCGATCGACAGGCAGCCGCAGCCGATGCAGTCGTCCAGCGTGTCGCGCAGCTTCTTGAGCTGGGCCATGCGCTCGTCCAGCTCCGCGCGCCAGCCGGCGGAAAGCCGCGCCCAGTCCGCGCGGCTGGGCGCGGCCGAGGTGGGCAGCGTGGCCAGGGCCTCGGCGATGTCGGCCAGCGCAATGCCCACCCGCTGCGCGACGCGGATGAATGCCACGCGCCGGAGCACGTCGCGCGCATAGCGGCGGTGGTTGCTCGGCGCCCGGTGGCTTGCAATGAGGCCCTTGGACTCGTAGAAGTGAAGGGTGGACACCGGCACTCCGCTGCGCTGCGCGACCTCGCCCACCGAAAGCGTGGCGGGAAAATCGTGCGGTGGTTCTGCTGGCTTGGATTTCATCGAGACCTCTCAACCTCGACTTTAGTTGCGGTTGAGAGGCCGCGTGCTTACTCGACGGTGGCGCCGGAAGCCTTGACGATACCTGCCCACAGGGCGCTTTCCCGCGCGATGAGGGCAGCGTACTCGGCCGGGCCGCCCAGCAACGGCACGGCGCCTTCCACGCCCAGGCGCGACTGGAATTCAGCGCTGCCCGCCACCTGGAGCATCTGCGCCGAAAGCTCCTTCACGAAGGCGTCCGGCGTGCCGCGCGGCGCGAGGACGCCGTAGGTGAGCGTGCTCTCGAAACCCGCGAGTTCGCGCAGGCCCGACTCGGCCACCGTGGGCACGTCGGGCAGCGAAGGCAGGCGCTTTGCGCCGGTGACCGCAATGGCGCGCAGCCGTCCGCCCTTGACCAGCGCGAGCGCCGGCGGAACGACGCTGAACATCATCTGCACCTGCCCGCCCGTCAGGTCGGTGAGGCCGGGGTTGGTGCCCCTGTAGGGAATGTGATTGATCCGCGTGCCGGTGCGCTGTGCGAAGAGTTCGCCGGTCAGGTGGCCGCCGGTGCCGCTGCCGCTGGAAGCGTAGTCGAGCAGGCCCGGCCGGGCCCTGGCCTCGGCGACCAGATCGGCCACGGTGCGGATCTTCGAGGCGGCAGGCACCACCAGCACCAGCGCGGACGAAGCGAACATGGCCACGGGCAGCAGGTCCTTGCGCGCATCGAACTTCAGGCCCTTGTAGAGCGCCGGATTGATCGACACGGTGCCCGTGTGGCCCAGCAGCAGCGTGCTGCCGTCGGGCGTGCTGCGCACCACCTGCTCGGTGCCCAGGTTGCCGCCCGCGCCTGGCTTGTTGTCGACGATGACGCCCTGCCTGCGCAGCTCGCCCAGGCCCTTGGCCATCTGGCGCGCGAACACGTCGTTGCCGCCGCCGGCCGCAAAGGGCACGACGATGCGGATCGGCCGGGCGTCGTTCTGCGCGTGCGCAGGCAGCGCTGCCGCCGCCAGCAGCCCGAGCAGCAGGCCGCGCCGGGCGCGCTCCATCAGACGCGTTCCAGGATCACGGCAATGCCCTGGCCCACGCCGATGCACATGGTGCACAGCGCATAGCGGCCGCCGCCCTTGTGCAGCTGGTTGACCGCGGTGGTGGCCAGGCGGGCGCCGCTGGCGCCCAGCGGGTGGCCGAGCGCAATGGCGCCGCCGTTGATGTTGACGCGCGGGTCGTTGTCCTGCAGGCCCAGCAGGCGCAGCACGGCAAGGCCTTGCGCCGCGAAGGCTTCGTTGAGTTCGATCACGTCGAGCTGGTCGAGCGTGAGGCCGGTGAGCGCCAGCACCTTCTGCGTGGCAGGCGCCGGACCGATGCCCATCACGCGCGGCGCCACGCCGGCGGTGGCCATGCCGACCACGCGGGCGCGCGGCGTCAAGCCATGCCTGGCGGCGCTGGCTTCGTCGGCCAGGAGCAGCGCGCAGGCGCCGTCGTTCACGCCGCTGGCATTGCCGGCGGTCACGGTGCCGTCGGGACGCACCACGCCCTTGAGCCTGGCGAGCGATTCGAGGCTGGTTTCGCGCGGATGCTCGTCCTTGTTGACGATGATGGCGTCGCCCTTCTTCTGCGGCACGGTCACGGGCACGATCTCGGCGTCGAAGAAGCCGGATTTCTGCGAGGCCACGGCGCGCAGCTGCGAGTTGAGCGCCATCAGGTCCTGCGCCTCGCGCTCGATCTTGTAGTCGGTGGCCACGTTCTCGGCCGTCTCGGGCATGGAGTCGACGCCGTACTGCGCCTTCATGAGCTTGTTGACGAAGCGCCAGCCGATGGTGGTGTCGTACACCGCGTTGTTGCGGCTGAAGGCGCTCTCGGCCTTGGGCATGACGAAGGGCGCGCGGCTCATGCTTTCGACGCCGCCGGCAATCATGAGGCCCGCTTCGCCCGCGCGGATGGCGCGCGCCGCGGTGCCCACGGCATCGAGGCCCGAGCCGCACAGGCGGTTGATGGTGGCGCCGCCCAGTTCGAGCGGCAGGCCCGCGAGCAGCGCGGACATGCGCGCGACGTTGCGGTTGTCTTCGCCGGCCTGGTTGGCGCAGCCGTAGAGCACGTCGCCCACGGCCTGCCAGTCGACGTTCTTGTTGCGTTCCATCAGCGCCTTGAGCGGCACGGCGCCCAGGTCGTCGGTGCGCACGCTGCTGAGCGAGCCGCCGTAGCGGCCGAAGGGGGTGCGAACGGCGTCGCAGATGAAGGCTTGGTTGGTCATGTGAGTTGTCTCTCTCTGATTACTGGAATGGGGTCAGGCAGCGATCGGCAGGCCGACCAGCTTTTCGAGCTCTTCGCGGCTGAGGCCCTCGACCAGGTCGACGAGCTTCAGGCCCTCGGGCGTGCATTCGAGCGTGGCCAGGTCGGAGTACACGCGCTTGACGCAGCCGATGCCGGTCAGCGGATAGCTGCATTCTTGCACCAGCTTGCTCGCGCCCTGCTTGGTCAGCAGGTCCATCATGACCCAGGTCTGCTTGGCGCCGATGGCCAGGTCCATGGCGCCGCCGACCGCGGGAATGGCGTCCTTCTCGCCGGTGTGCCAGTTGGCGAGGTCGCCCGTGGCCGACACCTGGAACGCGCCGAGCACGCAGATGTCGAGGTGGCCGCCGCGCATCATCGCGAAGCTGTCGGCATGGTGGAAGAAGGAGCCGCCCGGCAGCAGCGTGACGGGCTGCTTGCCGGCGTTGATGAGGTCGTAGTCTTCTTCGCCGGCGTCGGGCGCGGGGCCCATGCCGAGGATGCCGTTCTCGCTCTGCAGGATGACCTCGCGGCCCTTGGGCAGGTGGTTGGCCACCAGCGTGGGCTGGCCGATGCCCAGGTTGACGACGGCGCCGTCGAAGATGTCCTGCGCCACGCGGGCTGCGAGCTGGTCCTTGGTGCGACGTTGGTAGGTTGTCATGGTCATGCTGCCTTCTTGAAGCCGCCGGCCTGGGTGGCCACGCGTTCGATGCGCACCACCTGGTGCACGAAGATGCCCGGGGTCACGACCGTCTCGGGGTCGAGGGTACCGAGCTCGGCGATGTCGTGCACGGTGGCAATGGTCTTCTTTGCGGCCATGGCCATCACCGGGCCGAAGTTGCGCGCGGCCTTGCGGTAGACCAGGTTGCCCCAGCGGTCGCCGCGCTCGGCCTTGATGAGCGCCACGTCGCCGTGGATCGGGTATTCGAGCACGTACTGCTTGCCGTCGATCTCGCGGGTTTCGCGATTGCCCGCGAGCTGCGTGCCGTAGCCGGTGGGGCAGAAGAAGGCACCGATGCCCGCGCCCGCGGCGCGGATGCGCTCGGCCAGGTTGCCCTGGGGCACCAGTTCGAGTTCGATCTTGCCGCTGCGGTAGAGCCCGTCGAACACCTGGCTGTCGGCCTGGCGCGGAAAGCTGCAGATGATCTTGCGCACGCGGCCGGCCTTGAGCAGCGCGGCCAGGCCCGTTTCGCCGTTGCCGGCGTTGTTGTTGACGACGGTGAGGTCCTTGGCGCCCTGCTCGACGAGGCCGTCGATGAGTTCGCCGGGAATGCCGGCGGTGCCGAAACCGCCAATGAGAACCGTGGCGCCGTCTGGGATGCCTGCCAGGGCATCGGCGACCGAGCGCGCGATCTTGTTGATCATGAAGCCTGTCTCCGGGAGTGAGGAAAGAAAGAGAAATCGAACCGTGCGAACGACCTGCCCCAGCCATCCGAGCAGACCGGGCCGATTCCATGTTCCGTGAATCGCCGATTTGTTCGTATAAAGAACATTTGTTCGTATAATGAATTCTAAAGAGGATCGTTCCACATGGCAACCCATACCCCGCAAACAGAGACTCCCGCCCCCGGCGACAGCTACGTTCAGTCGTTCGCGCGCGGGCTCCAGGTGATCCGCTCGTTCAGCGAAAGCGCGCCGCGCCAGACGCTCAGCGAGGTGGCGGCCGCCAGCGGCCTCACGCGGGCGGGCGCGCGGCGCATCCTGCTCACGCTGCAGACGCTGGGCTACGTGGTGAGCGACGGCAAGCTTTTCACGCTCACGCCGCGCATCCTCGACCTGGGCTTTGCGTATCTGTCCTCGATGCCGATCTGGAACCGCGCCGAGCCCGTGATGGAAGCGCTGGTGCAGCAGGTGCAGGAGTCCTGCTCGGCCGCGGTGCTGGACGCCACCGACATCGTCTACGTGATGCGCGTGCCCACCAAGAAGATCATGCACATCAGCCTGGGCGTGGACTCGCGCCTGCCGGCCTACTGCACCTCGCTCGGCCGGCTGCTGCTGGCCGACCTGGACGACGCAGAGGTGCGCGCGCGGCTCGAGGCCTCCGACCGCCAGGCGCTCACCAAGCACACGGTGACCGACGTGGACGCCCTCATGGCCAAGGTGGCGCAGGCGCGCAGGCAGCAGTGGTGCCTGGTGAACCAGGAGCTCGAGGAAGGCCTGATCTCGGTGGCTGCGCCCATCGTCAACCGCCAGGGCCGCATGGTGGCCGCGCTGAACATCAGCGGGCAGGCCAACCGCACCAGCGCCAAGGTGATGCAGGAAACCATCCTGCCGGCGCTGCGCGAAGCGGCAGACCGGATTTCGCGCCTGCTCTGATCCGAATGGGTATTCATGGACACGTCACATCGGTTTCTTAGATTGCGCTGCGCACCAAGAACCATGGGAGGGTCCGTTCATGTCCATTCGCTTCGCCTCGTCGAGCCTGCCGCGCCACCTGATGCTGGCGGTCGTTTCTTCTGCTGCCCTTGCCGCGTGCGGCGGCGGCAGTGGAGGCGGCATCGCCTTTCCGCCGTTGGTGGGTGCGCCTGCTCCTGCACCGGCGCCCGCACCTGCACCTGCACCCGCTCCCCAGCCACCGCAGGACGACAGCGCAGGATTGCCTCACAAGCTGACCGGTTGGGCCTCCCTGGCCGATACATTCCGCTGGCCCGGCCCGACCACGGGCCAGTTCATCACCGCCGCGCTCGGCGTGGCGCCGCCCTTCATCGATGCGCAACCTGTTCCGGGCTTCTCGGCGCTGCTGAAGAACGATGACGGCACCTGGACTGCCATGCCCGACAACGGCTACGGCAGCAAGAGCAACTCCGGCGACTTCGTGGTCGGCTTCTACAACGTCAGCATCGACTTGCGCACCGTGGCCAACGGCACGACGGTGCCCGGCACCGTCAAGGTGAACAGCCACGTCAACTTCAACGACGCCAACGGCTTCCTGAAAGACGGCAAGGGCGTCGACCTGAAGATCACGGCCGACTTCGCCAACTACCAGACAGTCTCCGGCAACAACCTGGTCGACAGCGGCAAGCCGGTGGATCCGCGCATCGTCGGCGGCCGCCTGCTGACGGGCTTCGACCTGGACGTCGAGTCGATCGCCCGCGCAAGGGACGGCAGCTATTTCGTTGGCGAGGAGTTCGGCCCCTACATCCTGCACTTCGACAAGAACGGCACGCTGTTGGGCGACCCGGTGCCGCATCCGTTCCTGCGCAGCCCGTCCAACCCGCTGGTGATGAACGACGGCGCCACCGCGACATCGCTCTCGAGCCGGGGCTTCGAGAGCCTGGCCTTCAACGGCGACGGCAGCCGCCTCTACGCGGTGCCCGAAGCAGCGCCCTCGCTGGCCTCGCTGCGGCCCGTGGCCGACGACGAGCGCTACCTGAACTTCTTCGAGTTCGATCCCGCCTCCATGCTCTACACCGGCAAGAACCCGGTCTACAAGAAGGACGGTCCCGCCAAGGACAACCAGATCGTGATCGGCGACATGACCAACGTGGGCGGCAACAAGTTCGTGCTGATCGAGCGCGACAGCCTGTTCGGCTCCAAGGCCGTGGTCAAGCGCCTGTACATGGTCGACCTCGACGTGAAGGATGCCGACGGCGTGCTCAAGAAGACGCTGCTGGTCGACCTGCTGAACATCTCCGACCCGACGGACATCGGTGGCCCGCTGGCCGGCGTGGCGGCCGGCAAGTTCGGCATGCCCTTCGATTCGATCGAAAGCGTCGAAGTGGTGGACGACCACACGCTGGCCGTTGCGATCGACACCAACTTTCCGACGGAGGACGGCCGCGTCCCCGGCAAGCCGGACGACACGGAAGTCATCACGATCCGCTTCGACCAGGCGCTGTTCAAGCGCGCCGCGTCCAAGACCTGAAGCGTCCAGGCCCCGGAGAGGGCCGGGCTCCCCGGTCAGCTCTCCGAGTGGATGCCCTTCATGATGATCACGCCGCCCAGGCGCGTGGTGTCGGCGCGCATGCGCTTGGCCAGCGCATCGGGCGAGCCGGGCTGCGCCTGCCAGCCGGTCTTCAAGAGCGCCTGGCTCACCTCGGGCGAGCCGAGCACTTCGACCAGCGCGGCATTGAGCTTGGCGATGGCGGCGGGCTTCATGCCCGCGGGCGCGGCCAGCGCGGTCCAGATCTCGAGGTCGGCGCCGCGCACATCTGCATCGCGGATCGTGGGCAGCTCGCTGGCCAGCGGGCTGCGCTCGGGCGAGGTCACGCCAATGGCCTTGAGCTTGCCCGACTTCACATGCGGCATGGCCAGGCCCGGCGGCAGCAGCGCCAGCTGGATCTCGCCCGCCAGCAGGCCGGCAATCACCTGCGGATTGCCGGTGTAGGGCTGGTGCTGCGCGGTGATGGCGGCGCGGCTCTTGAGCAGTTCCATGCCCAGGTGGCCCACGGTGCCCACACCCGGCGTGCCGTACTTGCCGCCGCTGCCGAGGTTGCGCACCCACAGCAGTTGCTCGGCCGCCGTCTTGCCCGGGGCATTGCCCGACACCGCGAGCACCAGCGGCGCGGTGCCGATCATGCCGACCGGCGCAAAGTCTTTCTCGGGATCGAAGCCGAGCTTGGGATTGAGCAGCCTGGCAATGGTGAGATTGCCGTTGATCAGCGCGCCGATGGTGTGGTCGTCGGTTGCCTTGGCCACCTGGTCGGCCACCAGGTTGCCGCTGGCGCCGGGCTTGTTCTCGACCGTGACCGGCTGGCGCAGGATCTTCGACAGCGGCTCCGCAATGGCGCGCGCCGCCAGATCGGGCGATGCGCCGGCGGGAAACCCCACGAGGATGCGAAGCGGCTTGGTCGGCCAGGCGGCGTCGCCACCGGCAGCGGCCGTGCCGGCGCGCTGGGCCCACGAACCGGATGCAAAAAGCGATGCGGCAACTGCTGCTGCGCCGCTTTCGAGCAAGCGGCGTTTGGTGATCTTCAAGATGGCTCCAGAAAGAGTGGGAGAGTCCGGCAACGTTGCTGACGTCGCACTTACAGAACGTTACAGGATCGTGCTGCATTGCGCAACCGTTGACCCTGTTGCGGGCACGCTCCCGCGCCACCTCCGCGCCTCGATCCGCGTCAGTTGAAAAGGCCCTGCTGCGTGGCCTGGTGCACCGCCTGGGTCCGCGACTTGACGGACAGCTTGCGGTAGATGTTCTTCGCGTGAAATTCGATGGTGTTGACGGAAAGCGACACGGCCTCGGCAATCTGCTGGTTGCTCCAGCCCTGGGCAATGAGGCGCAGCACTTTCAGCTCGCGCGGCGACAGCAGCGGCTTGCCCTGCGCCGGCGACCCGGTGGCAGGCGAGGGCTCGATGGCGGTCGGCGCCGGCTGGGCGGAAGCAGCGAACAAGCCGAGGAGGCGGCGCGCCACGCGCGGGTCCACCGGGGCGCCGCCGCGTTCGATGGCGCGCAGCAGGAACGCGAGCTCGTCATCGTCCGCTTCGGTCAGCAGGTAGCCCACCGCACCCGCGGCAATGGCGGAGCCCACCAGGCCGGCATCGTCGGTTTCCGACATGGCAATGGCCTCGATGTGCGGCAGTTCGCTGCGCACGTGGCGGATCAATGCCGCGCCATTCCCCTGCGGCCCGTCCATCTCGACGAGCACGACCCTGAACGCCCGCGCGGCCAGCGTGCGGCGGGCCTCGGCCTGCGTCGACACGACGGCCAGCTCCAGGCCCGGGGCAGCGGCGGCCAGGATGCGCCGCATGCGTTCGGACACGCTCGGGCTGCCCCCGGCGATGAGGGCGCCACCCCGCATGCCGGCACCAGGGCCGCCCGGGAATATCGAATGGGACACGCGCACTTCCTTCCGGCCGCACAAGGCGTGCCGAGATTGATCTTTGGCCTGAACATTGCATGAACGATGCCCGGCCCGGGAGGCCGGCGTGGCGCCCGGCACTTCGATGCATGCAGGCACCTCGATCTTCATTGGCGAACCGGCTCCGTACCCGCTTTTCAGAGGCTTGGAAGGTGCGGCTGGAGCGGCCGTTTTGGGGCCTCGCGTTACGTATTTGCCACAGCGCCTGTTACGTAACACACCCCTCGGCCACACCGGGTTGAAGCGGCCAATTCGAGTGTCCGCACTGTGTCCGAAGGTTACTCCCCCACTTACAATCCCTGCCGCATCATTCCTTCCCCCTACCAGGTCTCGTCCGCAATGCCAAAGAGCCCCCTGCCGCGCACGCGCTTCCGCTTTTCTCCCACCGTGCGTGCCCTGCTCCTGGCCACCGCCTGTGGCATGGCATTGCCCGTGCTCGCCGCGGTGGAGCACGATGAAGTCGACCGGCTCATGCAAGCCGGCAAGCTCGACGAAGCGATGACCCGCGCCGATGCATTCCTGAAGGACAAGCCGAAGGACCCGCAGATGCGCTTCCTCAAGGGCGTGATCCAGCTCGACACCGGCAAGCGCGCCGAGGCCATTGCCGCCTTCACCCAGCTCACGCAGGACGCGCCCGAACTGCCCGAGCCCTACAACAACCTCGCCGTCATCTACGCGAGCCAGAACCAGTTCGACAAGGCGCGCAGCGCGCTCGAAAGCGCCATTCGCACCAACCCGAGCTACGCCACCGCGCAAGAGAACCTCGGCGACGTGTATGCGCGCCTGGCCAGCCAGGCCTACAGCAAGGCGCTGCAGCTCGACCAGAACAACACCGCGGTGCAGCCCAAGCTGGCCGTGATCCGCACCCTGTTCACGCCGGCGCCGGCTGGCGGCAAGCCCTCGGCCGTCGTCGCGGCGGCTGCGCCCGAGACGCCCCGCGCGGCACCGGCTGCGAAGGCCGCGGCACCCGCTCCGGCACCCGCGCCCGTCGCGAAGGCGCCTGCTGCTGCGGCGCCCACGCCTGCACCGGCACCTGCGCCTGCGCCCGTCAAGGCAGCAGCCGCACCAGTGCCCACGGCACCGCCGCCTCCCCCCACGGTGGTGGCCAAGGCACCCGAGGCTGCCCCGGTGCCGGCGGCGCCCGCGCCAGCACCGGCCGCCGCGCCCTCCCCCGCCTCCACGGCCGAAGTCGAATCGGCCGTGCGCGGATGGGCTGCCGCATGGGCCGGCCAGGACATGGACCGCTACCTTGCCTCCTACGGCGCCGACTTCAACCCCGGCGGCGGACAAAGCC